>Ga0157363_1000067_pt1 | contig 77312 bp, 68 predicted proteins | sample AttsexASBM1_FD_111477 | JGI IMG/M metagenome (GOLD analysis project Ga0157363, IMG submission 111477) | Fungus gardens microbial communities from leaf cutter ant in Ribeirão Preto, State of São Paulo, Brazil - Atta sexdens ASBM1 | ecosystem: Host-associated > Fungi > Mycelium > Unclassified ... | reverse complement strand
CGAGAGAAAAAAGTCCAGTAATGCCATAACTTATCCTCCGAACAGGCGTTTGAGGAAACCTTTCTTCTCTTCTTCAATGAAGCGGAAAGGACGTTCTTCTCCCAGCAGACGGTCAACGGTATCCGCATACGCTTTACCCGCGTCTGCCTGTGTATCCAGGATCACGGGCTCGCCCTGGTTAGAGGCGCGCAACACGGACTGATCTTCCGGGATCACGCCAACCAGTTTGATGCGCAGGATCTCCAGCACGTCTTCCATGCTCAGCATGTCACCTTTGTTCACCCGGCCCGGGTTGTAGCGGGTCAGCAGCAGGTGCTCTTTGATTGGCTCCTGGCCATTTTCCGCGCGACGGGATTTCGAGGCCAGAATGCCGAGAATACGGTCGGAATCACGTACTGACGAGACCTCCGGGTTGGTGGTGATGATGGCTTCATCCGCGAAGTAGAGCGCCATCAGCGCGCCGGTTTCGATACCGGCCGGGGAGTCGCAGACCACAAAGTCGAACTCCATCTTTTTCAGATCGTCGAGCACCTTTTCCACGCCTTCGCGTGTCAGGGCGTCTTTATCACGGGTCTGGGACGCCGGAAGAATGTAGAGGTTCTCGGTACGCTTATCTTTAATCAGCGCCTGGTTAAGGGTGGCATCGCCCTGAATGACGTTCACGAAGTCATACACCACGCGACGCTCGCAACCCATGATCAGGTCCAGGTTACGCAGACCGATATCGAAGTCGATTACGACGGTTTTCTTTCCCTTCTGGGCCAAACCAGTAGCGATGGCCGCGCTGGAGGTGGTCTTGCCAACGCCTCCTTTACCCGAAGTCACAACAATAATGCGTGCCATAGAAATTCCTTGTTAAAAGGGATCAATTTAACGGTTGAACGGTCAAAGCGTTATCTGCCAGTTGCAGACGGGCCGCTTTGCCATAAAATTCGGCTGGGATTTTATCGCTCAGCCAATATTCACCTGCGATAGACACCAGTTCTGCCGTCAGGTGAGTACAAAAAATTTGTGCTTCTCGATCGCCGCTGGCGCCCGCAAGCGCACGTCCACGCATCATACCGTAAACGTGAATATTGCCATCTGCAATCAGTTCAGCGCCCGCACTGACGTGGCTTGTAACAATCAGATCACAGTTTGGCGCATAAATGCGCTGACCGGAACGAACCGGCAGATCAATCAATCGCGTTTTTGTGACTGGGGCTACATTTTGCGCCGGAGGCGGGGGAGCGGGAACGGTTGCAGGCGTTGCACGTGGGGCTTTTTCTTTGCCCTCGTTTAACAAGGGCAAACCCGCGCGTTCAATTTCGGCTTTTAACTCTGCGTCTTTGCAGCCGCTAATGCCCACGATGCGCAACCCCGTGGAGGCGACGGCCTGCTGGAGCCGCTTCCAGTTAATCGGCCCCTCAAGGTCGCTTACATTGACGACGACAGGAGCATGCTTAAGAAAAGCGGGAGCCTGCGCGATTTTGTCTTCTAACGCCTGACGAATAACCTCGGGTTTTGCATCATGCAAATGAACCACTGATAAGGTGAAGCTACTGCCTTTAAGCTCGATGGGCGTATTTGACATCCTGGCCTTACTCAATTTGCTATTAACCGCAACACATCGCCGCGATATTCCGAAGAGTATCAGGCATGTTATAGTCAGGAGTATATTGAGGCAAGCAACCACCCGTTAATTCAGAGTAAAAACATGTTTTGTGTGATCTACAGAAGTACCAGCCGCGACCAGACCTACCTTTATGTCGAAAAGAAAGACGATTTTTCCCGCGTGCCTGAAGAATTAATGAAAAGCTTTGGCCGACCGCAGCTGGCGATGCTGCTGCCGCTGGACGGCCGTAAGAAGCTGGTGAACGCCGATCTGGAGAAAGTCAAAAAGGCGTTAACCGAGCAGGGCTATTATTTACAGCTTCCGCCGCCACCGGAGAATTTATTAAAACAGCATCTTGAGGTGAGCGGAAAGAAATAAGCCCGGGTCCTTCCGGGAACAACTCATCAACCGATTAGGGGTCGACCATGTATCAACATCATAACTGGCAAGGTGCATTACTGGATTATCCCGTCAGCAAAGTGGTCTGCGTGGGCAGCAACTATGCAAAACATATTCAGGAGATGGGCAGCGCCGTGCCGGAAGAGCCGGTTCTGTTTATTAAGCCAGAAACCGCACTGTGCGATATTCGCCAGCCGCTGGTTCTGCCGCAGGGACTGGGCTCGGTGCATCATGAAGTGGAGCTGGCGGTGCTGATCGGCGCGACGCTGCGCCAGGCGACCGAAGAGCATGTAGAGAAAGCGATTGCGGGTTACGGTGTCGCGCTTGACCTGACGCTGCGTGATGTTCAGGGCAAAATGAAGAAAGCGGGGCAGCCGTGGGAAAAAGCGAAGGGTTTTGATAATTCATGCCCGATTTCCGGTTTCATTCCGGTGAGTGAATTTACCGACGATCCGCAGAACACGCCGCTCAGCCTGAAGGTCAACGGCGAGATCCGCCAGCAGGGAACGACCGCTGACATGATCCATAAGATCGTTCCGCTGATTGCCTACATGAGCCGCTTCTTCACCCTGAAACCTGGCGACGTGATCCTCACCGGCACTCCGGAAGGTGTGGGGCCGCTGCTTAGCGGCGACGAACTGGATGTCAGTTTTAACGGCCTGTCGCTGAAAACCCGCGTGCTGTAAAAGCACCTTGCCGCCTGAAAAGGGCGGCAAAACTTGCATCAACGTGCCAGACTCGTTATAAGGTGCGCTCTATTTTGACGTGTGGACATCCCGATGAACGACATTCCTTTCTGGCAAAGCAAAACTCTCGACGACATGACCGACGCGGAGTGGGAATCGTTGTGTGACGGCTGCGGGCAGTGCTGCCTGCATAAGCTGATGGATGGAGATTCGGACGAGATCTATTTCACCAACGTAGCCTGCAAGCAGTTAAACATCAAAACCTGCCAGTGCCGCAACTATGAGCGCCGTTTCGAATATGAGCCGGACTGCATCAAGTTAACCCGTGAAAATCTACCGACCTTTGAGTGGCTGCCGCATACCTGCGCGTATCGCCTGCTGGCGGAAGGGAAAGATCTGCCCACATGGCATCCGCTGTTGACGGGGTCGAAAGCGGCGATGCACGGTGAACGTATTTCCGTGCGCCACATAGCGGTGAAAGAGTCCGAGGTGCGGGACTGGGAAGACCACATTATGAATCACCCTAATCGGTGACAATAAAAAACCCGCCGAGGCGGGTTTTTTATTGTGCGCAATTTTGTCGAGTGGCGCTGCGCTTACCCGACCTGCAAAACTGACGTTGCCGTTTTGCTTTTACCGTCCAAAAAGATCGCGTTTCTTTGGTTTGAACGGCTGGGCAATCAGCACCAGCAGCGCCACCACAAAGTAGGCGACAAAAATACCCACCAGCCACTGCGGCATCTCCAGCGTCAGGAATTCCCACTGGCGTACAGAGCAGTCACCGGAGGCCACAAACACCTGCGGCAGCCATTTATCCAGCGGCAGCCAGCTCGGGAAGCGGGCGGCAAAATCGCAGGTCATAAACGGCGACGGGTGAAGCTGCATTTGGGTGTGCTCCCAGGCAAGCGCAATGCCTTTCCCGGCGCTGTACAGCCAGATGGCAATTGCCGCATAGCGTAACGGTGATTTGGGTGCAATCGCACCTACCAGACCCGCGCCCATAATGCCGAACAGCGCACAACGCTCATAAATACACAGTACGCAAGGTTTCAGCCCCATCACATGCTGAAACCACAGCGCGACCATTTCCAGCGCAAAGGCGGTCAGGGCCATCAACAACCACGCTCCGCGACCGCGTGAGCACTGGTTCAAAAATCGCAACATAATCATTTCCCTGGAACATGCTTAGACAGCGCAGTGTAAACGAATTTTAATGCGCCGCAAGTATACCTGCTTGCAATAACCATTGCGTACAGGGAACGAGAGTAATTTTGATGCACAGTAAACCAACCAGGGTAAGCACCAGCGTATACGGCAGCGCCATCCAGACCATTCTTCCATAAGAAAGTCGTATGAGTGGCGCCAGCGCCGAGGTCAGCAGGAAGAGGAATGCCGCCTGACCGTTCGGGGTTGCCACGGAGGGGAGGTTGGTTCCGGTGTTGATCGCCACCGCCAGCAGCTCGAACTGTTCACTGCTGACAATCCCTTGCTCCATCGCGGCTTTGGCCTCATTGATGTATACCGTCCCGACAAAGACGTTATCGGATATAGAGGACAACAGACCGTTAAACAAATAGAACAGCGTTAGCTGCGAATCTGGCGTGGCCTGAAGCACAAACGCGATGATCGGCGCGAACAGATGTTGGTCAATAATCACCGCCACGACGGCAAAAAACACCGCCAGCAGGGCGGTAAACGGCAGCGCTTCGGTAAAGGCTTTTCCGATAGCATGTTCGTCCGTAACGCCGCCCAGGCTGGTTGCAAGGATAATTACCGACAGGCCAATCAGCCCCACCTCGGCAAGGTGGAAGGCCAGCGCAGCGATAAGCCACACGCCGATGAAGCCCTGTGCAATCAGGCGCAGCGTCTCCTGGCGCGTGCGTTGTTTGCGGCTCTGCTCGTCAAACTTATGCAGCTCCTGGCGGACCTGATCGGGCAACGTCGCGCCATACCCAAAGAGGTTGAATTTTTCGACCAGCACACAGGTGGCTAACCCGCAGACCAGCACGGGTACGCTGACCGGCGCCATGCGCAGGAAAAATTCGCCAAAATGCCACTCAGCTGCTTTGGCGATAATCAGGTTTTGCGGCTCGCCCACCATCGTCATCACGCCCCCCAGAGCGGTACCGACGCCGGCATGCATCATCAGGCTGCGCAGAAATGCGCGGAACTGTTCCAGCACATCGCGGTTGTGCGCCTCAACGTGGCTGTCGTCCTGCAAGTTATCGCCAGGACGAGACGAGGCCACCCGGTGGTAAATCCCGTAAAAGCCGACGGCGACGCTGATCACTACCGCCACGACCGTCAGCGCATCCAGGAAGGCAGAGAGGAAGGCTGCGGCGAGGCAAAACGCCAGCGAGAGCAGCGTTTTCGACGGAATGCTCAGCAGCAAACGGGTGAAGATAAACAGCAGAAGCTGCTTCATAAAGTAGATCCCCGCCACCATGAAGATCAGCAGCAGCAGGACTTCAAGATTCGACGCTATCTCGTTTTTAACATGCTCCGCGCTGGTCATTCCAATGACCACGGCTTCCAGCGCCAGCAGCCCGCCGGGCAACAGCGGATAGCACTTCAGCGCCATCGCCAGGGTAAAGATAAACTCGGCGACCAACATCCACCCGGCAACGAAGGGATCCAGCAAAAAGATAACGGGATTAACGACCAGGAATACCAGTAAAGTGAGTTTGTACCAGTCAGGTGACTGACCTAAAAAGTTGCGCCACAGCGCGCGCCCAAATGAAATTTCCACGACAGACGTCCTTTCCCCGTCAAATAAGACAAGACATCAGTATACGCAAAAATGGCGGCAGAGCGGGGGATTAAGCCATTTGTAAATTTCATAAAAATGAAACGGCGATCCCTCTTTTCTGTCTCTGCTGCGCTATCTGCCTCTGCACGCCTCTGGTATGATGAGTGTAATTTGCTAAAGCTGTGTAATGGAAATCTCACTATGGTCATTAAGGCGCAGAGCCCGGCGGGTTTCGCGGAAGAGTACATCATTGAAAGCATCTGGAATAATCGTTTCCCTGCGGGATCAATTCTACCTGCTGAACGCGAACTCTCTGAACTGATTGGCGTCACCCGTACCACGCTGCGAGAAGTGCTCCAGCGTCTGGCGCGCGATGGCTGGTTGACGATACAGCATGGCAAACCCACTAAAGTGAATAACTTCTGGGAAACGTCCGGGCTGAACATTCTGGAAACGCTGGCGCGTCTCGATCACGAAAGCGTACCGCAGCTGATTGATAATCTGCTTTCCGTGCGCACCAACATCGCCACCATTTTCATCCGCACCGCGTTTCGCCAGCACCCTGAAGATGCGCTGAAGGTACTTGCTACCGCCAATGAGGTGGAAGACCACGCGGATGCCTTTGCGACCCTGGATTACAACGTGTTCCGTGGTCTGGCGTTTGCTTCCGGCAATCCGGTTTACGGTCTGATCCTGAATGGAATGAAAGGGTTATATACGCGCATTGGTCGTCACTACTTTGCTAACCCTGAAGCCCGCCGTCTGGCGCTCGGCTTCTATCATAAACTGAGCAAACTCTGCACCGAAGGGCTGCACGATCAGGTCTATGAAACCGTGCGTCGTTACGGCCACGACTCCGGTGAAATCTGGCACCGGATGCAGAAAACGCTGCCGGGTGATTTAGCGATTCAGGGCCGGTAAAAGAAAAAACCTCTCGATTGAGAGGTTTTTTTTCGCCGGGTGGCGGCTTCGCCTGACCGGGCCTACAGGTCCCGTAGGCCCGGTAAGCGTAGCGCAACCGGGCAAAAAATCCCACTACAGCGTATTCAACCGCGCCGGACACCGCTCCAGCAGCTCCACGCTGCCATCTTCGTTCTGCTGCTCCAGCAAGACGTCAAATCCCCACAGGCGATGCACATGCTTCAGCACTTCCTTACGCCCCTTATCCAGCGGTGCGCGGTTGTGCGGAATATAGCGCAACGTCAGAGAGCGATCGCCGCGCAGATCCACGTTCCACACCTGAATGTTCGGTTCAAGATTACTCAGGTTGTACTGGGACGACAGGCGCGAGCGGATCTCGCGATAGCCCTCTTCGTTGTGGATCGCGGAGATCTCCAGGAAGTTGTTGCGGTCATCATCCAGTACGGTGAAGAAGCGGAAATCACGCATGATCTTCGGCGACATGAACTGGCTGATAAAGCTCTCATCCTTAAAATCACGCATCGCGAAGTGCAGCGTTTCCAGCCAGTCGGAACCGGCAATATCCGGGAACCAGTATTTGTCCTCTTCGGTGGGCGACTGACAAATACGCTTGATATCCTGGAACATGGCAAAGCCGAGCGCGTACGGGTTAATGCCGCTGTACCACGGGCTGTTATATGCCGGCTGGAACACCACGTTGGTGTGGCTGTGCAGAAACTCCATCATAAACCGTTCAGAGACTTTTCCCTCGTCATACAGGTGGTTCAGAATGGTGTAGTGCCAGAAGGTCGCCCAGCCTTCGTTCATGACCTGGGTCTGCTTCTGCGGATAGAAATACTGGCTCACCTTGCGCACGATGCGCAGGATCTCACGCTGCCACGGCTCCAGCAGCGGGGCGTTTTTCTCCATAAAGTAGAGCAGGTTTTCCTGCGGCTCGGAAGGGTAGCGACGCGCCTCGGCGACGGTTTTCTCCTCCTCACGTTTTGGCAGGGTACGCCACAGCATATTCACCTGGCTTTGCAGATACTCCTCGCGGCTCTTCTGCCGGGCTTTCTCCTCCTGCAAGGAGATCTTCTGCGGACGCTTATAGCGGTCAACGCCGTAGTTCATCAGCGCGTGGCAGGAGTCCAGCAGTTTCTCAACCTCGTCCACGCCGTAGCGCTCTTCGCAGTCGGTAATGTAGTTACGGGCGAAGATGAGGTAATCAACGATTGAGCTGGCGTCCGTCCAGCTGCGGAACAGATAGTTATTTTTGAAGAACGAGTTATGTCCATAGCAGGCGTGCGCCATCACCAGCGCCTGCATGGTAATGGTGTTCTCCTCCATCAAATAGGCAATACATGGGTTAGAGTTAATGACGATTTCATACGCCAATCCCTGCTGCCCGTGCTTATACAGCCGCTCTGTCTCAATGAATTTTTTACCAAACGACCAGTGCGGATAGTTAATCGGCATCCCGACGCTGGAGTAAGCGTCCATCATCTGTTCCGAGGTGATGACTTCAATCTGATGGGGGTAGGTATCCAGACGATAGAGTTTGGCCACCCGGTCGATCTCCGCCAGGTAGACATCCAGCAACTCGAAGGTCCAGTCGGGTCCATCGCTCAGACGGGTGCTGTCCCTGGACATGGAATCTAGTGTAGCCATTAGCGCGCCCTCGTTGTTGGTCGCTCTCTCTGACTGGAGAGCCTCCTTTCAAGCATAGATCACCCCATTCAAATACGCGGGGCGCAGAAATTTTTTCTTTGCGATTTCACGTTTTCGATACGGCAAAAAAAGCGGTGCTCACAGAATTTTCTACTGGTTAAAAATAACGCGCAGCAGGAGATCCCAAATAAGCGCTATCCCCTGATACAGCGGGATATGTGAGTTGAGTCACCATAAAAAAGTCATATGTTGAATAATATTTTCAACTAGGTTATCAATCTGTAATTAGATGATTGTTCTTTTGCTCATAATGGAGTGGCTATGCGTGTTGTCATACTGGGAAGTGGTGTCGTTGGCGTAACCAGCGCCTGGTATTTAAGTCAGGCGGGACATGAGGTTACCGTTATCGATCGCGAATCCGGTCCGGCGCTGGAAACCAGTGCGGCGAATGCGGGGCAAATCTCCCCGGGCTACGCTGCGCCGTGGGCGGCCCCGGGCGTTCCGCTGAAGGCGATCAAATGGATGTTTCAGCGACATGCGCCGCTGGCGATCAGCCTCGACGGCACGCAGTTCCAGCTTAAGTGGATGTGGCAGATGCTGCGCAACTGCGACACCCGCCACTATATGGAAAACAAAGGGCGCATGGTGCGGCTGGCGGAATACAGCCGCGACTGCCTGAAAGCGCTGCGTGCCTCGACGGGCATTGAATATGAAGGGCGTCAGGGCGGTACGCTTCAGCTGTTCCGTACCGCGCAACAGTACGAAAACGCGACCCGCGATATCGCCGTGCTTGAAGATGCGGGCGTACCGTATCAGCTGCTGGAAGCCAGCCAGCTGGCGCAGGTGGAGCCAGCGCTTGCCGAGGTCGCGCATAAGCTGACGGGCGGTCTGCGTTTACCGAACGATGAAACCGGCGACTGCCAGCTTTTCACCCAGCGTCTGGCGCGCATGTGTGAACAGGCCGGGGTGAAATTCCGCTTCAATACTTCTGTCGACAAACTGCTGTCGGAAGGGGAGAAGATTTACGGCGTGAAGTGTGGGGAAGAGGTAATCAAAGCCGATGCCTACGTGATGGCGTTTGGCTCCTACTCAACCGCGATGCTGAAAGGGATCCTGGATATCCCAGTCTATCCGCTGAAAGGCTACTCCCTGACCATTCCTGTGAAAGAGGACAGCGGCGCGCCGGTCTCGACCATTCTTGATGAAACCTACAAAATCGCCATCACCCGCTTCGATAACCGGATCCGCGTCGGCGGCATGGCGGAAATCGTGGGCTTCAATACCGAGCTGCTCAAACCGCGTCGTGAAACGCTGGAGATGGTCGTGGGCGATCTCTTCCCGCGCGGCGGCTTCATTGAGCAGGCAACGTTCTGGACCGGCCTGCGCCCAATGACCCCGGACGGCACGCCGATTGTGGGCCGTACGCCATACAAAAATCTGTGGACCAACACCGGCCACGGCACGCTTGGCTGGACCATGGCCTGCGGTTCGGGCCAGCTGCTGAGCGACCTGATCTCCGGGCGGACGCCGGCAATTCCGTTTGACGATTTGAGCGCCGCACGCTATCAATCAGGGTTTACCCCATCGCGTCCACAACACCTGCACGGCGCGCATAATTAAGGAGTCGCAATGTCCCGTCCTATTCTGGCCCAGCTGGATTTGCAGGCGCTGAAGGATAACCTGCAAATTGTTCGCCGTGCTGCGCCGGGTTCTCGTGTCTGGTCGGTGGTGAAAGCCAACGCCTACGGTCATGGTATCGACCGTATCTGGAGTGCGCTCGGCGCCACCGATGGTTTTGCCCTGCTGAATCTGGAAGAGGCCATCCTGCTGCGCGAGCGCGGCTGGAAAGGACCGATCCTGCTGCTGGAAGGATTCTTCCATGCGCAGGATCTGCCTCTGCTGGATAAGTACCGCCTGACGACCAGCGTTCATAGTAACTGGCAGATCAAGGCGATTCAGGACGCGAAGCTGCATGCCCCGCTGGATATCTATCTCAAAGTGAACAGCGGGATGAACCGTCTGGGCTTTCAGCCTGAACGGGTGCACACGGTCTGGCAGCAGCTTCGTGCGCTGAAAAACGTCGGTGAGATGACGCTGATGGCGCATTTCGCCGATGCGGAAAAGCCGGACGGAATTGCCGATGCCATGGTCCGCATTGAGCAGGCGGCAGAAGGGCTGGACTGTCCACGTTCGCTGTCGAACTCAGCGGCAACGCTCTGGCATCCTGAAGCGCACTACAACTGGGTGCGTCCGGGGATCGTTCTGTACGGCGCGTCACCCTCAGGTCAGTGGCAGGATATCGCCAACAGCGGCCTGAAGCCGGTGATGACGTTACGAAGCGAGATTATCGGCGTGCAGACGTTAAAAGCGGGCGATACGGTGGGCTATGGCAGCCGTTATCGGGCAGCGGGCGAACAGCGTATCGGTATCGTGGCGGGGGGCTATGCAGATGGTTATCCGCGCATCGCCCCGAGCGGCACGCCGGTGTGGGTCGATGGCGTGCGCACCGGCACGGTAGGCACCGTCTCAATGGACATGCTGGCCATTGATTTAACGCCGTGTCCCCAGGCGGGGATCGGGTCACCGGTTGAGCTGTGGGGCAACGAGGTTAAAATTGATGATGTGGCCGCTGCGGCGGGCACCGTTGGGTATGAGCTGATGTGCGCGCTGGCACCAAGAGTGCCTGTTGTGACGGTGTAACTTGTGTATGTGCCGGGTGGCGGCTTCGCCTTACCCGGCCTACAAAAGCCCGAAAGTAGGTCGGGTAAGCGTTAGCGCCACCCGGCAAAAAAGCAGCTACTCCGCCTCTTCCTCCATCGGCCTTACGCCGACTTTGCGCACCGCATTATCTTCTTTCTCGGCTACCGTCCAGATCATCCCGGCAAACTCCACCTGGTCACCGACGACCGGCGCAGCCCCTAATAATTGCTGAATAATTTCACCCAGTGTTTGCTGGTTATCGCGATTCTCCAGTCCACCTTCCAGGCCATAAATCAGCGCCACATCCGCAAAGCGGGCGCTGGCTTCGAGGATAAAATCGCCGAAGAAACGCTGATCCAGCGCCACCGGGGGCGACTGGCTGAACAGCTTGCCGAGGGCAGGCAGGTCGCGCTCGCGGCCAATCACGCAGAGAATATCGTTCTCACGCAGCCGCGTGCTGCCGGTCGGGTGAAGCAGGGCGTTATCCCGGAACAGGGCGGCAATGCGCGTTTCAGCGGGCATATGCAGATCGCGCAGGGACGCGCCCACGCACCACTTATCGGAGCTTAGCTGGTAGACAAACTGTTCCCAGGGATTCTCAGGGTGAATATCTAGCCCCACGCGGGAGACCGGCCAGCCAATGGGCGGTACCACCACTTTGGCTTTTTTCGCCGCCCAGCCCAGCGACGTCCCCTGGAACAGCAGCGACACCAGCACCACGAAGAAGGCGACGTTAAAGAACAGGCGGGCGTTGTCCAGCCCGGCCATCATCGGGAACACTGCCAGAATAATCGGCACCGCGCCGCGCAGACCCACCCAACTGATAAATATCCGCTCACGCAGGTTAAACCCGCGGAACGGCAGCAGCCCGGCAAACACCGACAGCGGACGGGCGAAGAAGATCATCCAGGCCGACAAAAGCAGCGCCGGTACGGCGATAGGCAGCAGGTCCGACGGCGTCACCAGCAGGCCCAGCACCAGGAACATGGCAATCTGCGCCAGCCAGGCCAGACCGTCGAAGTTCTGCAAAATGGCGTGACGGTTGCGAATCGGTCGGTTGCCCAACAGGAAACCGCAAAGGTAAACCGCCAGAATACCGCTGCCGTCCAGCGCGGTGGTGACGGCAAAGATCAGGATCCCGCCGCTCAGGGCCAGCAGCGGGTAAAGGCCGGAAGGCAGCGTAATACGGTTGATCGTCTGCTGTAACAGGTAACCGCCGCCGAGACCAATGATAATCCCCAGGCCAAACTGCTGGAGGATGTGCCAGGCGAACATCCAGCTCAGGCCGGTTTCGTGCTGCTGGATCATCTCAATCAGAGTGATGGTCAGGAACACCGCCATCGGATCGTTACTGCCGGATTCAATCTCCAGCGTGGAGCCAACGCGTTCGTTCAGCCCCTTGCCGCCGAGCAGCGAGAAAACCGCTGCCGCATCGGTCGAGCCGACAATCGCGCCAATCAGCAGGCCTTCCATAATATCGAGGTTAAACAGCCAGGCCGCCATCATACCGGTCAGGCCAGAGGTGATCAGCACCCCGACGGTCGCCAGAGACAGCGCCGGGCCTAAGGCCACGCGGAACGAACTTGCCTGGGTGCGCATACCGCCGTCCAGCAGGATGACCGCCAGCGCGAGGTTACTCACCATATAGGCGAAAGGGTAATTATCGAAGGGGATACCGCCGATTCCGTCGACTCCCGCCAGCATGCCGATAGCCAGGAAAATGACAAGAATAGGTATGCCAAGACGCGATGAAAATGAACTTAATAAAATGCTGAAGGTTACCAGGATGGAACCCAGAATGAAAAGACTGATTATCGCTGTGGCACCCAATGTCGTCTTACTCCCACCTCAATGTGAACGCTGTTATTAAAACCCTAACATATTAACAACGGTAACAGCGTTTTATTGAGGGGGAATAACGGCTTTTTTATGCCTTTAAGACCGGATGACCGCTGATTGTTAACCGACTGCCTGAATTATCGTGTACAAGGTGCGCCCGGGCACCCAGCGGCAGCGTAACGGTTTGCTGCTCATGGCCGAAATCCAGGCCAGCGATCACCGGGATATCCAGGCGGGAACGAATGAAATCAATCATCGTTTCCAGGGAATAGCCTGCATCGTAATCGTTGGGGGCTGAACCGCTAAAACTGCCCAGCACAATGGCCGACTGCCGATCCAGGATCCCGGCGTGATACAGCTGCAACAGCATGCGTTCGACACGGAACGGGTGTTCATTGATATCTTCCAGCACCAGTATGCCATCCGTGATCTGCGGCAGCCACGGCGTACCAATTAGCGACACCAGCATCGCGAGGTTGCCGCCCCACAGCTGTCCTTCACATTCCCAGTGCGGTCCATTGCCTTGCCACTCGATGGTGAACGTCGGGTTTTGCAGGGCGCGCCAGAAATGGTCCTGCGTAAACGCATCCAGCTCCGGCGCGCCAAAGTTACCGGCCAGCATCGGGCCGCTAAAGGTAATGACGTTATGCAACGCCAGCAGGCCGAGCTGGATCGCCGTGAAATCGCTGTGTCCGCAGATTAACAGCGGATCCTGCTGCTGGCGCGCGGCCAGCCCGGCCCAGTCGATGCTCTCCAGCAGCCGGCTTGCGCCATAGCCGCCGCGCACGGCCAGCACAATGGTGTTTTCACCTTCCAGCGTCGCCAGGCTGTTGATATCGCTCAGTCTCTGCGCCTCCGTACCGGCAAAACGCTGCATGCGGCGGGGGATAATTGTCTGATTTTCTACCTGATGGCCCATTTCCAGCAGGCGTTGAACGCCCCGCTGTGCCGCCTCCTGATTGATGCAGTAGCCTGACGGTGCGATGAGATGAAACTGAGGCATGGCAATTCCTTGCTGAATGAGAATCTAATTGTCTATATCATGCCGCTTATACGCCGCCTGCTTCAAGGGGCGACGTACCGCGATGACCGGCTATAAGGATAGATGACGTGAAATTGAGATGGTTTGCTTTTTTGATTGTGCTGCTCGCTGGCTGTAGTTCAAAACATGATTATCAAAATCCCCCCTGGAACCCTGAAGTGCCGGTAAAGCGGGCCATGCAGTGGATGCCGATCAGCGAACAAGCCGGAAAGGCCTGGGGCGTGAGCCCGCGTCTGATCACGGCGATCATTGCCGTGGAGTCCGGCGGCAACCCGACGCTGGTGAGTAAATCGAATGCGGTGGGGCTGATGCAGTTAAAAGCCTCGACGGCGGGAAGAGAGGTCTATCGCTACATGGGCTGGAAGGGACAGCCATCCACCAGCGAGCTGAAAAACCCGGAGCGTAATATCTCTATGGGAACCGCTTACCTGAGCATTCTCGAGCATGGCATTCTGAAGGGGATTGACGATCCGGAAGTGATGCAATATGCACTGGTGGTGTCGTACGTTAACGGAGCCGGCGCGCTGCTCCGAACCTTCTCATCCGATCGCAAAGAGGCGATAGAAGAGATTAACGATATGGATAAAGATGAATTCTTCGAGCACGTTGTGAAGAATCATCCGTCAGCACAGGCTCCACGTTATATCTGGAAAGTCCAGAAAGCGATGGACGCTATGTAACGCCTTTGTCGGGCGGCAGCACGCTGCCCGACGCCTTTCAGCGCACTTTATTCGCGCGTTCCCGCGCTTCACGCTCCAGTGAAAAAATGATGCGCTGTAGTTCGCGCTCGGCGCCTGGCCCGACATTCAGAAAGCGAAAGCTCAGTCGCGGCGTGGTAATGGTTTCGTTTTTGCCGTCCACCACCTTGCGCTCGCTGATGGCAATCAGTTGGGCGTCAAACCAGAAGCGTCCCCATCCGCCCATATCCAGCTCGATCTGACTAAAACGCATACCTTCCACCAGCCCTTCCGGCTTCGGCGTATCCATTAACGCGCCCATGCCGCCCAGCGACAGGTCGAAGAGACGAAAGCGGATCTCTTTTTTGTCCGGCATTTTTGCCTTACAGAAATAGGCCGGGTGAAGCGGAGCGCTGATGCGAAAAAACTCCCGGCGTTGCACGAACCAGAGGTTAGCGGGCAGGGGAGCGATAAACGCAGGCAAACCCTGGTACGCGATCGTGGTCAGACGAGGCAGCACAAACTCGACTTTCGCCCCCTGCGTTTCGGCCATCACCGAGAGATTCTCTGCCTGTAGCGCGGCACGGTTTTCATCGCTCTGGCTACCCAGATCGACGATCAGGTGCTCTGCCGTCACGTCCAGGATCTTGCTGATAAACTGGCTGGTTGACCAGTTGATGCGCAGCGGCACCTCGCCTTTTTTCAGGTCGCGTAACACCCCTAATACAGCCAGCGGATTTTGTTTCAGGAACTGCTCACTGTAGCTACTCACGCCAGATGGCTCCTCGATAGATGACAGACTGTCTCTGGGTTATCGGCACGCGGGCATGAAACTTAATACAAACGATCTGTTTTTCTCCGCCGATATTGATTTGCTAATGGAAATGATAATAATTGCCGTTCCCAATACCATCTAATAACAAGACGACACTATGAGCACTTCACGTTTTGCGTTATGCGCGTTGGCAGGCGCCGTCACGCTGGCATTGCAAACACAGGCTTTCGCAGAAGAATCCACCATCGTGGTGACAGGCACAGAGCAGGGCAGCGCGCTTCCTGCCTGGACCAACAGCGCCACGAAATCAGCCGTCGCGGAAAGTAAAACGCCGCAGGTGATCAACACCATTGCCGCTAAAGAGATTGAGCAGCGGCACGCCAGTTCGGTAAACGAGATCCTGCGCTATGCGCCGGGCGTTTCCACGGAGGTGCGCGGGAGCACCTCTTACATGAGCGAGTACAAAATCCGCGGGTTCAACGTCGATCAGGAGTTCTACAACGGCCTGCAACTTCCCTATAACGTCACCGGGAACACCAAAGCGCGAATCGATCCGCTGCTGATTGAGAGCGTCGATATCCTGAAGGGGCCGTCATCCGTGCTGTATGGCGGCGGCTCACCGGGCGGGCTGGTCAATATTCAGAGTAAAAAGCCGCAGAAAGAGGCGAAAACGGAACTGGGCTTTAATACCGGAAACCGCAATCTGAAAGAGGGATACCTGGACTCCACGGGGCAGATCGCGAACAGCGACTGGAACTATCGCCTGCTGGGCAAAGCGACGGAAAGTGACGAACAGGCGCACACCACGCGCTATGAAAACTATCTGGTGGCCCCCTCCGTGACCTGGCAGCCTGATGACAAAACGCGCCTGACCATTGACGCGCTGGCGCAAAATACGCCGAGCCTGACGCCGTCTGATCCGATGCCGCTAAGCTATCTGCGGTCTAAATACGCCGATCGTCGTGACTATGCCGGGGATGAGTGGAGCGGCTTTAAGCAGCGCCAGTGGATGCTGGGATACAGCTTTGAGCATGAGTTTGACAGTGGCTGGGGCTTTAACCAGAAAGCGCGCTACTTTGACGTGGACACCCACCAGCGCAGCGCCTATTCCACCGGGACGGGCAGCGAGGTCTACCAGCTTAACCGCTTCGCCTATACCACGGATGAAGATTTGCAGAGCTTCAATATTGATAACCAGGTCACCCGAACCGTCGCGCTGGGGGACTGGAAACATCATCTGCTGGCGGGCTTTGACTACCAGAAGCTGAACTCTCACTTCCATTATCGTTACGCCTCATCCACCCCGGGTATCGATATGCGTCATCCGGATCACTCGCAGATCGATAACGATGCGCTGGGGCTTGAAACCGCGCAGAAAAACCGACTCAGCTATCAGCAGAATGGCTATTACCTCCAGGATCAGATTGCGTTTGGCGGGCTGAACGTGCTGGCCAGCCTGCGCTATGACGACTACCGTTCCGTCACCACTAACTATCTGCAAAACGGTGACAAAGCCTGGGTATCGCAGGATCGCCTCACCAAACGACTGGGCGCGCTTTATGCCTTCGACAATGGACTCTCGCCGTTTATCAGCTATTCAGAAGGGTTTGCCCCAGTATCGCCGCAGGGCACGCTGACCGCGAAAGACGTTAAGCCCACCACCAGCAAGCAGGTGGAGGGTGGGGTGAAATACCTGCTGGCGGAATACGCAACCACCTTCACCGCCTCGGTGTTTAACATTCGTCAGAAAAATGTGGTGACCAGCGATCCGGGCTTCCTCAACTATCGCCAGACCGGGGAAGTGGAATCGAAAGGCGCGGAGCTTTCCGCTATGAGTCGTCCAACGGATAACCTGACGCTGATTGCCAACTATGCCTACACCCACGCCATCAATACCGAAGATGACAAGTACCAGGGCAAACGACCGACGCAGGTCCCTGAGAACGCCTTTAATCTGTGGGGCGATTACACCTTCGACAGCACGCCGCTGAGAGGGGTAACGCTGGGGGGAGGCGCACGCTACACCGGGCCGATGGAGATCTCGCCAGCCAACGACGCAGGCAAGCTGGGCGGTACGACGCAGTACGATCTGGCGGCATCTTACCGCATGGGCGAATTGGCGCCATCGCTGGAGGGGCTGACGCTGAAAGCGAGCGCGCAGAACGTCACCAACAAAGAGACGCTCACCTGCTATGACGCGACCAACTGCTGGATAGGCCGCGACCGCACCTTCCAGGTCGGGGCGAGTTACAGCTTCTGAAAAAAGCCCGGTGGCGCTAGCGGGTCACTTTATTGCACGGAACCTGACCCTCGCCCCTTTGGGGAGAGGGTCAGGGTGAGGGGCGCTACTGCGCCGCCTGTTTCGCAGGTGCAACATCATCGTTTGCCGCAGGCTGATTCTCCGGTACGGTGTCGCATGGCTTCTCTTTCGGGCAGACCATGTCCAGCATCCTGAGCGTCACGCCGTTACTCCAGCCGAAACCGTCCTGCAACGGATACTCACCGCCGCCACCGCCGGTACCGGTCGAAGAGACATCGTACTTCTCAACCAGTTTCTTCTCGCGATCGTAGGTATGCTGAACGTTTTTCAGGAAACGCCAGGTCACGTCCATCGCCACTTTCTGCTGACCATAGTTCTGCAACCCTTCCACCGCTACCCACTGCAACGGCGCCCAGCCGTTCGGCGCATCCCACTGCTGCCCGCTGTTGATGGTGGTGGTAGAAATACCGCCCGGTTTCAGCAGGCGCGACGATGCGGCTGCGGCCACTTTATCGGCGCGATCCTGTGATGCGGCCTTCACATACAGCGGGAAGAGGGCCGCGGCAGTCAGCTGATTACGCACCTTCCTGGTTTTCAGATCGTAATCCGCATACCAGCCCTCTTTATCGTTCCACAGGTGGCTCTCCATGGCTTTCTGACGCGCGGAGGCCAGCGCGTCATATTTACTTGCGCTGGCGGTATCCCCGTCTTCCTGGCTGGCACGGGCCAGCAGTTTTTCCATCTTAAACATCAGCGCATTCAGATCCACCGGCACGATGCTGGTGGTGCGGATGGTATCCAGCTTCTGAGGATCGTCCATCCAGCGGGAGCTGAAATCCCAGCCCGAGGCCGCGGCAGAGCGCAGATCGCGATAGATCTCGGTGGCCGGACGGTTAGGGTTATTTTTGGCGGTGGTGACGTCATCCAGCCACGACTCAGGGCGCGGCGTGTCCCGATCGTCCCAGTAGCGGTTGAGGATCGCGCCGTCATCCAGCTTCACCACGCGTTTGTTCGCCTGACCAGGCTGGAGCCCATCAGCCCCCTCCATCCAGTAGGCATACTCTTTTTCCATCTGCGGACGGTATTTCTTTAACGCGTCGCTGTCATGCGTGGCCAGCAATTCCACCATCAGCGAGAAGAACGGCGGCTGAGAGCGGCTCAGGTAGTAGGTGCGGTTACCGTTAGGGATATGGCCCCAGGTATCAAGCTCGTAAGCGAAGTTGTCCACCATGTCGCCGATCTTATCCCAGTGGCCGCTCTCGGCCAGCCCCAGCATGGTGAAATAGCTGTCCCAGTAATAGACTTCGCGGAAGCGTCCTCCCGGCACGACATAGGGTTTTGGCAGAGGCAGGAGGGAGTCCCATTTGTTCGCTTTGTCGGTGGTGCGGGTCAGAACAGGCCACAGATCGTCTATGTGTTCGCGCAGGCTCTGGCCCTCAGGGGGAACATATTTCTCACCCTCCTTCGGCAGGATAAAGTTCATCTCCACGAAGTGGCGCAGGTCAAAACCGGACTGGGTATGCTGCATCCGGTAATCCGCCAGGATCATTAGCGGGTCGCTTTTGGGAACGGCATCCGCGAAGGTTTTCTGATCCGGGAACAGTTTGGCGCTCTGTACGTCATTAAAGAGGGGGCCAAGAAGAATATCAGGTGAGCTTTGCTGGCTCGTTGGCTGGTCTTCAGCATAACCAAATGCGGTAACACCGAGTAGTGCGCCTGCCAACGCAAGGGGTAAAAAAGCGGGGCGTCGTGCGCGAGGTCTTATCATCGGTTCGTCTCCTGTCTTCACTGAGCAGCGTGACCGCTGTTGTCAATTACCTGAAAACCTTAGACGAATATCGTTAACTTCGCGTGTTGAATATCCCATTTTTCACATAACCAGATAATTCGGGTGCGCTTTCACAACACCGGGGGTGGATTACTTAATTTTTAACCACATCACAGAAAGGCCGGGTAAGCTTCAAGCCACCCGGCTTAAGCCCTACAACCCTTTTTTATCCATAAGCACCGCCAGATCCACCAGACGGTTCGAGAAGCCCCATTCGTTGTCATACCACGACAGGATCTTCACCATATTCCCGCCAATCACCAGCGTTGAAAGCCCGTCGATGATGGATGAGCGCGGGTCGCCCTGATAATCACGGGAGACCAGCGGTTCATCGCTGTAGCCCAGGATGCCTTTCAGCGGCCCGCTGACGGCGGCCTGACGGAACGCGTCATTCACCTCTTCGGCGGTCACGTTGCGGCTCAGCGTCACCGTCAGATCGACAATCGACACCACCGGAACCGGTACGCGCAGGGAATATCCGGTGAGTTTACCGTCAAGTTCGGGGATCACTTTCCCGAGCGCTTTTGCCGCGCCGCTGGAGTAAGGCACAATGGATAATGCTGCCGCGCGCGCGCCGCGCAGATCTTTTTCCGGCTGGTCATGCAGCGCCTGGCTGTTGGTGTAGGCATGCGTGGTGTTCATCAGCCCGTGTTCAATGCCAAATTGCTGGTGCAGCACCTGCGCCGCTGGCGCCAGACCATTAGTGGTGCAACTCCCGTTGCTGACTACAAAATGCTGGGCCGGATCGTACAGCGTGTGGTTCACGCCCATTACCACCGTCAGATCATCATTTTTAGCCGGGGCGGAAATAATGACGCGTTTTGCGCCGCCGCTCGTGATATGCACCGCTGCTTTTTCACGTTCGGTGAAGAAGCCGGTGGCTTCGATTACCACCTCAACGCCCGCGTCTTTCCACGCAATGTTTGCCGGGTCGCGTTCACTGAATACGGTGATGCGTTGCCCGTCAACCTGTAGCGCGCCGTCCGCCGCTTCAACGGGCACCGGCAGCGTGCCGAGCAGAGAGTCATATTTCAGCAGATGGGCGAGGGTTCTACTGTCCGTCAGATCGTTAATGGCCACAATCTGGAGATCCGGGTTGCCCAGCGCCGCGCGAAGAACATTACGTCCGATACGGCCGAAACCGTTAATACCGACCTTAACCATGATGCACTCCTTATCTGTGTTGTCTGGAGTGACTTTAGGCGTCAGGTCGGATGGCGTAAATGACAAAAAAGGATCAGATTACGCCATTCTGCGGCAGTGGAAGCGCTGGCGATATTCGCCCGGCGTGAGATGAAGCTGCTTTTCAAAAACGCGGCGCAGGTTGATGCTGGTCCCAAACCCGCTTTTTTCGGCAATGACCTCAAGCGGATACGAGGTCTGCTCCAGAAGGTGTCGTGCGGCGGCCAGGCGCGCTTCGGTGACATAACGGGCCGGAGGTACACCGACGTCACGCGTGAACACGCGGGTGAAATTGCGCGGACTCATGGCGACCCGTTCGGCCAGCCTTTCGACGCACAAATCTGCGGTGAGGTTTTGCAGGATCCAGCTTTGCAGTTCGCTAACCGGTCCGGTCGCGCCGGACTGCTCCAGTTTATAGCGGCTGAACTGTAGCTGGCCGCCAGGCCGACGCAGGTACATCACCATATCCTGCGCCACGTTGCGGGCGAGGGTGAAGCCGTAATCATCCTCCACCAGCGCCAGCGTCAGATCAAACCCGGAACTGACGCCGCCGGACGTCCAGACGGGGCCATCCTGAATATAGAGCGGGCCGCCCTCAACGTTGACCGCAGGATAGCGGGTTTTCAGGGTTTCCAGCAGCCGCCAGTGGGTCGTCGCCCGGCGCCCATCGAGCAGTCCGGCCTGTGCCAGCAGCAGGGCCCCGCCGCAGACAGAGGCGACGCGGCGCGCATGCGGCGCGGCCAGGTGCAGCCAGTCCACCACCGCGGTGCTCTCCTGTTCATTCATGCCACGACCTGTAATGATGATCGTATCCAGCGGCTCGCGCGGATCCAGCTCCGGCAGGCGATAGTCCGCCAGCAGGTTTAAGCCGGACTGGCCGTGGATCACCAGGTGAGGCTGGGTGGTGGCGATAATGATGCAGTAGCGGGGCTGCGCCAGGCCGTCCGGGTGCAGCCGGTTGGCCTGCATCAGAATGTCGGCGATACCGGCAGCCTCAAACAACATGCCACCGTCAGGTACGATAATCAGGATCTTCTTCATGTCCTGAAAAGTACCTTTATCACAAAATAAGTCAAGCGGCAGACAAACACCGTCGCAGAGACAAATGAGGCGTGCCGGGTGAAAGCCTGGAACGGCAGATGTTGGAAAGAAGTAAAAGAAATATGTAGTAACGGTAAAACTTTTTGCGTTAGGTTTACTGTTACTGCCGCTGAAACCCCCAGTTTATGGGCTGCAATGAAGTGTTCTGAACAATAAGAGAACAAAAAGATGTAGCCATGCTTAATTATTAAGGCTCAAAAAATAACCTCGGAGGATAATTTCGGCTAGGTTATTTCGGATCGCGAAATTAAATCCCTGCCATTTTCTTCACCGTCATTTGTTAATGCAGGACGCTCGCACCCAATAAAAGTTATCTTCCAGATGCAACAATGAAAATATCCCAGATATATCCCACAGCGCACAGAAAAAATGAAATTCTACTAATTATGGTAGTGGCGATAATAAGGGGTTACGTTAATGATAGTGGTTCTCTTTTGCCTTTTTAGCCATTAATTTTCATACAGTTACGCTAGAAATTCGTCTAAGAAAAAGACGATTTCAGCTAAGTGCGCATTTTTTATGAGATTAATCCTATAATGCATTGGGCGTATCATTAAACGCCATTAAGCAGGCAAGAAATATTGAATTGATGACAAGCTCATGTAAACTTGTCTACCGTTTGTCAAAATATGTCAGGAGCATGCTGGGCCCATTTCTGTTGGGTTCGTGCGGTAGCTATGCCATAAAATAGTTACCTGCTGAAAATATCCCGACTATTTTAACAATAGCACCTAAGTCAAATTTTATCCCCTCTCTTCATCCTCTAAATATCGCTACGGAAAAGCATATGAAACTGCGTGTATTGTTATCACTTCTGTTTGTTATGGCGGTGGCGGGCTGTAAGGCGCCGCAAAAACCAGCGATCACCGATGATACGATTGTGACCAGCCAGGTGAATGGCATCACGCTGACGCACCGTCACGCTGTTACCCCTCCGGCGGAGTTCACTCAAGTGAATGAACCGTATCGTGCCATGTACCCGGCATCCCTGATGAGCCGTCCTGACTACGGTGGAAAAGTGATCCGTACGCTTGAGACCGGCAAAACTTACGTCGTGCTGGGGCAGGTTGAACATTTCTGGATGGCGCTGGCCGATGAAGGGAGTGAACAGCTGATTGGTTATGTGCCGATGCGTGCCGTGATCAAGGCTGACCAGTACGAAGCCACCGTGCGTAAACAGGCACTGCGCCCGAAAGCGCGTAAGAAAACCACCTGTGTTGATGTCGATGGCAACAGCAAAGCCTGCAAAGACAGCGCGAACGGTACCTGGATCCTGAACTAAACGGGTTTCACGAGCATATTTTTATGAATAATAAAAATTTTCATCGGATGTGGTTCCCTTTTTTTGCGTTGATTTTCGCGCTGATCGGTGGTTGTACGTCGTCTTCACACAGCGACCCCTCCCGCTACAATCTTCAGTTTCAGGCTCATCCTCAAATCAATGATTCTGCGCCGCTTAAGGTCAGAGTGTTGCTGCTGAAATCCGATGCGGATTTCATGTCCAGTGACTTCTACTCCTTACAGAACAACGCGTCAGCCACGCTTGGCGCGAATCTGCTGAACAGCGATGTGTTCTTCCTGATGCCGGGCCAGCTTTCGAAAACCCTGAGCGGGCAAAGCTCACCGGAAGCGCGTTATATCGGCGTGATGGCGGAATACCAGGCGCTGGACGGCAAAAAATGGCGCGTCTCACTTCCTTTGCCTGTTCCCGGCGAAAACGCGATTTACCAGTTCTGGAAATGGTCCGCAGATGAACTCCAGGCCAGCGTCTTCCTTGACGTAAATGGTATCCGGATCATCAGCCAGTAACGCCCTTCATAACAGGAAAGAGATCATCATGACGAAAGCAGAAAAGGTCGTCTGGACCGAGGGCATGTTCCTGCGTCCCCACCATTTTCAGCGGACAGAAAGTTACCTCCTCAACCACGTTCGTGAGTGGGGGGCCTTGCAGCGTTCGTATCTCTGGGGCTTTCTCGACCTTGAGCTGGATGAAGCGATGCTTCGCCAGGGCTGTATTGCCCTCAGCTACTGTAGCGGTTTGCTGCCTGACGGCACCTTTTTCCAGGTGCGCAGCGACCGCAACGGTCCGGCTCCGCTAAAAATCCCCGATAATCTCACCAATGAAAAGGTGGTGCTTGCGCTGCCGGTTCGTCGCGGTGGCCGTGAAGAGGTGATTTTCAGCGAGGAGCAGTCTTCTCTGGCGCGTTTTATTACCTTTGAACAAGAGGTGGAAGACGACAACGCGATGTCGGTCGGGGAGGCGACGGTTCAGTTTGGCCGCCTGCGTCTGACCCTGATGCTGGAGAAAGATCTGACGGCAGAATGGACCGCCATCGGCGTGGCGTACGTCGCTGAAAAGCGCAACGACAACCACGTGCGGCTGGATAACAGCTACATCCCGCCAATGCTGAACGCCAATAACAGCCCGCAGCTGTACGGCATGATCAATGACCTGCACGGCTTGCTGGTGCAGCGTAGCCAGCAGATCGGCGGCCGCCTGCGTCAGCCGGGGCGTTTCAATACGTCTGAGATGGTTGAGTTCACGCTTCTCTCGCTGATCAACCGCCACCTTGGCGATGTCTCACATTTAAAAACGCTGCCGCTGCTTCATCCGGAAGCGCTCTGGCGCAGCTGGCTGCCGTTTGCCACGGAGCTCGCCACCTGGACGCCGCAGCGTACCGCAGAGAGCATACTGCCGGTATACGACCATGACGATCTCGCCGTTTGCTTCAGCAAACTGATGCTGATGCTGCGTCAGGGACTGTCGCTGGTGATGGAAGATCATGCCATCCAGCTGCCGCTGCACGAACGCTCCCACGGTCTGAACATCGCCACCGTGCCGGAGACCAGCATGGTCCGCGAATTTGGCTTCGTGCTGGCGGTAAAAGCCAATGTCCCCGGCGAACACCTGCAAACCCATTTTCCTGCCCAGATGAAGGTTGCGCCAGTCTCGAAAATCCGCGATCTGGTTCAGCTTCAGCTGCCGGGCATCATGCTTCGGGCAATGCCCGTCGCGCCGCCGCAGATCCCGTGGCATGCAGGCTACAGCTATTTCGAACTCGAGAGGGGCAGCGAACTGTGGCACGAGATGGACAAGTCCGGGGCATTCGCGCTGCATCTCGCAGGGGAATTCCCGGGTCTCGATATGGAGTTCTGGGCCATCCGTAGCCCGACAGAATAATAAAGCGAGCGCTTAATATGCAGGAACGACAGGATACCGGCAGTGATGCCGTGTTTACCGGAGCCAGTGGGAACAATCAGCTGGTGGCGGCCGCCAATCCGCTGCTCAATGCGATTCCGCAAATCCGTCATTCGGTTTCCCACGACGATCAGGTCGGGCTGCGCCAGCGCCTGATTGACGAAATTCGCCGTTTCGAGGTGCGATGCCAGCAGGCGGGCTTACCGTATGAAGTGATTGTCGGCGCGCGCTACTGCCTCTGCACGGCGCTGGACGAAGCCGCCGCGCTGACTCCCTGGGGAAGCAGCGGCGTCTGGTCAAGCAATGGTCTGCTGGTGACGTTTCATAACGAAACCTGGGGCGGCGAGAAGTTTTTCCAGCTGCTGGCGCGTCTGTCGCAGAATCCGCGCGAACACATTCTGCTGCTGGAGATGATCAACTACTGTCTGCTGCTCGGCTTTGAAGGCCGCTACCGCGTGCTGGACAATGGCCGGACCCAGCTTGAAACCATCAAACAGCGCCTGTGGCAGATGATCCGTGGCGTGCGCGGCAGCTACCCGCCGCCGCTCTCGCCGCACCCGGAAGATCGCCCCGTTCTGCGCAAGCTCTGGCGGCCGATGATCCCACTCTGGGCGTGCGTGGCGCTGGTCGGCTTTATCGCCTGCCTGTTCTATATCGTGCTGAACTGGCGTCTGGGTGATAACACCAGCCCGGTACTGGCGAAAATTTACCAGTCCCAACTGCCGGAAACCACGATCCAGCAGCCTGCGCGTCAGCTGCCGGCAGTGCTGAACCTGCGCGGCTTCCTGAAACCGGAAATTGATGCCGGTCTGGTGGCCGTTAAGGATGAGGCGGATCGCAGCGTGGTGATCCTGAAAGGGGACGGACTCTTTGCCTCGGCCTCAACGGTGGTGCGCGATCGCTATGAGCCGGTCATCGACCGCATCGCCCAGGCGATGAATAACGTCAGCGGCAAAATTCTGGTGGTTGGGTACAGCGACAACGTGCCGATCCGCAGCGCACGCTTCGCCTCCAACTATGAACTCTCGCTTGAGCGCGCCCGTTCGGTGCAAAAACAGCTCCAGGGTAGCCTCTCGCAGCCTGAGCGCGTCAAAGCCGAAGGGCGGGGCGAGATCAACCCGGTAGCGCCTAACACCACGCCTGAAAATCGCGCCCGTAACCGCCGCGTGGAGATTACGCTGCTGGTGTCGCCTGACAATACCCAGGCCGAGCTGAACGGATTGCCGCAAGGAAACTAAGGATGCTGACTACTCTACTTTCTATACTGACCAATCGCATTCTGTGGAGCTTCCTGGGCGTAACGGCGCTCGCGGCGGTCATCTGGATGATTGGCCCGCTGTTGTCCATCGTAGATACCCGCCCGCTTGAATCAGAGCAGAACCGCGTCATCAGCATTGCGGTGGTCTACCTGATTTGGGCCCAGAGCCACATTCTGCCGCGGATGTATAACGCCTGGCTGAACCGTAAGCTGATGGACAAGCTCAACGAAAATACCACCAGCCCGGAGGCGGCCGATCCGCAGAAACGTCTGAACAGCGAGGAGCAGATCCTTGCCGGGCGTTTCGATGAAGCCGCCCAGATGCTGAAAAAAGCCCACTTCAGCAAAGCGGGACATGGCGCACAGTGGACGCAGCGCTTCAGCACGCAATACCTCTATCAGCTGCCGTGGTACGTCATTATTGGCGCGCCAGGTTCCGGTAAAACCACCGCGCTGGCCAACTCCGGGCTGCAATTCCCGCTGGCGGATCGCTTCGGTAAAACCGCGCTGCGCGGCATTGGCGGCACGCGCAACTGTGACTGGTGGTTTACCAACGAGGCGGTTCTGCTGGATACCGCGGGGCGCTATACCACTCAGGAGAGTGAGCAGGTTCAGGACGCCGGGGAGTGGCTGGAATTTATCAACCTGCTGCGTAAATACCGCCGTCGCCAGCCCATCAACGGCGTGATTATTACTATCAGTATTTCCGACCTGCTTTCGCAGTCCGCTGAGGCCTCCCGGCAGCAGGCGGTCAACCTGCGCCAGCGTCTCTCCGAGCTGCATGAACAGCTGGGTATTCGCTTCCCGGTTTATGTGATGGTGACCAAAGCGGACCTGCTTAAAGGCTTCCGCGCCTGGTTTGCGGATTACGACAAAGCCCAGCGCGACCAGATCTGGGGCTTTACGCTGCCGTGGGAGCAGACCAAACACGCCGATTACGATCTTATGGGCAACTTCCAGCAGGAATTTTCCCTGCTGCAACAGCGTCTGGATGCTGGCCTTCCGGAAACCATGCTCAAAGAGCATGACGCCAAAACCCGTGCGGAAGCCTATCTCTTCCCGCAGGAGTTCGCCGCGCTGCGTCCGCTGCTGGCAGACTACCTGAGCACGGTCTTTGCCCGCTCAAACTTCGAAACCGAATTTTCGCCGCGCGGCATCTACTTCGCCAGCGGCACCCAGGAAGGGATGCCGTTTGACCGCGTGATGGGCGAGCTGAACCGCGCGCTCTCCTTACCTGAAGGGGAGGAAAGCACGCGCTGGGATTCGGTGAGCAAAGAGGCGCCGATACCGGGCGCGAAGGGGCAAAGCTTCTTCATTAAGAACCTGCTGCAAAACGTGATTTTCCAGGAAGCGGGTATCGCCGGGGAAAACCGCTGGTGGGAGCTTCGCAACCGCGCCGTGATGTGGTCCGGCTACGCGGCGCTGCTGGCTCTGCTGGTGATCCTGGGTGGCCTGTGGCTGACCAGCTACGCTAAAAATAAAGCCTATCTGGAAGAAGTGGACGCAAAAGTGCCGATGCTGGAGCAGCAGAGCAAGGCGCTGCAAAACCAGCCCCAGCGCGATCTGTTTGCGCTTCTGCCGCTGCTTAACAGCCTGGTGGATCTGCCGAAAAGCGATGCCTTCGACGTTAACGACCCGCCGGTTTCCCGCCGCATGGGGCTTTATCGCGGGGATGACGTCAGCGATGCCTCGCAGTCTCTGTATCAGAAGGCGCTGGATCAGATGCTGCTGCCTGCCGTGGCGATGCACATTACCACTTGGCTGCGCAACGACAACGGAAGCGACGTGGAATACAGCTATGAGGCGCTGAAAGCCTATCAGATGCTCTACCAGCCGAAGCACTATGACGGCAAATTCCTGCACTCGTGGGTGATGCTCAACCTGCAACGCAACCTGCCGCAGAACGTGACGCAGGCGCAGCTTCAGGAGCTGGAATGGCACCTGACCCAGCTGCTGGAGCCAAAAATTCAGGCTTCACCGTATGCGCAGGATGAGGATCTGGTGGCCCGTGAAAGGGCGCTCATCAACCAGCAGCCGCTCTCCACCCGCGTATATGGCCGCCTGAAACGTCTGCTGGAGCATGATGAGAACCTGAAGCCGGTTTCGCTTTCAGATCTCGGCGGCCCGCAGAGCGAGCTGGTGTTTTCCCGTAAGAGCGGCAAGCCGGTGAGTGAGGGCGTGCCGGGGCTCTATACGCCGGACGGCTACTGGAAAAGTTTTAACGACCAGATCGACAGCGTGACCACCGCCCTGCACGAGGACGATGCCTGGGTGCTGGGAGCAACCGCTGCCCAGGAAGATAAACAGCAGATCGATAACGCCGTGCGCCAGCTCTACATGCGCGACTTTATCGTCAACTGGGATCGCTTTCTCGCTGACATTCAGCTCAACAACAGCGCCGATCTTTCCCAGCGCATCAACACCGCGCGCCTGCTTTCAGGCACCAACTCGCCGCTGCGCCGTCTGGTACTTAACCTGAGCAAGGTGCTGACCCTGTCGCGCACTGCGCCTGCCCTGGAAGATGCGCAGAAAGCGGAAGACCAAAGCAACCGCGCCACCCGTACGCTGGAAGCGCTGTTCAGCAACGGTGACAATGCCCCGACGCAGGGCGCGGTTGTGACGCAGGCGCCTGAGCAACTGGTGACCGACCACTATGCGCCGATGATTGAGCTGGCGCAGCCGCTGGAGAAGGGCGGTAAGACCATCGTCTTTGATGATTTTCTCAAGCAGGTTGACGAGCTTTATCGCTACCTGACAGCCGTTCAGGATGCAGCAAACAGCGGTATGCCCGCGCCGGGCGGCGATGCCATCAGCCGCCTGCAAGCCAGCGCGGGCCGTCTGCCGGGCGGGCTGCAAACCATGTTCAGTAATATGGCCGTGGGCGCAAGCAGCGATACCCAGCGTCGCGATCTGGAGAACGTGCGTAAGCGCATCAACGTGGAAGTGGGCGGGTTCTGCCGTCAGGCGATTGCCGGGCGTTACCCGCTGGTGCGCAGCGCCAGCACCGAGGTGACGCCGGACGATCTCGCCCGCATGTTCGCGCCGGGCACCGGACTGATGGACACCTTTTTCCGCGACAACCTGACCAACAAGGTGGACACCACCCAGGCGAACTGGCGCTTTATGCCGGGCATCGACGGTAAAACGCTGCCGGGCAGTGAAGGGCTGCTGCGTCCGTTCCAGCAGGCGCAGTCTGTCCGCGATGCCTTCTTTGCCAACGGCGCGACCACGCCATCCTTTAAGGTCACGGTGCGCACCGTGCGGATGGACAACACCATTCTGAACCTGACGCTGGACGTGGACGGCCAGCTGCTGCGCTACAGCCACGGTCCGCAGGCGGTGCAGATCATGACCTGGCCGGGGCCGGGCGGGACGAACCAGGTGCGTATGCAGCTCGGTCTGGCCAATGGCAGCACCGCAACGCTGGTGACTAACGGTTCCTGGGCGCTCAACCGCTTTTTCGACAAGGCGCGCACCAGCCCTGGCGCGGGTAGCCTGAGCCGTCAGGCCACGTTCAACGTCGACGGACATCAGGTCACGCTGGAGTTTGCCCCGAACAGCATCCGCAATCCGTTCCAGCTTCCCCGTTTCTCATGCCCATAACCGCAAGGACAGCCGTATGACGAATACCCCTGCGATGAACCGATATAGCTGGTATGGCAAATTACCCAGCGCCGGAGATTTTTTGCAGCGTCGCTTTCCGGATACCCTGCAACGCCAGTGGTCGCACTGGTTCCAGGTCGGCCTGCTGGCCTGGCAACAGGAAGAGCAGCGCAGCGGCGAGCGCCCGTTTTCTAAAGCCCCGGTGTGGAACTTTGTCGTCCCGCCGATGCTCGGTAGCCAGATGATTCAGATGGGCTGCCTGCTGCCGGGCCGTGACAGCGTAGGCCGCCACTATCCGGTATGCCTGCAACTGAGCTTCACCCCCGCCGAGTGGTCATCCCGCCTGCTCGGGCAGGCTGAGAGCTGGTACCAGCAGCTTGGCCGTCTGGGGCTGCACGCGGTGCGTAACAGCTATTCTGCCTCCCAGCTGGATGAAATGCTGGTGACCATCCCGGCGCCCCAGCCGGTTGAGCCGCAAAAGCGTTCCGACATTCTCGACGTGATTGGCTATGACGACGAGGGTCAGAGCACGCTGGGCTGGCCGCAGGCGGCGGAGTGTTTTGATCCGCTGCGCCAGACCAGCTACTGGTGGACAAACCGCTGCGACGGCTATCCGCTGTACACCCACGTCCACAGCGGAAACTTTACCGGGCAGCTCTTTACGCTGCTGTTCGATCCGGCAGGCGGCGCCCGTCCGGGCCGCCACGGTCTTTACCCGCCTATGTTTGAATAAGCAGGGATCTTATGAATATCGATGAATTTCTCGCGCCGATAAGCCCCGACAACCCCTGCGGTGAAAACCTGGAGTACGACGCTGATTTCCAGGCCATGGGGCAGGCCAGTCAGGGCAAAGCCGAGCAGCAGTTTGGCGACACCATCATTCCGGCAGAGCCTGCCGACTGGAACACGGTGGAAAAACTCGCCACCAGCCTACTGGGACGCACCAAAGATCTTCGCGTCATGCTGGCGTTAACCCATGCCTGGACACGTCGTCGCGGGCTGGCAGGTTACGCTGACGGGCTACTGCTGGTGCAGGAAGCCCTGTCCCGTTACTGGGAGCAGCTTTACCCGCTGCTGGAAGAGTATGGCGAAACCGATCCGTTCTACCGCATCAACGCCCTCGCCGGGCTGAGTGATAAATCTGACCTGACGGTCGCGGTACGTAACGCCTCACTGCTCCGCTCAAACGGCGATGAGATTTCGCTCCGTGACGCCCAGGCGCTGCTTGACGGCAGTAAAACCGAGTGTCCGGATTATCCGGGCGGGCGTCCACGACTGATCGATGAGCTGGCCCGGGGCGATCAGCCCGGCACCGAAGCGGTAATCGTGATCAACGAACGCCTGCTGGCCATCCGCGAACTGCTTACCGGCTATCTCGGGGAAAGTGGCGTACCGGAGATGGAACAGCTGCTGAAAACCGTCGGGCTGGTCGCCAGCGCGTGTCAGGTGACCGACATCAGTAAGCTGCTGCCGAACCGTGACGCGCAGGCTGAACAGCACGCTGAGCCGCAGCCTGCGGCAGCGCAGCCCGTTCAGCCGGTCACCGACTGGCGCAGCGTGCAGGTGACCAGCCGCGCCGACGCGCAGCTAATGCTGGAAAAAGCGAAACAGTACTTTGCGCAGTACGAACCCAGCCATCCCGCACCGCTGATGATTGAACGGGTGCAGCGGCTGTCTGAACTCAACTTTATGGACATTATTCGCGACCTGGCGCCAGACGGCGTTAACCAACTGGAAAACATCTTTGGACGCCGCGAATGACGCGTCCTGGCATTATGACGACAGGCATGGAGTCTGCCGTTTCACCTTCACCGCGCATCTTTGATGGAGAACATCATGGCAATGAGTAACAGTGGACAGAAATTCATCGCACGCAACCGTGCTCCCCGCGTGCAGATCGAATACGACGTAGAGATCTACGGTGCAGAACGCAAAATTCAGCTGCCGTTTGTGATGGGCGTTATGGCCGATCTGGTTGGCAAGCCGGTGGAAAACCTGCCAGCCGTCGACGAGCGTAAATTCCTGGAAATCGACATCGACAACTTCGACGAACGCATGAAGGCGCTGAAGCCGCGCGTGGCGTTCCAGGTGGATAACACCCTGACCGGCGAAGGTAAGCTCAACGTCGATCTGACCTTTGACAGCATGGACGACTTCCTGCCGGACGCGGTGGCCCGTAAAGTAGAGCCGCTGAACAAGCTGCTGGAAGCCCGCACCCAGCTCTCTAACCTGCTGACCTACATGGACGGCAAAAACGGCGCGGAAGAGCTGATTGCAAAAATCCTTCAGGATCCGACGCTGCTCAAATCCCTGAGCCAGATGCCAAAAAATGACGAAAGTGCGAAAGGTAGCGAGGAATAATCGATGAGCAACCAGACTCAACAACACGATCAGCAGGCGGGCCAGGCGTTCAGCCAGGACGAGTTCAGCGCGCTGCTGAATAAAGAGTTCCGCCCGAAAACCGATCAGGCGCGCTCTGCCGTAGAAAGCGCGGTTAAAACCCTGGCGCAGCAGGCGCTGGAAAACACCGTGACCTTCTCAAACGATACCTACCGCACCATTCAGAACCTGATTGCCGGTATTGACGAGCAGCTTTCGCAGCAGGTGAACCAGATCATTCACCACGAGGAGTTCCAGAAGCTGGAGAGCGCCTGGCGCGGCCTGAGCTACCTGGTGAACAATACCGAAACCGACGAGATGCTGAAGATCCGCTTTATGAGCATCTCCAAGCAGGAGCTGGGCCGCACCCTGAAGCGCTACAAGGGCGTGGGCTGGGACCAGAGCCCGATCTTCAAAAAAATCTACGAGCAGGAGTACGGCCAGTTCGGTGGCGAGCCGTTTGGCTGCATCGTAGGCGACTACTACTTCGACCACAGCCCGCAGGACGTTGAGCTGCTGGGCGAGATGGCGCGCATTGGCTCCGCGGCCCACTGTCCGTTCATCACCGGTACCGCACCGGGCGTGATGCAGATGGAGTCCTGGCAGGAACTGGCTAACCCGCGCGATCTGACCAAAATCTTCCAGAACACCGAATACGCCGCCTGGCGTTCACTGCGTGAATCGGAAGATGCCCGCTATCTGGGCCTGGTGATGCCGCGCTTCCTGTCGCGCCTGCCGTACGGCATTCGCACCAACCCGGTCGACAGCTTTGATTTTGAAGAGCAGACCGACGGCGCGAACCACAACAGCTACTCCTGGGCGAACGCGGCCTATGCGATGGCGGCCAACATCAACCGCTCCTTTAAAGAGTACGGCTGGTGCACCTCGATTCGCGGCGTCGAATCCGGCGGGGCGGTGGAAAACCTGCCGTGCCACACCTTCCCGAGCGATGACGGCGGCGTGGACATGAAGTGCCCGACCGAGATCGCCATCAGCGATCGCCGTGAAGCGGAACTGGCGAAAAACGGCTTTATGCCGCTGGTTCACCGCAAAAACTCCGACTTCGCCGCCTTCATCGGCGCGCAGTCCCTGCAAAAACCGGCCGAGTACCACGACCCGGATGCCACCGCTAACGCGCGCCTGGCCTCCCGTCTGCCTTACCTGTTCGCCTGCTGTCGTTTTGCTCACTACCTGAAGTGCATCGTGCGCGACAAAATCGGCTCCTTCCGCGAGCGCGAAGAGATGGAACGCTGGCTGAACGACTGGGTGATGAACTACGTCGACGGTGACCCGGCGAACTCCTCCCAGGAAACCAAGTCCCGCAAACCGCTGGCGGCGGCGGAAGTGCAGGTGCAGGAAATTGAAGACAACCCTGGCTACTACGCCGCGAAGTTCTTCCTGCGTCCGCACTACCAGCTGGAAGGTCTGACCGTTTCCCTGCGTCTGGTATCTAAACTGCCGTCGCTGAAGACGAAGGACGCGTAAGAGCGTCAGACTGCTGACTACGTGCGTTTTGTGAGTTTCGCCCGGCGGCGCTACGCTTGCACGGGCCTACAATCAAACGTGCAATCAATTGATATCGTTGCTCAATGTAGGCCGGGTAAGCACAGCGCCACCCGGCAAGAAAGACGGCTAAATTGCTAATGCTGTCCTTAACTGGTTCCACAATAAAGCACAGTAATAAAGACTTCACATTCATTCCGTTATTTCGGGGGAATGTAAGACTGTCAAATGACACGGGTCGTTTGATATGAGGCAGAGGTAAAATATGGACGGTTTTATTCAGCCCCATGCTTTCCTGTTTGCCATATAAGGGCTTTTTCGAAAGCAATATTGTTCATCCACGAAGAGTAGATATTATGGCTATTGATATGTTTCTGAAGGTCGAGGGTGTTACGGGCGAATCTAAAGATTCTAACCACACCGGCTGGACTGATATTACCTCCTTCTCCTGGGGCGCGTCCCAGCCAGGTAATATGAGCGTTGGCGGTGGCGGCGGTGCCGGTAAAGTTAACTTTAACGACCTGCACGTTAACGCTCTGATCGACAAATCCACTACAGCAATCCTGAAACACTGCGCAAGCGGTAAACACCTGACCAAAGTTGAACTGTCCGTCTGCAAAGCGGGTGGTCAGCAGGTTGAATACACCCGCATCACCCTGGAAGACGTTCTCGTGACTTCCGTTCAGTACACGGGTGCAGACAACGGCGATACCGTTGGCGTGACCTATGCATTCCAGGCTGCGAAAGTGAAACAGCAGTACTGGGAGCAGACCACTGCCGGTGGTAAAGGTGCTGAAAGCAGCGCTGGCTGGAACATCAAAGAAAACAAAGAAGCGTAACAGGAGTGGGCCCGAAAGGGCTCACTTTATCCTGTACTTTCTAAAAGGGAAAATATTTATGCGTCCTGCTTTTGGTGCCGCCTGGAACAGATTTAGAGAAGTTAATGTCAATGTCGAAACGGTGGGCAAATTATTGGGTGGAAAAGTCCAGCACAATATTGAAGCCGGAATTTTCCAAAATGCATGCCCCATTCGTATGAGCTACGTTTTAAATTATTGTGGCGTTCCAATTCCCTCCAACAGCAGATATGCGACGGTTACGGGGAGTGATAAAAAACGTTACATGTATCGCGTAAAGGATATGATTGCTTTTCTGCCAACTGTACTGGGTAATGCAGATATGACGGTGACGTCTCCAACACCAAGCCAATTTGCAGGTAAACAAGGTATTATTATCTTTAGCGGTCACGGCTGGAGCGATGCCACTGGACATGTCACGCTCTGGAATGGGAATATTTGCTCCGATGATTGCCATTTCTTGGGTTCTCCCGGTAATGGTTCGTTTATTCCTGGCAGCGCTACGCTCTGGAGCCTGAAATGAGACGTTTACTCGCTTTCTTACTCGCGTTAAATACCTCATATACCATCGCCCATACTCTCCCGGACGTTAACACCTTTTCTCAACAACAGATTTTTGAAAACTGGGTGCAGAATCGCTGTATCGGCAAGATTGCGGACAGTGCGACGCTGAAAAATGATGCAAAGGCAAGCGCCGCAGCATGGCTGGAAGTCAGTAACCTGCCTGCCGAGAATTTCGAAAAAGCCGACGAGGTTATTAACTCCTTACTGAAACAAAAGCTAGGTGGTACGGCACCGGCAAACTATGAGGTATTAAAGTGCAGCTTAATATCCCATAGCGATGCGATTCGCCAACTCAATGTCCAAAAATAAACTTTCTGCAAAAGCTACACATTAAAAATACAAGGAGTTTACATGGCAAGTCCGTCAAACGTTGCTCCAGGTTACTGTGTCGTTCAGCAACCTGGCACTCTGGATTTTCAGGCAAGACAGCTATTTGGCACTGCGCGCAATGAAAAATCCGAGTATTTTATGCAATTGAATAAAGACACTGCGTGGCTCAAACCCGGACAAATATTAATTGTTGCTGACCCGCTTGGCGATAATCAAACTCAACAGATCAATAGCTTAGCCATTGCAAAAAAGAAGGTGACCAACGCGCTTGCGACTTTGGATGGAGCCACCGCTGAGTTTTTGAAAAATAATTATGATAATATAAAAGCCATAACAGGCTGGGGCGATACAATCGTCGGGGGCGTGAGCGGTACAGGTGAGTCATATTTTAAGCAAATTGAAAATATTTTAATTAAAATTGAAGCCACCTATCAAAATCAGTACAGGACACAAGGTGCGCTTTTTGGCCAACAATTTTATGCTGAGCGCAATGCGCTTTTCGCGCAATTGAAACCCTTGTTAAATAAAATAACTAAAAAACAGCTTAAGTTTAAAGATTATGCGGATCTTAAGAGAGCATTAGGACTGTCCACGAAATCAATAGTCCATGAATGGAGTACAGTTGGTATTGGTGCAATCCCTGGCTACTCAACATATATTGACAGAGCAGCCAGAATATCCTCTTACCTGAAAGCAGGTGGATGGGTTGCTTTAGGTTTTTCTTTTATGAATACGTCTAACGAAGTTTATCATGCCTGCACTACTGGAAGAGAACATGAGTGCAGCAGAGTTGCAGTGACAGAATATAGCAAATTTGGAGGCGGTGTCGCTGGTGCTGCATTAGGCTCCTCCCTTGCGGCTCCTGTTTGTCTTGCATTAGGTGTGCCCACAGCGGGGACAGGTACACTCATCTGTGGTTTAGTGGTTGGTGCAGTCGGGGCAGCGGGCGGAACACAAATCGGTGGGTTTGCAGGAGAACAGCTAAACAATTTAATTTTTAGCGGAGAATAAAGTGATTTTTAATAATATTTACTCTGCTGTTATTATCTGTCTCTTTATTGCTTTTATAGGCATAGTTATTTCATTTTATATAGACTATCGGAAAAATTATCGCCAGGTTAATCAAATATATGCGATATTAATAAATCAACAGTTGCTCAAAAAAGAAGATTATCAAACCTGGCAAAATCTTGGGTTCTGGGGATTTGGTTTCCTCACCACAATTTTATCACGGGTCTTACAGGGTAAGCGTGTGAGATTAACTGAGTGTCGTTGGCTTGAGCCACAGTCGTGCAATAAAATTTTTTCTGATTTTGATTTGTCATGGGTTAAGTCGTATAGAAGAAAAATATTTATTGCCACTGTTATATTTTTACTGCTGTTAATTCTTTCGAGCATTAATAGTGTCTAATTTTATGTTGAAAATTTTAACGATGCCTTTCTGAATTAACCCCCAAACCCCGCCGTTTTCACCCCCGAGAGCGGCAGCGTTTGAGCGCTAATCATACCAGCAGGAATACGCCATGCGATTCACGATTATTTCTACGAAACCCGGTCATCAGCCGCCGCAAAGCAGCTGTGATTTTTATGCCCCGGGCGGCACCATTGGGCGCGGTACGGATAACAATCTGGTGCTGCCGGACAATGACCGCACTATCTCGCGTTTGCAGGCCATCGTTCACGTCGACGCCAGTGGCGAATGCCGCGTCACGAACCGCGGCAGCGTTACCCGCGTGGTACTGAATGATATCCCGCTGGAGCGTGGGCGTCAGGTTGAGCTTCAGGATGGGGATATTCTCGGTATTGATGATTATCGCATTGAAGTCAGCGAACTCATTCATGACACCCAGCCCGTAAGCCGCATGGCGGCCAGCATGCAGCAGGCGCGCCCAGCGGCGACACCTGCTCCGGCGCCACAACCGAAACCGGCCAGCGCCGCGCCTCGCGGAAAAGCTGAACCTACGGCCGTGCCGTCGGAAATCTGGGACAGCCTGATGCAGGAGTTTTCCATCTCCGACAGCATCTCCAGCAACCGGGCAAAACCACAGCCCGCGGCATCCCACGATCCGTTCTCTCAGCCTGCGGCCCCGGAGCGGAATGCCGAAGATCCGCTGGCAATGTTTAACGACGCCGAACCGTCGCTTGAACGTAAAAACGTTGACCCGGACACGCTGTTCAGCGATGAAGCGTTGTTTAAAAAAGAGAGCATCTTTGACGATGTCACCCCTTCAACGCTGGTACAGCCGGACGAAAGCAAACCTGCCCAGCCAAAGGAAGAGGCGTCGGAGGAACTTGATCCGTTAGCCCTGTTTGGCGGGTCGGCGAGCGCACCTGCCGCGCGTCACGATGACCCCCTCGGCCTGATGGGTGGCGCGCCGTTAACCCATCCGGATGAAATCGTGGCCGATAAGCCGGAGCCAAAGCCTGAACCGCAAGCCGCACAGGAAGAGGATGCGCTGGCCAGCTCACCGCTGTTCGATCCGGAACCGACTGAACCACAGGATGCGCCGCGCGCGGAAGAAGAGCCCGCGCGTCCCGATTACGCTGGCTTCACCATGCCAACGCCGCAGGCCGTGGCGCGCAGCAACGCGCAGGCGCCTAAAGGCCGCCTGCGTATCGACCCGGTTAAAAACGCTGCTTCGCCTGCTGCCTCCGCGCAGACCGGCGAGCGGGGCGAGGTGCTTCAGGGCGAACTGCTGGAGGCGCTGCTGGAGGGCATGGGCCTGAGCGAAATGCAGCCGGTGCCGCAGTTTGACCGGGAAAATATGCGTCAGCTGGGGCAGATCCTGGGCATGTTCTCGCAGGGGACCGTGGCGCTGCTCTCCTCGCGCTCCATCCTCAAGCGTGGGGTGAAAGCCGATATGACCATGGTGCTCGACGATGCGAACAACCCGTTCAAACTGTTGCCGACCGGGAAAACGGTGCTGATCCAGATGTTCGGCACGCCGATGCCGGGCTTTATGCCGCCGACCAAATCGGTGCGTGATGCGCTAATCGATCTCCAGGCGCACCAGCTGGGGATGATCTCCGGTATCCGCGCCATTATCGCCGCCATGCTGCAATCCTTTAATCCGGAACAGCTGGAAGAGCAGGCGAAGCAGAACGGGATGACGTCACGCCTGGCGCTGCCGGGCAGCCGTAAAGCCGCGCTGTGGGATTATTTCGTTCGCAGCTATGGCGAGACGGCGGGCGAGATCGAGGACGACTTCCATACCCTGTTTGGCGAAGCCTTCCTCCATGCCTATGACATGGAGGTCAATCAGTACAAAGACTCACAAAGCGGATCGGAAGAAAAATGAATATCGCAACGGCTTCTCTCTCCCGCCAGGGGACGCGCGCCAGCAACCAGGATCAGACGGGAGAAACCATCGGGGAACGTTCAGCCTGCTTTGTCGTCTGTGACGGCATCGCGGGCCTGCCGGGCGGCGAGGTGGCCGCTGAGCTGGCCCGCAACAGCATTATTTCCCGCTTTGACGGCGACAAGCACCTTAATGCGCAGCATATTCGTGACTACGTCCAAACGGCGAACCGCACCATCCTCAGCGAACAACAGGCCGTGCAGGACTATCGCCGGATGGGCACCACGCTGGTCAGCCTGTTTATCGACAGGGATTACCGTCTGGCTTACTGGGCGCACGCCGGAGACAGCCGCCTGTACCTGTTTCGCCGCGGCTGGCTGTGGCATGTCACCACCGATCACAGCCTCGTCCAGCAGATGAAAGATGCCGGGCATCAGACCGACGATCTCAACAGCAACCTGCTGTATCTGGCGCTGGGTATTGAGAATGGCGGACCGGAAGCGAGCTACAGCGATGTCGTGCAGGTCGAGGACGGTGATGCCTTCCTGCTCTGCACCGACGGTTTCTGGCACGGCGTTAGCGAAGAGCAGATGAAGCAGTCGCTGCACATGGTCAATACGCCACAGGAGTGGCTGACCTTAATGAACCAAATCATTCAAAAGAATGCCGAACAGGAGGGCAATGCTCAGGATAACTATACCGCCGTGGCGGTGTGGATGGGCAACCCTCAGGACACCACTTTGCTGCATACGCTCTCTGACGCAGCACAATTTCTTCCCTGCGGAACTGATTAGACACACAAGGATTGATATGAAACTTTGGCTATCGGGTTTGGCTCTTCTGACGGTGGCGACCACCGCACAGGCTGAAAACTTCCGCATCGTGCAGTCTCCTGCGCAGAAGCTGGATATCTGGATCGACAACATTAAAGACAATACGCCGCAAAGCTGGTGTAAGGCGGACGTGGCGCTGCGTATCGTGGCGAACGGCAAGAAAGAGGTTTCGGTGCTGGAAAACTTCGTGCCGCGCCTTGGCTCGCTGCTGGAGCACCAGTGCAGCAAGCTGAATACCCTGAACTGGACGCTTAACGATCCGGAAGGCACGACGCTTGCCCGGGGCACAGCGGCTAAAGCGCAGGACTGGGCGCTGGTGGTGAAACAGCAGGAAACGGCGGCGGCAACGACCACCACCTCAGGCGCGCTGCTGCCGCCTGACCAGAATCCGGAGACGCACACCGTGGCGGCAGATCGTACGCCATGGCAGGAGTTCACCCTTCAGGACGGTTGCCACCTGCGCACCTTCTGGGAGGGCGGTTCCTCCGCGCCGGCGCTGTTTATTCCGGATTCCGACACCACCCGCTGCGGCAACGGTAGCTGGCTCAGCGGCCACACCGTGGTGACGCAAAATCGTAACGGGACGCAGAAAGCGATTCCGGTCACCTACATTCACGGCTTCCCGGTGATGGGACTGAACAACGCGGTCGATCCTGAAAAGGCGCTGATCACCTCCGTCAACAAAGAGCGCATGGTCTTCAGCACCCCGAACAGCGACCAGAGCTGGATGATCCTGCCGTACGACAGCACTCTGAACGGCTGGAAGAGCAACGGCACGGTGGCGGTGGAAATCACCCGTGAGATCGCCAGCGACGACGCCAGACTCCAGGCGCGTATCGCAGAGGTGAAGAAGATTTGGAGCGCATGGGTTGCACCGGGCGCGGAGCTGAACGTTGTTCTGATTGACACGCTGCGTCCGCAACTGCGCGATCCGGCAGTGGGCGCCTGGCGCGCGGCGAATTAAGGAGGGGCTATGAATACGCTTTATCAACGTCTGGCGGGTGAGTCGATTAGCGACGCGCTGCTTCGCCTGGAAGCCGAAATCAAAGCTCGTCCGGCGGATGCCGATCTGCGCGCCGCGTTTGTGCAGTTTCTGATCCTCAGCGGCAACTGGGCGCGCGCCCTGACCCAGCTGAAGAGCTGGCTGGCGCTGAAGCCGCAGGCAAAACCAACCGTAACGCTGCTGGAGCAGGCCATTCAGGGTGAACAGCAGCGGGCGCGCGTATTCGCGGGAGAGGCGCGACCGGCAATGCCCGAGGCGCAGTGGCCGTGGCTGTCGAGGTTAGCCCAGGCGCTGACCGAACGCGCCGGGCAAGCGCAAGCGCTGCGCCTGGAGGCACTCGAACAGGCCCCGGCAAGCCGCGGGCAGGTCACGCTGGAGAATGAAGAGAGCCACACCTTTGAATGGCTGATGGACGGCGATGCCCGTCTGGGGCCGGTGTGTGAAACCCTGGTCAATGGCCGCTATTTCTGGGTGCCGTTCTGCGCCATCGATGCGATCCGTTTTCAGGCTCCGGCCAGCGTGACCGATCTGGTGTGGCGTCATGCGCTGGTCCGCCTCACGGACGGCACCGAGCAGGTGTGTCAGATACCGGCGCGTTATCCGTTTGCTGACGGCGCTTCCGATAGCGTTAGACTGGGGCGCACCACCGAGTGGCTCCCGCTCGACGACGACGGTGTCCTGTATGAAGGCATGGGGCAGAAAGCCTGGCTGAGCGAGCAAAGCGAAAGCCCGCTGCTTACCCTGAGCCTGGTGACATTTACCTCGGATGGTGCGGATGAGTAATACCGCTGGCGAAGGCGATCTGCTGCGCAGCGGCTGGCAGGCCCGCAGCAGGCAGGAGAAAGTGGGGGCGCGGGACAAAATGCAGCCCTCACTGCTGGATCGCCTGACGGATAACGATCCGGAAAAAAAACGCGAGTCCGCCAACAGCAATCTGATTACCCACGCCGCGCTGCGTCGTAACGTCCTGCGGGATTTACAGTGGTTGTTTAATACCATCAACCACGATGCCTCCAGCGATCTGAGCGGGCTGACGCAGGTGAGCCGTTCCGTCGTTAACTTCGGCGTCGCGCCGCTGGCGGGGAAAAGAATGTCTGATATCGAATGGCACGACATTCAGCGCAAGCTCACCGAAGCGATTATTAACTTTGAACCGCGGATCCTGCCGCAGGGGCTTCAGGTTCGCTGCGTGTCCGATACCTCCTCGTTAGATCTGCACAACGTTCTGTCTATCGAAATCAAAGGCCGCCTGTGGTGCGTGCCGTATCCGCTGGAGTTTCTCTTTCGCACCGACGTCGATCTGGAAAACGGCCATTTTGAACTGAAAGATGCGGGGTAATGATGGAAAGCAAACTGCTCGAATATTACAACCGTGAACTGGCCTATCTGCGCGAGATGGGCGCGGAGTTCGCCGAACGCTACCCGAAAGTGGCGGGGCGGCTCGGCATGCGCGGCATCGAAGTGGCGGACCCGTACATTGAGCGCCTGATGGAAGGTTTCGCCTTCCTGACCTCCCGCGTGCAGATGAAAATGGACGCCGAATTCCCGCGCTTTTCCCAGCGTATGCTGGAGATGATTGCGCCAAATTATCTGGCGCCTACGCCGTCGATGGCGATCGCTGAAATTCAGCCCGACAGCAGCCGGGGCGACCTGAGCAAAGGCTTTATTGTGCCGCGCGGCACCATGATGGACAGCCTGGCGCTGAAAAAAACCGGCGTTACGTGCAGCTATACCACGGCGCACGAGGTGAACCTGCTGCCGTTAAAAATTGAGCGGATCGAGCTGGGCGGCGTTCCCGCCGATCTGCCGCTGGCCCAGCTCGGCCTGAGTCAGCGGGGGATCAGCAGCGCCTTACGGGTCCGCATTGCCTGCGATGGCCCGCAGCATCTCGGGCACCTGAATTTTGACCGCCTGGAGTTCTTCTTAAGCGGCCCGGACATCGAGGCGCTGAAGCTGCTGGAGCTGGTGATGGAGCACCACGCGGGCATCGTCTGCCAGACGGTCAGCAAGCAGCCCCAGCGCCAGCTGCTGTCGTCTGACGCCCTGCGTCAGGAAGGCTTTGATGCGGACCAGGCCCTTCTCCCGGACGATCTGCGTAACTTTGACGGCTATCGCCTGTTGCAGGAGTACTTCGCGTTCCCGGCGCGTTTTCGTTTCATCAGCCTGAGCGGGCTGGGCAAGCTGATCCAGCGCTGCGAAGACGAAAAAGCGTTTGATATCTTCATTCTGCTCGACAAGAGCGACGATCAGCTGGAGCGCGTGGTGGATGCCAGCCACCTGGCGCTGCACTGCACGCCGGTGATCAACCTGTTCCCGAAAGTGGCGGCCCGGCAGAAGCTGAGCGAAAGCCAGCATGAATACCACCTGGTGGTGGATAACATCCGCCCGCTGGATTATGAAATTTATGCCGTGAAAAAAATCTATGCCAGCGCGGATGGTCAGCGGGACGACCAGACGTTTCGTCCGTTCTGGAGTACCTGGAGCGGAGACGCGGGCAACTACGGCGCCTATTTTTCCCTGCGCCGTGAGCAGCGCGTTCTCTCCGAACACGCGCTGCGCTATGGCACCCGCACGGGCTATATCGGCTCGGAGGTCTTCGTCTCGCTGGTGGATGCGCAGCACGCGCCGTGGCAGGAAAACCTGCGCTATATCTCCGCCGAGGTGCTGTGCACCAGCCGTGACCTGCCGCTGATGCTCCAGCAGGAGCTTGGGCAGTTTATTATGGCCGACTCCATGCCGGTGAAGGCGTTAACCCTGCGTAAAGGCCCGACGCCGCCGCGTCCGGCACTGGCCGAAGGGTTCAGCACCTGGCGGCTCATCAGCCAGCTGCAAATGAACTACCTTAGCCTGATGGACAGCGAAAACGAAGAGGGCGCTGCCGCGCTGCGTCAGCTGTTAGGGCTGTACGCCAACCTCGCCGAGACGCCGGTTGCCCGTCAGGTGGATGGCGTTCGTCACTGCGTGCTGGAGCCGGTGCACCGCCGCGTGCCGGAACCCGGCCCGGTGGTGTTCGCCCGCGGGATCGGCATCACCCTGACGGTGGACGAACGTGCCTTTTCCGGCGCCAGCCCGTGGCTTTTCGGCAGCGTGCTGGAGCGCCTTTTTGCCCGCCTGGTCTCCATCAACAGCTTTACGGAGTTCACGCTCAAGAGCCAGCAGCGCGGCGAAATCGGCTACTGGGCACCGCGTATGGGTAAAAGGGCGCTGGTATGAGTGAAGTTGCCCCTGCAACGCTGCGCGTGCATCGCCTGACGCCGCTGCCCGATGCGTTCTGGCGCGGGGTGCGCGAGACGCCGTGGCGCTACGATCTTTTCCAGCTGTTAAGACGCATTGATGCCCAGGGCGGCGAGCGTTACCCGCTGGGACGCGCGCCGCTGCCTAAATTTGAGCCGCTGCGTATTGGTCAGCAGCCTTCAATGGGCTTTGCGCCGTCAACGGTTGCTGAGGTCCGGCAGCGGGAAGAGAACGGACTGCATGAGGTTTCCATTCTGAGCTTCGGCCTGTTTGGTCCTAACGGCCCACTGCCGGTGCACATGACTGAGTATGTCCGCGAGCGTATTCATCATCATCAGGATCACAGCCTCAGCGCGTTTGCCGACCTCTTTCACCACCGCCTGACGCTGCTGTTCTACCGCGCCTGGGCGGACGCGCAGCCTGCCGTTTCACTGGATCGCGACGACAACAGGCGCTTCGAAGGGTATCTGGCATCGCTGATTGGCATGGGGCAGCCTGCCCAGATGTCGAAAGGCAGCCTGAGCGCGCATGCCCGCTTTACTCACGCCGGGCACCTGACCCGCCACGGGCGGGACCCGGAAGGGCTGGAGAAAATCCTGCGCAACTATTTCAACGTGCCGGTCAGGCTGGTGGCCAACGTCCCGCAGTGGATGCCGCTCTCAACGCGGGAGCAGGCACAGCTGGGTGAGGGGCGTCGCCTGCCGCGCATGGGAGAGTCCGCTTTTCTCGGCATTGCGGTACGCGACGTGCAGCATAAATTCCGGCTCGAGATTGGCCCGTTGAGCGCAGACGACTACAACCGTTTTCTGCCGGGCGAAGGATGGGTCACCGAGCTGCGCGACTGGGTGCGACAGTACGCCGGGGTGGAATTTGAATGGGAAACACGGGTGATCCTGCGCGCCGATGCGGTGCAGGGCGCCACGCTCGGCAGCGCCGGGCGATTAGGGTACAACACCTGGCTCGGCCTTCAGCCTCAGCCTGTTCCGCGTGGCGATCTGGTGTATCGCGCAGAGCGATAATCCTTCCGTATACCGAATCATTGTTAATGGAAACTAACATGTCAGAAATTAGCCGTGCCGTGCTTTTCGGCAAACTGGATACGCTGTTATTTACCTCTCTGGAAAGCGCGACTGCCTTCTGTAAGCTGCGCGGCAACCCGTACGTTGAGCTGGTGCACTGGCTGCATCAGCTGATGCAGCAGCAGGATGGCGATCTGCAACAGGTCATCCGTCACTTCGCCCTTGATGAACAGCAGCTGACGCGCGATATCGTGGCGGCGCTGGATGCCCTGCCGCGTGGCGCGAGTTCCGTGTCTGATCTTTCCGAGCATATCGACAGCGCCGTCGAGCGCGCCTGGGTCTACGGCTCGCTGAAGTTTGGCGTCAGCCGCATCCGCGGCGGCCATTTGCTGATCGGCATACTGAAAACGTGGAATCTGGCTAACGTGCTGAAAAGTATTTCGGCGCAGTTCACACGTCTTAACGTTGAGGTGCTGGTCGAGCAGTTCGACGCCATTTGCGCCAGCAGCAAAGAGAGCCAGCAGGCCGCCGCCGCTGCGGACGCGCCTGCCGGGGCAGTACCGGCTGCGCAGGGCACGCTGGCGCAGTATGGTCAGGATCTGACGGCGCGCGCCCGGGAAGGCAAGATTGACCCGGTGGTGGGGCGCGATGAAGAGATCCGCCAGATGGTCGATATCCTGATGCGTCGTCGCCAGAACAACCCCTTGCTGACCGGGGAAGCCGGCGTCGGGAAAACCGCAGTGGTGGAAGGGCTGGCGCTGCGTATCGCCGACGGCGACGTGCCGGAGCCGCTGCAAAACGTTCAGCTGTGGCTGCTGGATATCGGCATGCTTCAGGCCGGAGCGGGCATGAAAGGGGAATTTGAGGCGCGCCTCCAGGCGCTGATTAACGAGGTGCAGTCCAGCGCCACGCCAATTATTCTGTTTATCGATGAGATCCACACCCTGATTGGCGCAGGCGGACAGCAGGGCACCGGCGATGCCGCTAACCTGCTCAAGCCAGCCCTGGCGCGCGGGCAACTGCGCACCATCGGCGCGACCACCTGGGCGGAATACAAAAAATACATTGAGAAAGATCCTGCGCTGACCCGTCGTTTCCAGACGGTGCAGGTTCACGAGCCGGACGAAGCGAAAGCCATTCTGATGCTGCGCAGCACCGTGTCGCCGCTGGAGACGCACCACCAGGTGTTGCTGCTCGACGAAGCGGTCAGCGCGGCGGTGAAGCTGTCCCACCGCTACATCCCGGCGCGTCAGCTGCCGGACAAAGCCGTCGCGCTGCTCGACACCGCCTGCGCCCGCGTCGCGGTGAGCCAGAGCGCGCCGCCTGCTCAGCTGGAAGACTGTCTGCGTCACCTGGCGGCCCTGGACGTGGAGCTGGAGATTGCTGAACGCGAAGCGCGCGTGGGGGCCGGTGATGCCGAGCGCGTCACGGCATTACGCGCCGAACGCGACGCGTATGAGACAAAACGCGAAGCCCTGGCCCGACGCTGGGAAGAAGAGCGCAGCCTGGTGCAGGAGATTATCCGCCTGCGCGCCGCGCTGTTCGCGGCGGGCGAAGAAGATACCGCCGAGCTGCGCGGCCAGCTGGCAGAACAGCAGCAGGCGCTGAAGACCTTACAGGGTGACGAACCGCTGCTGTTTGCCGCGGTGGATGAGAACGTGGTGGCTGCGGTGGTCTCAGACTGGACCGGGATCCCGCTGGGCCGGATGGTGAAAAACGAGATTGACGCGGTGCTGAACCTGGCCGACACGCTGAACCAGCGGGTTATTGGTCAGCGTCACGGTCTGGAACTGATTGCCCGTCGGGTAAAAACCTCGCGGGCGAAGCTTGACGATCCGAACAAACCGGTCGGCGTATTCATGCTCTGCGGGCCATCCGGCGTGGGTAAAACCGAAACCGCGCTGGCGCTGGCAGAGTCGCTTTACGGCGGCGAGCAGAACGTCATTACCATCAACATGAGCGAGTTCCAGGAAGCGCACACCGTTTCGACGTTAAAAGGTGCGCCTCCGGGCTATGTGGGCTATGGTGAAGGCGGCGTCTTAACCGAGGCCGTGCGCCGCCGTCCCTACAGCGTGGTGCTGCTGGATGAAATTGAAAAAGCGCACCCGGACGTGCACGAGATCTTCTTCCAGGTCTTCGACAAGGGCTGGATGGAGGACGGCGAAGGGCGTCACATTGATTTCCGTAACACCATTATTATTCTGACCTCTAACGTCGGCACCGACCTGATCGCAGCCATGTGCGCCGACCCGGAACTGATGCCGGAGCCTGACGCGTTAAGCGGCGCCCTGCGCCAGCCGCTGCTGGAGGTGTTCCCACCGGCGCTGCTGGGCCGTCTGCTGGTGGTGCCGTACTACCCGCTCAGCGACGAGATGCTGGGGCAGATTGTGCGTCTTCAGCTCAGGCGCATTCAGCGTCGTCTGGAAGAGAATCACAACATTATTTCTGAATTTGACGACAGCGTGGTCGAACAGATTGTTCAGCGCTGTACCGAGGTTGAGTCGGGCGGGCGTATGGTGGATGCGATTCTGACCAATACGTTGCTGCCTCAGATGAGCCAGATTTTACTTACCGCCAGCCGCAGCGACCAGCAGTACCGACGTCTGCATGTCACCTGCGAGCAGGGCGAGTTCCACTGTCAGTTTGCCGCGTAATAATCATCAAGAGAACTGTAAAAGATGACGGATAATGATAACAATCGGACTGTCCCAAACGCGCTCCCGGTCGGGTACCGTTTCAATGAGTTTGAGATAAAAGAGGTGATTGGCGGCGGCGGATTCGGCATCGTCTATCGCGCCTGGGATCACCAGCTCGAACGCACTATCGCTATCAAAGAATTTATGCCTTCCTCCCTCGCCGTGCGCGGCGAGGATATGACGCTGGTGCTGCGCAGCGAGCGCTTCGGCAAAGCGTTTTCTGCCGGTCTGAACAGCTTCATCCAGGAAGCCCGCCTGCTGGCGCGCTTTAACCACCCGAACCTGCTGCACGTACTGCGTTTCTGGGTGCAAAACGACACGGCCTATATGGGGACGCTGTTTTACAGCGGTACCACGCTGTCGCGTCTGCGCGAAGAGAAACCGGAGCTGATTAACGAGGCCTGGATCCGCCGCATGCTGCCAATGCTCTTCGGCGCCATCAAAACGATCCACGACGAGGGTTATCTACACCGCGACATCTCGCTGGATAACATTCAGATTCAGGATAACGGCCTGCCGGTGCTGCTCGATTTCGGATCGGCGCGCCGCACCATCGGTAATCTCTCGGATGAGACGGAAACCATGCTGCGTCCGGGCTTCGCGCCTATCGAGCAGTATACCGACGACAATGAAAGCGAGCAGGGGCCGTGGACGGATATCTACGCGCTCGGCGCCGTATTGCGCACCCTCATCGTGGGCTCTCCGCCACCGGTCAGCGTGGTGCGCTCGATTCAGGACACCTGCAAACCGCTGGTGGAGCTGATGCCGCAGGGCTATTCCATCCCGCTGCTACAGGCCATCGACAAGGCGCTGGCGCTGCATATGGAAGACCGTCCGCAATCCATTGAGGAGTTCGCGGCGCTGATCGAGATGCCCGTCGCCGGTATCGACGAGGTGCTGACCGCGAAGAAGACCGGCACGATGCTGGTGCCGGTGGAAGAGGAGGCATCTGCTTCCGCGCTGGACTGGCGACGTTACAAGCTTCCGGGGCTGGTGGCCGCGGGCGTGCTGATTGGGGTGGTTGCCGGTGCGATGCTGTTCGGCGGCGGCAGTCAGGAAACGCCAGAGCAGACGGCGCAAACCCCTGCCGTGAGCCCTCCGGCTGAGACCTCATCCCAATCGGAAACCAGACCGGCAACGGCAGACGTGAGCGAGCCGGTAGCGCCACCTGCTACGGCGCAGCAGAGTGCGCCGCCTGTCGACGCCAGCCCGGTCGCGCTGGTCTACATCCGCATGCTTGATGGCGAGACGCTGAAGGTGAACGGCGAGTCTAAAGCGCTGCGTCCGGGGAATAACGGTTACGCATCGCTGAAATTGCCTGCGGGCGAGACCCGCATTGAACTGGAAGGCAATGGAAGAACGCGTACCCAGACGCTGGATATTGCGAAGCCAGGCACCTGGCTGGTGAATCCGTAAGCCTGCGGGTAACAGGACGGAGCGAATGTATAACATCAAGTTTGTCTATCTGTTCCACGAGAACGTCTCGCCAGCGCTGTTTGCGAAAATAATCCGCCCGTCCGTTGCCGGACAGTGGATTATGTCGGTTCCCGACCATTCGCTGCGCTCACTCTTCACGCGCTACGATCTGCTGCGCACGATCACCGGTGCGAATCCATATCAGTCCGGGCGCGATACCCGTACGCTGATCGCGCAGGATTTAGAGATGGGCAGAGTGGTTGCCATTGACGAAAGTTTTCGTGACTGGTCATCAGTAACGGAAATTTTTTATATCAACGCCAAAGGGCAACTCCAGGCTGCCTCGCTGGTCGGCCTGGGCTGGTATCCGGTGAGTACGATTGTTGACCGCTACGAAACTATGGTGAGAGCGTACGGATCTCGCCCTGCGCCAACGGTACTGCCAAAACAGGTGGTGAAATCTAAAACGGCACAGGTGCCGGATGAACCTACTCCGGGCAAGGACGGTAAAACCTATGCCGGGCAGCTTCAGAAGATGACCAAAGCAGAACGCTGGCAGGCGCGTAAAGATCTGATCGCGAAGGGGAGCAATAGCCTTTATCCGGATGCCCAGATCGCCGCGAAACGTCTGGCGGCGAATAATATCGCGGTGGAAAAAGCGAAGCTTGCGGAAAATATTTATAAGACCGTGAACCCGCTGGAAACCACACCGGGCGTGCCGGAGGGATGGACGGATATCAGTAATGACGATGTGCTGTTAGGAAAGTTCGGGCTGAATAAATCCATGCTCTTTGACGATGATACGTCCCCCAATTTTCTGGCGCGCGTCTATCAACCGAAGCCGGAAGTGTTTGGTGCAGATATGAACCCCACGCTGGTATTCAGGGGATCGCGCGAGCCTGGCTTCGCCTCTCTGTCTGAGAATGTCTCCTCTCTACTGACCAAAGGGGAACTGGCGCCGGTGGTAAACGGGGCTGACTGGTCGAACAACTTCTCACAGGGCATGGGTATGGCTTCAGATTATTATAAAAAGGCCGTGAGTATCGGTAAGGAGCTGGCAAGGTCAGGCCAGAATATTGATATTGCCGGTCATTCCCTTGGCGGTGGTCTCGCCTCTGCAACCTCTATGGGCAGCGGGAAAGCGGGGTGGACGTTTAACGCCGCCGGCCTCAATGCCGGAACCGTAGAAAAATACGGCGGTAAGATATTAGGCAGTACGGATAATATCCAGGCGTATCGGGTTGAAGGTGAACTGCTGACGAAGATTCAGGAAGTTAACCCCTGGGAAGATCTGAAAACGATGAAAGGGCATGTCCCTTCGTGGATCCTCAAAGAGGAAATCTCTGCGCTGAGCCCTAATGCTGCCGGAATACCCCATGACCTTCCCGGTGGAACCGGAAGTGCGCTGGACCGCCACGGGATTAATCAGGCGATTGATTGCATAGAGCAACAGAAGGATGAGGATATTTCGATAATCGGGAGTCGATTGTGAAAAAAGGGTTGATGGCTTTTGTCGCGTTATGTTTTTTATTCATGATTCAGGGGTGTAAGCAGGATATGGACCTTAATCCACAGGACTACTTCAGCGGTCAGCAGCTTGAACTGGCGAAAGCGATTGAAGAAGGCGATGTCGACGCGGTGAAGACGCTTGCACCAGACAGCGATCTTAATAAACCGGGAAAGCAGGATATGACCCTGCTTTTTTGGGCCATCGGCAACGCGATTAATGATAAAAAGACATCGCCCCATTTAAAGGTGATTACGTTGCTTGTTAAGGCTGGCGCAGATCCGCTCCAGCCTCGACCGCAGGGAAAAAGCAGTCCTGCCGAATTTGCCCTAAAGGGAGACAGTGCGGACTGGATCGACGCGATGCTGGACGGTGGCCTCTCACCCAACGTGAAAGATAAGGTTTTCCACGAACCCATCATCTTCCAGTCGCTAAAAGCGAAAAATACAGAGACGCTGGAAGCCATGCTCAATCGCGGTGCTGACGTCAACTCAACCAACTCACTGGGTAAAACGCTGGTGTTTGATGCGCTGGATAACCAGGCTTACGATCATGTCTTGTTGCTGCTCGATCGTGGAGCGGACCCGTCAGTTAAGGCTAAAAATGGCTGGTCAATGAGCAATGCGCTTGCGGACGCGCTGAGTGGACTTGATCGAGGCAGTGAGCAATACGAGAAGTTAAACGAAATAAAAGAGAAACTTATTCAGAAAGGGGGCGTGTGGCCACCTGCGCCGGTTAAGTGATTGCTCAACTTTCATGAAAGCCAGAGATAAGGTTTTTTCCGGAGTTTCCATAAGCCTGCACTCTTTGGATTTATAAAAACGAAAGTTCGTACCTCCAGACAAATCAACCCAGCATTGCATCAATCCAAAACCACCTCGTCGAAATTAGCTTTACGTTCATAAACGTTCCCAGCATAAACCATTACGGAATAAAGATTATGCTCAACCGAATTACCGTCCAGCTCCCGGTTGAGGGGCTGCTTTTCTGGAAACTCTCCGGCCGCGAAGCGATGTCCGAGTCGTTCGCGCTGACGCTGACCCTGCTTGGTATGGACGCGCGCATTGACCGCAGCAAGCTGCTGGGCCAGCCGGTCACGGTGACCATCCCCACGCAGAGCCTGCTCACCCCCCGCTATATCAACGGCAAGGTGACGCGCGTGGCGGTGAGCGCCGTGGAGCTGACGGGCACCCGCTACGCGGTGTACCAGCTGACGGTGGAGCCGGACCTGTGGCCGATGAAGCGCGACCGCAACCTGCGTATCTTCCAGGGCCAGACGGTGCCGCAGATTGTCAAAACCCTGCTGGGTGAGCATCAGGTTAACCTCGAGGACAAACTCACCGGCAGCTACCGCGTGTGGGACTACTGCGTGCAGTATCAGGAATCGAGCCTGGACTTCATCAGCCGCCTGATGGAGCTGGAGGGGATTGCGTACTACTTCAGCCACGAGGCCGACAAACACACCCTGGTGCTCACCGACGCCGCCACCCAGCACCAGCCTTTCAGCGGCTATGAGGTCATTCCTTACCACCAGACGCCGTCCGGCGGCAGTACGGATGAAGAGGGCATCAGCCAGTGGGCGCTGGAGGACAGCGTGACGCCGGGGATTTACAGCCTCGACGACTATGACTTCCGCAAGCCGAACGCGTGGCTGTTCCAGGCCCAGCAGAACCCGGCGTCACCGAAACCGGGCAGCATCGACGTGTACGACTGGCCGGGGCGCTTTGTGGAGACGGGCCATGCGGAATTCTACGCCCGCATCCGTCAGGAACGCTGGCAGGTGGAGCATCAGCAGATTCAGGCGACGGCCACGGCGGCGGGCATTGCGCCGGGCCACATCTTTACACTGACCAACGCCCCGTTCTTCAGCGATAACGGGGAGTATCTGGTCACGGCGGCGGGTTACCACTTCGAGGAGAACCGCTACGCGAGCGGTGAGGGGGAAACCATTCACCGCACCGATTTCACCGTTATCCCGGCGTCGGTGTCCTACCGTCCGGCACAGTCCACGGCGTGGCCGCGGACCTACGGCCCGCAGACGGCGAAAGTGGTGGGGCCGCAGGGGGAGAGTATCTGGACGGACAAATACGGTCGCGTGAAGGTGAAGTTCCACTGGGACCGTCTGGCGAAGGGCGATGACACCAGCTCCTGCTGGGTGCGTGTGTCGAGCGCCTGGGCAGGCCAGGGCTACGGCGGGGTGCAGATCCCGCGCGTGGGCGATGAGGTGGTGGTGGACTTTATCAACGGCGACCCGGACCGTCCGATCATTACTGGTCGCGTGTACAACGACGCGAGCATGCCGCCGTGGGCGCTGCCGGCTGCTGCGACGCAGATGGGTTTTATGAGCCGCAGTAAGGATGGCCACAAAGATAATGCCAATGCCCTACGATTCGAGGATAAGGCTGGGCAAGAGCAGATCTGGATTCATGCTGAAAAAAACATGGACACCGAGATCGAGAACTGCGAGACACATGACGTAGGGGTAGACCGTAAAAAAATTATCGGCCGGGATGAGCACGTAACGGTTAAGCGTAACCGGGACGTGAACGTGGGGGCGAATTCAACCAGCAACACGGGTAATCAGCACAAATTCAATGTAGGTAAAAACCAAACCGTATTGACTATGGATAAAGAGGGAAATGCTCTGCTGGAAGCGACAACCTCGATTAAGTTAAAGGTGAATGATAACTACATTCTTATCACGCCATCGACAATTGAAATTATCGTTTCCGAAGGGACACTCAAGGCTGAGAGTATTACTGTGGCATCCTTCAAAGGGACGGAGTTGACGAAGTTAGGCGGCGGAATAAATGCCGAGATGAAAGCTAATGATACTCTTCATCTCAATGGTACAAACCTGACAGATATTAAAGGCGCTGTTGTTAAAATTAACAGCTAATATGTAGAAGGATTTTTGAACATGGGACAGCCTGCCGCCAGAGCGACCATAGATTTCAGCGCACATTCGGGACCAATACAGTCGGGAAGCCCGGACGTCATCATCGGTGGTTTTCCCGCCGCTCGAAAGGGTGATACGTTATCCTGCTCGACGCACGGCAGCGGTATTATTGTGGGGGGCTCCGGTACTGTCTTCGTTAACGGTATGCCACTTGCACGTCAAGGAGACAAGACGAAGTGTGATGTTAGCGGCTTACCGGCACCTGCCATACCGAAAGCAGCAGCACCTCAATATTGGGGGGGCACGCTGGCGAAAAATGCCGGCGAAGATGGGATGATGCACGGCGAACATTTTGATGCTCGTGTTCTGGGTGCGTACGCCAGCCTCGAAGATAAAAACCTCAACGGTGATTTTGATACCGCTTCAGCTGGTTTTGCGTTGGCGGATATTACAATTGGGAATATGAAAAGTAAGGATCTGCTACGGGCAGAAATGCGTAATAAACTCGCCGTCGCCAATGCGACGGGGTCTCTGTATGGTGGCGGCAACGATATTTATGGCTTGAATGCGAATGCCGCTGCGACAGGTGAGCAATACGGTGGTTCGGTTGCTGCGGGTAAAGAAGGAACGTTGTATGGTGGACTATCAGGGGATGTAACTATTGGTACAGCAGAAGCTAAAGCCGTATTAGAAGTTTATACCGGCAATGATGGGAAGTATGGTTTGACTGCTGACGCCGGTGCGGAAGCGAAAGGAGTGAAAGGCGAAGTTTCGGGTAACCTTGATATTCTGGGCATCGTTTCCGGAGAAGCAAAAATCGACGGTAGCTTTGGGTCTGCTGGTCTCGCGGGAGGTGGAAGCGCTTTCTGGGACACTAAAGATTATTCCGTTAACGTCAGGGTGACTGGTGGGGCTGCAGGGCTTGTAGGGCTTAAGGGTGATGCAAGTCTGAAAGTGGCATTTAAGCCTATACTGGATTTCTTTGACTATTTGTATGGCGAAGAGGATGAGCCAGCCGTCACCTCTGTTCCGACAGAAAGCGGGGATGGGACAATTATTACCGGGTGTGTTACTGTTTTGATAGGCGATTAAGGGATGTGAGAGGACAATGAAATAATGAAATGGGCTGGCTTAACGATTTTTATTTTAATCACTTTGATCTATATCTGGAATGGAAAAGATCTGTATACAAAAGAAGAATGGCGTGGCTTTGGAATAAAATTCATTTCAGTACTGATTGGTGCATTTGTATTGGTCATTGTTTTGGTTGGCTTTTCTAAGTTCATCCCGTTGCTTACCAGAGAAACTGCACGATCATTATCAGTAATAATACCAGCTTCCTTTATGGCAGTGCTTCTGTCGAAGTTTTTTGTCGTGATGTTGAATAATATTTTCGATATTATTATGCGATTCCACAAGCGCTATAACACTGCAGCAAACTATACAAAATTATTATCACTATCTGGTAAGTATGGGGCAAAATTACGCCTGGTAGTAAAGTGTCTAGCCTCGTTAGGCTGTATCTTAATGTTCTATGGTATCTGGTTTGGCAGCACTGTCTGAGTTGAAGAGGTTTTATGAACACTGGTAATAATTATGCTTTTCCCATCGTCTCAACCGCAAGCAATGAAGAGATTAAGGCGAACTACTGGAAATGCCTGTATACCTCTGCTGATAAAAAAATGCTTCAGTACTGGGTGATTTTGCCAAATCGTGTTAAGCCAGCTGAACTGACCCCGCAGCACCTTCCTGAGGTCGGCTTGACTAACTTGGGTCGCTATGCCACCGATGATGCGCAACCCTATATGGAAGTTTGGGCCGCTTATGAACGCTGTCAGTGGGAGATGAATCCCTCTGATTGGCTGTTTAATAAACTGGAACTGATGGGCGAAAAAGTGTTGAATCAGCGCTTGATTGCGCATCCTTCCGGTAGTGGCCTTTTTGCAGATGTGCTAACTCTCAAAACGCACTCGTCCGGCGACGAGGTCATTTCACGTTATACCGTACAGAAAGATTACAATCCGCAAGAAGGAGGCGGAAATTATTTCCTGATTAAAGCGGCCTGTGCCGCTCGCGACTACCCTGCGCTGGCGAATGATATTTACTTTACTGTAGTGAACTGGGATTTACTGCATCGTAGTAACTTGGTTCTGGCTGAACTGCTTAAGACCGTGAACCTCAGTGCTAAAAACAGCAGTGGATTTAAAGTACCGGAATCCTGGCAGGTGAATCCCCTTACAGAAACGCGCCTGGTGGTCGAGCACTCGTTTGATGGCATTAACTACGGTGTCATTAATCTTTGCTTTTTTTCGCAGGAGATGTTGTTTACCGCGCAGGATGTTTTTAGCGTTTCGATTAAACGGTTTCACGATCGAGAACCTGCCGTTACGCTTAAGACTGAAGCACTTGCTACTATTCCAAATGAGTTTAATCCATCCCTCGGAAAAACACTGTGGACATGCCGGGGGGAAATGTTCAGCGCAGAGGAAGAAATGCGCGCTGTTTACCAGTGCTATATTTTTAGCGTGGGCAAAGTCTGGTGCTATGCAGAACTGATTGGCAGACACCGTAACTATCATGATTACCACTTCGAGGCGAATAAACGCTGCCTCGAAATCATCCTGTCAACATTCCATATAGAAAATGTCTAATCTTTGACTCGATATTCAGGACAAATTCATGCGTACGCGTAGCTTTTCTTTTTTTAGATGATCGGTGACTTTGTCGGTTTCCCTGCCCTGTCAATATCATCTCCACCATAAACCGTCACTATCAGGAGTCGAGCCTGGACTTCATCAGCCGTCTGATGGCGCTGGAGGGATTGCTATGCCGATATCCGTCAGGAGCGCAGGCAAGTAAGTCGGGCATCAGAAAATTCACACCACCACGGCGGCAGTGGTTACGCCAGAGCACGCTTTCAAAGATTCTTTCAAGTGAAAAGGATATATTTAAGTTGGATCATGAGTAAAGAAAATTATACCGCGCTGGATTATATCAATGATGCTATTGATGCAATTAATAGTCGATTAGAGAAATATCCTACATTTCTTTATATGTTATGGAGAAGAATCAGTAAGATTATATTAAATCTATTCTCATTGGTGTTGAAAAATATAAAAGTAAATTACACACATTGAATCTCGGAGTGCTTGCGTCCAAAGAGTTTGATACTACTGATGACGAAATTTCTCAGCATTGTCCAATGCTAGGTATATAGCTTCGCAAATGGTACAAGGATTTAAGATTATTCTTCCTCATGAGCAAGGCGTAGAATACTTAAAAAGGCAAAAAAGATATCGCAAGTGATGCGCAGTGTTTGATTACAATCTCCCTTCTTCAAATTAATCAAAGATTTTTTGGTAAGAGAAAAGATGAATAATGGTCTGTCATATGACCCCCCCTGTTGCTCTATTTAAAGGGTGTGTGATGCAAGATCTTCACAGTAAAGACTCAGTAATCAATCATTATGCCGATCGTTATCAATGTTATATGCCAATTGATGTCCGTAATGGATTAAGAAGCAATAGTATAGATGCGTCGAATTCATCTCTCCCATGGGATGTAACATTACCTTTAGTCACGACTGAAGATGTTTCACGTGATAAAGCGCTTGGGGCGTTTGTGGGATTGGCTGTTGGGGACGCCGTCGGCACCACTCTTGAGTTTAAGAAAAGAGACAGTGAACATGTAGCAGATATGATTGGTGGCGGGCCTTTTCAATTAAAACCTGGTGAATGGACAGATGATACGTCCATGGCATTATGTCTGGCAGAGACTTATCTTTCAGAAAACAGAATGCACACCGATGTGCTTAGAAAATATATCCTGAAATGGTATCTTGACGGAGAGAATAGCAGTAATGGTCGGTGCTTCGATATCGGCAATACGACGCGGTTCGCGCTTGAACAGTATATGCGTGTCGGACCTTCCTGGTATGGTAATACAGAGAAACACACTGCTGGTAATGCTGGGGTTATTCGTCAAGCACCGGTGTCTATCTTTTGTCGAAAATCACTGCGTGCGATTTACTTCGAATCACAGGCTCAGAGTCGAGCACGCATGGCGCGGTAGAATCAATTAACGCATGCCAATTTCTCGGATTGGTATTGCACTATTTAATCAACGGTTATCAAAAAGAAGAAGCTTTTTCGCCTCATGTTTTCCCACTGTGCGCGCGTGTAATGATCATAAACGCGGGTGAGTATAAGCAAAAAACTCGCGACCAGATTCGTTCAAGTGGTTACGTTATTGATACGCTTGAGGCCGCGATGTGGTCCGTATGGAATACGGATAATTTCCGTGATGCCATTCTGCTGGCAGCCAACCTTGCCGATGATGCTGACAGCGTTGCGGCGACGGCGGGACAAATAGCGGGGGCGTTGTATGGTTATTCCGCTATCCCGCAGGACTGGAAAGATAAACTCGTACAACACGAACGTATTGCCACAATGGCGGGTAAACTATTCGATAGAGCACCTGAGGATAATTTTTTATAGTTAGAATTACCAAGGGTAAGCGAGGGCATATGATGACTTGCGATCAGGTATGGAATTTTTAGTTAACTGAATCTACTGCAATGAATGAAATGACAATGTTTGGTTACGTTGATAGAGCATTAACTTTAGCACAGAAAAGATATGCAGACGTCAAGAATCGTGATCCCCAATCCCCGCTTTTGCAAATGTACGACTCTATTGTACAACAATTATTATTTCTACGGGATTTAATCGAAGGCAAGGAAAAGGATAGAGCGAAATTATGGGATATGACGTTCGGTATGTATGCAGGGAAGGAGTTTGATCATTCTGATGAGTTGTTTTTTGAAAGGTTGTCAGATGCCTGGTTTATTGTGGATCAAATCCGCCGAGGGTTAAAGGTTAGGCTGCCGCATGAGGTCGATACCAACTATAATAAAAAGAAACAAAACCTCATGAAGAAATTCCCTGATGAATTTTAGTATTTCATATGAATAATATTTTTTATTATGGGTGAAAGGTGATTGACTTACATGCTGATTTAAATGCCTTGTTAAAATATGTTGATAGATATCGTAAATACTTACCCATTAGCAGACCTTCAGTCCAGCGAAGGATGCAGTATACGTATGATAATAAGCCATTAGAGTCATCCTCAAATAGTGATGTACAAAAACAATGGGATTTACCACCACCATGTAATATCTCACTAGCGCAATCACGGGATCGTGCGGTAGGTACGCTTATTGGTCTTGCTGTTGGAGATGCTGTAGGTACGACGCTCGAATTTTTGCCTCGTGACAGAGCATACGTCAAAGATATGACAGGAGGTGGGCCATTTCAACTTCGTGCAGGCGAATGGACGGATGATACATCCATGGCATTATGTCTTGCGGAAACGCTTCTTGAGAAAGGCGATGCTGATACTATATGTTTCAGGAATAAGCTTCTGGAATGGTATCAGCATGGTTATAACAGTTCAAATGGCGTCTGTTTTGATATAGGTAATACAACGCGATTTGCTTTAGAGCAATATTTAACAATTGGCCCAGGATGGAGCGGCAATACTGCTCCAGAAACTGCGGGTAATGCTTCCATTATCAGACAAGCCCCTGTCTCTATTTTTTTTAGAAAGTCATTAAGCAAAGCGTTTTATGAAGCTAAAAAACAATGTATCGCAACACACGGTGCCGCGGAAGCAATCAATAGCACGCAGTATTTAAGTTATTTGCTTGTGCATATGATTAACGGTAGCAATAAAGATTTTGTTTTTTCTCCGCACGTTATGCCGCTTCAGCCACGCGTAATGATTATCAACGCGGGTGAATATAAGCAAAAAACTCGCGATCAGATTCGTTCAAGTGGTTATGTTATCGATACGCTTGAAGCCGCGATGTGGTCCGTATGGAATACGGATAATTTCCGTGATGCCATTCTGCTGGCAGCCAACCTTGCCGATGATGCTGACAGCGTTGCGGCGACGGCGGGACAAATAGCTGGAGCATTATATGGTTATTCCGGTATTCCGCAGGAGTGGAAAAACAATCTTGTACAACATGAACGTATCGCCAAAATGGCTGGTGAATTGTTCGATAGAGCCCCCGAAGACACTTTCTTATAACTGTTTATCTCAATGAAACTACAGGAAAAGTAGTTTTATTTTGTGGCAAGCGAAGTCAATCTTACAGCTACTCATTATCACATCAACGGCGTTTCCGCTTTGCATACTGAGATGAGTTAACTTCTGGCACTGAGATTCGTCCATAGTGGAATAAAGATTATGCTCAACCGAATTACCGTCCAGCTCCCGGTTGAGGGGCTGCTCTTCTGGAAACTCTCCGGCCGCGAGGCGATGTCCGAGTCGTTCGCGCTGACGCTGACCGTGCTCGGCACAGACGCGCGCATCGACCGCAGCAGGCTGCTCGGCCAGCCGGTCACGGTGACCATCCCGACGCAAAGCCTGCTGACGCCCCGCTATATAAACGGCAAGATTACCCGGGTGGCGGTCAGCGCCGTTGAGCTGACGGGCACCCGCTATGCGGTGTACCAGCTGACGGTGGAGCCGGACCTGTGGCCGATGAAGCGCGACCGTAACCTGCGTATCTTCCAGGGCCAGACGGTACCGCAGATTGTCAAAACCCTGCTGGGTGAGCATCAGGTTAACCTCGAAGACAAACTCACCGGCAGCTACCGGGTGTGGGACTACTGCGTGCAGTATCAGGAGTCGAGCCTGGACTTCATCAGCCGCCTGATGGAGCTGGAGGGGATTGCGTACTACTTCCGCCATGAGGCGGACAAGCACACCCTGGTGCTGACCGACGCCGCGACGCAGCATCAGCCGTTCAGCGGCTATGAGGTCATTCCTTACCATCAGACGCCGTCCGGCGGCAGTACGGATGAAGAGGGCATCAGCCAGTGGGCGCTGGAGGACAGCGTAACGCCGGGGATTTACAGCCTCGACGACTACGACTTCCGCAAGCCGAATGCGTGGCTGTTCCAGGCGCAGCAGAACCCGGCGTCACCGAAACCGGGCAGCATCGACGTGTACGACTGGCCGGGTCGCTTTGTGGAGACAGGCCATGCGGAGTTCTACGCCCGCATCCGTCAGGAGCGCTGGCAGGTTGAGCATCAGCAGATTCAGGCCACCGCCACGGCGGCGGGCATTGCGCCGGGCCACATCTTCACCCTGACCAACGCGCCGTTCTTCAGCGACAACGGCGAGTATCTGGTGACGGCGGCGGGCTACCACTTCGAGGAGAACCGCTACGCGAGCGGCGAGGGGGAAACCATTCACCGCACCGATTTCACCGTTATCCCGGCGTCGGTGTCGTACCGTCCGGCGCAGAGCACGGCGTGGCCGCGCACCTACGGCCCGCAAACGGCGAAAGTCGTGGGACCGCAGGGTGAAAGTATCTGGACGGACAAATACGGCCGCGTGAAGGTGAAGTTCCACTGGGACCGTCTGGCGAAGGGCGATGACACCAGCTCCTGCTGGGTGCGCGTGTCGAGCGCCTGGGCGGGCCAGGGCTACGGCGGGGTGCAGATCCCGCGCGTCGGCGATGAGGTGGTGGTGGACTTTATCAACGGCGACCCGGACCGTCCGATTATCACTGGTCGCGTGTATAACGAAGCCAGCATGCCGCCGTGGGCGCTGCCTGCTGCCGCGACGCAGATGGGCTTTATGAGCCGCACCAAGGACGGTTCCGTGGACAACGCCAACGCCCTGCGCTTTGAGGACAAGGCGGGCGCAGAGCAGGTGTGGATCCAGGCCGAGCGCAACATGGACACCAGCGTTAAAAATGATGAAACGCACACCGTTGGCGGCGCGCGCAGCCATTACGTGAAGAAAAATGAGCTGCATCGCGTGGAGGCTAATCAGATCCAGGCCGTGAAAGGCGGAACCGAGATCCTGACGGGTAAAGGCAAGCTGGATGCAGCGGTGGAGCAGTACGTCATTGCTTCCGGGACGAAGCTGCGGCTGGTCTCGGGCGAGAGTGCTATTGAGCTTAACGCTAACGGCAAAATTAACCTGATCGGCAAAGAGTTTAACTTCTTTGTGGAAGGGGATGGGTATATCACCACAGGCGGTAAGCTGCATCTGAATACGTCGGGCACCAAGCCGGGCACAACGGCGCCGGGATCGGGGCATAAAGGGGATATTGATGCGGCGGTGCAGGAGAAGTTTTCTCCGAATAAAAGTGCTAAGAATCCGGCTCCCGCAGCTTCAGCGCCAGCAGCAACCAGACCAAAACCAACAACAAAATTTGCATCAGCGCCACCATTAAAAGGGAGTTACGTCTATCAAAATAATTCCTACAACTCTGATGTGATGCCCTTCAGTGAAGATGTAGTTAAGGAAATCAATAAGTCACCAACGCTTCAGACACAATTAAAAGATCTAAAAGATAAAGGGTGGGCTATTCAGCCGGGAGCAGCAGGAGGGGGGAGTTACGCTGATACGAATAACAAATTGATTGTCATGGACCCTGAACACATGGAAGATACAGCCACAACGGTGCAAACTCTGGCACATGAGGCAGGGCATGCAACTTATCCTGTTGCGGTAGATTCTTCGAGTAAGGAAAGCTTCATCAACAGCCAGCTTATGGATGAAGGTGGAGCAACGCTGAATAACATTAAAATACAACGCGAGATCCTTGCAAACGGCGGTATTGATATTGATATAGCGGGAAGTGCCGAAAACCTAAAAGCATATAATTCTGCCTATGATAAAATGGTAAGTGGTGAGTTATCTCGCATTGATGCAGCCAAAGCAATAGGAAAAGTGTATGGTAAAGGCGAAATAGCCTCAGGGACTAATCTAAATTATAATGATTACTATGGAGGATTCTATGGAAAGTAGGATGATTAAAGCTACATTCCTCATTGTTCTTCCACTATTTTCAATATTTACCTATGCAGGGCATAATAAAATGAATCAAGATTCGTTGTGGCAAATGATTAAAGAAATGAAATCAGTGTGGGGTAAACAAGTTGAGGATGTCAGTAAACTGTTTAACCAACCGCTGATTAATAATACACAGGAGAAAGAAGACCGTTATACTTCAGCTCACTTTACGTTAACTGATGGCACACGGATCAGTAATGTGGATGTTCGTTTATGGGGAAATGGTGATAACAGCGTATCTTTGGTTTCTTTCGTAGTTAATCAACCATGTATTACTCTTGATCAAGTCAAATCTCATTTTCCGGATCTAAAATTGTCTAATATCCCTCGCGGAAACACGCCGGGACAATCAGTTGGATATCGCACCCCTACCGATGAACGCGGGCTGGCATGGGCATTTAGCTTTCCAGTTCTGAATCAGGAATGCCTGGGCAGGGTAGTTATGTCACGCTACGAACAATAAGTTGCGAGGCAATTTTACGGGCTGTGAAAGAAGATAATTATCAAACGGCCAATAATATCGCTGCCCCTAAAGTTTTTGCGGAAAAAAAGAAAGTGCTAACGTTCTAATGATCATATTTCTCTGAGTCGCTAAGCAGTAATTAATATTGGCGGTATAAATTTTAGCGCTTTTAATTTTATTTTTCTAATAAATCATCCCGAGTTCACTTATGAAATACACCCTCCAGGAAGGTTCCTTTACCCTTTTTCCTGCCGCCTGGCAGGACAACAGCATGAACATCATTCGCGATGACGAAAGCGGGCTGTCCGTGGTAGTCAGCCGCGGCGTCATCCCGGATGGTAGCGATTACGAACAAGAGTTCCACCGCCAGTGGGACGTGCTGCGTCCTCAGATGGGTGAGATCGCCCAGAGCGAATTTCAGCACGTAAAAGCCGGGCCAGACGGAAACATTAGCGGACTGGAAGTTGAGACCACCTTTGACCGTAACGGCCAGCGCCTGTGGCAAAAACAGCTGGCCGTGCAGACGCCGGGCAAACCGGTACTGATGATTTTTACCCTCTCGGCCTTAAAAGCCTTTACGGAAGAGGACGAGGCGCGCTGGAGCGCACTGAAGCAGAGTCTGACGCTAAACGACAACCGGAATGTGTAAGGCATGAGCGATAACAACGCGGCCCGTAAGGGCGACGAGATTATTCACTCCAGCATTTTTGCTGATATTACCAGCATTGTGGCGGAAGGCGCTGCCTATGCGGTGATTGGCGCGGCGGTGGGCGCGGCAGCGACCGTCGCGGCCCCACTGCTGGGAGCCGGGGCCGCAGCGGCAGGCGTGGCGGCAATTGGATCCAGCTGTCTGTTGAGCGGCATTATTGGTGGGGTTCTGGCGAACGTCGCGGGGATCACCGACGATATCAGCAATGCTGCTGAAGGGCTGGGCAACGCGCTTTTTCCGCCGTCGCCTGCGGGTAAGATCACCACCGGTTCGAGCAATGTTCTGACAAATAAACTTCCCGCTGCACGCGCAGCCGGGACGTTAACGCCTGCCGATACCCCGTCTCCTGAGCCGCAGTCGCCGGGCAGCTTTGCCGACTACGCGGGTATGCTGCTCTCCGCTGCCGGACAGTTCGGCAGCGAGATGTGGCAGCCGAGCGTCGCCTCTGCTGCCGCGGGAACCTCGCCGCTGGAAGAAGACAAGGTGGCTTGCGAAAAGCACTCCGGGCCGCAGTATCTGGCGGAAGGCTCTAAAAGCGTCTTTATCAACGGACAACCCGCGGTACGCGCGAAAGATCGTACCACCTGCGAAGGCACCGTTTCCGACGACGTCTCCCCGAACGTGATCATCGGCGGCGACACCCTCACGGTCCGCGATATCAAAAGCGGTAAAACGCCGGGTCTGGCGTTGGGGATGATTGCGCTCTCCCTGCTGCGCGGGCGTCCGGGCAAGATCCTGAAAAACATGCCCTGCGCGCTGGCTGCTGCCGGTGGCGGGATGCTGGCTGATATGGCCGTCAACGCCGTGTTCGGCTCCTCGCACCCGGTTCACGCTGCTACCGGCGTGAAGGTGCTGAATGACGACGACGAACTCGATTTCTCGCTGCCGGGGCGCTTTCCGCTGCGCTGGCAGCGCAGCTACAACAGCCTGACCACCCGCGAAGGGCTTTTCGGTCTGGGCTGGGCTACCACCTTTGACAGCTATCTGACGCTGGAAGAAAACAATGCCACCTGGTTCGATGAAACCGGGCGCGAGCTGAGCTTCGAGCTGCCGCCGGTCGACCGCGCGTTTTACAGCATCAGCGAAGGCATCATTATCCGCCGCAATGAGAGCGGCGACGTGGCGATAGCTGACGATGACGGCGCGGTGTGGCGTCTGTATAAACCGACCCGCGCTAACCCAGCCATCATGCGCCTGGCCTCCCTCAGCGACGAATACGGCAACGCGTTGCTGACGGAATGGGACGAGCACGGCAGGCTGATCGGTCTTCACGACGAGCCGCGAGCGATCGATGTCACCCTGCGCTATGACGATGAACGTTTCCCGCAGCGTGTTACCGCAGCCAGCCATCTCGACGGCAACAAAACCTGGCCGCTGATGCAGTGGGGGTACGATGCGCGCGGCCAGCTGGCGAGCGCAACGGATGCCTCCGGCGTGGTGACGCGTGAATACCGTTACAACGACCACGGCCTGATGGTCTGGCACCGCTTGCCGGGGGGGCTGGAGAGCGAATACCGCTGGCAAAAATTCGACCATTGGCGCGTGGTGGAAAACCGCACCAGCACCGGCGACGGCTGTCGCTTTACCTATGATCTAGCCGCCGGGCTTACGACCGTCGAACACTACGACGGTCAGACGCGAAAGCATTACTGGAACGCGCAAAACCTCATTGTTCGCTACGTTGACGAGAGCGGTGAGAACTGGCGCTACGAGTGGGATGACAACGAACTCCTAACGCGTCGCATCGATCCGCTGGGTAATGCCGTTACCTTCGTCTATGACGACATGGGCAACCGGGTGCAGGAGATCGACGCCGACGGCAACACCCGCACCACCACCTGGCTGGAGCACCGCGCGCTTCCGGCGGCCATTATCGAAGCTGACGGCAGCGCCACCCGGTTCTGGTACGACGAACATCACGGGCTGAAGCGCGTGGTGGACCCGATGGGGCAGACCACGCTGCTGCGTCGGGACGAGTTTGGTCAGGTTGTGGAAGAATTCGATGCCGCCGGGAACAGCCGCTACCAGGAGTACAACGAGGCCGGGCAGATGGTGCGTGCGACGGACTGTTCGGGCCGTGTGACACAATACCGTTATCATCCGCTGGGCTGGCTGGTGGCTGAGACAGCCGCCGACGGCGAAGAGACGCGTTACCGCTACGACGCCGCAGGGCGTCCGGTGCAGCTCGACCGACCAGAAGGCTGGACCGAGTCGCTCAAATGGAACGAACGTGGCCTGCCGGTGAAGCATGCGGGCGCCGATGGGAAAGAGAGCGAGTTCAGATACGACGAGGCAGGGCGCTTAACCGCCACCCGTAATACGCAGGGTGAAGAGATGCGCCGCCGCTGGGACAGCCGCGGGCGTTTGATTGCCCTGGAAAACGAAAACGGCGAAGCGTATCAGTTCCGCTGGGGCGCAGACTCGCTGCTGCTGGAAGAGGTGGGACTCGATGGCGTGGCCTCGCAGTATCGCTATGACGCCTGCGGGCGTACGATAGCGCGCACCTTTGCCGCCGGACATCCGGAGGCCATCACCCATGCTTTCGCCTGGAGCGCGAGCGGCCAGCTGGTCGCCCGCACCACGCCGGAAGGGCAGACCCGCTACCACTACACCCCGTCCGGCCTTCTGAGCCGGATTGGGCTGCATCCCGCACTTTCAGCCGATGCCTGGAGCGCCGAGGCCGAGCAGGAGCTTGTGTTTGAGTATGACGCGCTCGGGCGCGTCACGCGCGAAGCGGGCGAGCATGGTGATCTGGCGTGGGGATATGATGCGCTGGGCAACCGCACCTCCGTCACGCTGCCCGATGGCCGCGAGCTGAAACAGTTCTACTACGGCAGCGGGCATCTGCTCAGCATTGCCCTCGATAAGCTGTCGGTCTCCGACTTTACCCGCGACGAGCTTCACCGCGAGACCAGCCGCACGCAGGGGCTGCTGACCACCCGCAGCGAATACGACCGCCTCGGCCGACTGCACCGCCGGGACGTTTTTACCGGCAATGCCCAGCGCCCGTCGCCGCGCCGCTGGTCCCGCCGCTGGGATTACGACTACCGTCATAACCTGGTGCGCGAAGAGCGGGACGATAACCCGTTCAGCTGGTACCGCTGGCAGTACGACAGCGCAGGCCGGCTGATGGTTCAGGACGGCACGCTGCCCGGACAGGAGCAGTGGCGCTGGGATGCAGCCGGTAACCCGCTCGAAGGATCTGCTGAGAAGGTTACGCACAACCGGCTGACGCAGTTGAACGGCATTCGCTGGCGCTATGACGTCCACGGACGCACCGTGGAGAAAGATAACGGACAGACCCGCTGGCACTACCGCTACGACGGTGAGCACCGCCTGACGGAGGTGATCAGCCAGCCGCGGGACCGCAACAGGCCGCAGACGCAGGTCAGCTTCCGCTACGATCCGCTCGGGCGACGCATCAGCAAAACGCGCCGCCAGATGCTGGGCGGCCAGCCAACCGGCAAGCCGGTCACCACGCGGTTTGTCTGGGAAGGGTTCCGGCTGTTGCAGGAGGTGCACGGGGACGTGCCGCTGACCTACGTCTACAGCGATCAGAACAGCTACGACCCGCTGGCGCGCATTGACGGCGTTGATGCTCCGGAGATTTTCTGGTTCCACTGCCAGCCCAACGGCACGCCGGAGCGGATGACGGATAGCGAAGGACAGGTGCGCTGGGAAGGGGTAAACAGCGCCTGGGGCAAGCTGCTGCGGGAAAGCGAGACGCAGGTATCAGGATATTCCCAGAACCTGCGCATGCAGGGGCAATACCTGGACCGCGAGACAGGGCTGCACTACAATCTGTTCCGGTATTACGACCCGGACTGCGGAAGGTTTACGCAGCAGGACCCGATAGGGCTGGCGGGGGGGATAAACCTTTACCAGTATGCGCCGAATGCGCTGGGGTGGGCAGATCCGTGGGGGTTGACTCCTGACGATCTCATTCGTTACCGGCCACATGATTCTCTTTCTGCTCAAGGTGGAGCTAGAAGCTCTGCTATTTCTAGGGCATGGGTGCAAGAAAAAGCCTTATTGCAGGATGGTGGGGCTGGCACAAGAAATTGGACAGCGCAAGAGAGGGATTTAATTTTGAAGACTCCCAACAAGAGCCTAACCTCTGTGATGTCCCGGGCAGGTTATACCGGGCATCATATCAATTCGGTAGAAGGCAATGGTACACTTGGTTCCAAATGGCAAGGTGATCCGAGGAACATTGTATTCTTGAAAAATCATAACCATCCCGACAAGTTCAATGAGCATGTCCATGGTGATCAAGGACATAGAGGGAATACTAAGAACTCGACGCGTGGGCGCTTAATCGATAGAGAAAGAACACTAAAATCTAGACAACGATGTAAGCAATTATAGGTGGAAAGATGAACATAAAAAATGCAGTCCAAGATCTTGTGAACAAATTTAAAATGAATGAATTGAATATGGGAGAGATAGACTATACAGACGATGAAAATGAGACTTCTTTTCCCGTGAATTTAAATGGGGAGGTTGATTTTTTTTATCGTCATTTGATTTTAAATGACAGTCCAACATTTGATGGTACTTTTTATTTACAGATTATTGAACCTCAAGATCTCAACGAAATATTATCCGGTTGGCGAGTTCAAAATGATACGGCTTGGCGCGATGAATATATAATCTTTGCTGAAAGAAATGGTGACGTTCTTTTTTGTGACACCCAAAATCTAACATCTCCTGTTTATGGTAGCATTCAAAAACGAAACTTTATAATTTCTGGTTCCTTAGCTGACTTTTTGAATGCTTTTTGTTCTGCTATTGAGATGGAACAAAATAATTATGATGGTGATGCTACAGATGATGAATTTAATTTAAGAGAAGATTTCCTGGAAGATATCGATGTGATGCTTAAAACTAAACTAAAAGATGTTGAGGTTGAAGGGTTTAAGAAATTCTTTTTTGGTTAGTTTTTAAGTTTTTTAATAATAAAGATTTACTGTCTTAGATACCTCCTTGCTTCTAAAAGCATTTATTTCTTATTCCCCTTTTTATAGGTGAGGAGGTTTATTTGCTATTGCTAATGAATAAACACATGAATAATATTTACATCTCTTGTAGAAAAAGGAAACGAATTTCATGATAAAAAAATAAGCCGAGGCTTTAGAGCAATAACAAAATGTCCGGCAGGCTCTTCCTGAGCCGCAGATCGAATGGAAAATTGCCAACTGCAACTCTGCGTACATGTACAGTGCTTGCTTTGCTCTCAAGGAGAACGATGAGGCGAAAAAATGGGGGGAGAGGATACTTAGTACACGTGGATCGGATATAGAGACAGCGCCGTTAATCGACCTCGGCATGGTTTTTTATGAGTTGAATCAATTTGATGAAGCGTACAAATATTTTAATGATTCTTATAACTACGTCAAAGAACGAACGTTTCAAGACAGAGCTGAAAAATACCTTGAGTTCTATTTTCCTAAGGGTGCGCAAGTTCGTTTTTTTCATAAAAAACAAATCAAACTTTAAACAAGAAGTTCATCCCATCGCCATTTTTAACGATTTGATTTTATGCTTTCTGCACGCAACTTACCTTTTTCTTTACGTCATGCTCATTCTTTTAAGTGTAAAGTCTTTAGATATTAGACTCTGAGCATTTAAAAGTCTTTTACCAGCTGTACGCAATAATGAAATTATGACAACTGCGATCGTCTGCTGGTAATCCACCTCGAACGACTTGCTGGAAAGGACACGTACAACCCCCTGACGCATGCTTAATCCGTTAAATCAAGGGGGATTGGCTCCTAAGCACGTTGATCCAACAACGCCAGGTAGATCGTATGTATTACCATCAGTATGGGCAGAATGGCTTGAAGAAGTAGCGATTCCAGGCTCCGGTAATGTAAAATAGGTTACTATATGAATATTAATAAAGATGATGATCTCCTTGTGATAGTAAAGAAAGAAGGAATATATTATTGGTTCGTGGCGTTCAAAGAAATGTGGGTTTTAGATAGAATTAAATGGATAGAGGATTTTGTGAAAAGTGGGGTGGAAATAAATCTACAGGATGTCCATAAGGAAAGATATAACATACCCGTAGTAAATGAAGAAAACGCGCAGATTTTTATTGATGGGTTAATTAAAGATGGCTATTCATTCGATAAGGATGACATAGCTGATGAGTTTTTTAGTAGGCTTTCGCAAAAAACAACTTGGTGGGATATATATGATCTTATGCCGGATTTGCTTATAGATTTTGATAATAAAAGACTATATTCGGAGTATGTTGAAAGTATGCATTATCAAAAATATGTTCCTGATGGTTGGCAAGGTGAGCTTGTTGATTTCTGCGGTAATGGAACGTTACCTCAAGATGAAATGTTCTGGATAAAGAATGGAACAAATCATAGAAACGTTATCATTGCTAAAGGGTAAAAAAATTTTCAGCATACCATTTTAGATTATGCAATGGTCTTACAACACGCGAGTTAATTTTTGTGTTAACCGATAAAAAGCCATTATTAACCGTTGTAACCCTATTTGATGCTTAGGGCAAAAGCTTCTTTGCCTGCACTGCCACGAGGCACATTTTTCTATTACTTAAAAATCATCTGAACGAAGAAGGGGTTGTTGTCTTTAGCTATGTGGAAAACCAAAATGGCTGGCATGATTGGTTTTATTTAAATGGCATGAAGCGTAACGCGTTGTCTCGATCAGGCCCTGCTTATTATGATAAAATGCGATTCAAAACTTTTAACGATTCCCGCTCGCAAAAAAAGGATTTAGAAGATATATTATTGTCGACCGGCAGACCTCTCCTAAGAAACGGTGGTGTCAGCCTCGCTAAGTATTAGAGTCTGGCCTTACTTGTTGAGTGATTAATCGAGGTGCCTTTTCAGACGTTAAAGCTTGCGACTACACAAATCATTTCTTTGGAGGTGAGCAAGAAGTCAGATCTCTAAGATATTTTTTTGACTCCCTAATAAAAAATGTACGTGAAAGCGTGGATTTTTCCCGTTCATAAAAATTAAACGTAAACAAGAAGTTCATCACATCGCCATCTTCAACAATGTAGTCTTTTCCTTATGCACGCATCTTGCCTCCTTCTTTCGCGCCTGGCCCTTCCTGACCCAGCTCTTCCATAAACTCTTCACGGTCGGCATCGTCCAGTTCAGTATTATCGGATTCAACCGTGGCGCAAACTACTAACACTAACGAACCCGCAGCGAATATGACCGTCTTGGCCGCCTGCATCGCCGGGATATAGTTACCGGTAATTTTCAGTGCTCTTGGTTGCACCGCTGGGATACTACCGGTAACCCGCTCGAAGGATCTGCTGAGAAGGTTACGCACAACCGTCTGACGCACCTCAACGGCATTCGCTGGCGCTATGACATCCACGGCCGCACCGTGGAGAAGGATAACGGCCAGACCCGCTGGCACTACCGCTACGACGGCGAGCACCGCCTGACGGAAGTCATCAGCCAGCCGCGGGACCGCAACAGGCCGCAGACGCAGGTCAGCTTCCGCTATGACCCGCTCGGGCGACGCATCAGCAAAACGCGCCGCCAGATGCTGGGCGGTCAGCCAACCGGCAAGCCGGTCACCACCCGGTTTGTCTGGGAAGGGTTCCGGCTGTTGCAGGAGGTGCACGGGGATGTGCCGCTGACCTACGTCTACAGCGATCAGGACAGCTACGATCCGCTGGCACGTATTGACGGCGTTGATGCCCCGGAGATCTTCTGGTTCCACTGCCAGCCCAACGGCACGCCGGAGCGGATGACGGATAGCGAAGGACAGGTGCGCTGGGAAGGGGTAAACAGCGCCTGGGGCAAGCTGCTACGGGAAAGCGAGACGCAGATATCAGGATATTCCCAGAACCTGCGCATGCAGGGGCAATACCTGGATCGTGAGACAGGGCTGCACTACAATCTGTTCCGGTATTACGACCCGGACTGCGGGCAGTTTACGCAGCAGGACCCGATAGGCCTGGCGGGGGGGATAAACCTTTACCAGTATGCGCCGAACGCGCTGGGGTGGGTGGATCCGTGGGGGTTAAAATGTGGTTTTTCTCAAAAAGATCGTATAACACAAAGATGGGTGGATAGATTAACAGGGAAAAAACCCGCTGATGTTCATAATATTTTGACATCCAAAGGTTGGACGAGAACATATCCACAAGCCAATAAACCAGGAGCTATCCAACATATTCAATATGTCAAAACAACAAAATCAGGTACTACGTACAAATTAGATTATCATCCCGGAGGGACTCCAACTCAACCTAATATTCATGGTAATGATTACTGGAAAGTTTATCGCGAAGTTGATGGTGCTGATGTAGTATATGGGAGAATTGGTCATGGAGAGTTTAAAAATTATGATTTAATAACCGATTCACCTGTTTATGTTGACGGAGTTTTACTTAATGGGGGGGTATAAAATGATTGATTTTAATGCTGATATTTTATCAGGAAGAGCACTAGGTAACGTTTTTTTGGGGGATAATATCAGTAAGTACATAAGCGAGTTATATGCTGGCTATAAGGTAACTTACTTTGATTATTTCTTGCCTGATGATAAGAAAAGGCTTGCATATATTGTAGATGACACAATGACAATCGCTACCCTTGAAGATGGAACGATCATTTCTATTGGTTGTAACGTAAACTATAAGGGGAGGTATAATAAAATATTACAAACAGGCCAAACGATGGGGGAAATAATAGGGTTGACTTACAAACAGCGTATATTTAATGGCTGTATTATTATAAATGACGACTTTGGTTTTTCATTCGAGTTGCCAGCGCCATATGATGAAATTGCAGATAGCATTGCACATGTTCCACTAGATCTTGTTCTTAATGAAATCCGTGTTGCTGATTACTCTGATTGGAACCCACAAAAAATAAAACGCTGAAGTGTGGGTTAGGGTTGATCCCTCGGATTATTTACTTTACATAAAACCCTAGGTAAGCATTCTCTGGCGTCATGACATCCACTGTCGTAAGTAAAATACCCAGCGCCCGTCGCAGCGCCGCTGGGATTACTACTACCGCAATAACTTGGTGCGCGAAGAGCGGGACGATAACCCGCTCAAATGGTACCGCTGGCAGTACGACAGACAGTGCCGGGCGTCTCCTGGTTCAGGACGGCACGCTGGCCGGAGAGGAGCAGGGGGTCTGGGATGCAGCCGCTAACCCGCTCGAAGGTTCTGTTGAGAACATTACGCACAACCGCCTGGCGCAGCTGAATGATATTCGCTGGCGTTATAATACCCATGCTTGCACTGTAGAGAAGGATAACGGCCAAACCCGAGGAACCGCAACAAACCGCAGACGCAGGTCAGCTTCCGCTACGATCCGCTCGGTCGCCGCATCAGTAAAACGCGACGCCAGAAGCTGGGCGGACAGCCAACCGGCAAGCCATCACCACCCGGTGTGTCTGGGAATGACTGCCTACTGGGGGAAGCGCACGGGGATGTGCTGTTCACCTACGTCGACGAAAGTGGTCAGGACAACTACGATTTGCTGGCGCGTGTAGATAGTGTTGATGCTTCATATATCTTCTGGGTCCATTGCCAATCCAACGGCACGGCACAACTTATAACTGATATCTAAAAGCAGTAATTTTGGTGCAGGTTCGAGTATTGGTAATGTTTTTCCATAACAATCATATGGAACAAGAATAAAAGTCTAGGGAATATAATGAGTGATAAGATCATGCAAACAGTAGATCTGCTAATTTCACATAGTCAAATATTGTTACGATCCAGAGACTATGACGAAAAGCTGAGTCAGTGGGGAAAAGGTAATGTTTCTCAAGGCGCTGTTTTACACAAGGATTATGTTGTATTCGATCCATTACCAGAGGACGCATTTGGAGCAAACGTCAATATCAAAATAGATAATGCTTTTAAATTAGATCAAAATGCACAACGCTGCATTGTTGTTCCATTTTTTATTACGGATAAAAATAAGATCCAGATCGCATCTGCGACAGAGAAATTTGATGTAAGCATTAACGTAACCGGCAAGATTTATTCGCTCTTTTATGAGGTTTGTGAAGGGGACGAGATTTATTATAATTTTACTCTTGTGCCTGAAAAAGAAGCAATCCCTGCTAAGTTTTTATTAGACGACCCTTGGGGAGGGAAAAAATACAATCCTCTAAAAGAGGGTTTTTTTTAAAGTTAATAATAACTAAATCGAATGAAAAAAAATCATACGTTAAACAAGAAGTTCACCACATGAACCTCGTTAACGAAGTAATCTTTCCCTTCCGTACGCATCTTGCCTGCTTCTTTCGCGCCTTGCTCACCCTTGCAGGTGATAAAGTCTTAAAACGCGATAGTCTGCGCACGAATGAAGCCCTTCTCAAGGTCGGTGTGGATCTTACCGGCCGCGTGAGGCGCAGTCGCACCGACAGGGATGATTCACGCGTTCACTTCTTTCACGCCCGCGGTGAAGTAGGTTTGCAGGCTGAGCAGCTCATAGCCCGCGCGGATCACGCGGTTCAGCCCCCGCTCAGCCATGAACTCTTTATGGTCGCCGTCGATGATTTCAGCGATATCGGATTCAACCGCGGCGTAAACCGCTACCTCTACAGAACCTTTACCGCTTGAAGACTCTGCTGAGAAGGTCACGCACAACCGTCTGACGCAGCTGAACGTCATTCGCTGGCACTACCGTTATGACGGTGAACATCACCTGACGGAGGTCATCAGCCAGCTGCGGGACCGTAACAGGCCGCGGACGCAGGTCAGCTTCCGTTACCCTCATACATTGTGACATTCCCAACAGTCAATCAATATAGAAGTGATCCTTTGGGTTATCATCAAGCGTTACAGGTAAAATTAGATGTAACTGGCTTAGATGTAATTGAACCCCGGAAAAATACATTTTTGATCTTAAACACAAAAGATCTCGTTGTCTCTAAAAGAATTGTTAAAAGTGGGAGGAGTTGTGGTTGAGGTGAAAAAATATTATAAAGGAAGTGTTGATTTTATTGCAGGTGAAGGGACTATTCTCAATGAGTTCATAGGAGAAGTAGCCACGCGACAAATAAATATTATAGATGGAAATTATTATGCTTCTTCCTCTTTGCTAGATAAAAAAGAAAAAGTTGGCTTCCTGCTGTATGATGGTAAGAAAAGCGACCTGAACTTAAGTGACGCCGAAGAAATTTCAAATGAGGAATTTGAAGTCTTCTGGCAAACATCAACGGGTTCATTGCAAGAAAAAAAGCGAATAAAATACTTGTCTGGAGATGCTGTGGAACCTTTGAAAAAATCCACAGTTATTGCTCATATTGTGAATAATAAAGGGAAGTGGGGTAAAGGTTTTGTTCTGTCCCTTTCAAATAAATATCCTGCGGCAAAAAAAAGCTATCTTAGTTGCTTCAAAGAAAATAACTTCCCAGAATTAGGGGTGGTTGATTTTGTTATGGTTGATGCTCAGGAGAAGATATTTATTGCGAATATGTATGCGCAGGATGGTATAAAGAAAAATATCAACGACAAAAAACAATACGTATGTTATGACTCTCTGAAAGTTTGTCTTGAAAAATTATCTGACTTTGCTTTAGTTAATCGCCTTTCTATACAAATGCCAAGGATAGGAGCTGGCCTCGGTGGTGGTGATTGGAATGTTATAGAGTCCTTAATACTAAAAAATATTTGCTATAAAATGATTGATTGCAATGTAATAACTTTATAATTTTAAATAAAGTTTAACCATAGATTATGGTGTTTTTGGCGGTTTCTTAGGCAAAGTTTTTATTTAAAAGGACAAGATCTTAAGTATTATAATATCTATAACAATATACTATTGATCAAGGGAACGAGTTTCACGACAACCAAAAATACGCCGAGGCTTTAAAGCAAAACCAAAAAGCCTGGCAAGCGCTTCCTGAGCCAAAGCTCGAATGGGAACTCGCCAACTGGATCGCTGCCTGCATGTACAGCGCATGTTTTGATCTCGCGGATTATGCTGAGGAAAACAAATGGGGAAAAACGACATTACGGACACGTGGATCGGATATAGATACTGCACCCTTAATCGATCTCGGCATGGTCTGTTATGAGTTAAATCAATTCGAGGAAGCGTATAAATATTTTAACGATGCTTATAACTACAGCAAAGAGCGTGCGTTTCAGGATAGACCTAAAAAATATCTAGAGTTCTATCTGCGCAAAAGGGATAAGTTCGTTACTCTATAAAAAAATCAAACATTACGCGTGGATCCGACAACGCCAGGTAGGTCGTGTGAATTACCATCAATATGGGCAGAATGGCTTGAAGAAGTAGCGATTCCAGGCTCCGGGAATGTAAGATAGGTTACTATATGAATATCAATAAAGATGACGAACTCCTTGTGATAGTTAAGTATGAAGGAAGATTTTATTGGTTCGTTGCGTTCAAGGAAATGTGGGTCTTAGACAGAGTAAAATGGGTAGAGGATTTTGTGAAAAGTGGGGTGGAAATAAACCTACAGAATACCCATAAGGAACGATATGACATACCAGTTGTAAATGAAGAAAACGCGCAGATATTCATTGATGGTTTAATTAGCGATGGTTATTCATACGATAAGGATGACATTGCTGAGGAGTTTTATAAAAGGCTTTCGCAAAAAACAATTTGGTGGGATATATATGAACTTATGCCGGATTTATTTATAGACTTTGATAATAAAAGATTATATTCGGAATATGTTGAGAGTATGCATTATCAAGAATATGTTCCTGATGGTTGGCAAGGTGAACTTGTTGATTTTTGCAGTAATGGATCGTTACCTCAAGATGAAATGTTCTGGATAAAAAATGAAACTGATCATAGAAGCGTTTTGATCGCTAAAGGATAAAATATATTTTCGGCAAACCATTCTTAGACAATGCAATGGTCGATTCAACACGCCAATTTGTGTTTGTGTTAAGCGAGACAAAGCCGTTACCAATCGTTTTGACCATCTTCAACGCTCAGGGTGAAAAACTATTTTGGTCTGCATCTCCTGAAAGTGCTATTTTCTATTACTTAACATTAAACCAGTCAAAGGAAGTGGTTGTTGTATGTAATTTTACAGTAATACAAAATGGCTGGCATAATTGGTTTTATTCTTGGGATATGAAACGTAACGCGTTGTCTAGATCAGGACCTTCGTACTAAATTCACATTTAACATTAAAATTACAGCGACAAGAGTGCCTGAAACTGGCGTACGCAAAGGGGGTATACCTGCTAAAGGTGAGAGACTTGCCTGACCAGCAGAGCGTTTACACCAGCACCCTTTTCAGACGTTAAAATTTGCGACTGCCGACATCATTCTCTTTACCATGTAAAAAAAAATCCACGCCCAAGCGGGGATTTTTCCCATTAAAAACAACTCAAAGGTTAAACAAGAAGTTCATCACATCGCCATCTTTAATGATGTAATCTTTGCCTTCCGCACGCATCTTGCCTGTTTCTTTCGCGCCTTGCTCTCCCTTGTAGGTGATAAAGTCTTCAAACACGATAGTCTGTGTACGAATAAAGCCTTTCACGAAATCGGTGTGGATTTTATCGGCCGCCTGAGGCGCAGTCGCACCCACAGGGATGGTCCACGCACTTCTTTTACGCCCGCGGTGAAGTAGGTTTGCAGGCTGAGCATCTCATGGCCCGCGCGGATCACGCGGTTCAGACCCTGCTCGGCCATGAAATCTTCACGATCGGCGTCGTTCATTTCAGCGATATCGGATTCAACCGCGTTCCAAAACGCTACCACTACAGAACCTTTATCGCTTGAAGAGTCTGCTGAGAAGGTCACGCACAACCGCCTGACGCAGCTGAACGGCATTCGCTGGCGCTATGACATCCACGGCCGCACCGTGGAGAAGGATAACGGCCAGACCCGCTGGCACTACCGCTACGACAGCGAGCATCGCCTGACGGAGGTCATCAGCCAGCCGCGGAATCGCAACAGGCCGCAGACGCAGGCCAGCTTACGCTATGACCCGCTCGGGCGACGCATCAGCAAAACGCGTCGCCAGATGGTGGGCGGACAGCCAACCGGTAACCCAGTCACCACCTGGTTTGTATGGGAAGGGTTCCGGCTGTTGCAGGAAGTGCACGGGGATGTGCCGCTGACCTACGTCTACAGCGATCAGGACAGCTACGACCCGCTGGCGCGTATCGACGGCGTTGATGCCCCGGAAATCTTCTGGTTCCACTGCCAGCCCAACGGCACGCCGGAGCGGATGACGGATAGCGAAGGACAGGTGCGCTGGGAAGGGGTGAACAGCGCCTGGGG
>Ga0157363_1000066_pt1 | contig 78021 bp, 53 predicted proteins | sample AttsexASBM1_FD_111477 | JGI IMG/M metagenome (GOLD analysis project Ga0157363, IMG submission 111477) | Fungus gardens microbial communities from leaf cutter ant in Ribeirão Preto, State of São Paulo, Brazil - Atta sexdens ASBM1 | ecosystem: Host-associated > Fungi > Mycelium > Unclassified ... | reverse complement strand
TGGGAAAAAGGGCCGCAGACGATCCATCTGTTCATCCGTCAGCCAAAACAGGTCGCTCATTGCCAGTCTCCTCGCAGAGCCTGAATCAGATTTCCACAATCAAATCAATGGGTCCTGAGCCTATGGACTGGCCACCATCCAATTGACCGGCGCACACGATCCTTCGGGTCATCCAACTGCACCATGGCGCGGGTATAAGGGAGGCTTCGTTGGTCATCTTGGAGATGCGTACGGCCTGCGATCCGGCTTCTGGCTTAATCCGAAGACACACGATGGCTACCTGTTCATCGTGGACGGCTTTCCGGAAGATGGCCAAGAAAAACCTGGAAAATTATCTTCATTTACAAATGTGGAAGAAAAGATTTTCAGTGCTTTGGGAGGCTTGGAGGCTGTTTCACATACAACGGAATGAATGGTTTACGAAACGGCTCTGGTAACTGGCTTTTATCTACACGTCTCTAACGGCATTTCCTGTCTCAGGGTCTGCACCGCCAGGCAAATCGCAAATGCATTTACAGGCCCAGAGAGAGCATTAATGACCATCCAGATTAGTGGGTCATCCTGAGAGAAACACTTAAAGTTTTCAGGAAAACGGGCCGCTTCTACTAAGTCTACACAGGACTATCTACATCCTCGCAGAATATACGAGCCTATAAAATGCTAGGTTCTGTTGACAAAAGACCTTTTCAAGTTGTTGGAGATGTGATTCAAAGCTGGTCTTTGTGGAGACCAGTGAATGCGTGGCGACCTGACGGACGAAGAATGGGCGATTATTAGCAATTTGCTGCCGCCTGAACGTGGCCGCTGGTCCCGACCAGCGCAGGATAATCGTCTTTTTCTCAACGGAATGCTTTATGTGCTGCGTGTCGGTTGTCCGTGGCGGGACATGCATGAGCGCTACGGAAAATGGAATTCGGTGTATGTGCGGTTCCGTCGATGGGCAGAGCAAGGCGTCTGGGGCGCTCTGCTGGAAACGCTGGTTGAACTCGGCCTGACCGATGACTGGCAGCACATGATCGACAGCACGGTCGTTCGGGGTCACAGCCAGGCGGCTGGCGCAAAAGGGGGACTCATAAGGAAGGCTTTGGTCGAAGCCGCGGCGGCTTTACGAGCAAGATCCACGCCCGTGCTGACGGTCAGGGACGCCCTCTTGGCTTCAACCTGACGGGTGGTGAAGTTTCTGATTATTCCGGCGCTGATGCCCTAATGGACCTGCCGGTCGCGACACCGCGCCGATTTCTGGCCGACAAGGGATATGATAGTGACAGGATACGGGAGAACCTGCTTCTTCGAGGCATTCTTCCCGTAATCCCACCACGTTCAAATCGCACAGAGGATATGCCCTGTGATTTCCGTTGTTACAGGGATCGCAACCGTATCGAGCGGATGTTCAACAAGCTGAAGCAGTTTCGCCGTATCGCAACCCGCTATGACAAGACGAGAAAATCCTTCCTCGCCTTTCTCAATCTCGCCGCCATCAAGCTATGGCTACCATTTTTGTCAACAGAACCTAGTTCTCCGCTATATCGCTAAAAGGGTTACCAACCCTTCCCTTCAATACGACACCTAACAGTTCGGCGTCGGTGCGCAAACTTAGCCGGGACAAAGATGATAGCCCTGTTCTCTGTACCCCAGCTCTGATTGAAGTCGTGCCTGTCTCAAGTTTCGCCATGGAGCAGATAGTGAAAAGCAGAACCTCCCGATTGGTGACCATTTTCTTGTACCTAGAAATTTTGTTTTCAAAACTAATTGTTAAGTGACTTTATCACTCTTTTTATATTTTCAATAACATGCTCGGAAGTTATTTTCTGAGTACATTCGAACTGCCGATCCGTTTTTGAATGTCTCGGGCAAAACAGAAAATCGTCATGGACAAATGGATGACGAATATCGTGCCAGCAACTATTGCAGATATTCGTATTAAAAACTCTATACGGTGTCTCGAATTCGTTAATCGGATGCGTAAATCCAGAAATCATAACAACAGGCGTTTGTGCAGCCCAGGCGAGCCAGGACAAGCCGCTGGATAGCCCCACGAAAAACTCGGCATGTGCGAGCCACCAGGCTCGTTCCGATAAAGGGCGCGCTCCCGTTTGATCTTCTGCCCCGTGGGGGATTTGATTCCAGTGCAAGCCCTGCCCATAGATCTGGTCTTTATCTATACAAATTACACGATAACCTGACCTCTTCAAATATTCAACAACATCGTACCATCCATATGGATTGTTCCAGTATTTACATTGAGTGCTTGCTTGAGTAGCTATTACAACATAGGGTTCAGAAATCGGCCGCTCTTCCGAAACAACCAAACGGGGTGCCTCCTCGATAGGAGAAACACCCAGAATATATCCCGCCGTTCTATGCAAGCCGACAAGTCGGAAATCTACAGGTTGCCAGGTATTATCTTCATCATGAAAAAAAAGCCCCATGTAATATGTGGCGTAGAGATTGTCTTTGATATCATCAAACGCAGACTGCTCTACAAACGTTATATTCAAATAGGCAGGTTCCAGCAATTCTTTCATATGTGGTGACAGCATAACAACCAATTGGCATTTGTGCTGCTCACAAAATCGGACAGCATAGGGAAACCATCCTATACTATCCCCCACGGTCCCACCGGGTAGAATTACTGCCACCTGCCGATTGCTAGCATCATAAATATGCGAGAAAATCAGCAGACCCTTTTGAAAGACTTCCAATTTAATGCGAAGACAGTGTTTTTTTCGCCCTTGAAAGATACAACCACTCCCCTTCCCGTCGAAAAATACAGTTGAAGTATCTAAATCCGTAAAACGGACACGCCATTCTCCAACCGGAACTTGAACACGAACACCGTGGTTAAAATCATAACGAATACCTTCAGGACCTATCTGCGTCGGTGTTTCACTTGGTGATGGATAGGACGGTTTTTTATCACTATTAATCGATTTTCCGTGATTTTGGCCTGGAACAAAAAGGTTTTCTTTAAGCGGCGATTGCTCTGATTTTACAGTTTTCACTTCGGCGGACGTGATTGAATTGCCAGAATTCAAGATTGATTGAAGAATATCTGAGGTGTTAGCGTTACTCATTCCGATATTCCTACAAAATCAGGGATGGTCTGAATTGTCTCGATAACCTGTTGCGACGAGATCAATCTCGTACATTCAAATTGTCTCTCTGTGTTTCTTTGACGAGGGCACCAAAAATAATCGGCCGGATCGAGTTGGCATCGGATATCATTCGAGCATCCATTGCAGGCATTCCAGTTAATCACACGATATGGCGTCTGAAATTCATTATCAGGTCTTGTAAACCCACTGATGAGAACAATAGGCACACCTACAGCCCAAGCCAGCCAACTCAGCCCACTAGACAGACCTATAAAAAATTCCGCGTGTTGAAGCCAGCGTGCCCGCTCTGATAAGGGGAGCGCCCCTGTAAAGTCCTCGGCTCCATATGGAATATGGTTCCATATAGTTGATTGCCCACTAACCCTATTTTTATCAATGCAAATAACACGATATCCATTTTTCTTTAAAAATCGAACGGTCTCCAGCCATCCATAAGGGTTATTCCAATATTTATTTTGAGATGTTGCCTGCGTCGCGATGCAGACATAGGGTTCAGCCAAAGGTCGGCCGCCATCCATAATACAAATTTCAGGTGTGCGTGAAACTTTCGACAATCCCAAGATTAAAGCCGCATTTCCTTCCAGCCCTGCTTCTCTGTAATCGACCGGACTGTGAGAATGTGATAAATCGTTATAAAAAATAAGAACTTTATATTTTGCATAGTATATATCTCCTACTCCAACCTCAGAAGAAACCATATTTATTTCTGGATATTTTGGCTGAAGCAATTCTACGACGTCCGAGCGCACAACGCAGGTCAGGTGACACTCATGTTTTCTTGCAAATTCTGCTACATGTCCGAACCACGCAAGGTGATCTCCAATACCTCCTTGTTGCATGAAAATAAGGACTGGTTTCCTTTTCAAGTTCATTTCATGAACAAAAAAATCTTGATCATGTTTTTTTATCTCAATTCGAAAACGAACATAATATCTTTTGGAACTCTGTACATAGCCGGAAGTAACGTCTTCTGAGAACAGAATGGTATGAGTATCCAAATCCCTTAACGTAACGTGCCAGTTGCCTGGTGGCAGATACACGCGGCAGCCGTCATTGAAATCAAAACGTATACCCTCTGGCCCCTGTTGGGTCAGATGGACTGCAGGCTTTTCCACGGAAGTATCTAAGGGATAATTCACGGTCAAACTTTCCCCTCAGCAACTCTCAAAATACGGACCTGATTTGACCCCGGTTGGATATATGTTTCGTCACCAACGATACTGATATCCCCCGAAACAAGCCGCTTCCACATTTCCGAAACCCGGATTTTACCACTCGGCGTCTTCAGCATAGCACCGGGCCTCAGGTATATGACACGGCAATACTGAACCGGGAAATACTGGCAGATCTTCTGACCAATATGTTGAGCGAGCACTTTCTGATCCACTTCAGATCCACTGAATAACTCAGTAATAATAACTAGATATGTACGATTATTTTCTTTTTCTAAAACAACAGCCGTTGAAAAAAGACGAATTTTGGAATAAAAATTATCTAAACAGGCTATTATATCTTCAGGGTCAAGCGTAGTATTTTCGATTACTATACGATTATCCTGTCGACCAACAATATATAGTGCACTATTCAGAATAAATCCTCGATCTCCGGTTCTGAGAAAACAGCCACTCTCTTCTACAACCTCGCTACCAAACACTCTGCTATTTTCAACCGGTTTGTTAATATAACCTGACGCAACACCCGGACTCTGAACACGAATTTCCCCAACATGCCCATCTGGTAATAATGCGTCTGTCTCAACGTCTGTAATTCTCACCAGAATATCTTCTGAAAAAACGCCGCAACTTGCTAATAACCGTTTATCGAGAGCATTTTCAGGTGGCACTGCGATCCCGTGAGCCAGGCCCTTTCTGGAAAACTCCTGGAATGAAACACCCTCTCCCCTTTTACTTGCCGTTACAAGAAGGGTAGCCTCTGCCAGTCCATAACACGCAAAAAATGACTGGCCTTCGAAGCCCGTTGAGGCAAACCTCTTCTGAAAAGCCTGCATTGTATCAGGCCGAATATACTCTGCTCCGTTGAAGGCGACTTCCCAACAGGTCAGATCCAGATCGAAAATTTCATCGTCAGTGATGGAACGCGCGCACATCCCATATATAAAATCTGGCCCTCCCGAGAGAGTGGCACGATAGCGGTTGATCGCACGGAGCCATCGTACTGGCTTCTCAGCGACATTCTCCGGGGATAGAAGAATACACCGCCCTCCTGTGGCCAGCGTCATTAGAGCCCCCCCAATCAACCCCATATCATGAGAAAGCGGCAGCCAGTTCACGCCACAATCCCCCCTGCGATAGCCGAATGCCTCAGACTGACGAAACAGGTTATGAGCAATATTCCGATGTGTAAGCTGCACACCTCGCGGTGTTCGGGTTGATCCGGAGGTGTATTGTATTAATGCGATGTTTTCTGGAGCAGGTCTGAAAGGGATATCGCCGTCCGGAATGCGAAGGGTATCTGTGGGCACCCAGAGAAATTTCTCAGCGCTTTTTGCATCCTGGCAAACCTTCTGAAATTCTGTCAGGACTTTACCATTACCAATGACCGCAGAAGCAGCGCTATCGTCTCGTATAGCGAGGAAGCGGTCTCTGGCACCGAACGCCTTAGGATGAACTCCAGAAACAGGAATTAATCCTGCGCACAGACATCCCATCAGTCCCCGCACATAATCCAGACTACTCTCATAAAGCAGGATAGCCTTCTCACCTGGCGACAATAACTTCCTTAACCAAACAGCAAGAGATGAGGCCTGTAAGGCAAGTTCGGAGGCGGTAACGCTATCTGTCTCGTTCTCTCCATCTCCGAGAAACGTATACAGCTTCAGATCTGGTGTTCTCAGCGCGTGGAAGAACAAGGCATCGACGATCGTGCTTTTCTGCCAATCAAGAATGTCTTCGCCGTCTGAACTGGTGATGAGATGAAAATTTTCTGTCATGGCAAATTTGTCGTCTGTCCGATTTTGATCCTGTTCAGAAGGAACTGGGACATTTTCTGAATGCTCTCATCGCGTGCAAGAACCAGAATTGATACTTCCACTCCAAATTCGACACGAAGCGCTGTCTGCAGCTCAACTCCAGCGAGGGAATCAATCCCCAACTCGGAAAGACGTGCCCGATCGTCAATGGCAGTTGGCTCCAGATGCAAAGTATGCGCAATCAGAACTTTAACCTGTTCCACGACATAAGGAAGACGCTCATCTTCCGGTAGCACCGAAAGCGCAGCAAGCCTCGCGCTTACGCCTTCGCTGTTGCTATCTGCGAGCCGTACGAGTGAAAACCGCGCTGACTGGTCTGCCCCTGGAAAAATCTGAGCCCATTTTTTCCAGTCAATATCCACACAGGCCACCTCAGGAATGTCCAGTGTCAACATTCTGGGCAATTCCCCTAGAGCATCCTGAGCTGTCATGCCTTTCAGGCCAGCAGCTTCGAGGGCGCGAGCCGCATTTTCATTCCGACTAAGCATACCTACGTCTGAAATAGCGCCCCAATCCACGGCCAAAGCAGTATGACCTGCCTGCCAACGGTTAGTTGCAATTGCGGCAAGTACGCTGTTCGCCGCTATATAAGCACTTTGCCCGATATTTCCCAGAAGCGTGGTTACTGAAGAAAACATTACAAAGTAATCAAGCTTCACAGCCCTGGTTAAATTATCCAGGATGATGGCACTTTCTGCTTTTGATCTTAGAACACGGCTAATACGCTGACTATCCAGATTATAGATCAAGCCGTCATCAAGAATGCCCGCGCAATGGAATACGCCCTTCAGCGGAGGATGTTCACCAGATTGCGTCAGACCCTCTAGGATACCCGCCATTTTCCTGGAGTCAGAAACATCCGTCTGAAGAGTTGTGATTTTTATTCCAGCGGCCAGATGTTTCGAAATTTTCTGAGAAATTTCTGTTTCTTCCAAGGCACGACGGCTTAATAGCAGAAGATGCTGCGCTCCCTGGCCTATCAGCCACTCCGCGGTCGCCCAGCCGAAACCCCCGAGACCGCCGGTTATCAGATAGGTTCCCTCTGAACAGACATGCGGCTGAACGCGCGCAAGGGGATAGGCTTTGAGATCTCCCGGATGGGAATAATCAATCACCACTTTCCCAATGTGCTTTGCTGATGCCAGCAGGCGGAATGCGTCAGATGCTTTCTCGGCAGGAAAGTTGCTGTAAGGGAGAGGCTTGACGGACCCGGTCGTGAGAAGGCCTGCCACATCAGAGAGTAGCGAGCGCATGAGCGAAGGGCGCTCATGCATCATTCGATCCAGATCCAGAGAGAAAAAAGAAAGATTTTCGTTGAACGGCGCCAGTGGAAGACCGCGTTTTTCAATAATGTCTTTCTTTCCGATTTCCACAAATCGCCCATAAGGCGCGACAAGAGACAGACTATGCGTCTGCCCTTCGCCCGGCAGGGAATTCAAAACAACATCCACGCCTCGCCCATGTGTAACGGCCTCAACACCCTCAACAAATTCCAGAGATCGAGAGTCCCAGACCTCTTCGCAACCGAGGTTTTTCAGGTATTGCCGCTTTTCAGGGCTTCCGGCCGTGGCAAAAACGCGTGCACCAATTTTCTGTGCCAGTTGAATGGCGGCCAGTCCAACGCCCCCCGTTCCTGCATGAATAAGGACTGTCTCGCCAGCGGCCAACTGCGCAAGACGACACAGACCATAATATGCGGTGACGAACGCGACAGGAAGCGTCGCGGCTTCGAGGGGTGAACCAAGCCCGTGTAACGGCAAAGCGAAAATGTCTTTCGCGTCTGCCGTAAAGTGAGACGCAAAGCAACCAGGCCATGAGACAAGATACCGTTCGCCCGGTGAGAAACCTTCTACACACGATCCGACTGAAACAACTTCAACGGAGGCTTCCATGCCCAGGCTTTCCCCATGGAATGTATCCTCCACAACGCTTTGAGGAATCAGGCCAGTTGCCTTGAGAATATCCTTAAAATTAAGCGAGGCCGCCAGTGTTCGAAAGACCACCTGCCCGGCTTGAGGAGGCTCGCAGACAAACCGCTCATGATGTAACTTATCCAGCGATCCCGTAGAGCCACTGACAAGACGTACTCCGACAATTTTGCCGTCTACTGTCTCACCCGAATGATACGACGTAGAGACGGGATCAGGCCTGTTTTCAGAAGGCGTCAGCCTGCAAACCGCGCGGATTTCTGGACGCAGAATAATATCGTCTTCCGCATCCTGTTGCATAACTTCAGCACAAAGCTGGCGCAGGATGAGAGGTTCGATCGCCTGTCTACCAATATCAACGATCCGCAAAGCCAGATCTGGACGTTCTGAAGAGACACCTCGGGAAAAGCCACGAACAGCGGCCTGTCCGGTAGAAAGCTGTTCCGTGAATTCTTCATCGGCTGAGACAGCCGCCCGTGTCGCGACAACAAATCGTGGAACAGTGTCTCCCTCCTCTGACGCCTTGATACCTCGAGCCAAACGGAGAATATCCTCGATGCCATCCTCTCCAGTGTCACCAAGGTTCGTGTCGCAGAGGTAAAGAATGCTATCAGCGGTAGACGAAAGCGCGTGTTCCAGTTCTCTGTCGTCAAGCTCATGAATCGGCCAGATATCGACCATGAGGCCCTGCTCACCAAAGACCTGCTGTAGCATCGCAAGATCGCTGCTCTCACGCCCGAAAGCCGTGACTGTCAGAGGTGCCGCGAACAGAGGAAGCTGGTCAGTCTTGATCCAGGTCGGCCGATAAAGGCGACGGCCTATCGAAGCTGTATCAGAGTTCCCTTTGAGTTTCTGAATGGCTTTTGCTTTGAAACCAAGAATTTCTGCAACGGATTCACCCTCCTCGGTCACGAGCAGAATATTACCTTCAATTCCCTTTTCAGACTGCTTCGTCAGAATGGCACGTGCCAGAATCTGGTTATGGCGGCCACCACGGTAAATAATCTGACGGACCCCGACTGGAATGAAAACCCGTTCTTCAGCAGGGTCGTAGCCGGCACCGATGAGTGCCTGAAAGGCTCCATCCAGCAAAGCCGGATGGAGAAAATATTCCCCGATCTGCTGAGCCTCTGCAAACTCCAGACGCGCATAGGCCGCGCCTCGTCCAACCTTCAGTTCTTTGATAACTTGAAAAGACGGCCCATAGGAAAAGCCATGATCCGCCAGACGCGCATAAAAAATGTCCGGAGAGATCTCGTGGGTCAGTCCTTCCAGCAGACTATTCGGCACGACTGTTTCGACTGTCCAGGGTGCGCTTGCCAGTACACGCAATTTAGCGTGCTGGATCCATTCTTCTTCCCCGCTATTACCGTGAACAGACGATACAGTCAGAACACGTGTTTCAGCATCGAATGCCCAATCAACGACTGGCGGCGTCAAACTGTCCAGGAGAAGGGCCTGGCCGATCTCGAGATCTTCGAGGATTGCAGCATCGCTGTTCTCAATCTGCCCATGCACTGCGAGGGCGCCTTCAATGTATCCGGCAGCAGGAAAAAGGCAAAGACCATCGACCTGATGGTCTGGAAGCCAGGGCATGTAATTCCGGTTTATATCTGCCCGCCACTCTGGACGCGATGCATTGATCAGCATCCCAAGAACCGGATGAACAGTCCCGTCCAGACGGTCACGGCGGGAGATTTCTGTTTCCGACCAGAACCGGCTCCGTGCCCAGGCATAATGAGGCAGGGTTGTCCTTTGGCCACCAGTCAAAAGAGACCAGTCCAGCGGAACGCCAGCCATATAAAGCCGGGCCATGCTGCGTGCCATAGCGGTGTTTTCCGAGTCCTTCCGGCTCAGACTGGGAACAACTACAACGTCCCCGTCGACAAACTGTGCACTTTCGCGAATAAGGCCACTAAGGACCGGATGTGCTCCAATTTCCAGAAAAACACGGTGGCCATCCTTCAGAAGCTCCTGAATCGCATCATGAAACAGAACAGGCTGTCGGGCATTTGCATACCAGTAAGCAGCGTCATGACGCTCGTTCTCCCCCCACCGCGCACCCGTCACAGTGGAATAAAGAACCGTTTCAGGGACCGTGGGAGACAGTGTCTCAAGAGGCGCGAGAAGCTCTTCCCGGATCTCTTCCATCATGATGCTGTGATATGGAATTTCCACTTTTAGCAGCCGGTTGAAGATCCCGTCCTGGTCACAGTGCCTGGCGATAGCCTTGAGTGCATCCTCGTCCCCGGCAAGAGTACATGAGCGTGCGCTATTGAGTGCCGCAACCGAAACCAGTTCCTTATGATCGCCGATCAGCTTCTCTTCTGCTTCAGCCCCGGAGAGCCCAACTGCCAGCATCGTGCCACGTCCTGCGAGCCGGGCCTGTTGCTGACTTCGGTGGAAAATGACCGTTACGGCATCTTCAAGAGTCAGAGCACCTGCCACATAGCTTGCTGCAACTTCCCCGACACTATGCCCGACAATAGCGACAGGCATGACGCCATGCAGGCGAAAAAGCCCTGCCAAAGCGACCTGAATGATGAAAATAGCAGGCTGGGCAATGATCGTCTCATCAATCCTGGACTGTTCCTCAGGACGCAGGATTTCTTCAAGTATAGACCAGCCAGAGAGCCCAGTAAAAAAGGTGTCAATGTACCGGACAGTTTCAAGGACAGACTGTGGAGCATACCGAAGGATATGGTGCCCCATGCCCTTCCACTGAGACCCCATTCCTGAAAATACAAAAACAGGCTGTTGCATCTCGCCGTTGCGGCGGCGGCCCGTGACAACGCTGGCAGATGTTTTTCCTTCAGAAACTGCCATTACCCCCCTGACGAGAGCGTCTTTGCTCTCACCACAAATGACGGCCTGCAGCGGAAGCCGGGATCTATAGGACGCGGCAGAGAAACAGACGTCCTCAATCGATGGACCGTCTTCCGCTTCCAAGAGTTCAGCGTAAGACCGGGCGAGTGCTCGGAGGGAGGCGTCGGCCACAGCATTGACAGGCAAAAGCAACTGTCCGGACGGTCGGAGGTGCTTGGTCCGGTCTTTTTGAAGGCATTGCGGCGTTTCGTTATAAGCACGCAGGAACGCTACAGCGTTCGTCCCACCATACCCGAAGGAATTGACGCCCGCATAGACGCGCTTTCCTTCTACCGGTGCTTTCAGATGCACCTCCCCACTATTGGGAACATTCAGACCCAAGTCGCCAAATGGAATGGAAGGGTTCAACACCTCCAAATTAGGTTGGGGGGGAACAGCACCATTTTTTAGACAGAGAAGCGCCTTGATAAGACCAGTAACGCCAGCGGCAGCCTCCAGATGTCCCAGATTAGCTTTTACGGAGCCGATGACGAGCGGTTTATCAGCGGGGCGCTTTTGGCCAATGGATGTCCCAAGAGCACGAGCCTCAATAGGATCGCCAACTGGCGTACCCGTGCCATGGGCTTCTACATAACCAATATCGGCAGGGTCTATCTCGGCCCTGCGAGCGACGTCCAGCAACAGGTCCCGTTGGGCGTCCTCGCTTGGCATTGTCAGGGAAAGGGTTCTACCATCCTGATTCACGCCAGTACCGGTAATCACACCGTGAATGAAATCTCCGTCTCTCTCCGCATCTGCAAGACGTTTCAGCAGGACAATACCGCACCCCTCGCCTCGCCCGTAGCCGTCAGCATCAGCAGAAAAACTTTTGCATCGTCCGTCTGTCGCCAGAAAATGCCCCTTGGACATCGTAATGGACGCTGGAGGCGCGACCATGATGTTGACGCCCCCAGCAACCACAACGTCGCTTTCAGCGGTCAGCAGACTGGTGCAAGCCTGATGGACAGCGACCAGAGATGACGAACATGCCGTATCAATTGACATGCACGGCCCTTGCAGACCGAGATTATGCGAGATTCTTGCCGCCAACATCGTAGCGGACGCTGCAGTAGCGGCAAAATGATCGGTAATAAGCGGGCGATTAAGGGGAGACCCGCAGGCGACAAGCCAGTCGAGGGAAAAGGTTCCGATAAATACACCGGTTCGCGTTCCAGTAAGGCTTGCAGGCAAAATCCCTGCATCTTCCATCGCTTCCCAGACGACCTCCAGCAACAACCTTTGCTGAGGGTCCATAATGGCTGCTTCGCGCGGAGATATTCCGAAAAAGAGCGGGTCCATTTCATCAATCTTCTGAGTGATGAAAGACCCTCGCCGCATATAGGTCTTGTTAGGGGTCTCATATTCAGGGTCGTAAAATCGCTTTATGCCCCATCGATCTGCCGGAACATCCGACGAAGCATCTCCCTTGTCACACAGGAAGCGCCACAGGGCGTCCGTCGTTTCGATCCCGCCCGGAAGGCGGCATCCAATCCCTACGACAGCGACTTCATTCCCGTAATCGACCATTTGTGACCTGTTTCTTCTGTAATTCTAGGAAAAATGCATCATGAGGTGTCTTGCGATCAGGACGATTGAACGGCTTTCCACAACGCCACTCGATCAGGCTGACCACTTTCAAGCCTTGGGACAGCACTGATCCATACGGCTGTTACATCTGGTAAATTGGGGAAAATCTCGCGCATCCAAGTAGACAGCTCTTCCAGTTTGAAATCCACATCTGTCACAAGTGCCACCCACGGTGCAGCCACTCCTTGCCTGTCGGGTACGACAAACATGGCGCCGTCCTTCACCCCTGCACAGCCAAGGAGGCGTGCATCCAAAGCATCAAGATCGAACTTGTCTCCCCCAAAGCTGACAAGGTCATCGGTTCGTCCGACTAGATGCAGGTTCCCTTCCAGATCCAGAAAGCCCCGATCTCCAGGGTAGAACCACCCATTTTTGAACTGGGCCGCAGTTGCGTCTGGATCATTGTGATAACCGTCCACCACACCAGTCCCACAAACACGCACAGTTCCGGTACTCCCTGCAGGAACCGGACTGCCCTGCTCATCCACGATCTGAAGACCCACCCAAGGGAGAACCTGCCCGACGACATCATCACTTATCTGAGGATCTGAGTGCGCAACCGTAACGACCCCGCATTCGTCAGCGCCGTAAACAACCTGAACATTTGGCGTAAGCATTTGGCAAATGCTGTCGCGCAGCGTTGAAGGTAATTTTCCACCGGCGATCGTAAGATATAGTTCTGGCAGAGGAGCCATACCCGGTGGAAGCTGCGACAGTATAGCCTCAATCTGACGCGGAGATACGACAGCAACAGTCGGAGTTTTCTGACTGAAAACCAGTCCCAGTTGTGCTGCAGTGAGCATTTGTAGACGTGTACCAGCCGCCAATGCTGCCAGAATAACAAGGAAGCCGCTGGACGTTTCAGCCCCCAGTGTCGGAAGAACACGTAAGTCGCCTTCTCGATACTTCTGAGAAAACAGATCCTGAAACACCAGGTGATAGATGGCCGTTTCCACATATCGCGCTGTCAGCGCAATTCGTTTGGTCGTATGACCTGTGCCCCCTGCCAGGGAGAGACGCAAAACATCATCCGGAAGCACCGGAATGATCTCGTCCAGTTCTTTACCGATAGAACAGACATGCTCAAACCAGTTCTCGTCGAGAACCAGGGATTGCGAGAAATTCCCTTCCGTGGGTTGATCCAGCAACACAATGTCGGGCGTGAGAATATCCACCGCACGGTGAAAGTTTGCATCAACATGACCCGGCAGGGATGCTGAAGGAAGTCCCAGGCGCGCCAGGGCCAGCACAAGTATCCAATGCCTGTAGGGATGCTCATATCGTATTGCGACCACTGACGGCATCAGGGTACGAAGCTGAAACAGCGCAGAAGATACTCGGCCTACATCTTGGGCAAGCTGCCCGAATGTTGCTTCGCCTTCCAGCCAACTCATTGCGATAGAGGCTGGAGCACCAGCTCCCCGAGCCAGAGCCAAGCGATCAAACATATTGAAACAACCTATTTTTCAAAATCTATGCATACACCAAATATGGAAAACAAAAGTAACGTGCGTTCTCTACAACGCACGTTACCTTCGTCTTGTTCAGAAAAATATCGGCCTAATCAGGATGCGATGACCTCTGCGTCATCTTCCTGTTCTACAACCACATAAGGGCCGGCATGTTTCACTTCGAGCGAGAGAACTGCGATGGAAAGCGTCTGTCGCTGTGGAAGTCTCAGAAGAGCATTGCCATTTGTCCAACGAGCACCGCCGACTTCAATGGCATGCCATCCAGACAGATTTTCATCTGTCATGTGTTCCGTCAGCTTTGTCTGTCCGCTTCCGGCCCAGAGGCTGATTTCCCCTACAAGAATGCCGAGATGACGACGGTCGTCCACCATCGGACCAATCACATCAGACGGGCGGGACGCACGAGAGACAATACGCACCTCTTCAATGCCCGCTGGCAGCATGAAGACCAACTCGCCGTTCTCTGCCTTGCGAGCCATGTTGATACGATGGCCATCACGCGTCATGAGATGCAGATCAGCATCATCGGTCAGGACAACGGGAGAGCGCTGGTCCGGTAGAGAAAGTTCGGCAGCCCGACTTTCGAGCATGCGATAAACAGGCTCTACAAGTTCCCGAGAGACAGTCAGCGGTGCCGCCGCATCGACGCTCCAGTCACGGGCGCCACCAGTGACGAAGCGAACCACCCCACCTTGCTGCCCAAATTCGCGACGGTTCCCAGTATCAAGATAGCTCTCGCTCAGTGCCCCATCGGACCACAATACGGAGTGCTTCTCTGTCTCGACGTGGAAATACTCGTAATTGGTCATTGTCAGATCGTAGAAAATGCTCTGACCGTTGACGAGCATACGCGCAGGAATGAAACGTCCGTCGAAATACAGGCAGTGTTCTGGAGTAACCAGCAGGTCCTTATGCGGGACACCATGTGAAATGGCATCTTTGAGAATACGAACTGGATAGCCTGCTTCATCAACAGGGAGATCAACCCGAACCTGCGCAGTACGATGACCGACCCATGTTACTGGCTGGACAACTTCACGTCCATCGACATAGGTAACGACGCGATCGCCAATCCTGAGGTTTTCGACAGCCTCTTCGCCATCCTCTGTCCGGATGAGCGTACCAGCGCAAAAGCAGACGAAGGTAGCAATCGTACTGCCATCTGTGTCCTTGCTCAGAACGAAATAATCCGTGCTGTTGAATGTTCCGCCAAGCGTTGTGCTCCAGGAGGAACCGCCCTCACTCACCGTTAGCGTATTGCCACTCAGATGAACCGTACCACCCGAGACATAGGACAACGTGTCCACGTCAATGACGGCACCCTGATTGACGACAGTTCCCGAGAGTGATGCGCCTGCGGCAACAACCAGAGATCCGCCAGACGAGATAGTCACATTCAGAGACGTGGCCCCAGAGGAAACAATTTCCTCGCCGCCCTTCAGAACGGTACCACCGGAAACTGTTCCTCCAGACTGAACAATTTCTGTGCCGCCCGAAGACACGATGACGCCGGAAGCCGTGGCACCGCTGGATACGGTGACTTCGCCACCCGCAGAAACAACGGCGCCATTGAGCACTGCACCGACATTCAGAAGAACCGCACCACCAGACACCTTTGTAGCGCTAGCAATACCTGCGGAACTGACGACAGCAGTACCACCTGAACCGACCGTCGTGCTGGTTGTCGTGGCACCAGACAGAATGTTCTGAATACCGCCGCTATTAACGGTATCACTGATGGTCAGACCGCCAGCGGAAACATACTGCGCGCCCTGAATCAGAGATCCAATATCCGTGCCGCCAGAACCAATATATTCTTCTGCACCGACGTGAACAGTTCCGCCTGAGACAAAGCCCGTTCCGCTAGTTGTGACCCCTTTGGATGTCAGATATCCATTGATGGTTATGTTATTGCTGAGAGCCCCGACATTGCCAACGAACAGTGCGCCCCCAGCTGCCACGTCGGGATTAACGCCTGTGCCACCGGCGAATACGGCCATCGCTGCCGAATTTGCGATGGACGCACCGGAAACATACCCAGCGTCGACAATTGCACCACCGGAAGTTGCGCTAAGGCTCTTACCAACGGCACCAGGAGAAATAACGATTGCTCCAAGAAGACCCGCTGTATCGCTAGTAGCTGTAGCACCATTATTAATTGAAGCTAGGTGGATTGTTGCCGTACCACCATTAGCGCTCGTAGGGGGATCGCCAACAATCGTCTGACTGGACCACGCCCCATTAATCCGAGTACCACTACTCGTATAGTAACTACTATACGCCGAAATGACTGTCGACGAACTCGTCACCGCATCTGCCATTTTTTCCTCCCACAACGGGTTGACGGAATCGTTAATCCCTTCGTGTGTTTTAATAAAATTAACTTCTGTGTGTCAAGTATATGAAATATTTGTTTACCATTACCCCAATATGTATTCATTACGATTAATAAATAAACGTCAAATTTAAATTAAAAGTACCGTTAATATGTCGTTAAGTTTAAATACTTATTTGATAAAACTTTTAAAAAAATAGACCACCTCCATTTATAAAGAAATTAATCTTGTTTAATCATAAATTCCATAGCGATTTATCTATATTTTTCGTTTTTTTATTATTTATTAAATAACAAAAAGTACTGATATAGATGGTGAATAAATTTTATAATATGTTATATTATTAATTATCGCTGAACTTTCATTTTTCAAAAATTTTATCAGGGCCAAAAAACTACCCCCACTTTCTCAAAACATCACAGCTTTCCGTTAAAATTTTGGGGGGAATTTTAGGCAATTCCTTACAAGAATAGGACTCTCTGATTGCCTACATATACAAATTAGGGGTGCTTTCTGCATCATTCATTCGTTTTTTGAAGAAAGCATAAGTTATACGCCCTATCGATCTACAAGAAAAAACTCCCTTTATGGTCCTCCCATCGGGGCAACCGGAGTGAAATCAAGAATTTTCGCGAGATGAGCCCGATAGTCCGCAATCGTCAGCTCGACTGATGGGTCTTTTATAACGTCCGCTGCGAGGTATGTCGGGAGGGACGTCATACCCAGAAATTGATTGGCCTTGTGAAACGGAAAATAGACAGCATCAATTCCTTTGCCTTCGAAAAACTGGTCTGCATCCACGAAAGCTTCTTGAGGCGCATTCCATGTGAGAGACAACATATAGTGTTTCCCCTGCAGCAAACCGCCGGAACCATATTTTCTCTCCGGATGAGAACGGCTTCGGCCATCGCTCGTATAAAGTAGACCATGGCCGGCTGTAAAAACCTCGTCGATATACTTTTTGACAGTCCACGGAATTCCCATCCACCAACCTGGCATCTGGTATACAACCAGATCAGCCCAAAGAAAATTCTCGACCTCTACCTGGATATCGTAGCCGGCATCAATTTTGGTCTGACGGATCACGAACCCCGCCTTTCCTAAAGTTTCGCATGCCGTTTTGTGCAGCGTGTCGTTCAATCGACCAAGGGAATGAGCAAAAGCTTTCCCGCCATTCAGAAGAAGAATATTTTTCATCGGATACGTACTCCTGACTGTTGCGAATTTCCAAAAACTTTACACTGCGTAGACTGAGATATTTCCCCGGTGAAGCCAGTTCCACACTCGCCCATTCAGATTGACTGCTCTCAGGATGCAGGCATACGCGTCACAGAGACATATGGACAAAAACAGTCGGTACGTTTCCGATTTTTGCTATCCTGCTGCATGCGTCGGTCACGCTCACAAAATATACATCTGAAATATCCGCACAATGGAATAGATTAAATATAAATATCTTAATGTAATAAAATATTACTGATACCATAAGAAAAACTGAAAACTTATTTATAAATTTTCAGTTTTGAAAATAATCAAGGGAACATGATATTTTTCCATGAAATCAGGATTAATCGGATTATCATGCATTTTCCCCACCAGTAGAGTCCTGTTTGGAAAAGAGCTTTGGGTGTACGTTGAATTTGACTACGCATGATAACCTAGCAGCACCCGACATGGGCAGCCGCATCCTTGTGATTGAAGATGATCAAGACATTCGACAGCTGTTGACGCGCTTTCTTTGTCTCAAGGGGTATTCGGTAAGCGTTGCGATCAACAAGGCAGAACTGCAAAAGCAGCTTCATTCCGTTTCAATAGATCTGGTGCTTCTTGACATAACCCTTCCCGAGGAAAGCGGTTACGAGCTTTTTGAATTCCTGAGGCAAACAACTGCACTCCCTGTGATCATGGTCACGGCTTTGGCGGAGACACGAGACCGGATCGCTGGCCTGGATCTGGGGGCTGATGACTATATCGGCAAACCGTTCGATCTGGCTGAACTCGAGGCACGTATTCGTGCTGTTCTCAGGCGATCCGAACGTCCTGTTCTCTCCAGTTCAGCGCTCGGAGAACATCTTTTTGGGCCCTGGAAATTCATTCCTGCAAAACGCGCCCTGTACGGAAAATCGGGCATTCGCGTTACGCTTAGCAGCTCTGAAACGGATTTGATGCTCACACTTTGCCAGCACCCCAATGTCCTTTTGACACGTCTCCAGATTATTGAATTGATTTATGATGCCAAGGACGCAGTGGAAGAAAGAACGATTGACCTTCTGATAAGTCGCCTGCGCCGAAAACTGGCCGAAGGTGGACGCCAACTGGAGTTAATACGCACCATACGTGGTGATGGATATATCTTTGATCTTAAAGGTATTTCCTCATGAATGTCGTTTCCTTTTTTTTTGCATCCTAACCGGATCCTGCCAAAAACGATTTATGGGCAGATGGTCGCAATTCTGATCTCCAGTCTTCTGGTGACGCTTTTGCTAATTACCTTTCTTTTAAGCGCGTTACGTCCCGCAATTCCTCCGCTTCCCGAAGGACCATGGCCAAGCGCCCTCGCGATAGAAACTGGTATCCGTGCTATCCGCGCTGTTCCGGTTTCTGAAAGAGCAACGATGTCACGGGGATTCTCGACACCGGATTTGCGCTTCCAGGTCAATGCTGCATTTCCCTGCGTGCCCCACACCATGGATCATGAAGCCGAACTGCTGCGTCGCATTCTTCAGTCCCACCTACCTGAGGATAAGGAAACTCTTCAGGTCTTTAACTGCGAAAAGTACGAGGGAGCAGAAAAAACAACCAACGTTTTCCTCCCGCGTGACGGCATTCATCTCTCCATACGTTCTGGCATCAATTTTCAGTTGGCCCAGATCATGCATATGACGCTACCGATCACGGTACCTTTCATTTCCCTTCTGGTCATGACGGGTGCGCTCTCCATCTGGAGTATCTGGCGCGTTAATCGTCCTCTGTCGACGCTCGCGTCCTATGCAGAAACACTGGGATACGACACCGCGTCCTCTCCTATCAAAGAGCAGGGACCGAGAGAGGTCCGACACGTTATTCGTGCTTTCAATCGTATGCAGACACGGATCAGCGCCGCCGCATCAGAACGTACCCGGATGCTGATGTCAGTCAGTCATGATCTGCGCACGCCACTAACCCGCCTGTCCATGCGTGTCGAAATGGGTGGGGAAGATGCTGCCCCCGAGGCGATGCGCCACGACCTCAATTTGATGAAGCAAATGCTCAACGGCGCCTTGTCTTTCCTGAAAGGACAGCGTGAAGCAGAGATGTTCGAAGCTGTGGAACTTGGCTCCCTTATTGAAAGTCTGTGTGAAGAATTTTCAGCAGTTGGCAGGGACGTACAGTATCAGGGAGCAGTTCGCCTTCCGTGTTACTGCCAGCCAGTCTCCATCGCACGGGCCGTCAGCAATCTTATTGAGAACGGTTTGAAATACGGTGAACAGGCAAAGGTTGATGCCTGGGCTAACGACGGTCAGATCTTCATTGAGGTGCAAGATCGCGGACCTGGAATTCCTGAAACGATGCGACAGGCCATGCTCCAGCCTTTTGCACGCATGGATCAGGCCAGGAGCTCTGACGGCAGTCTCGGATTAGGACTGTCCATTGTTCATGACGTTGTCGCACGTCATCACGGTACGATCGAATTTCGGGATGCGGCTCCCTCCTCCGGTCTTATTGTCAGGCTTGTTTTACCTGAACGCCTGAAAGCAAATTCACCAGCCAACCGTTCGAAACCAGTCTTTTCTTCCCATTCGTCCCGGTCTTCTACCCCTCAGTTATAATCTCGTGGAGCCTGTCTGGCATGCCCAAACCGAATTCTTCATTCCACTCTGTTCTCCGCTCACCTCGGATAATCCGTCAGGTCGTAATGACAGGTGTCTTCGGGATTGGAGTTCTTGCGACCACCACCAGCCTGACCTCATGGGGCGCCCGCGCTGCGGGAGCGAACCCAGCGCAGGATGGTCAGCCCGTTGGCGTGGAAACGGTCAGTAAAGGAGATATGCCTTATGTCCTGAGCGAACTGGGGACAGTGGTACCTATTGCCACCGTCACGGTTCAATCCCGCGTCGATGGCTATCTTACACAGGTTCTCTTCACGGAAGGTCAGGAAGTCAAAGAAGGCGATTTGCTCGCAGTCATCGATCCACGGCCTTATGAGGCGCAACTCAAGCAGTATGAGGGGCAACTTGCTGCTGACACCGCTCAGCTTGAAGAAGCAAAGATCGACGATGCGCGCTATCAGAAACTGCTTAAACATGACAGCGTGGATGCCCAGACAGCACTGGACCAACATTATAAGGTTCAGCAGTTGACCGGGACAGTCAAATACGACCAGGGCCTTGTCGATACTTACAGGCTCGATATTGAGTATTGCCATATCAAGGCACCTGTCAGTGGGCGCATCGGCATCCGTGCCGTGGACAAAGGCAATTATTTTGTCGCTGGTCAGACAGATGGTCTGGCGACACTGACACAGATGAAGCCCATCTCAGTCATTTTCACCGTCCCGCAGGACAAGCTGGGGCTCATCTGGAAGCGGCTTCGTCAGGTCAAGGAACTTCCCGTTGAAGCCTGGGATAGTGCTGATAGTGCCAAACTGACGACAGGCAAGGTCAGTAGTCTGGATAGTGAAATAGACACATCCACAGGAACGGTCCGTCTACGTGCGATTTTCGACAATCCTGATGAAGACCTGTTCCCCAATCAGTTCGTCAATGCTCACCTCATGGTAGATACGGAACAGGGTGTTCTTCTGGCTCCGACCAGTGCGCTTCAAACGGGTCCAAACGGCACGTTTGTGTACGTCGTGCAGAGCAATAACACTGTGTCCGCCAAGACTGTGAAAACGGGCATCAGTCAGGGAAGCACGGTCGTTATCACATCAGGTATCAATGCCGGTGACCGCGTCGTCACGTCTGGCGTCGACAGACTTCATGACGGTGCAAAGGTCACCGTCCCCGACAGCACTTCTGCTGGCACTACGGACAAGGCGGCGAAATGAACCCCTCACGCCTTTTTATCCAGCGGCCGGTCGCCACTACGCTTCTGATGTTCGCCCTGCTTCTCGCAGGAATGATCGGCTATCGCTTTCTGCCGATTTCAGCCCTTCCGGAAGTTGACTATCCGACAATTGTCGTCAGAACATTCTACCCCGGCGCCAGTTCGGACGTCATGATGACGTCGGTTACCGCTCCACTGGAAGACCAGATGGGTGAGATGGCAGGACTGGATCAGATGACGTCTCAGTCGTCTGCCGGGGCGTCTGTCATCACATTGCGTTTTGCCCTGACAACGTCTCTCGATGTTGCGGAGCAGGAAGTTCAGGAAGCCATCAACGCTGCAAACTCGCTTCTGCCTTCTGCGCTTCCCGCTCCTCCGATCTATTCCAAGGTCAACCCTGCGGACACACCGGTCCTGATCCTTGGTGTCACGTCCGATACGCTTCCGTTGACGGAAGTTGAGGACTACGTCGCCACACGTCTTCAGCAGAAAATCAGCGAGATGTCCGGGGTGGGTGAAGTTTCACTCTCAGGGGGAAACAAAAAAGCCTACCGCGTTCAGGTCAACGTCCAGAAAGCGACCTCCTATGGGCTGGATATGGACACCCTGCGGACGACAATCGGAAACGTGAATGTCAACTCTCCAACCGGTAGCTTCAACGGCACCGAACAGGCCCGTACGATCCGGCTGAACAGTCAGATCTCCAGTACCGAGCAGCTCATGAATCAGGTGGTCGGCTGGTCAAGCACGACTAAAGGACCTGTGCGACTGAAGAATATCGCAACCGTTGTAGAGGCCCCTGAAGACACACAACTGGCAGGCTGGGCCAATACGACGCCCGCGATCATTCTTAACATCCGTCGCCAGCCATCGGCCAACATCCTCAGCACCGTCAACGCCATCAAGGCCGCCCTGCCCCGCCTTGAACAGGATATGCCCGCAGGCATTCACATCACAGCGCTGACAGACCGAACCACCACCATCCGGGCTTCTGTCTCCGATGTGGAGTTTGAACTGACACTTGCTCTGGTGCTGGTCGTGGCCGTGATCTTTGTATTCCTCCATGATCCAGCGGCTACGATGGTTCCTGCCCTGTCTGTGCCCTTGTCCATTGTCGGTACTCTGGCGGTCATGCAGTTGATGGGCTTCTCCCTCGATAACCTGTCCCTGATGTCACTGACCATCGCAACGGGCTTCGTTGTGGACGATGCGATCGTCATGATCGAAAATATCGCCCGCTACATCGAAATGGGTAAAGACCGTATGACAGCGGCCCTGGAAGGGGCTGGAGAAATCGGCTTCACCATTATCTCGCTGACGGTATCGCTTATTGCAGTGCTAATTCCGCTGCTCTTCATGAGCGACGTGATTGGCCGCCTGTTTTACGAATTCGCGGTCACGCTGGCCGTAACGATCATCATTTCTGCCATCGTGTCCCTGACGCTCGTGCCCATGATGTGTGCGCGCGTTCTGAAAGATGAGGCACACCAGACCACCAAACCGAAATGGGCTCTTAAGGCCGACCAGCTCATTAATGGCCTGATCTCCGCCTATGACCGCGGTCTGATCCATATCCTGCGTCACCAGACAGCGACCCTGTTGTTCTTTGTCTTTACGGTGGCGCTGACCGGCGTCCTGGTAGTCGTTATTCCGAAAGGACTGTTTCCCAATCAGGATACAGGCGTGATTCAGGGCGTTTCCGTCATGGACTCATCGATTTCCTTTGATGCGATGAAAACCCTTCAGCAACGCCTTGGAACAGCTATCCTCAAGGACCCTGATGTCGCCAGTCTGTCATCCTATATCGGCGTGGATGGTGACAATACGACGCTGAACCGGGGGCGCTTCCAGATTACGCTTCGCGATCATGACAAGCGCAGTCTTTCGGCCAGCAAGATTTCCGCCCGCATCCTGAACGAAGTCCGCGACATTCCCGGCACGCAGCTTTATCTGCAACCTGTTCAGGATCTGACGCTCAACACGAATGTTTCCGCCACGCAGTACCAGTTCCTGATTAAGGATTCCGATAGTAGCCGCCTCAGCACCTGGTCGGACCGCCTCGTGGCCGAGATGCAGAAATCCCCTGCGCTGGCGGATGTTACATCAGACCTTCAGGCGCAAGGCCTTGCCGAGGATGTGACACTCGACCGTGCAACAGGTGCCCGGTTCTCCATCACGCCGCAAACGATCGATAATCTACTGTATGACTCATTCGGACAACGCCAGATTTCCACAATCTACACGCAGTCCAACCAGTATCGGGTCATTCTGGAAGCATCTCCGGGATTACAGAATACTCCGGACTCTCTCGACAAACTGTATATGGCGGGAAGTGCCAGCACGGGGACCATAGATTCCGGTCCAACCCGTACGCCAACATCCGGACTGGTCCCCCTGACGGCCGTCACGAAAATGACGGCGTCCACTGCGCCACTTTTGATCACTCATGTGGCCCAGTTTCCCGCAACCACCGTCTCTTTTAACGTCGCTCCCGGCTATTCGCTTGGAGCCGCCACTTCAGCCATCGACGCGGCACGCGCAAAGCTGAAAATGCCCAATACCGTTCAGACATCTTTCATCGGCACAGCCGCCGTTTTTGAAAACAGCATGGGCAATGAGGCATGGCTGGTCGTTGCGGCCCTTGTCGCGGTCTATATCGTTTTGGGGGTGCTCTATGAGAGCTTTATTCATCCCCTCACCATTCTTTCCACCCTGCCTTCTGCCGCTATCGGCGCCCTGCTGATCCTTTGGATCACGGGAAGCGGACTGGATGTAATGGGCGTTATCGGCATCGTTCTGCTGATCGGCATCGTCAAGAAAAATGCCATCATGATGATCGACTTCGCTCTTGAAGCCGAGCGCGAGGAAGGACTTTCTCCCGTAGAGTCCATCACCAAGGCGGCTCATCTGCGCTTCAGGCCTATCCTCATGACAACCCTTGCCGCCATGCTGGGTGCGGTGCCTATGGTGATTGGCAGCGGCGTAGGGTCTGAGCTTCGTCGTCCGCTTGGTTATGCGATCGTGGGTGGCCTGATGGTCAGCCAGCTTCTCACACTCTTCACGACCCCGGTCATCTACCTCTTTATGGAGCGTATAAGGCTTCGGGTGTCACGCCTGCGTCAGCATAGGGCATCATCGACACAGGGAGCCTCCTGATGTCGGTCATTGCCCTCTGCATCCGGCGACCCATCGGCACCACACTTGTCGTAATCGGGCTTATGATTGCCGGGATGATTGGCTACTGGCTTCTCCCAATTGCCGATCTTCCCAATGTGGATCTACCAGTCATTCAGGTTCAGGCCCAGCAGGCAGGCGGCACACCGGAAGAAATTGCCAGCACGATTGCCGAACCGCTGGAACGGCATCTGGGCACAATCTCCGGTCTGACGGAAATGACATCCCAGTCTGTAACCGGACAGGTCAATATTTCCCTTCAGTTCGACACCTCCCGAAACGTCAACAGCGCGGCCAGAGATGTACAGGCTGCGATCCATGCGGCCCGTGCGGACCTCCCTGCGACTTTGCGGCAGGATCCGACCTATCACGCCGCCAACACGGCCGGGATGCCTATCCTCATCATGGCCCTGACATCCAAGACCAAGACCTCTGCACAGATCTATGATGCGGCGACCAATATTCTGGAGCAGCATCTGGCGCAGATCAGCGGCGTTGGTCAGGTTGAGCTGGGAGGAAGCGCCCTTCCGGCCGTCCGGGTGGAAATGAACCCACTCAAGATCTTCAAATACGGCATCGGGTTCGAAGATATTCGCGCGGCTCTTGCGGCAGCCAATGCCAATACACCCAAGGGTTTCGTCAATCGTGGCAACCAGCGCATCATCCTGCGGACTAACGATCAGGTGCACGGCGCCAAGGATCTTCAGGGGCTGATCGTTGCTTATCGCAGCAATCGACCCGTACGGCTGGAAGATGTCGCAGATGTTTCAGACGGCGTGGAAGACGTGGAGAATGGCGGTTTCTATAACGGACAGCCTGCTGTTCTTGTCATCATCTTTCCTCGCGCTGGCGCAAATGTAGTTCAGACGATTGACCAGGTCCGGGCAGAATTTCCGATGCTCACCTCTGCTCTCCCAGCGGATGTGGAACTGCATGTCGGTATGGATCGCTCCTATACGATCCGCGCGGCCCTGAAAGACACGAAAAGCACCCTTGTCCTGTCGATCCTGCTGGTCGTGGGTGTTGTCCTGCTCTTTCTCCGCTCCCCACGTACAACCATCGTTCCCGCCGTCGTTATCCCAGCTTCGCTGGTTACGACGTTCGGGGTGATGAAACTGCTGCATTATTCTCTCGACAGCCTGTCACTGATGGCCCTGACAATCGCAACAGGCTTTGTCGTGGATGACGCCATTGTGGTGATCGAGAACATCAGCCGTCACATGGAGATGGGAAAGACACGGGCAGAGGCGGTTCTTCTGGGAGCACAGGAAGTCTCGTTTACGGTGCTGTCCGTCTCAATCTCACTTGTGGCCGTGTTCTTTCCGATCCTGATGCTGGGTGGGCTGATCGGCAACGTCCTGCATGAATTCGCCGTGACGATCTCTGTCACGGTGCTGGTGTCCATGGTTCTCTCACTGACACTTACGCCCATGATGTGCTCCCGCATCCTTCGGGCCGATGACATGCACCATTCAACGGAAACGACAGGCGGCGCATGGTCCCGGATCTCGGCGTGGCTGGAACGGGCTTTCAACCGTCTTCAGCATGGCTATGAACGTTCCCTGCTCGTCGCCCTGCGCCATCACCGGCTCGTCATTCTCTCGCTTCCATTGTCGATTGGGCTCATGATTGGTCTGTTCATGATCATGCATCGTGGCCTGCTTCCCACAACGGACAGCGGTACCATGATGGCGCATCTTACCGCCGATCAAGCTGTCTCCTTCCAGAAGATGATGGGCAAGATCACGGAGGTGGAGAAGAAGATCCTTTCAAACCCGGATGTCGTAAGTGTCACAGGGTTTATCGGTGGCCGGAGTGCCGCAAACCAGGCCAACATGTTCATCGAACTGAAAGACAAGAGCGAGCGCCACGTTTCTGCCCTTGAGACCATCGCGGACCTACGCCGCCGCACCCATGACCTTCTGGGTGCCCAGTTCATCGCCATGCTGCCGAACCTCCTGCCCTCCGGTGCACGACAGGCCAATGCGGCATATCAATATTCCCTTCAAAGCAGCGATGCGACCACCCTTTATGAATGGATGCCGCGCTTGCAGGCAGCCCTTCAGCGCCATCCGCAACTGACAGACATCTCTACGGACGTTCAGCGTGGAGGCCTGGCTACCAACGTGGACATTGATCGGGATCTTGCAGCCCGCACGACCCTAACACCCCAACTTGTTGCCAACGCCCTCTATGACGCGTTTGGGCAGCGTTCAGCCTCCGTAATTTACAACCCCCTGAACCAGTACCGCGTCGTCATGAACGTCAAACCGGAATACTGGCAGAACGCCGAGATGCTCCAGCGTGTCTGGGTCAGTGCCTCCGGCGGAACGGCCAGCGGCAGCACGCAGACGAACACCATCCGCATGTCTTCAGACAGCAGCTCCACCACGACGTCCGCCAATACGACATCCTTCAAGAACTCTGTCGCCAACAGCCTCGCAGGGGGCAGCAGTACGTCCAGTGGTTCAGCCGTTTCCTCAACGGCAGAGACGCTTGTGCCCCTTTCGGTTGTCTCCAGAATTTACGATGCCACGACGTCCTTGACCGTCAATCATCAGGGACAGGCGCTCGCTGCCACACTTTCCTTCAACCTCGCTTCAGGCGCCTCGATGTCGGATGCGGTGCGGATTATCAACGAAGAGATGGTGAAGCTGAATGTGCCATCCACGATCCATGGCAGCTTCGCAGGAACCGCCGCCCAGTTCCAGAGTTCGGCCAGTTCGGAACCGCTGCTGATTATCGCTGCTCTGGCGGCTGTCTATATGGTGCTGGGCATCCTGTATGAGAGTTTCATTCACCCTCTGACCATTCTCTCAACGCTGCCCTCAGCTGGCGTGGGAGCCCTTCTGGCGCTTTACCTGTTCGGGCAGGAGTTCGACATCATTGCCCTGATCGGGCTGATTCTGCTCATCGGCATCGTCAAGAAAAATGCCATCATGCTTGTGGATTTCGCCATCAATGCGGAGCGCAACGAGAACCAGTCTGCGAAAGATGCCATCCATACCGCATGTCTTTTGCGGTTCCGTCCTATTCTCATGACAACGATCGCAGCAGCCATGGGCGCCCTTCCCCTTGTGCTTGGCAATGGCTACGGCGCGGAACTCCGCCGTCCCCTGGGCATCGCTATCGTGGGCGGGCTGTTCTTCAGCCAGATCCTGACGCTCTACACCACGCCCGTTGTTTATCTGTATCTCGATCATTTCGGTCAGTGGGGCCGGAAAACGATCCCGCCATTTTTCCATAATCTCGTCCGGATAATTCGTCCGGCACGCTCCTCTTAATGTCACGCCTGCCCCAGGACGTTCTCATGACAAGACGCTCTCGATCTGTATTGATCAGCCTCCGCGCCAATGCGCTGGTTTTCACATCTCTGGCTCTGTCCGGCTGCCTGATGGTGGGGCCAACCTACAAACGCCCGCATGCCATTGTCTCTGCAAAGTTCAAGGAACTGAAGCCTGTTCCTGGCTGGACTGTGGCGACCCCACATATGGCAGACTACCCGAAGGGCGAATGGTGGAGGATCTATAACGATCCTGTCCTCAACCAGCTTGAAAGCCAGGTTACGCTTAATAACCAGAACCTGAAGGAATATGAGGCCGCATTTCGCAAGGCCCGCGCCACAGTGACAGCAGCCAGAGCCAGTCTGTATCCGACACTCGCCAGCAGCCTGAGTTTTGCGAGAAACAGCCAGGGCGGCACTGCCAGTTCCACAAGCGGCACCCAGTATACAACGGGTTCAACCAAGAATACCTATGCAGCCCAGATGACGGCAGACTGGGATCTGGACCTGTGGGGCAAGATCAGACGGCAGGTTCAGGAGCAGGTCGCGGCTGCACAGATCAGTGCCGCGGACGTCGCCAATGCTCGTCTGTCTTACCAGTCAGAGCTAGCCCAGGATTATTTCTCCCTCCGATACGAAGAGTCTCTGAAATCCCTACTGGAGCGGTCTGCCGCTCTGTATGAACATTATCTGGATATCGTTCATAATCAGCATGTTGGTGGAACTGTCAGTGGTGCGGATGAATATCAGGCTGAGAACACACTCCAGCAAGCTCGGGCGAGTGCGACGGCAACGGATGTCAATCGTTCGGAGTATGAACACGCCATTGCCGTATTGATCGGCCGCGCACCTGGTGACTTTTCTTTAGCTCGATCAGGCATGCCTAACGCCGTACCGTCCGTGCCGATAACAGTACCTTCTGAACTCCTGCAAAGACGCCCGGATATTGCTGCGGCCGAGCGGCAGATGGAAGAATACAATGCAGAGATTGGAGCTGCCATCGCAGCTTTTTTCCCAGAAGTCTCACTCTCCGCCGCATACGGGTATAGTGGAAACCCCGTTCAATCATTAATTCAGGTTTCTAACCGGATCTGGTCCCTGGGGGCTTCAGCCAGTCAAACCCTGTTTGAAGGGGGAGCCCGCACAGCAGCTGTGCAGGAAGCCAATGCTGATTATGACAGTGCCGTTGCCAATTATCGGCAGGTTGTATTGACGGCTCTTCAGGACACGGAAGATCAGCTTTCAAGCTTACGTATCCTTGAGGAACAGGGACGTCAGGAACAGCAGGCCGTCACCTCAGCGCTAAAGGCAGCAGACATATCGATGAATGAATATCGTTATGGAACAGCGATTTACACCACTGTCATTACCAGTCAGCAAACAGCCCTCTCCAATCAGGAGACGGTTCTGCAAATCCAGGAAAGCCGCTTGCTGGCAAGCGTCAAACTCATAGCAGATCTCGGTGGAGGCTGGGACACGACGAAACTGCCGAGCAAGAGCTCGTTGCAGTCTGACAACCCTCTGGTTCCAACATTCCTTGAAAAGCCAGACACTTACAGGCCATAGCCCGCTTCCTGTAAGGAACTGCATTTTTTACAAAATGGGAGCATCAACGAAATGAAGGGTGTTCCCGTCTTAGGTCGGGAACGGCTTGCCTATCGTAGTTTTCTATTAACACGCATCCGCCCCATGTCTCTTTGTTCAGAGCCAGAATCAAAGGAAACTTGACTGCTCTGGTTAAAATAGAACAAAACAGGAACATAAATACACCCCTCTCAAGGGTTCCAACCTGTGACATGACGATGCGCCCTGAACCAAAACCCGCGATTGAAACACTCCGTGCCGCGATCAGCCGACTGGAAGGCCAGAGTGATCGCCAGCATGCGGTGTTGCCATTTGGCGTCCGTGAAATCGACAGTAGTCTTCCCAACGGGGGGCTGGCACTTGGGGCCTTACATGAGGTGACCGGAGGAGGAAACGATGCCCTTCACTGTGCGGCTGCCGGGCAATTCTGTGCCGGGATTGTGGCCCGAACACGCGGCAAGGTGCTGTGGATCCTGACACGACAAACTGTGTTTGCACCTGCCCTAAAGCAGGCAGGATTGGCGGCTCAGAGGATCATTTATGTAGAGGCCGCATCCGATACCGATGTTCTGGCCTGCTTTGAAGAAGGACTACGACATGGCGGCCTTGGCGCCGTTGTTGCCGAGGTCTCCCGCCTGCCTATGACAGCCTCAAGACGCCTGCAACTGGCCGCCGAGACCTCTGGGAGCCTGGGTCTTGCGATCCGGCGTTGGCGTCGACCAACAGATACAGCAGATTTCGGGCAACCTACCGCCAGCGTGACCCGCTGGCGCGTCTCGGTTCTCCCCTCCACGCCATTGCCCGTTCCCGGGGTGGGGCGTTCCCGCTGGTTTCTGGAACTTCTCCGTGCCCGCTCAGGCGAATGCGCCGTTTTTGAAGTGGAGGCCTGTGATGACAAGGGTCGTCTCGCTTTATCTTCCACTCTGGCCAACCGATCGAATCAGGAAACGATTGGGAAGAGACGCACCAGCGCCTGACGCTCCGCTGGCTCTGGTCGGGCGAGAAAAACAGCGAAGGGTCGTGCTGTCAGTCGACCTCGCAGCCCGGAAGCTGGGCCTGCGTCCCGGCATACCGGTCGCCAAGGCTCAGGCGCTCTATCCCGATCTGGCACTGATGGACGCCGATCCTGAAGGAGATCGTTTGGGGCTCGAAAGGCTGGCATTATGGTTTCAACACAGGATTGCCCCCATTGTCGCCGCCGACCCACCGGATGGACTGGTGCTGGATACAACAGGATCAGATCACCTCCATGGCGGTGAACCAGCCATGCTCAGCAGTATGATTCACCGTCTGGCAGAAGCCGGGTTCCGCGCGAAAGCTGCGGTCGCCGACAGTTGGGGGGCAGCTCATGCGTTGGCCAGGTATGGTCGTGACTCTGTTAGTGTAGTGCCGCCCGGCGAGACACAGGCTATTTTAGCCGACCTTCCAATCAAGGCACTCCGGCTTTCGCCTTCCATTGTCGCAGAACTGGCAACGTTGGGAGTAGCCCATATTGGTACTTTAGCTGCCATGCCCCGAGCCCCCCTCGCCTTGCGCTTCGGCGGCCAGATTGCCCACCGCCTGGATCAGGCTTTTGGATATACAGATGAAGTCATTACGCCCATACGTCCTGTGAGTCCGGTGGAAGTCAGCAGAAATTTTGCTGAGCCTATTGCTGCAGCCGAGACCATCGCACGGTATATTGAAAAGCTTGCCTCTCCACTCTGTCAGGGGCTGGAAGAGCGTGGACAGGGTGTGCGTCATCTTGATCTGATACTACATCGTGTCGATAGCCACAAAGCAACCATCCGCGTTGCTACCGCTGTGCCTGTGCGAAACGCCAAACGACTTACACGCCTCCTTTGCGAAAAAATCGAAACCATCGATCCCGGCTTTGGCATCGAGCGCATGGTATTGCTGGCGAGCCGAGCGGAACCCATGGAACGACGACAGATCGTCTCTTCATTGATCGCTGAGGAGGAGCATGACATCTCCGATCTGATTGACACCCTGACGAACCGCGTCGGCGCGCCGGCTCTTTATCGTTTTGCGCCAGTAGAAAGTGACCTGCCCGAACGCTCTTTTTGTCGTGTACCGCCTTTGTCGCCTGACGAAACAAGAGGCTGGCCTGAACACTGGCCACGGCCGCCCCGTCTTCTAGGGCGTCCTGAGCCTGTTCAGGCTATGGCTGAACTTCCGGATCAGCCACCTCTGTTCTTTATCTGGCGCGGTATTCGACACCGGGTAAAGTGCGCCGATGGACCGGAACGCGTTTTCGGAGAATGGTGGAAAAACGATGCCGAACTGACGATTTCCCGCGATTATTTCCGGGTTGAGAACACCCATGGCGAACGGTTCTGGCTTTACAGGGCGGGCGATGGAGAGCACGGCGAAACCGGTTCACAGGGCTGGTTTCTTCATGGAATTTTTGGATGATTCCGCCACGATACGCCGAACTTCAGGTGACGACTTATTTTTCGTTCCTGCGTGGTGCGTCTTCACCGATGGAACTGTTCGCAGAGGCCAAAGCGCTCGGACTTGACGCTCTCGGCGTCTGTGACCGCAACTCTCTTGCGGGCATGGTCCAGGCCCATCTGGCCGCAAAGCAGGTTGGGGTAAGGCTGATCGTCGGATGCCATCTTGATCTGGCCGATTTTCCGCCCGTATTGGTTTACCCTACTGATCGCGCAGCTTATGGCCGCCTTTGCCGCCTGCTGCGTCTGGGCAAGGCTCGTGCCGGGAAAGGGAAATGCCACCTTCTCTGGGCGGATCTTGTGACATGGGGCAAAGGCCTGATTGTCATCATGATCCCGCCTGCCGCAGATAATACCTGCGCCATGCATCTGCGCACATTGAAGGATGTTTTTACCAATCGGGCCTATGTAGCCCTGACTCTGCTTCGTCGCCCCAATGACCAGATGCGGATTTACGACCTCGCGACCATTGCCCATGAGGCATGCGTGCCGACTGTCGTGACTAATGACGTGCTGTTTCACACCTATGACCGACGCATCCTTCAGGATGTCGTCACCTGCATCCGGCACAATACTACGATTGATGAAGCCGGGTTTATCCGTGAGCGTCACGCCGACCGTTATCTCAAACCGCCACAGGAAATGGCGCGCCTGTTCAGCCGCTATCCCGAAGCCATCGAACGTACGGCCGAAATTGCAAAACAGTGCCGCTTCAGTTTGGACGATCTGGCCTATCAATACCCTGACGAAATCTTGGTTCCAGACCAGACCCCACAGCAGGCCTTGGAAACACTGACCTGGAAAGGTGCAGAAAAGACTTATCCCAAAGGCATTCCCGACGAAGTCCGCGCCAAGCTGAACCACGAGCTGGCTCTGATCGGCCGCATGAATTATGCACCGTATTTCCTGACCGTGAACAGCATCGTCCGCTATGCCCGTTCTCAGGATATCCTTTGCCAGGGACGCGGGTCGGCCGCAAATTCAGCGGTCTGTTTTGTACTCGGCATTACGGCCATTGATCCTACCCGAAGCTCACTCCTGTTCGAGCGTTTCGTATCCGAAGAGCGGGGCGAGCCACCCGATATTGACGTCGATTTTGAACATGCCCGACGCGAGCAGGTCATACAATGGATCTACGACCATTACGGACGAGACCGGGCAGCACTAACGGCTGTGGTGATCCGCTATCGTGCGAAAGGTGCACTCCGGGATGTCGGTAAGGTCATGGGACTACCGGAAGATCTGGTCCGTACCCTCTCGGGACAGATATGGGGGTGGGGACGCACTCTTGATAATGAGGCTCTCAACGAGACGGGCATTGATCTGTCGGACCGACGCATTCGTCTGACGCTGGATCTGGCACGATGTCTGATGGGCGTACCACGCCATCTGTCGCAGCATCCTGGCGGATTTGTTCTCACACGAGACCGACTGGATGAGCTTGTCCCTATTGAACCGGCATCCATGGAGCACCGCCAGATCATTGAATGGGACAAGGACGATATCGATATTCTAAAGTTCATGAAGGTCGATATTCTTGCACTCGGAATGCTGACCTGCATGAAAAAAGGATTGGACCTCCTGGCGCACCACAAGGGTCAGAATTTGACACTTCAGACGATACCAGCTGAAGATCCGAAAACTTACGCGATGATCCGGAAGGCTGACACGATTGGCGTGTTTCAGATCGAGAGCCGCGCGCAGATGTCCATGCTTCCACGCCTGAAACCTCGCACCTTCTACGATCTCGTCATTGAAGTTGCCATTGTGCGGCCCGGCCCTATCCAGGGGGACATGGTTCATCCTTATCTGCGGCGACGGGATGGACTGGAGAAGCCGGATTACCCCACGGAGGAATTGAAAGATGTCTTGAAGCGCACTCTTGGCGTTCCGTTGTTTCAGGAACAGGTCATGCAGGTTGCCATGGTCTGCGCCGGCTTTACAGCCTCTGAAGCCGACCAGCTTCGTCGCGCAATGGCGACATTCAAGAACACCGGAACCATCAACCATTTCAAGGAGCGCCTTCTTTCAGGAATGGCGATCCGGGAGTACCAAGCAGAATTTGCCGAGCGTATCTATCAGCAGTTGGAAGGCTTCGGCTCCTACGGATTTCCAGAAAGCCATGCAGCCAGCTTTGCCATTCTGGCCTATTCCTCATCCTGGCTGAAATGCAACCATCCTGATGTCTTTCTGGCGTCGCTTCTTAACAGCCAACCGATGGGATTTTACGCCCCCGCACAACTGGTCCGGGATGCCAGGGAGCACGGGGTTGAAATTCGGCCAGTCTGTATAAATACCTCACACTGGGACAGCACGCTGGAAGAGCCGCATAAGCCAGGGGACCTGCTTGCCGTTCGATTGGGAATGAGCTTGGTAAAAGGGTTGTCGAATAAGGATGCTGCCCGACTTGTTAATGCCCGCTCAAGGGGCATTTTTGCGTCGGTGGACGATCTCTGGCGGCGAACTGGAATAAAACCGGCTGCTCTGATCCAATTGGCCGAAGCAGACGCCTTCCGCCCTTCTTTAGGACTGGCCAGACGAGAAGCCATCTGGGCCGTGAAAGTCCTGCGAGACGAACCATTACCATTATTTTCAGCCGCACAGACCTCAAAAGAAATGGAAGAGCCAGATATTTTCCTACAACCCATGACGGACGGAGCGGAAGTGGTACGGGACTACAATCGGATTGGTTTGACATTGCGGGATCATCCACTGACTTTTCTGCGTGAAGATCTTCAGCAACAGAATATTGTGCCCTGCCAGCAAGCACTGACAGCGAGAGATGGCAAACGTCTGGCTGTAGCTGGGCTGGTTCTGGTCAGGCAACGCCCTGGATCGGCTGAAGGTGTCGTGTTCATGACGCTGGAAGACGAAACTGCTACCCTGAACATCATCGTCTGGCCTGCCTTATTCGATGCCAATCGTCGCATTATTCTTGGAAGCCAGATGCTGGCTGTCCAAGGCACGCTTCAGAAGGAAGGAGATGTCGTCCATCTTGTAGCGAGAGAAATTCGGGATCTGACAGGTATGTTGACGGGTGTCGCCAACCGCTCCCATCAAAATACAGGACAAAATCAGACCCCGCCAAGTTCTGAGTGTATCACCGTAAAATCACGTAATTTCCATTAACCCTGGGGGGCGCTGTCCATCCCAGCCATTTCAATCTTCCCCCAACCACAAAGACCCCGATGACCTCCGGTCGAGCCGCCATGATCATCATGACGAGCATGACGGGTACTGCTGCGATACCATTCAGAATAGCGCTCCAAAACAGTGCCTTCATAGGATCAACTGGTAAGAAATTGATGATTATGCCGACAAGCGTGGCAATCACCAGTGTCGCATAAAAAGCCTGCGCCTCCTGGGGCCGTCGCTTCAATCCGGTCGACCACTGACGTGCTTTCCCAACTGCATAGGGCGCCGAACCCGCCAGAACAGGCACTGCCAATAGTCATATTCCTAAGGCAAAGACAGCGCCTGAGAATTGCTCAGCGATAGGACGGAAGGATTCTGCGCCCTAAGCCCTGAAAGGGCACATGCAGAATATAATAGAATGATCAAAAATGAGCATCAATCCGACCGAAATAATAACCACCGGTCATCGGTACCTGAGCCGAGTTCGCATCATAAATCCGGGCACCGTAATTGTTGTTCAGCTCATTAACGCGTCTTGGGCGTATATTGAAAATATTATTGGCACCTACGGTCAGATGCCAATGCGAGTTGACGCGATATCCGACTTCAAGGTCAGTCAACCAGCGGGGTGTATTTTTGAACTGTGCAAAGCATTTGTTGGAGTACCGGAGAGCACTGGCCACGCCATTACTGATGCACTGAGCGCTACTGGGAGTCCAATCCTGATAGGCCAGCATTGTTGTCGTCTCGCCATAGCGGGTCTGACGAAGATTGATGTCCCAGTTATCAACCGTCCAATAGGCATTCAAAATAAGCTTGCTGCGAGGATAGGATGTCGTGATGTAGCTTGCACTGGCAGCCGTCAGCAGAGGCGTAGTAACGCCATTGACCGTCGTGGTACCCACGTGGCTCAGACGAGTGCGGTTCAGGTCCAGAGAAGCTGAAAAGGCCAGATTGCCGTATCGGTAGAAATGCAGGAGATAATCGGCTTTTAGATCAAGACCTTGGGTCCGCGTACTCGCGCCGTTCGCAAAATAATACGTGCTGACTGCATTTGGATCGAGACCAGACGGCAGAACAAAGCCTAGCTGTTGAACAGCATTGATGGCCGTCAGACCATTGGTAGAACCACCAGCAATGATACGGTCCCGGACATTGATCTGATAAGCATCAACTTCAACATGGAAATCCTTTAGAGGCTGAAGAACGAAGCCTCCACTTGCGTTCGTGGACCGTTCGGGCTTGAGAGCAGCTGCCCCCAGGATACGAGCAGATTCAGAACTGACCGGAAGCAGACCTGATACACTGGTCGCCCCAACATTGATGGCGCTGAAATGCTGCTCGGCGAGTGTCGGCGCGCGGAAGCCATTGCTGATTGTCGCACGAACGGCAATACGCGGCGTAATGTCGTATCGTGTTGAAATCTTGCCGTTTTCGGTATTACCGACATCCGTATAGTGCTCGAAACGCCCTGCGAAATCCAGATCCCAGTTTTTCGTAGGATGGCAATCGCCGTCCAGATAGCCAGCCCAGATACCCCGGCTCCAGTTTCCGGCATTCTGAGGTTGTAGCCCGACATATCCTGCCATCCCGCCAGCCTCATAAGAAGGTGGTGTTCCTGCTTTAATCTTGTATGTCTCAAGACGATGTTCCGCACCAAACGCCACGGTCACAGGAACCGTCGAGGCTATGCGGAAATTTCTCTTCAGATCGAGATTGTTTGTCCACTGAGCCATTCGATAGGTCTCAGCACGGGTCGTTGTCGGCGACCACCCGCACCCATCCGTAGAAAGATAGGGACTGGTACTCCCAGAGTTCGCCGAGCGTACAAGACAGCTGCTGCTCAACATTCCCGCATTGATACTGTTCTTGTCTCCGATATCGTCCTCATCCGCGCCATAAGTCGTGCTGAGATCCCACGAGAAGCCGAGGAAATCATTCCCTTTTAGCCCCAGTGTAGCCGCATAATCGTTCTCCTCGATCGTTTCCAGAGGAGAAAAACCATAGGGATAAACTGAGGGAAGAGTGCTGGGAACGCGATAGTTCTGATAGGATTCAGCATGACGGTGAGCATAGGTAATCAGACCGTAGCCCTCTATGCCGTCCGTAATTTTTTTTCCGAAATCGATGCTCAGGTTCTGTCGGGTTTCTTCAGGTGTACTGGTCACCTTGTTGGAATCCTTGGGAACCGCGACTAAGCCACTATACATTGTAGTTCCGGCACCAGCCGGTCTGTAATTCAGAAGACGGTGATCCTCGGTGTACGGAACCATATGATCCGTATGATAAAGCTGTCCGCTAATATGTAGATATCCGTCATGGCCCAATGACAGGCCTCCATCCACACTCGCCTGATATTGCCACCCGTCGCCATTATAAGCATTGGCACCTGTCTGGAAGCTGGTGTTCAAGCCATGATTTGTCTTCTTGGTGATGATGTTTACCACACCCGCAATGGCATCCGATCCGTAGAGAGCTGCCGCGCCATCCTCCAGAACCTCGATATGGTCGATGGCAGCTGCTGGAATCATGTTAAGATCGACCGGCGTGGCACCGAAAGCGGGGCCGGCATCTGCATAGATATTCGCGGTCGTATGGCGTCGCTTGCCATCTACCAGAACAAGCACCTGATTAGGGTTCAGCCCTCGCATCCGGAAGGCTGACGTCAAGGCCCCTGCGTCATTGCCCATGTTGCTCACGTTGATGGAAGAATAGGTGCGCGTAATGGCTTGTGCGAGATTCATTTCCCCGGACCGACGAAGAACTTCCGCTGAAATAACGGAGATTGGTGTCGTACTTTGCCGCGCCTTGCGGTTCGAGGCATGGGTTCCTGTAACAATAAGCGTCTCGTTATTACCCATTTCTGAAGAACGGGACGCTTTATCATGCGCCAAATGCTGCTTTGCAGGAGTATCCTCGGCTTTGAGGCGACCCGTAGCTTCTTCTGAATAAGCATTCCCAGCTAAAATCGAGGAGAAAAGTTTTTCATGAAGTTACGAGGAGAGCTTTTCTGATTTTCATGGAGAGGTTTTCCAGGCAGGGACCAGCAGATCAGTGAACGGAGCTCTCCTACAACCAATGCCACAACGGGAGGATGAAATAAATATGACATCGTTCATTATGTTATATAGTGTTTCTTGCGAAGTTATATATTTATATTTCTAGATTAAATCTGTCATTTGCATCCATTGTCAGAAATACCGGGAGTTCCTGCTTTGTCATCTTGCAACCGTCGCACGCTATTGCAGACTGCCAGTTTTGTCCTTCCTGCCCTCGCCACAATTGGTACTCGCGAAGTCGCACAGGCTCAGGTGCCAACACACGCCCGACTTAATGTTACAGAAAATCCCTTTGGCCCCTCTCCTGCGGCCAGATGCGCTATCGCACAAAGCATTTCTCAGGCTGCTTATTACGTCGAGGATGAACATGCTCTTCGAGACATCATTGGAAAGAGAGAAAACCTGTCTCGGGAGAAAGTCGCACTTTCCAACGGCTCGCTGGATGCGCTTTCCCTTCTCTGCACGGATATCGGCCTGAAAGGGCATATCATTGCCCCCCAGCCCGGCTATTCCACTCATCTGTCCTATGCAGCTCGCCGTGGCGTCAAAACCCGCTTTATTCCTTTGAAAAATCATCAGATTGATCTGGAAGCGATAAAGAAAGCCATAACGTCTGACACCGCTCTGATCTATTTGTGCAACCCGAATAATCCGACTGGTCAGATGGTCCCGCACGCTCAACTGTCGGCTTTCTGTCAGGACGTCGCCAGCAAGGTGCCCGTCATTATCGATGAAGCTTACTTCGAATTGCTGCCCTCCCCGAGGCAGCAGACAATGTCATCTCTGGTCCAGTCTGATCTGGACATCATTGTAACGCGCACGTTCTCCAAGGTTTACGGCATGGCTGGGCTGAGGATCGGATATGTTCTGGCTCAGCCGGCACGTGTTCGTCAGCTTTATGGTTTGACAACAACCTCCCGGAATCAGCCCGGGTATGCCGCTGCAATGGCTTGCCTGGGCGACGAGCATTACCTTTCCGGAGCCGTGGCATATCTCAAAAACTGTCGCAGCATGATTTATGAAATCTGCAACGAGAACAAACTGGCCTATCTCGAAAGTCAGGGGACGTTCGTTTACATTGATACGCAGTGATCAGCCTTGAAAATGAAAGAAGCTCTTGCTCAGCGCAGCGTGGATATCCGGATTTTTGAGGCTGAGGGTTATGAGACATGGATCCGCGTCGGTACAGCTACACCTGAAGAGCTCAAATTTTTCAAAAAAGCCTTACCTGAAGCGCTGAGGCTCATACCCAAAAAGGTCTGAACCTCAGTAAGCACTCTGCTCTTCTGTCTATCGCTTTCAATCGACAGGCAGTGTCAGGCCTTCCAGGCGACAGCTACTTCTCCAAGCGCTTTGAGAACGGCTTCGTCTGCCGGACGTACATCTTCAGAAAAGGCTGGATTTTCAAAATATCCAGTCACAATGAGGGGGCTGCCGTGGCCAGGGGGAATAAGCACAGCCAAATCATTAGTTTTGTTTCCAACACTCGGCCGCATACCGGTGCCAGTCTTGTCAAAACCACCCCAACTGCTCGGGATTCCACCCCTGATACGGTTCAGCCCGCTTTTCGTTGACGCCATCCAGCCCTGAAGGCGTTCACGATTTGCCGTGCCAAGTACATTACCAAGAACGATTTTCCTGACGGTCTCGGCCATAATCCTTGGTGTTGTGCTGTTCTTGTCCGTTCCCGGCGGAATCACGTTGATGGAGGGTTCGTAGCCGTCCAGTCGGCTCGTGCTGTCCCCAATCTCGCGCCAGAACCGCGTGACGGCTTCAGGGCCACCAAAACGACGTAAAAGCACATTTGCTGCTGCATTGTCGCTTGTTATTTGTACAGCCTGAGCAAGTGTCAGGAACGACAATCGGCCCTTGGCCAGATTTTCTTCAACGACGGGTGAGTATGCAACGATATCCGCGCGGCTAACGGCCAGAGTCTCCGACAGGTCGAGCCGACCCGCATCATTTTCGCGGAGAACCATGGCGGCGAGAGAGAGTTTGAAGGTCGAGCAATGGCAAAAGCGTTCGTCCATGCGCCAGCCAAAGCTTCGTCCACTGCCAGTGTCCAGCACAAATGCTCCCAGCCTTCCTCCGGCAGACTGCTCTATGGCACGCAAGCGCGCTACAGGGTCAACAGAGGATGCTTTTGCACTGGGAGCCGCAGGAAGCAGAAGACCCGTCCCTAAAGCAATAGTAAAGTCACGACGTTTTATCATGAACTATCAATATCTTTCGTTTTCGAACTTAACCACCGTAGCACTTACAGATCAAAGATGTTACTTCCCAGAATAGCCCTACACGCAAGGAAGCTGCACTTCTTCAGGACTGGGTAACATTCCTCCTCCAATATGATCTCATCTAAAATACAAATCCGGCATTCTGGTGGCAGATGACGAACCGTTCGACATATATCCAAGCTGAACAAAACCTTTTTTCTCTTCCCTACAGATGGTTTTGCCTGTCTCTGCTTTAGTCGGATCACAAAGCGTGAACCTCTCCACTACCCTCACAATTTCAACGCCCATCCAACATTTCGGTACCTTTGTCGTTCTCCTTGGCACGCCCGACAGCAACGGCAAACCAAACATCATGCCCATTTTATCCGCCTGATCGTTAGGACAAAATATTGTCATAGGGTTGGGCGCAACTGGGCAGAATCTGCGGAATATTCGTGCTGACATTCACCGAGACAAACCGGAGAATACTTCATCCTGTCGAGCTGAAAGTTACTGGCACTTCCACGTCGACCATGTCGGACCATGCCCGCAAGTTGATAGAGGGTATGCTGATCCTCGGGTATAGTCAGGGAAGACACCGCTATTATAGGCCACCAGACCCTCAAATCGCCAACCTTCCGAATACCAAAGGGATTTTCAGCCCCTCACGGCTGTTTGAGAACCGCCCTTGGCCTAGGAGGTGCCTCTCCTAGGGTACTCATTTACGTGATAGGCATCTGGCAGGAGAAGCGAATACTCAAAGGCACGACAGCTTTCTGAAGCGAAATTTTCTGGCACATACATCACGAGAATTACTGCTGACGACAAGTGGCCAGAATTTTATCGCCTCCCGCACATGGACCTGACGGATCTGTTGTAGAAACGTCCTCCATATCGCAGGGACTGCATTATGGACGGGAGTGAAAAACCGAATCATCTCGAAAGGCAGCTCAAAGGGAGCAGGACATCTATCGTGTCAGAAGTCGTGTCCTCCACTTTCACGTTAAAAGGAAAGACTGCCTCTTAGACAATTCTCTTCTCCGAGAAGGAGAGATAAGAAACCGGGGCTTATGTGTACTTGGAGACCTTAAAGGCTCGACACCCAGATTGCCTCTTGAGAGAACTTACGCTGAGAACTCCCTCTCCCCTGCATATCTGAGTCGTTGTGCATCCCGAGCGGGCGGGACGCCAAACATGCGCCGATACTCGCGGCTGAACTGAGACGGGCTGTCATAGCCAACCGCAAATCCTGCCTCCGCAGCATCGACAGTGGCGTTTAACAGGCGCCGACGCGCTTCCTGCAAGCGAAGGCGAGTGCGATACTGTAGAGGACTCATCATGGTTGCAGCTCGAAAATGCCGATGAAAGGATGAAGGACTCATCCCTGCAATCTTTGCGACGGACGCAATATCAAAAGCTTCTGCGTAGTGCGTCCGTATCCACCCTATCGCTCGGTTGAGCTGGGAGAGATTAGTCCCAGCAGTCGCAATCTGCCGCAGAACATAACCCTGCGGGCCTTGCAGAAGGCGATAGAGCAGTTCCCGTATGATGGCAGGCAGAAGAATTGGAATATCTTCAGGAGTTTCCAGCAACCCCACAAGGCGTGTTACTGGCCCGAGGATTTCATGTGTCAGTGCACTGACCGTCATACAGGACGGACATGCCGTTCCATTTGAAGGAAAGGCATCTTTCATTTCAAGCAGCAGATCGGCGATCTGTGCCGGGTCCAGAGCGAGACAAAGTGCGAGATATGGTTTTTCGTGCGTGGCTTGAGTAACCTGACCGGTAACGGGCAGATCAACAGCCGTTACAAGATACTTGCTAGCGTCATAATCGAAGACCTTGTCGCAGAGCATCACCTGCTTGGAGCCCTGTACGATGACACAGAAGCGCGGTTCATAGACAACATCCATCGGTGTCGTAGGCGCGTCGGCACGAAACAGCAGCAAGCCAGGTACAACCGATCTTGTCGTCGGTTCTATGCAATGACGGTCAATCGTGTCTCGGAGCCGTGACAGAATATCCTGCATGAAGAAAGGTTTCCGGTTTTTTCGGTCAGTCGGTTGTTTATTGCACATTTAGGGTCATGCCTGATCCACCCAAGCATATACCAAAAGACTTTGGTCGGATCGTGCAAGCATCTGATCGGATCGGGCATAATCGTGAAGCTCGCCGAGCTAAACTTGGTCACCTTACGACCCGTATCGCACAGTTTCCCGAAGGTCTTACCCATTTGATTTTCCCGCGCAGGATTTCATGAGGCAGGATTGTGCAATCATCTGATTGGATTACTCTACCGGATAATACGCCCGAAGTTGCATGATCCGCCCAAGCCTTCCGCAGCAGTCCCCTCCCCTGAGAGCATTCTTTCCAGAGGAAAACGGACAATGCGGCGCGGCATCATGTCATGGCGAAAAGCTTGCCGATTTGTCCGCGCATTCGAGGGTGCCGGACAAGCGGGGTGCGGCTTCCGTGCTCCAAAGCCATCTGAACAGAGATATTCAATGGGGATCGTCGCCTTTGCGTTACGACGGCCTTACACATTCCTTGTCGCAGGCGTGCTCATCCTGCTTCTGGGCATTACGGCCGTCTTCAGAACACCAACGGATGTGTTTCCAAACATCGATATCCCGGTCGTTACCGTCGTCTGGTATTATGACGGGCTCGATGCAGCTGAGACCGAGAAGCGGATCAGCACTTATACGGAATTTTCCGAAAGCTTCTTCGTCAACAATCTGCGCACGATCGAGAGCCAGACGACGCCGGGTCTGGTCCTGCAAAAGCTGTATTTTCAGCCGGGCGTAAACGTGGATCTTGCCGTAGCCCAGACCGTTTCGGCTACGAATTCGATCCGCGCTTTGTTGCCTCCCGGTATTCAGCCCCCAATCATCATGCAGTACAGCGCATCCAGTGTTCCGGTTCTGCAACTTTCTCTGTCGTCGGAGAAACTGACGGAAAGCGAACTGTATGACTACGGCATTTACCGTATCCGCCAGCAGCTCGCCCCCATTCCCGGCACGATGCTGCCCCCACCCTATGGCGGAAAGATCCGTCAGGTGATGGTGGACATTGATGAGACCAAGCTGGCGGGTGTCGGCCTCACGCCGCTGGATGTTTCCAATGCCATCAATGTGCAAAACCTGACACTGCCCGGCGGAACAGTGAAATTCGGCGCCACCCAGTACGACGTGCGCATGAACGGTATGCCAGACGTTGCAGCACGCCTGAACGATGTTCCCCTCAAGCGTGACCCGAAAACGGGCGCCATTGTGCGTATTGCCGATGTCGCGCAGGTGCGTGATGGAACGGCAGTGCAACAGAATGTCGTGCGCCGAGAAGGGCGTCGCTCCGTGCTGCTCTCAATCATGAAAGCCGGCAATGCCTCGACGCTAAATGTTGTAAACGCCATCCGTAATCAGGTTCTACCGGTCACGCGGGCAGCAGCCCCGGCAGGTATGAAGATTGAGGAACTGTTTGATCAATCTCTGTTCGTCAAGGCGGCGATTACCGGAGTGGCGTCTGAAGCCGTCATCGCCGGGCTGCTGACAGCGGCAATGATCCTTGCGTTTCTTGCAAGCTGGCGCTCGACCATTATCGTTGCCGTGTCCATCCCACTGGCAATCCTGTCCTCCATCGCCGTGCTGTCCTGGACAGGTCAGACGTTGAATCTCATGACCTTGGGCGGTCTCGCGCTTGCTGTTGGCATTCTGGTGGATGATGCGACTGTTACCATCGAAAACATCCACCGTATCCGACATGAAGGAACAGAACTGCGGCAAGCCGTTCTCAAGGGTGCTTCGGAAATTGCATTGCCGACGCTGGTTTCGACGCTAGCCATCTCCAATGTGTTTGTATCGGTGGAGTTCCTTGTCGGCCCTTCCCGCTTCCTTTTCACACCGATGGCGTTGGCCGTTGTGTACGCCATGCTGGCTTCCTATGCGATCAGCCGGACGCTAGTGCCAATCTTTGCGGCTATCCTCCTCAGGTCTGAAGAACGACAGGCTATGCGACGTCGGGATGCCGGCTTGCCGCCTGATGTCATTACCCGGTTCGGGATTGCTTTTGATAGGCGCTTTGACCGGTTGCGGGAGAGCTATATCCGTCATCTGCACGGGCTCATTGCCAGCGGCTGGAAAGTTCCCGTTCTGGCGAGCGTGACATTACTCATCGTCGGGGGGCTTGCAACCCAGGTCGGGCAAGACTTCTTCCCCACGATCGATGCGGGCGAATTCAAGTTGCACGTCCGAGCCCCGGAAGGGACGCGTATCGAGAGCACTGAGCAACTGTTCGATCGGGTTGAAGACGTCATTCGTGAGGTCGTACCCGAGCATGAACGCTCGTTGGTTCTCGATAATATGGGTGTGCCATTCCGGTACTCCATGCCTTTCGACGACGGCACGACCGTTGGACCGAATGACGGTCAGATCATGGTTGAGCTGAAAGAAGGACATCGCCCAACTGCCGATTATATCCGCAAGCTCCGGACCGAACTGGCTCGTCGCTTTCCTGACTGCGTGTTTTATTTCCAGCCAGCCGATATCGTGACGCAGATCCTGAATTTCGGCCTTCCTGCACAGGTGGATATCCGCATTTCAGGTTATGACGCGGCAAATAACCGCAAGGTCATGCAAGAGGTCCGTCAGGAAGTCTCCCGCATTCCCGGCTTGGTGGACGTTCATCTGCACCAGCAGATTTCGGCTCCAGAACTGGCGGTCGCGATTGATCGTGAACGCGCTCTGGACCTTGGTCTGACGCTCAACGACGTCGCCCGCAACGTGATGGTGTCTCTGGCGTCTTCCAACACCGTCACGCCAAACTTCTGGGTCGATCCGGCAACAGGCATCCAGTACCCGCTCGCGGTCCAGACGCCGCAGTACCGGGTTAACAACCTTGGGGACCTGCGTAACACGGTCATCGCTTCTGCAATGGGGCCACAGCACGCATCAGCCCTGCTCAACAACGTCGCAACAATCAAGCGCGGCACGGCACAGAACGTCATTTCGCATAGCAACATCCAGCCGACACTCGATGTGGATGCGAGCGCTGAAGGGCGTGATCTTGGGAGTATTGCCCGGGACATTGATCGGGTCATTGCGCGCCATCGTGGAGAGCTGTCACCAGGCAATGTGATCGCCGTTCAAGGGCAGATCGAGAGCATGCACTCTGCTTTTACGCGATTGGGTATCGGCCTGATGGTCGCAGCCATTGCGGTCTATCTTCTGATGGTCGTGAACTTCCAGTCCTTCATGGACCCATTCGTGGTCGTCCTTGGCCTTCCAGGGGCCATGTGCGGGATCGTGTTCATGCTGTTCGTCACGGGAACGACATTCTCCGTTCCGTCCCTGATGGGCGCGATCATGAGTGTCGGTGTGGCCAGCGCCAATTCGATCCTCCTTGTGACCTTTGCCAAGGAAAGACGTGCTGAAGGATTGAGCGCCGTCGAAGCCGCCGTCGCTGCCGGACAGGCACGTCTGCGGCCGATCCTGATGACGTCTCTCGCGATGATCATCGGCATGCTGCCCATGTCACTGGGTCTTGGCGATGGCGGCGAACAGAACGCGCCACTCGGACGCGCCGTGATTGGCGGCCTGATGATGGGCACCTGCGCCACGCTCTTCATTGTGCCCTGGCTCTACACACGCCTGAGAAAACAAGAAAGCCGCATTCTTGAGGAATACAGTCATGTCTGAACCCGTCCAGTCCTCTGTCGGCATCCGCGAAGAACGACGCGGGCCACCTGTCGCCCCTTTTCTTGGCCTTGGCGCTATCCTCCTGCTGGGTTACGGAATTTATGCCCATGCCGAACGGGGCATTGCTGTTCGTGCTCTGGCTGACACCCGTCAGAACCAGATCCCGGATGTCAGCTTCATTGTTGCCCACAGAGAGACAAAACCCGTTTCTCTCGATCTTCCAGGAGAAACCGCTCCCTTCGAAACAGCGGCGATTGGTGCACGAGCCTCCGGTTACATTGCCGAACGCCGGGTCGATATTGGCACCCATGTCAAAGCGGGAGACGTTCTGGCCATCATTCATGCGCCAGAGCTGGATCGTCAGGAAGCCCGCGCCAAAGCCGCCCTTGAGCAGGCCCGTGCCAATCTCGACCTTGCCCGCGTCACAGCAAGACGCTCTGGCGGGCTTGTTGGTGGGGGCGCTGTGAGCAAGCAGAACTTTGATACGGACCGCATAACTCAGCAGGCACAGAATGCTGCCCGCGCAGCCGCTGATGCCGCTCTGGCAGAAACCGCACAACGACGTGCCTACACGACTGTAACAGCTCCTTTCGATGGTGTGGTCACGGTGCGGAACGTGGAGGTCGGTGATCTCGTGAGTGCGGACAGTACGCAGTCTGCACCTCTGTTTGTTGTCGCCCGAACAGACCGACTGCGTGTTCGGGTGCATGTGCCACAGGAAGAAGCAGGCACCGTGCAGAGCGGCATACCTGTCAGCCTGACAGTTCCGGACCGTCCGGGCGAGAGTTTTGGAGGGACCGTCACACGGACGGGCCACGCGCTGGAGCGGGACAGCCGCATGCTTCCGGTGGAAATCGAACTGGATAATCGTGACAGAAGGCTCTCTGCCGGGGTCTACGGTTCCATTCATTTCGACTTGCCACGTCCTGCCCCTACCCTTCTGATTCCTACTGAATCCCTGATCTACAATGCAGATGGGCTGTCCGTCGCAACAGTGGAGGATGGCAATCGGCTGCGTCTCCATAAGGTCACCGTGGGACGCGATTATGGAGATCGAATTGAAATCCAGACAGGCCTGCCTGAAGGCAGTCGTCTGATTCTGCATCCGCCCTCGGCTTTGACAGATGGCCGACAGGTTGCACCTCATGATATGAAGGGAGCGTAAGGATGCGGTCTTCCATCACAACCCTCACGGTCGGAATGGCGCTGACGCTTGGGGGATGCACAATGATCCCGGATTATCATCGTCCGACGGCACCAATCGCAAAAGAATGGCCGACAGACGCAAAAGGCTCTACGTCTGTAGATGCAACCGAACTCGAAAACTGGCGGGATTTCTACCGAGATCCTGTTCTGCAATCGTTGATCGAGACAGCGCTGACGAACAACCGTGACCTCCAGATCGCCCAACATCAGGTCGAGGCATCCAGTGCACAGTTCGATATAGAAAATGCCGCCCTCTTCCCGACCTTAAACGGCACTGCGGGGGCGAACGTACAAAAAATGAACTCACGTATCTGGAGCCTGTCTCAGGGCAGCGGTCCATTCTACATGCGCCAATATGCCGTGGGATTCGGTGTGTCGGCCTATGAAGTCGATTTGTGGGGCCGCATCCGCTCCGCCTCGCGCGCGTCGTTTGATCGGTATGTTGGGGATGAACTTGGACGCGAAAGCATGCGTCTGAGCATCATTGCGAGTGTTTCAACGGCGATGCTCAACTGGGTCGCCAACAATCAGGCACTACGGGTCACACAGAACGTGCTCGAGAACCGACGTCACACATACAGCCTTGTCAAACAGACCGCAGACGTTGGCACCGGAACGCAGCTTGATGTCGCTGAGGCTGAGGCGGCACTTCGCGATGCAGAAACCAATCTTCAGATCTACACACGCCAGCGCGATCAGGCGATGAACCAGATTGAGCTTCTTGTAGGGACGCCGTTGACTCCCGGTACGCGCCAAGAACTGGAGCATAAGACGTCTCTTGAAGAGGTGGTACCTTTCCCGGAAGTACCAGAAGGGTTGCCATCGGATATGATTGGCCGCCGACCAGACATCCTGTCCGCCGAGCAGGCTTTACGCGCAGCCAACGACGATATTGGTGCGGCGCGAGCCGACTTCTTTCCGAAAATCCAGATCACGGCAGCAAACGGCACAGCCAGCAACAATATCACCCGACTTTTTCAGAGCGGCATGGGCGCCTGGAACGTTGCCCCACAGATCACACTACCCCTATTCGATGCCGGCCGGCTGACGGCGCAGCTCCATCAGGCAAAAGCACGCAAAAAAGAGGAAATTTCACGCTACGAAAAAACTGTACAAACAGCCTTCCGGGAAGTTGCAGACGCTTTGGCTGGACGCTCTACCTATCTGGAACAGCTCCAATCTCAAATGTTATTGGTGAATGCGGGCAATCGTCAGTACCAGCTGGCTTTGGCTCGTTTCAGAGGAGGCTATGACCCGTATCTGGAAACGCTTGTCGCGCAACGCACACTTTATGAAGCACAACTGGGAGCGATCGAAACAAAACTCCAACAAATGTCGAATACCATAACATTGTACAAGACATTAGGAGGAGGTTGGAGTGAGACTGTAGCCTCAAGAAAAAATTCACTTACAAATCGGATTCTTTAATAATTATTTTTAAATAAAAATGCGAAGTCTTAGAATTATTGAAAACACTCCATCTATACAGACTTCGCATTTCTACGCCATAATTCCGTTATATATTACAAATATATTTGTTATTGCAATATATAACGGAATGGACAGAGATAAAAACAACCAATACTATCTTTATCCACATCAAAGCGATCTGAATTGAAGTTATCTACTTATTCTTCCGCATGACCAAAATCTGAAGTCTGACGACTTTCTCCACTTCTTGACCCATGGCTTAGGGCAGCCTGAATACGGTCGATTAATTCAGATCGCTGGTAAGGTTTACCCAGAACTTCAAAACTATTATTTTCCGGTGCGTTGAGCGACATCTCATCATTATAGCCTGTAGTGAGAATGACAGGCGTCTGAGGATGCAACTGACTAATTTTCTCTGCCAGAACCAAGCCGTTTGGCCCTCCCGGCATAATGACATCTGAGAAAACCGCACTAAATGGTCTCTGTTCAGACAAGGCCTTTTGGAAAACATCCAATGCTTCTGTGGCATTCTGCGCAATCGTTACCTGATACCCGGTTTCCTCAAGAGAGTCTGCGGCATACTGGGCAATATCTGCATTGTCCTCCACGATAAGAATATGGGGTGAATTTGGACTTTCATCGACCGGATACGCTTTATAGCCCGTATTTTTCTTGAAGGTTTTGGTCTGCTCTTTTGAGGCATGGACCGGAAAAATCATATGGATGCTTGTGCCACGCTGATGTTCGCTTTCGACCTCCAAACGGCCGCCGGACTGCTGAACAAACCCCTGCACCATCGCAAGCCCCAGCCCGGTTCCGTGTCCCGATGGCTTGGTTGTGAAAAACGGCTCAGTGGCACGGAGCACGATATGTGGAAGCATTCCCTGCCCTTCGTCAGCCACCGTCACAACGACGTACTCCCCTGGCTTAAGACGGCGCGCTTCTGCGTCACCATTGAGATGCAGAAGCTTTGTCTTGATAGTAATTGAGCCGCCGGGTGAAGATGCGTCACGAGCATTGGCGACAACGTTCAGAAGCGCCATTTCGAAATAATTTGCATCCAGTTTTACATCTGGAAGCCGCAATCTCAGGTTCAGATAAAGTTCAATCTGAGTTCCAACGGACATTTCTATCAATTCCTTGAAAGAATTGATAAGGGAACTCAGATTAACTTCTGTTGGATCAAGTCGGGTTCGACGAGCGAAAGACAGTAACTGGCGCGTGAGTCTGGCGCCTCGATCTGCAGCCTGTTGAGCGATCAGATGCTGCCGTTCAAACGCCTGATGATCAAGGCGCTTTTCTTTCATGCGCCCCAAACTGTTGTTCAGTATTTGCAGAAGATTATTGAAATCATGAGCTAAACCGGCCGTCAGTTGCCCGATTGCTTCCATTTTTTGGCCCTGTCGCAGAGCCATCTCGCTTTCGCGCCTTTTGGAAACGTCAAGCTGGCTCGCGAAAAAATAGATCAGTTCACCTTGATCATCAAATACAGGCCCCATGAAAATGGCATTCCAAAACGGTGTGCCATTCCGTCGATAATTCAGGATTTCGAGTGCTACCGGCTTGCAGTTGGCAATCGCCTCTCTCAACTGACGAACATCGTTGGGATCGGTCCCGGCCCCCTGCAGAAAGCGACAGTTTCTTCCGACGACTTCACTCGCCTGATATCCCGTCAAGTCAAGAAAGGCGTTGTTGGCAAATGCAATCGGACAATCTGGCAAACGCGGATCTGCCAGGATCATTGGCATTCTGGTCATTTCGACCGCCGCAAAGAAAACATTACTCCGGTTCTCAAGGGTGGGGTCACTGATTGTTGTCTGTACCCAGTGACGGGGCTCACGATCGCCTAATGTTTCCAAGTCGTTAAGGGAAGGCTGACCAGCAGACATCTGGCGCGACAGGGAGGTCTTGGAAGTATTTTCGTCGTCGTTCATGAACTCTGCCGGTAACAGGATTGCAATTACACAGCTTTTCATTCCACGACAAAAAACAAAACAGCAACACAAATCTTGTTTCCGAACAAAATTCTTTACCTCAGCCATTTGCGCTCATTGTTGGGTCTGGTGATTTTCTAGATGAAAGTAAGAATAAGTTTTTCTAAAATAGCCTGCTTCATCCGGTTTACCTGACTGCTGGGGTAAGGATGAGTGGGGTTTATCAGGCGACGCTCAGTCTCACGCGTCTCAAAGCGTACCTGATGTACCCAACCACATTACGATTGTATAGAATTCGAAGAATTGGATCTTATTATCCCCCAAAATATTCTGAATCCAACACAAAAAATAAATCCCAAACACTCAGATTATTAATAATAAATTTTTTATTTATTGAGATTACACATTTAATATCCCGAGTATTTATCGATTTCCCCGATCATTTTCAGGCCGTCTTCGTAGTGCACGATATTTCGGAGGATCATTTCACCGCCGGTTTCCGCACGTGAAGAACTCGCAATATGCGGTGTCAGAGCGATAGAGGGGTGGCTCCAGAAAGGGTGGTCCTCCGGCAGAGGCTCGGGATCGGTTACATCCAGCACCGCTTGGCTCAATAGTCCTTCATCCAACGCCCATAGAAGGTCATCCTGAACAAGATGTCCCCCCCTGCCACAATTAATAAGACAGGCTCCTTTTGGAAGTTTTTCAAACAGTTCCCGGTTTAAGATTCCTTTTGTGGCCGCAGTCAGCGGCATAAGGCAGACAAGGACATCTGTGGTCGCCAGAAAAGCATCCAGTTCCTCAGGCCCGGCATAGCTTCTGATGCCGGGAACGTCATGCCGGCTTCGGCTCCAGCCATTACAAACGTATCCAAACTCCGCAAGCTTTTTCAGGACAGGGGTGCCAAGTGCACCCATGCCCATGACTCCGACCCGGAACAGGCCTGAAGACACGTTTGGTGCCCCTTTCCAGACGTGCTCCCCTTGCTGGCGCGCGTAGTGAAACATATTCCGATGATGAGAAAGAACAGCCCAGAGAACGTATTCTATCATTCCCTCCGCCAATCCTGGTTCCATCATACGGACGACCCGAACATTTTCAGGTATTGAGGCGAGGTTCAGTTGATCCACCCCTGCCCCAACGGAAAATAGAACTTCGAGATTGGGAAAAACCTCCGGCAGATTTTCTGGTGGTTGCCATGCAGCCAAATAGCGGACCTTCTGCGGGTCTCCGGTTTCGGGCCAGACGTGGAAAGGGAGTTCGGGCAATTCTCTGGCGAACATTGGCTTCCACAGGCGTGCACGCTCTTCCGTGGACTTCAGAACAAAAGACATTTCAACAATCCTTAACCGAGCGCCTGACTGGTCAGAGCAAAATATTGCGGCGAATTTTCAGAGATCAGCACAGGTTCGGTCGACATTGTGTTGACGACGTCTACACGGATGAGACCCATTTCATCCAGCCAGCCTGAGAGACCGGATGAAGTCGGTGTATCAATTCTGATGAATTCTCCACCGTAAGTACCGATCCAATGAGAAATAAGCGCCTTTGCCTGCTCTGTTGTTTCCGCAGCGACAGGCCCAATCAACCATCCCCACCCGAACCGACGGCAAAATGAATAGCCTCGTATTCCATCTTCCGTATCGATCACCACTCCTTTAGCGTTCTGCACCAGTTCCTCGATAAGAGCAGACCGCTCCATCCCCGTGGCCGCTCTGTCAAATGCTATGAGCTCCTGAAGATCATATTGAACAACCGGCCGCAGCCTCTGACCTGCATCGAGGGCAATGATGGAAGAAGACACACCATTACCCTGATGCTGCTCTACAATTCCCGTCGGGACAAAACCCAGTTTTTCGTAAAGCGGTTGTCCGGCCGGGGTCGCATTAAGGGATATCGAGCGGCCAGGCAGAAGCCTGCGGACCGTTGTCAGCAGATTAGTGCCAATGCCGTGCCCTTGCCACGCGCCACTGACGATAATCAGTCCGACTGTGGCATGACGTTCGCCGAATGACCACCACATGATCGTGCCTATGATTTCTCCACTTTCCAACGTGGCTACCAGTCCATGACCAAGGCGCAGCATGAAATCCCAGTCTTCCAGACGGTGGGGCCATCCCAGCACTTTTGAAAGACCGGATGCAGCCGCAAGATCCTCCTCGGTCATACTGCGAAGGTTTATAGCCGTCTGTTCACGCAGGTTCGCGTTTTGAGATGTCATAACGACCGCTCCGTGTTTCTGGTAAGACTTTCAATTAGAAATGCAGGTTTCAAAATAGGAGATTTAATAACAATATAACTGAAATACTTCTCAATGCCGATATTCTGGTCAAGAAGCGCCTCTATAGTTTCCTGATAATGATCAATATTTCTGACCATAAATTTCAGAAGATAATCATATCCACCACTTATAAGATGTGCCTCCACCAGGGATTCTACTTTCTGCATTGCTGTCTCAAAGCGGAAAAAATCATCCCGCCTGTGGTCCGATAGTGTCACCTCCGTGAAGACAGTCATGACACTAGAGATTTTTTGCAGAGCAATCTGCGCCCCATACCCCACGATATAACCCGCTGCCTCCAGCCGTTTGACGCGGATTAAACATGGGCTGGCAGATAGTCCGACACGGTTTGCCAGTTCCACATTGGTCAGCCGACCATTCTTCTGCAACTGGGCCAGAATTTTGAGATCAATACGATCAAGCTTGGGCGCGATTGCCATAAGTCAGGCCATTCTTTCTTCAACGGAGGTCATTGGGCAGGCGGCAGTCCGATGTGAAAACTTTTCGTTTCAAGAAACTCTTCAAGGCCAAGCGCTCCCCCTTCACGGCCGAGTCCGGACTGCTTCACGCCTCCAAAAGGCGCTGACACAAGGGAGATAGACCCGGTGTTCAGTCCCACCATTCCAAAATCGAGAGCCTCACCGACCCGCCAGCCCCGCGCGATGTCATTAGTGAAAAAATAGCTTGCAAGCCCGAATGGGGTCGCATTGGCCTGTTGAACGGCATCTTGCTCGTTATCGAAGCGGAACACGGGCAGGATCGGGCCAAATGTCTCTTCCTGCGCGATCCGCATTTCGGACGTCACATCTGCCAGCAGTACCGGGGATGCAAAGCGACCGTTGATTTCCAGGGGTTTGCCAACAATGCGAGCCCCTTTTGCCAGAGCGTCTTCCACATGCTCCTTAACCTTGGCGACAGCAGCTTCATTGATCAGCGGTCCAATCTGCGTTTGCGGATCAAAGCCGTCGCCCGTCTTCAGGGTCATCACCTCTGCAGCGAGTTGTTCCAGAAAAGCATCATGAATTCCGGATTGAACGTAGACACGGTTCGCGCAAACGCAGGTCTGTCCGGCGTTGCGGAATTTGCTGAGCATTGTTCCAGACACTGCCACCGCCAGGTCGGCATCATCAAACACGATCAGCGGAGCGTTTCCACCCAGTTCAAGGCTCAGCTTTTTGATCGTGTCCGCAGACTGACGCATCAGAAGCGCACCAACTTTTGTAGAGCCCGTGAACGACAGCTTGCGCACAACAGAGCTTGCTGTCAGTTCCGGACCAATGTCCTGCGCATAGCCCGTCACGATCGACAGGAGTCCTTTTGGAAGGCCGGCACGCTCCGCCAGAACAGCGAGAGCCAAAGCCGAATACGGGGTGAGTTCTGATGGTTTGATCACCATGCTACACCCAGCGGCGAGAGCCGGGGCGCATTTGCGGGTAATCATGGCAAGCGGGAAGTTCCAGGGCGTAATGGCCGCCGTCACTCCCACCGGCTCTTTCAGGATGATGACCCGACGATCCGCTGTCGGCACCAGAGCACTGCCCTGCACATGCTCGGCTTCCGCCGCAAACCATTTAAGGAAAGACGCAGCGTAAGCGACTTCTCCTTTGGCTTCTGCCAGAGGCTTACCTTGCTCAAGTGTCATGATTTTGGCCAGATCATCAGCATGGTCCAGCATCAGCTGGTACCATGCCATCAGCAGACCCGCACGATCTGCGGCTGAGCTCCGACGCCATTTGCCCTGCGCAATCCGCGCGCTTTCGATGGCAGCGCGGGTTTCTTCAGCCGTGCAGGCCGGAATACTGCCGATGATCTCACCTGTGGAAGGGTTATCGACCGTCAGGGTCTTGCCGCTCGTGGATGCTCTCCAGTTTCCCCCGAGAAAGGCGGTCTGACGGAAAAGATCTGGATCATTCAGGGAAAATGTCATGTCGAAAACTCCGGACGGTCGAACGCAGGAAGGTGACAAAGAACTCTGGGGCCCTCTGGAACAGAGCGAACAGGAGGAGGCACCCTGTCGCAAAGGCCGCTGACACGATCGGGACACCGCGCAAGAAAGCAGCATAATCCCGGATCGAGAGATAGGGGGCTTATGGGAGCGGGCGTCGCTTCCGCCAAACGCCGTGTTTGTGTGGCCTCAAGCCACCCTGGCTCCATAAGAGGAACGGAATCATGCAACAGCCGGGTGTAGGGGTGATGCACCCCTTGCCCCAACGCCACGGCTGGGCCTACCTCAACGGCCTGCCCAGCATATAATACGGCAACACGATCGCAGATGGACTGAAGAGCATGTAGATCGTGGGTAATGAAAATGAAGGCGAGCCCCAAATCACGCTGTAGCTCCTTCATGAGATCCAGAATAGCCGCCGCAACGACGGTATCCAGAGCCGCCGTGATCTCATCACACAGCACGATCTGTGGATCGGCAGCCAAGGCCCGGGCAAAGTTGATCCTCTGCTTCTGACCACCTGAAAGCTCCGACGGCAATCGGGAGGCAAGTGTGGACGAAAGCCGGACCATATCCAGCAATTCATTCACACGCCGAGTGGCCGCTCCTCCTCGGAGGCCCCCATAAAAACGAACGACACGCTCAAGGGTCTGTCCTATGGGTTTCGAAGGGTTCAGCACGCTGTCCGCATTCTGAGCCACAAGCTGCAGATGGCGTCGCTGCTCAGGCGTGCGTTCTCTCACGTCGGCTGCCAATGGTGTTCCGTTCAGCAAAAGCTCTCCGGCAGCCCAAGGCTGAAGCCCTGAAATCGCGCGCGCCAGGGTGCTCTTTCCACAACCGGATTCTCCAATCACGCCCAGCATGCTTCCTTTCGGAACACTGAAGTTGACGTGATTGACAATCACCTTCTCTGGTAATCCAGCGCTCGTGGGCTGCCCATATCCCACCACCAGATTACGCACGTCCAGCAGGCTGGGTTGCTCAGGCTGTCTGGCAAGGTCCGCTTGTCGTGAACGGGGTTCTGCAGCGGTAAGAAGGGCCTGGCTATACGGATCTTCTGGCTGAAACAGGATCTTCGAGACCGTTCCGGATTCCTTGATGGCTCCATCCTTGAGAACAACGGCATGATCGGCAATCTGGGCCACGACCGACAGATCATGCGTCACATATACGCCGGTTATGCCCCGTTCTGCGAAAACTGCTTTGAAGACAGCAAGCACTTCAATCTGGGTCGTAACATCCAGGGCGGTGGTCGGCTCATCGAAAACGACAACTTCAGGATCTGTCATCAGAGCCATGGCTGCCATTAACCGCTGCAACTGGCCACCCGACAGCTCTCCCGGATACCTTTCACCGATTGTTTCGGGGTCAGGAAGCGCTAACGCCCGGAACAGGTAAACTGCCCGGGCTTCCAGATCCCGTCTGGGCAGAATGCGATGGACCAGAGCAGGCTCTACAATCTGCCGCATGATCGACAATGCCGGATTGAAGGCGCTTCCGGCATTCTGCGCGACATAACTGATGATTCTCCCCCGGATAGCCCGGCATTCATGAGGGGTCAGAGCCGTCACATCATATCCCGCAACCCGGATCTTACCTCCGGCAATCCGACATCCTTTGCGGATATGGCCGAGAAGCGAGAGCGCCACCGTGGTCTTGCCGGAACCGGATTCACCAATCAGAGCCAGCATTTCTCCACGCTGTACTGAAAAGCTGACGTCCCGGACGATCGGAAGCTCCGCTCCCTTCCCTCGACGTCCAACGATTTCAAGGTTTTCAACCTGAATGGTGGCAGCCATGTTCAGCGCCTCCCCCCACTGGAATCCAGCGCAAGGTTAATCCCTACCGTCAGCACTGCGATTACGATAACGGGTACGATCATTGCAGGCGAACCATAGGCCATGCCCAGCATGTTTTCCCGAACCATGGACCCCAGATCGACCTTTGGCGGCTGAACTCCAATTCCAAGAAAGCTGAGATTACTGAGCAACAGCACCGAATAGATGAACCTTAGCCCTACATCTGTAATCATCGGGCCTGCCATGTTGGGAAGAATTTCCTGCAGGATGATGTAAGTCGTGCTTTCGCCTCTGGCTCGCGCCACGGTTACAAAATCGAGCTGCGCCATTCTTTGAGCCAATGCACGGCTCGTCCGGTATGCGCCAGGCGTATAAATGACGCCCATCGTTACGATCAAAGCCGTCGTCGATGTTCCAAATACGGCAATGACCAGCAGAGCGAAAAGCAGACTTGGAATGGACAAAAAGCCATCCGCCAACCTCCCTGTCAGTGCCTCAACCCACGGTCGGGCCGTAACCGCCGCGATCCCCAGGAACGTACCGATAGAGCACGACAAGACCGTAGATGCAAAGCACAGAAGAACAGTGTGCCGAATACCGTTTAGCAACCGCGCAAGGGTGTCGCGACCAAGATAGTCTGTTCCCAAAAGATGAGCGGTGGAAGGACCAGAAAAGACGGGCTGACTACCAATCGCGCCCGGATCGTAAGACGAACACAGCGGCCCGAGAAGAGCCAGAAGAAGCCAGAACGCAATCAGCACAACTGCCCGATCATGCCTGCTACGGAAGCTCCCGATCCTGACGATCATGTTTTTCTTCCCCTCGGCAGAGACAGGATCGTGACAATGTCGGCAAACGTTGTGAGAAAGAGATAGGTCACACAGAACACAAGCGCACAGGCCTGTACTGTCGGAACATCGCGTGAGCTGACGGCATCCACCATCAGACCCGAGATTCCAGGGTACGTGAACACAACTTCTATCACCACAACCCCGCCAAGCAGGGAAGAAAGACTAAGGGCTATGGCATTAACGATCGGACCGATCGCATTGGGAATGGCATGCACAAGGATCAGTCGTATCGGACCGACGCCCTTGAGAAGCGCCATTTCGATATAGGGAGCGGATAGCGTATCCGCCATCGCGGCACGCGTCATGCGGACCATCTGCGCAAGAGTTACAAGCGCAAGGCTCGCAACAGGCATAAAAAAGGCCGAAAGAAACTGCCGCAGAGAATGGACACTCCCGACATCTGCCAGTGCAGGCAGCAGGTGTAGACGTACTGCAAAAACATAAACCGCTATTGTGGCGATCACGAACTCCGGGACCGACACCATCCCCAGCGTCAGAATCGAAACGACACGGTCATAAACCGTGTCTTTCCATATGGCTGACGTAACCCCCAAAAACAGCGAGACCGGCACAGAAACCGCTGCGGACGCCCCTGCGAGAAGGAGCGAGTTGTGCAGACGCGGCCCAATGGCATCCGCAACAGAAAGACCATTCAGCAAGGAGTTTCCAAATTCTCCGTGCAGAATTCCCCAGAGCCAGAACCAGAATCGAACAAACACAGACCGGTCCAAACCCAGATTGTGCCGCATGGCGGCTACAGCCTGCGGTGTTGCACCCTGCCCCAAAAGGGCGTCGGTTGCATCACCGGGAAGGACATTCGTGATGGCGAAGACAGTCACTACCACGAAGACAAGTGACGTAGCTGCAGCAAGAAAGCGACGGCCAATCAGCAGAACAAGGTGGCGATTCAAGCCTTCCTCCCCTGCTTTTCACTGAGCCAGACCGAACGCGCAAAATCATAACCCATCAACTGACCAGCCTGGCTGGGACGCAAGCCGCAGATATGGGGCGCATACGCATCCAGGCTGTTCGTGAAATTTGGGATACACACCCCGGATCCAGATGCGACAAGCTCCTGCATATCCCAGTAAAGCTGGCGCTTTTTGGCATCATCCCGCGTGGATTTTGCTTCCTGCAAAAGCCGATCAAAATATGGATTGTGCCAGCGGGATTCATTCCAGGGCGACGCACTGGCAAAACCCACTTCGAACGTCAAACTGGGAGCCGGTCTCGGATTGATGTTGCCAAACCCCAGAGATGACTTCATCCAGTACTGCGTCCAGTAACCATCTGCTGGAACACGCTGCACGGCCATTTTCTGTCCAATCCGGGAGGCAGCATATTGCAGGACAACAGCAATATCGACGGATGCCAGAGCGGCAGGAGAGCAGACCAGTGGAATGGTTTCTCCCAGAAACCCGCTCCGCTTCAGAAGAAATTGTGCCTTGTCAGGATCGTAAACGCGCTGAGGCAGTTGATTATTGAAATATGGACTTTCTGGAGGAATAGGTTGATCGTTACCAAGCCGAGAAAAACCCAAAAAAACAGATTGCCGGATTTGTTCTCGATTGAGAAGGAACTTGATGCCTTCGACAAAATCTCGCGAATGGCCATACCTTTGATCCAGCCGAACGGATAAATCCGTGTACGTACCTACCGGACTTTCCACGATACCAAAGCCCGCTTTTTCCAGCATCTGAACAAGACGGGGGTTGACGGTGGCAATCAGGTCTACATCCCCGGACATCAACGCATTATGCCGAGCCATCTCATCGGGAATGGCAATCAGCTCGACGCTGTCAAGGTGCGGTTTCTCACCCCAGAACTCCGGGTTCCTGACGGCAACAGTCCGAATGCCTGGAGCGAATTCCTGACATCGAAAGGGACCGGTACCATTTGCAGTCCTGAAATCTCTTGTTCCAGCTTTCAGAATACCAAAATTACTAATCCCCAGAATGGCAGGAAAATCCGAATTGGGTGTTTGGAGAACAATTTCCACCATGAGCGGTGATACAGCCCGTACAGACTGCATCGTTCGGGCAAGCGCGTATTGTTGCGAGCCTATCCCAGGATCCTGATGCCTAAGTAGAGAAAAAACGACATCATCTGCTGTCAGGACAGCGCCGTCGTGAAACCGAACATTGCGGCGCAAACGGATATGCCATGTGAGAAGATCATCGCTATCCAGCGCTTCTGCAAGCGCCGGACGAGGGTTGAGCCTGTCGTCCAGGGAGACCAGACCATCATAAAATAGATGACCGCGGATATAGTCCGTCGCCATGGACTGATGTGCGGGATCAAGAGTTTCTGACGCCGAGCCCACTGCGCCAGCCACTTTCAGATGCCCACCAGAAATGGGAGCTGACATTGCTGACCGCGTGGACATTCCCGCCACAAAAAGCCCCGCACCCTTCAGAACAGGTCGACGGCCAAGGACAGATGCAACGCGCATCTTAATTCCTCAGAAAGGAGAACCTAGAAGCCTACCAACATAAGGAGCAACGGAGCCGAACATCTGATTGAAAGAAGTCATTTGAGCCTCCGCTGTGGTCCTGCAACCCCCATCAGGGAATTGCTTTCATTTCGATATAAACACGGATTGACTGAATGTTTTACTCAAAATATCTCGCTTCGCAGGGAAATCTGCTGAATGATTTTTCTCATGCAGCAGATTCAACGGCGCCTCTAGACGAGCATGACGAGTTCATCACGGTCCGCAGCGTCCGCCAGTTCAACCAAGGTATGATAATGATAATCTGGTGTCGTTATTTCCTGTACGGCGACAGTTCCTCCGAAGCCGCCCCCTACAGCCTTGCGACGCTCAATCCAGCACACGGTGTAACCCAATTCCCGTGCAATCGCGATGTCATGAAACTGACTCTGGGCGACATGCAGCACATCCTCCTTCGAGTAACCATCCGGCGCAAGCTGCTCCAGCACATAGGTGAAGTACCGCGGATCAGGCTTTTCGCAGCCACTGTCGTCTACAGTGAACCCCTTGAAAAAAGGGTATTCAAGTGTCTTGTCCATGCCATCAAATGCCCATCTCCGCGCATTCGTCATGGCCACAAGATGGAAATGCTTTTCCAATCTTTTCAGAGCATCCACACTGTCACTAAATGCGGGCCATGACGTAGCGCTTTCGACAAATACATTCTCTTCCCCGCCCCCGGTTGGAAGACCAAATTTTTCTGCCAAGATCAAATAGATAGGCGCCAGATCTTCTGGAAACAATTTCTTTTCTGAACGGTTCCGCAAAGCGCGATATTCCGTTAGAAATTCTTCGAAATCAAGTGTCCCTCCCCTTGTTCCCAAAATTTGCAGCAGCGCGTTTTTCATCCCGTTTTCAAAATCGATCAGCGTTCCAACTACATCAAATGTCAGAACTTTAGGTTGACGCGTCATGGCCTGAATTTTCCTGAAAAAAGATTAGAAACCGGTTGTGAAGGAAAGAACGCCCGCAAAGCCACCACCAACAAAATAAGTCGGCGAGCTGCCCGCTATGGTTGTTCCGTAAACACCCTTTGTAGATTTCGCGTTCGTGCTGAGACCACTTACCCCGGAAAGAAAACCATTATTCCCAATATTCATGAGGTTAAGCTGAATTTGTGGATGCTTGAAATACATATAGCTGTGGAAGCGATATCCAAAGTTGAGATTGAAGGTCTCGAAAGATGGAATACTCTGATCATCCATAAATGTTGAGTATTGTTTGCTGACATAATTCATATTGAAAGCCCCAAAAAGGCTTCCATCATCATAAGACAACCCAACAGCAACGGTGACTTTCGGGCTTTTGACAGCAATTTTTCCTGCAGACCGGACGTAATCATTACCAACTTGAAGATTGTTGTCAGTCGTGGCGTGCAGGTATTGTGCTGAAACATAGGGGCTGAAATGATGCCAGGGGCGCAGTCCCATCTCAATCTGGGCACCACGAGCCGTTTGGCCGCCGCCATTGATAGACTCTGTAACGGGGGTACCGCTCGCATATGTTGTCGTATTGATCTGGCGGTTCGTGAAATTATAATTGAAGAGTGCTAACGCCACACTGACGAGACCGGTATGACGATACCCGATTTCTTCCCCGATCGCATATTCAGATTTGGGATTAACAGTATGAGACCGTGTCTGTGCTCCCGTAGAGACGCTGTAACGGTCGACATATGACATGATGGAAGCTGGCAGACGAAAGGCTGTCGTGCCGTTGATGTAAATCTGGTCATGCGGCGTAATTTTATAACTGACGGCGACCTGGGGCAGAGGCGCCGCATCACTCTGGCCATTCTGATAATTCGCACCTGGAATGTTCTGGGTCACCTTACGGGTCACCATTGTTTCCTTAAAGCCGGCAGTCAGCGTCAGACGATCATTCAAAGCCTTGTAAGTATCATTGATAAACAGAGAGTTCGTTTGTTGGATCAGATGAATATCATACTGGGAAAGAAGTGATCCATCCTGCGTTCTGACCGCCCACTGTCCATACATACTGGAGACCTGCCCATCCGAACCAAGAGCTTCGTAAAGGGATGGTTCAGACTGGTCGAAATAGGAATACCAGTATCCTACAGCAAGTGTGTTGTTTCCTTTGGTCCAGGAGAGCGTTGTGTTCAATCCGCTATAATACAGGTCATACTTGTCGATCGAGATCGCAGAAAAAGAGCTTCCACTACCGGTTCCCGTATTTTGCAAGATCCCCGCACTCTGATTACCGTAATAGCTTCCAGTTCTTGAAAGAGTCGTCCCGCCATTGTCATAGCCAGTAGCGTAGGTGAAATACGGCGTTGTATTGAGACTGAGCCCATGACCGAGGTTCAGATTGACCGGGGCTCCGAGAATAAGTGTGCGATGCAGATTTTCCTGGAGCTTATAATAATCAGAACTGCCTTTTGTGTACTTGTCTGCATAATTATAATTGACACCATACTGTGCCCACTGGGCCTTCGTAGGTGCACGCAGGTAATATTGGAGCGGATCATTGTAGGACAGAACGAAGGAAGCCTTATTGCCTTCCCCCCATTCCTTCACGAATTTTCCGTCTACGTGATAACGTCGTGTCTGACCTACCCCGCGCCATTCATCGGCTGTTCTGGCAGAAAAAGACAGAAACCCGCGAATTCCCGTATGGCCAATATCTCCCGTATCCATACGGATGAACTCCCGGCGCAGACTGAATGACCCATAAGAAAAATTGGCGAGGCCGCCAAATTTGTGTGACGGATCACGAAGGCTTTCGGTCAATTCCCCTCCCACCGCATTATAGAGGGGGGATGTAATGTCGGGAGATCCCTGCGTCAGGGTGATACTCTGAATGTTTTCGTTATCTGCCGTGGAAGACGTGTATGGCAGAAGATAGACCGGAGCAGCGGCTGGGATACCTTCGTAGAGATACCCGATTTCCGTTTGATCCAAGCCACGAACACTCAGTCCCTGCTGGTCGTCATTTGTTCCCAGAGGATCGTTACCAGAATAAACGACCCCTGGGAGACTGGCTACCATAGACACAGGGTTTGCCGTCGGGCTCTGTTTCGCAATGAAGTCACGCGTAATGCCGCTACGGGATTTTGCCACAGTCTGCGGAGGCATGAGCCCGCCGCCGGGCGTCGTGTTCGTTACACCCGTAGCCGAGGCGATGCCCTTGTGGACTACTACGCTTTCGGTTGCTGCGGATTCCACGTCATGATGCACAGGTGCCGTAGCAGGCGTATTTCCTTTAAGGGCACTTGCGCCATGCTGTGCAACTTTGCTGTCAGGGCGAGCGTGATGATGATGAGTAACCTCTGCAGCGAAAGCCCCTTGCATGGACAGCCAGGTTGAAAGCGTGAGAAGAACCAGACGTCCCGGCTTCTTCGTAGCTCTCGAGAGCCCCTTGGAGCCGCAACTTTGAAGAACGAACATTTGCGCTGTATCTGACATGTCTGTTCCCATCAGTAGCCGGTTCTCCTTGAAATCTCAGAGAACCTTATTTGCATTCTTATTGTCAGACAATTCGTTGCATATTCGGTTCAGTTCATTCTCCCGTTTCCCTGCCTCGATTGGCATATAATTCCGTTATTGGAACGGTTTCCCCACGTTGCTCTTCAGAGCTCATCCAACGCCTGAAGTAAGAGCTTCGGCGATGGCATTCCCGACATCTGACGTTTTGGCCCGACCGCCCATATCGGGGGTGCGAGGAGCATTCAGGGTGGAGAGAACATCCGTCATGGCTTTCAAAATCAGAGCGGCTGCCTCGGTCTCTCCAAGATGGTCCAGCATCATGGAAGCCGCCCAGATCTGACCAATTGGATTGGCGATATTCTGGCCGAAGATATCCGGGGCAGACCCATGAACGGGTTCAAACATGGAGGGGTATTTTTTTTCGGGGTTGATGTTGGCAGATGGAGCAACGGCGATTGTTCCCGTCATTCCGGGACCCAGATCGGAAAGAATGTCACCAAACAGATTACTTCCAACAACGACATCAAACCGTTCCGGAGACATTACAAAGCGCGCAGCAAGAATATCGATATGGTATTGATCCATACGGACATCCGGGTATTCTGCACCAATTGCCGCAAACCGCTCATCCCAATACGGCATGGAATGATACAAACCATTCGACTTTGTGGCAGACGTTACGTGAGGACGACCGATTTTCCGCGCCATTTCAAACGCATACCGCAAGATTCGATCCGTTCCGAGCTTCGTAAAAACGGCATTCTGAACAACACCCTCCGCCTCAGTTCCTTCCGCGAAGCGCCCTCCAACCTGAGAATATTCCCCTTCAACGTTCTCCCGAACAATCCAGAAATCCACATCTCCCGGCTTCTTGTTGGCCAGAGGGCATGGAATCCCGGGGAGAAACCGCACAGGACGCAGGTTCACATATTGATCGAACTCTCTGCGGATCTTCAGGAGCAGTCCCCAGAGGGACAGATGATCCGGAACACCCGGATACCCCACAGCGCCCAGTAAGATAGCATCGTTCTGAGCCAGCTGGCTCATGCCATCTTCGGGCATCATCTGCCCGGTCTTCAGCCAGGTTTCGCAACTCCAGTCGAAGTGGGTATAATCAAACCCGGTCCCGCACAGGCGCCCGACACTGTCGAGCACTTTAAGTGCTTCAGGCATAACCTCCTTGCCAATTCCATCTCCTGGCAGAACAGCAATCTTGTAAGTCGTCATGGTCAAATGTCCTGATTGTTGCGCAGGCATGTGTGGGCAAGCGCCACCCAATAGGCGATGCCGTGCGGAATGATCGTGTCATCAAAGTCATAATCGGGCGCATGCAAAGGCGCAGACGTGCCGTTTCCCAGCATGACCAACGCACCGGGCCGCTTTTCCAACAGGAAGCCGAAATCCTCGGAGGCCATGCTTGGTGTCATGTCAGGAACCACCATTCCCTGCCCACCAACGGCCTGCCTCATAGCAGTCAGCGCCAACGCTGTTTCGTCCGCTGTATTTACTGTTACGGGATAAGGTTGGTGAAACTGGACTTTAATCGTTACGTCATGCGCAAGCGCAAGACCTGCGGCCAAACGCGTCATGCCTTCTTTCAGAGATTCCAATTCCTGAACATCCAGCGAACGGATCGTGCCCCGCAGTGTAGCGGTTTCAGGCAAAATGTTGTCCGTTGTGCCCGCATGAAATGTACAAATGGAAAGAACTGCTGCCGTCAACGGGTTTGAGCGACGTGAAACCAGCAGTTGGGCTTCCTGAACAAAGGCGGCCCCCACGGTCAGGGCATCCCGGCCCAAATGCGGCTGAGCCGCATGTGATCCCTTCCCTTTTATGTCTATCAGAAACCTCCAACCTCCAGCCATAATCGCACCTGTACGGGTCGCCATCGAGCCAATAGGAAGTCCAGGCCAGTTATGCATTCCAAAGACACGCCCCGCGGGGAAGTGCTCCAGTAGCCCCTCATCCACCATGACTTTGGCGCCAGCGCCGCCCTCCTCTCCTGGCTGGAACACAAAATGGACGGTTCCGCAGTCTGGCGGATTAACAGCCAATGCGGCAGCAGCTCCCAGAAGCATGGCCGTATGCCCGTCATGGCCACAGGCATGCATCCGTCCAGAATGGCGGGAAATATGAGCGTGGTTTCCCCTCTCCTCAATCGGTAGAGCGTCCATATCCGTGCGTAAAATGATGGATGGGCCGGCCTGCTTTCCTAGGAGAGACGCCACAACTCCGGTTTTTGCCAGTCCTCTGGATGGGCGATATCCGAGAGATGTCAGAACATCCGCTACGATATCGGACGTTCTAAACTCTTCGAACCTGAGCTCCGGATGGGCATGAAGATCTTTTCGCAGGGCGACGAGGTCAGAAAGCTCCATGGTCTCAACCCTCAAACGCCATCAGGACGCTTTTGTAGCGCAGATTGGCCTCAACAGCCTGCCGCCCCAGATCCTTCCCAATTCCTGAGCCGCCATATCCACCAGTGGGAATCACAAAATCCGATGACCGTCCATACCGATTGACCCAGACAGTTCCAGCCTTCAGGTTGCGCACAGCCCGCATGGCACGCCCGAGATCAGAAGTATGAACGCCTGCGGCAAGACCGTATGTCGCATGAGACGCCAGCGATAACGCCTCAGCCTCATCATCAAATGTCTGAACCGTCAGCACCGGACCGAAAAGCTCGTCCTTTACTGCCCGCGTCTGCGGCGTCACCTCCGTAAGAATGCACGGGGAGAGAAATGCGCCTCCCGGGCCGTTCATACGGCTAAGAGGAAGAAGCGTTGAGGCTCCCGCCTGCACACTGTCATGGACCGCAGCTTCAATGGACGTTGCCTGCCGCTCCGAAATGATAGGAGAATACCGCGTTTCGGATTTTTCAAGCGCACCAGAAGAAAATCCCTGTGCCCGCTGAACGATCTTCTCCAAAAGAGCATCGTGAACCGCCCTCTGCACGATCAGTCGTGAGCCAGACACACAGACCTGCCCTGCATTGCCTGTAAAAGCACGCAGGATACGATCCGCAACGGCGTCTATATTGCGGATATCATCGAAAACGATCTGTGGACTTTTCCCACCCAACTCGAGCGTGACAGGCTTTGGGCCGCTCTCCGCCGCCGCTTTCATGATTTCGATGCCAGTTCTCGTAGATCCGGTGAACGTCAGTTTTCCGCAGACCGGATGTCGAGCCAGAGCGTCGCCCGTGATCGGACCCGTTCCTTGTACGACATTGAACAGACCGGCCGGAACCCCGGCGTCGATTGCCAGTTCAGCCAGACGAACAATCGAGAATGGTGTCATTTCTGATGGCTTGAGTACGACACCATTTCCAGCGGCTAGCGCAGGGATCACTTTCCAGCTTCCCATGACCAGAGGGAAATTCCAAGGAGCAATGGCACCAATAACGCCATAGGGCTCAGCCAGAACCATCCCTAACAGGTCGTTCTGGGTCGCAGCGACTTCTCCACCCAACTTGTCGGCATATTCAGCGAAAAAGCGGATCCCCTCTGCCGTAAAAGGCACATCCCACGCTGTTGTTTCTGCAATCGGACGCGTGGAACAGGCTGTTTCCAGTCGTGCCAGTTCTATAGCATTTTCTTCTACAAGATCGGCCCATCGACGCAGGACACGCCCCCGTTCCCGTGGCGCGCAGGTCGCCCAACCGGAGCGCATCTGTACATCTCTCGCAAGGCAGACAGCATAATCAACCAGATCCGCACCAGCTTCCGGCAGATGACAGAGCAACCGACCATCCGAAGGTGCATGAACAGGAATGGCTCCCTCGCCTTTCAGGATATTTCCACCCACAAAATGCGCGTTTGGCAGCGCCACCAGGGTCGGGTCAAAGGTAATGCCTGTCATCATTCATGCCTGCGGAAGACCATTGCGGGAAGGATACAATGTGTGCAGCCTTACAGAGGGGCAAACAGCAAAATACTCTGTCAGCACATTTGAATATCCCTGCTATTCAGATCGCACCAACAGCATTTTATGCTCCGGATATTGGCTTTTCTTACATTACATATCGCTAGCTTTGCGCAATGATCGCATCCAGGATCAGGACAGGAATCATCATGGATACGCCACGTCTCGTCTCGCTTGACCGCGAACACCTCATCCATCCCGTCTCGTCATGGCAGGGTCACGAAGCCAGCGGGGCAACCATTTTGGAATCCGGCAAAGGTGTCTGGCTGACAGACAGCAAAGGAAACCGTCTTCTGGACGGATTTTCTGGCCTCTGGTGCGTCAATACCGGTTACGGTTGTGAGAGCGTTATCGAGGCAGGCCGACGTCAGCTTGAAAAACTTCCCTATGCCACCGGCTATTTCGGCTTTTCAAACGAGCCTGCTATCGAATTGGCCGCGCGACTGACCCGGCATGCTCCAGGACATCTTAATCACATCTATTTCGCGCTTGGTGGTTCCGATGCCGTGGACAGTACGCTCCGCTTCATCCGTTACTATCAGCACGCACGGGGCACACCCGAAAAGCGCCATGTTATCGGACTCCAGAAGGGCTATCACGGCTCTTCCTTTGTCGGCGCAGGCCTGACTGCACTTCCGGTCTTTCATCGTGATGCCGATGTTCCACTTCCATGGCAGCATCATATCCCGAGCCCCGATCCCTACCGCCATCCTGCTGGCCCTGATGCTGAGGCCATCATCCGGGCCTCAGTACAGGCGCTGCATGACGAAATTGCAAAAATAGGCGGCCCACAGCATGTCGCGGCCTTCTACTGCGAGCTCGTCCAAGGGTCAGGCGGTGTCATAGTACCGCCAAAGGGTTGGGCAACGGCAATGCAGACAGCCTGCCGCGAGCTGGACATTCTGTTCGTCGTCGATGAAGTCATCACAGGTTTCGGACGGACTGGACCCCTCTTTGCCTGCGCTCATGAAAACATTGAGCCCGACATGATGACGGTCGCAAAAGGCCTGACGGCTGGCTACGCTCCGATGGGGGGCGTTTTCATGTCCGATACGATCTACGAAACGATTCGTGATAAGACCCCCCCAGGCGTCTCAGTCGGGCACGGCCAGACCTATAGCGCCCATCCTGTCAGCGCAGCCATCGGTCTTGCAGTTCTGGACCTTTACGAGGGTGGACTGCTTGAAAACGGAACTCGTGTTGGTGAGCATCTTGCTAGGCGGTTGCGCGGACTTGGTAATCATCCACTCGTGGGCACAACCCGGTCTCTTGGAATGCTCGCCGGTATCGAACTCGTGACCGATAAAGCGACCAAAACCAAGCCGGATGCGCAGCTCGGAATTTCCGGAAAGCTCAGCCGCTATGGCTATGAACAGGGTATTCTTTTCCGGGCCTTTGGGGACGATGTCATCGGGCTTGCCCCACCTCTGTGCAGCACGATTGCTGAGATGGATCAGCTTTGTGACGGGATTGTCTCAATACTGGACCGCGTCATGGACGACCCAGCCGTAGCAAGCGCTCTCAAAACCTGACCGAGACATGGGAGGAAGCAGAAGATTGACCCATCATGACACCTGACGTTTCCTCCTCTGCTCCTGTCGCCCTGGACGATCTGCCTCCCAACAGGTTTCATTCGAAACTCGCGCTGATTTCTGCGGGCGGGCCGTTTTGTGACGGTTATATTCTCGGGATCATCGGTATTGCTCTCCCGTCCATCGTACGGGAACTTCATCTCAATGGCGCGGAAACGGGCCTAGTCGGCGCTGCGGCTCTTCTGGGCGTTCTGGCGGGTGGCATGCTGGGGGGTACGGTCTCGGATCGGCTGGGGCGGCGACCTCTCTTTACGCTAAATATTGCAGCATTTGTGATCTTATCCCTGTTGCAGGGAGCATGTTCCGCTCTCCTGCTATTAGTGAGCCTCCGCTTCCTGCTCGGGGTGGCTGTGGGCGCGGATTATCCGATTGCGACGTCTTACGTCGCAGAGTTCATGCCGCGCAAACTCCGTGGCCCTGTCCTTTCGGGATTAATTCTCGCGTGGTGGGTAGGATATACCGCGAGCTATGCCGTGGGCTATGGGCTTTCCTTTTTCCCGGACATCTCCTGGCGGATCATGCTGGTCTCCAGCGCCATTCCGTCAAGTGTGCTCTTCTGTCTGCGCATGGGATTGCCTGAATCCCCCCGTTGGCTGGTTCAGCAGGGACGAACCGAAGATGCGAGAAACGTTGTACGCGAGCACCTGAAGGCTGACAGTCTTCCCAGTGCAGAAAGTCAGGGACACCTCTCCCTGCTTCAGATCATTCGATCCCCGTATAGGGGAGCACTTGTATTTGTCAGTGCGTTCTGGATCCTGCAAAGTGCTCCGGGGTTTGCCATCCATACCCTTCAGGCTCAGCTCCTGCATCAGTATCACGTACAGAACGCGCTGCTTGGGTCGCTCTGCATTACGGGACTGACCATTTTGGGTATCCTGCCCGTCACACTGGGACTGATCAATCTGATGGGGCGGCGCCTCCTGCTGATCGGCACTTTCGCAATCAGTATGCTGGGCCTTCTGCTCCTTGGAATATCACCTGTCCCTGCCAACTGGATGATTTTTTCCGGATTCATTCTTTATTCCGTGTCCGAGGCAGCTGGAAGCGGTCTGCAGTTTGTCTATCCCAACGAGTTGTTTCCAACTGCTATCCGGGCCAGTGCAGTCGGTATGGCCTGCTCCTTCAGCAGATTAGGCGCAGCACTGGGAACCTTTCTGCTTCCTTTGGGATACACACATTTTGGAATGCAACCCATGATGCTCATAGCTGCCGGCTTTATGCTGACAGGCCTGCTGATCAGCTGGATCTGGGCTCCAGAGACAAAAAATACGTCTTTGGGGGAACCTCCTTCTCTCTCCGAACCCTCCCCTTCTCCCATCTGTGCATCCTGACGGAGACCATCTCATGAAACTTGTTCCCTACTGGCTGGACAGCATTTCACCTGTATCAGGTACTGCTTTGTCTGAGTTCCCGACGCGCGCGGATGTCGTGGTTGTAGGCGCTGGCTTCACTGGCCTTTCAGCGGCCCGAACATTGGCCAAAGCTGGAAAGAATGTTGTCGTCCTGGAAGCAGACCAGATTGCATGCCACGCCTCCGGCCGAAATGGCGGACACGTCAACAACGGGACGGCAGGAAATTTTCAGACCATGGCAGGGAAATATGGCTTGGAGCAGGCCGTTGCACTCTACCGGTTCTTCGATGACGCTGTGGATACGGTCGAAGAAATCGTTACGACCGAAGGCATCGACTGTGACTTCCGGCGATGCGGAAAGCTGAAAGTCGCCTGGACTAAAAAGCATCTTGCGGGTCTGCGTGCAGATCAGGAAGCAGTAAAGCAGCATGTTGACCCGGAAACCGATCTGCTGGACCGAGAGGCAGTTGCTGCAGAAATTGGTGGCTCGACAACATTCGAAGGCGGCATGCTGTATCGGAAAAGCGCCCAGATGCATGTGGGAAAATTTGGAAGTGCTCTTGCAGCCAAAGCCATGTCTGCAGGGGCGAAAATCTTTGAAAATACGCCCATGACGGCTCTTCGCCGTGCGGGCAATATGTTTGAAGTTGCATGTTCCACTGGCGTTATTCAGGCACAAAATGTTCTGCTGGCCACCGGAACGAGCCGGAAAGCACCGAACTGGTTCCGCCGCCGCATCATGCCGGTCGGGAGTTTTATTGTCGCTACGGCACCCATGCCTGAAGACTTGTTCGCCCGCATTCTTCCCGGACGCCGCAATGTCGTCACGACCCGCAACATCCATAATTACTTTCGCACAACCGCAGACCGACGTTTGATCTTTGGCGGACGAGCCAATTTCTCCCAGTCCAGCGAGAAGTCGGACATTCAGTCAGGGCAGATCCTTCATGCCGCGCTGACTGAAATCTATCCCGAGCTTGAAAGCATCGAAATCGACTATTGCTGGGGCGGTAACGTGGACATGAGCGTGGACCGCCTACCGCATGCCGGAGAGTGGCATGGCGTCACCTATGCAATGGGTTTGAGCGGACATGGTGTTCAGATGTCCGTGCATCTTGGGCAGCTCCTAGGCCGAAGATTAGCCGGGGAACAGGTTGATATTCCTGTGTGGAACCGTTCATGGCAGCCTATCCCCGCTTACGGACTTGCTACGCATTTCATGCCTGTCGTGGGGGCTTATTATCGTGCCAAGGACAGATATCTCTGACTTTTCCAGGGCTGCCAGCAGGAGAGCGACCCTCCTGCTGGCTTCTTATCTTTAAAGACCAAATACGCCTGGAAGTCCGCTGATATCCTTGATTTCTTCGTATTCGTAAAAGGGGTTCGCCGGTTCATGACCGCGATTAACCCAGACTTTTGATCGGATACCCAAATCATAAGCGGTCATAAGGTCATAACGGAAAGACGACGATACGTGCGTAATGTCTTCCGGCCCGCAGCCCAGCACATCCAGCATGTATTCAAAGCCGTTCATTTGGGGTTTGTAAGTGCCCGTTTCCTCGGCCGTAATGACCTTGTAAAATGGTGCGCCCAGTTTCTCGACATTCGACATGATCTGGCTGTTCATGGCGTTGGAAAGAATAACCAAGGGAATTTCTTTGGCGACCTTGGCAAGCCCTGCAGCTACATCCGGATGCGGCCCCCAGGTTGGCACTTCATTGTAAATCTGCAACGCGTCTTCTTCACGAAACAGCACACCATTCTTCTTGCAGGTGCGCTCCAGGGCGTTATGCACGACCTCCGCATAAGGCTTCCATGCCCCTAGCACTTCATCAAGACGATAAGCCGCAAAATTCTTGATGAAGAGTTGCATCGCCGGCTCGCTCAAAGCTTCACCGTAAATTCTACGGGCCGCACCAGCCATATCGAAGAAGGTCAAAGTGCCGTAGCAGTCAAAGGTAATGAACTTGGGACGGAAGGTCATACACGATTCCTTGTGTGGCCATTACTGTCTGGCATAGTCGTCATGATGCCGTCTTCAGGCCAACAGGCGTTATCAGGTTTTTATCGTTCGGCGCAGGAAATTTCATATTCAAACGAGTATGCAGCACGCTGTGCTATGCATGTCTGAAAATCAGGATCAGAGCCGGTGCAAAACGCAGCACATTGGATCTGCAATTCCCACCGTATGAGATTCTCTATGAGCCTGCTTCTTCCCGTGAATACGAACCCAGATTTTACTCCCCGCGAGTCCGTTTCTTCCCCAGAACGTCTTATTGCAGGCTCTCCCGCTTTTAAAACATGGGCGCTGGATACGTCACGTAACGGAAATGTTCGCACAGGTATATGGGAAGCCACTCCCGGAACAACCAAATCCATCAAAGGGGAAGCCTTCGAATTCTGTCATATCCTTGAAGGCCTTGTCAGAATCACGGAAAACGATGGAGAATCCCATCTCTTCAAAACCGGAGACAGCTTCATCATGAAACCCGGTTTTGTTGGAACCTGGGAGACGATCGAGACGGTGAAAAAAATCTATGTCTTTGTGGAATAACAACACCCTTTAGAACCTGCTGAACCAGAGCTGAAATTCGCAATATTCTACCATTTATAACGTAGTTTGCAGCGGCAATACCCCGCGGACTGCCCCTACACTCCTCAGTACACAGCACGGAGACTTTCATGCCTGCCCCACTGCACCTGATTCAGACGGAGTCCAGCGTTCCAGCACAAGCGGATGTCGTTGTCGTAGGCGCTGGAATCGTGGGGGTTTCAACAGCCTACTGGCTGGCCAGGGCTGGAATAAAGGTCGTTCTCCTTGAGAAAGGCATGGTCGGCGCTGAGCAGTCCAGCAGAAACTGGGGGTGGTGCCGTCAACAAAACCGCGATGCACGTGAATTGCCTCTTTCCACCCGAAGTCTCTCTTTGTGGGAGGATATGACAGCCGATATTGGTGAAAGTCTTGGCTTCCGCCGTTGCGGGTTACTGTATCTGACAAACAATCAGACTGAACTGGACGGATGGGCACGGTGGGGGAAATTCGCTCGAGGCGAAGGCGTTGACACCCGAATGCTCAACGCGACCGAAGCCGCACAGCGAGGGAACGCTACCCACCGCAAATGGCTCGGTGGCGTATGGTCCCCGACCGATGGTATCGCCGATCCATCCATCGCAGCACCCGTGATTGCTAAAGGCGTCCTCAAATACGGTGGTCACGTCATTCAAAACTGCGCTGCCCGCGGCGTCGAGCTCTCCGGGGGCGCTATCTGCGGCGTTATAACGGAACGTGGAACCATTCGTACATCACAGGTTGTCATGGCGGGGGGCGTATGGGCGCGGTCTTTTCTTAATCAGGTCGGGGTTAACCTTCCTCAGGCGGCCGTCCGTTCGTCAATTCTTTCCGTCAAACCAGGCGCATCTGGCCTTCCAGAGGCTCTCCATACGGAGGATGCCTCTGTCACAAGACGCGGTGACGGCGGTTACACGCTCGCTATTTCGGGCAATGGTCGTGTAGATCCTACCCCCGGAATTCTGAAAAGTTCCCTGGAGTTTCTTCCAATGTTCGCACGGAGGTGGCGTCAGCTTGCGCCCGGTGACTTCCAAGGATGGCGTTATGGTTTTGACACCAACTCCAAGTGGAAACTGGATCGGCCGACACCCATGGAAAAAACCCGTATTCTCGATCCTCGGCCAGATGCTGGAACAATTCATAAGACCCTTCAAAACGCCCAGGCGCTCCTTCCTGCCCTGAAAAACGTGACTGTTCAGGCTGAATGGGCAGGATACATTGATAGTACCCCGGATGGTGTTCCTGTTATTGATCCGGAAAGTGGCGTTCCTGGTCTTTTCATTGCAGCCGGCTTTTCTGGACATGGTTTTGGCATTGGACCAGGTGCGGGGCATCTTGTCGCTGACATCCTGTTAGGGCGGGCGCCAATTACTGAGGTTGAGCAGTACAAGCTTTCTCGCTTTAGAAAATCTGCCTGGGGCAAAGTGTCGGATTTTTAACCCGGAGTGGGAGAATGGCGGGAAACACTCCCGCGGATGAAATCTCTCATTCTTAACGGTTCTGAGATCGTCATCGAACCAGTTAGCGCCCCGGACGCCGGGACGACTACCCCACAATCTGACAGGCAATAACGCGGACAAAACAAGCTGAAGGCTCTGGGTTTTGACCTCGACATCGTGCGTGGCAGCTCAGATCAGTCTGCGGACAACGGATTTCCGTGAAATCATCAATGCGCTGCGTTATCTTGTCCGTTCCGGCTGCGCGGGGCAACTGTGTTGATCAGGTGAGTTGCAAAGGCTGACGTTTCTGCATCATGGCGTTGAGGATGACGAGAAGCTGGCGTACGACGGCGATGAGAATGGTTTTCGGCGCCTTGCCTTTGACGCCCATCCTATCGCGCATGGCGTTGAGTGCGGGCACGCGGCGGGACGCGAACAAGGCTGCGATATAGAGGGCCTCTCGAACCTTGCGGCGACCGCCCCATATGCGCCGCGCGCCCTTCCATGTGCCGCTTTCGCGTGCGTGAGGTGCCAGACCCGCAAGAGACACGATCTTTCGGCGGCATAACGTGCCGAGTTCGGGCAGTTCACCTAGCAGAATGGCAAACACGGTCAGACCGATGCCGGGGACGGCGCTCATCAAGGCGGCCTCCTCCGCACGCGTCCGGTCCTTGGCGAGCAGGGCCTTGATACGGTAGTCGAGGGTTGCGATCTGGGTCGAGATCAGGACGATCATGGCGTTGATCGCCAAGGACCGGACGGATGATGGGCAAGTCGAGGGCTGCGCCCATCTGTGTCAGGACGCGGGCATCCACGCGGTCGGTCTTGTCCAAGACGCCGGTGGCACGGGCGAACTCACGAGCCTGACGCGGATTGATACGCGATAAGGGATGCGCGCATTCGGTCAGGGCGGCGATGAGGGTGTTGTTGCAGCCGCTGGAGGCTTCGAAGACGGTGAGAGTTTCGGACGTGAGCGTTTCGGCCCAGTTGGCGATGGCGTCACGAGTGTTGGGAAGACGCTGCAGCCGGTCGGACGGCAGATCGCAGAGATCGAGGAAGGCGCGCGAAAGATCGCAGCCGACAACGAGTTGTCGCATGGTGAGGGTGCCTGTCCATGTCATGCGGGATCCATAGTCCCAAGAAACTGTTTAGGGTCGAGCGAAGGGGGAAGGGGGAAGGAACCCATGCTCCCAAACGGGTTCCAGACCCTTCGGGGGGAACGGGCGCCCTTCCGCTGGGCCTCCTCGCACATCACTAACAGACAGGGGAGATGCTGCTGGTTCGCTTCGGTCCATAGTAGACGGTTTACTGGTGGTTCCGAAAGCTAATACGCCGTTTTCTGTTTCAGACCATTCATGATTTCTGTCTAATGCGGGATCGGGAGACAGTTGGAGGTGAGTGAGGCCAGGCTCTGAGGCTTTGTTATCGACAGCCAAAGCATCAAGGCGCCGCATGCCAAGATACGTGGTTATGACGCAGACAAGAGGATTGTCGGTCGCAGAGGCCATATCATGGTTGATACGGATGGCCGACTGCTTCTGATCAGGCTCACTCCTGCCGATATTTCAGACAGCGCAGGCGGTCAGATGATCCTGGATGCCATGCGTAAACGCTGACCATGGGTAAAACATCTGTTCGTAATGGGGACTATTATCGCTTTCGTTTAATGAAGAAGGCTACCTTTCTCGCCTTCACGCTTGAAATCATCCGGCGGTCAGACACGGTAGAAGGGTTCGACGCTCTTCCACGTCGATAGGTGGTTAAAAGGACATTCGGCTGGATGAGCCGGTGGCGTCGCCTTGGAAGGGACTACGAGCAGCGGATCAACGTCGCAGAAGCCATAATCTACATCACTATGGGAAGCCTTCTGCTACGCAGAAATGCTCATCCATGAATTTCCAAAAAAGCTCTAAGAACTCCGCCCGTCCATACTAAAATAGCACAGCATCCCACACCCAAATTAACTAAATGTCTTTGTTACTTTACTCAAGGAGATGTGAGCATAATTTATTTTTTTGAAATATCTTTAAAATGCTAACTAAGCATCCGATTATACGTTATGCCATTAACATATTATTTCTGAAAAATTCTAGTTTGCAGAAATAACAATTCTTAAAATAGGTAATATCATATCTATATTTGGTATATATAAATATTATTTTATATAAATCTACCGGATTGTAGATATCTTCCAACTAAAGGAACCCTGAGATGGTCAGTTTTTTCAGCAGAGTTGCTTCCCGTTCGTCTCAATTTCATGAGGGAGATATTATTCGCTCTGATCTTTTCAATGAAGATCGGCTGTTAGAACATGCTCAGGACTTGGCAGAAACTCATAAAAATACTATTTTTGCCACACACAATAATAAGTTGCTTACGAGACTAAATGAGAATGCGCAGGTTCTTCTGGAATCAAACATTCTTTTATCTCAAGTTTCTGAGAGAGGAGAACAGATTACGCCAGCTGGGAGCTGGTTGATCGACAATTATTATCTGATGGACGCCCAGATACAGACTATTAAATTTGATCTCTCTTCAAGATATTATAAGGAACTACCTGAACTTTCCGACGGCAGCTTTTCAGGCTTACCAAGGGTATTTGAAATTGCTTGGGCTCTCGTTGCCCATACAGACAGCCACATCGAGCCGAAAACAATATGCCAATTTTTGAGTGTCTATCAGAAAAGTAGTCCTCTCTTGATCAGAGAACTATGGGCCATTCCCTGTCAGATCAAACTTGTTTTGATTGAGAATCTCCGTAGAGTTGCCGACAAAATTTGCCAAAATCTTCAGAAACAAAAACAGGCTGATAGTCTTGCAAATACTTTAATTATCGATACTAATTCCAGAAATAAAAAAAACACTTGAAATACTATCGAAATTTAATACTGAAACATTAGAATTGGCATTTTTGGTACAGTTCTCGCATCGCATGAAAGGTCGTGATCCACAAAAAGATCCGGCACTTTTGTGGATAGAAGGAATATTACAGGAGAAAGGGACAGATTTTGATCAGGTTATTCATAAGGACCTACAGGAGCAAAGTTCATTAAACGCTACTATAAAAAATATCATCACAAGCATGAGGCTGATAACAACTTTAGATTGGAATAGTATTGTTGAAGAAATAAGTTCTGTAAGCCAAATATTTTATAGACATAACGGGTTCTCAGAAATGGACCCCGCCACCCGCAATTTATATAGCAAAGCGGTGGAGACACTTGCGAAAGGATCCGCCTATACAGAGTGTGAAATCGCCCAGAAGGTCGCATCTCTCGCTGCAATAGAGCGGGCTAAAACAAGTTCTGATCTGCGCCGATCAGACCCCGGCTATTACCTCTTGGCGGAAGGGCGTCCATGGCTTGAAGCAGAGTTAAAATTTCACGCGCCTCTGCGTGTACAAATTGGTCAGGGCTGCCGTCGGCTTGGCATAACCGGGTACAGCCTGGCGGTAACTTTGCTAACTCTCTTGGTTCTGACAGCCTTTCTATCCCTCATGAATGGCAATCTGTCAGATCGTGTAGTTTTTGCGCTGATTATTCTGGGATTTATCCCGGCAACTGATGCAGTGGTTGCCGGGATAAATCGCTTTCTGATGTGGGCGGTCCGAGTATCAGAACTTCCAGCGCTTGAACTCCGAGAGGGCGTCACAGCACCTCTCAGGACCATGGTTGTCGTCCCTACCCTCCTGACAAGACGATCATCCATTGTGGAAATGGTAAAACGTCTAGGCTCAGGACCCATTGATTTGATTGTGGAAATCTGATTCAGGCTCTGCGAGGAGACTGGCAATGAGCGACCTGTTTTGGCTGACGGATGAACAGATGGATCGTCTGCGGCCCTTTTTCC
>Ga0157363_1000065_pt1 | contig 78107 bp, 81 predicted proteins | sample AttsexASBM1_FD_111477 | JGI IMG/M metagenome (GOLD analysis project Ga0157363, IMG submission 111477) | Fungus gardens microbial communities from leaf cutter ant in Ribeirão Preto, State of São Paulo, Brazil - Atta sexdens ASBM1 | ecosystem: Host-associated > Fungi > Mycelium > Unclassified ... | reverse complement strand
GCTGCTGATGCAGCTGGGGAAGAAGCGGCCGAAGCCGTCTGATTTCCGCCTATTCTGCGGAAAAGCCCGGTCAGAAGAGATTCTGGTCGGGTTTTTTTATGTCTGGATCGGGCATTTGCCATAATCTGTAGACATGTCATGCTCAGGGTTCTTCGAAGTCGAAGGAGTCCGTCGTGAAGCATCTTCTGAATATCGTTCTGAAGCATTTCATACAGACAGGCAGTCTGTTGGTCACATTCAGTGATGGCACGCGCCGTATTTACAAAGGGTCGGCAGATGGCCCGCAAGCCGGTATTCATCTGACAACCAGAAGAGCCGAACGTGCACTGGTTATCAATTCCGGGATGGCGTTTGGTGAAGAGTATATGGCAGGGGAAATCCTGCCGGACGGGTGTACGCTCGAAACGTTGATGTTGTTGCTCATGACCAATATCAATGGCCATGGACACATTATCGAAGAAATTGAAGACCGTCTCCGCTATGTGACGCGCCTTCTCAGAACTTTGAATTCTCTCAAGCGATCCCGCAGAAACGTTGCCCATCACTACGATCTGAACGGAAAGCTGTATGATCTGTTTCTGGACAGGGACAGGCAGTACTCCTGTGCGTATTTCTCAAGGGAGGGAATGACTCTTGAAGAAGCACAGGAGGCGAAGAAGCACCACATTGCTTCCAAGCTGAATTTCGATCGCGAAGGGCTTGAAGTTCTCGATATTGGATGTGGCTGGGGTGGGATGGCCATAACCTTGGCCAAAGATTACGGTGCGCGTGTCCTGGGAATTACGCTTTCGGTTGAGCAGCTACAGGTTGCTCGTCAACGTGCGAAAGACGCTGGTCTTGAAAAGCAGATACGTTTCGAACTGCTGGACTATAGAAAAGTCCGTAAGCAGTTTGATCGTATTGTATCTGTTGGAATGTTCGAGCATGTCGGGATTGCGCAATTCGATCAGTTTTTCAAAACTGTCCATGACTGCCTGAAACCTCAGGGTACTGCGTTAATCCATTCCATTGGTCGAATGGATGGACCAGGGACAACAAATCCTTGGCTGGACAAGTACATTTTTCCTGGGGGCTATTCGCCCGCATTGAGTGAGACCATTGCGGCTGTCGAGCGCTCTCACTTATGGCTGACGGACTGCGAAGTTCTTCGCCTGCATTACGCCAAAACGATTGCGGAATGGCGGAAGCGGTTCGATGCCAATCGTACGAAGATCACGGCGCTGTACGATGAGCGATTTGTACGGATGTTTGAGCTCTATCTGGTTGGAAGTGAGCTCGCGTTTCGAACGCAAGGGCACATGAATTTTCAGATGCAGCTTTCCCGGTCTGTAGATGCTGTACCGCTGACACGGGACTACATGCTGGACCGGGAAAGGGAAAAATTAGCCTGAGAGTGCTCTCAGGCTTTCTTTTTGTTGGCCAGGTGGAGTTCCGCAAGTCGATTGAATTCTTCGACCGTGAGTGTTTCGGCGCGTCTGGTGGCAAGGATCCCGGCTTTTTCGAGAAGAGCTTCTCCACCAATAGGTTTGAGCGAGGAGCGCAGCATTTTACGTCTTTGCCCGAAAGCTGCTGCAGTGACCTGTTCCATGGCCCGAAACAGGTCGGGTGATGGTTGTTGCTTGTGGGGAATCAGAAGGGCGATGGCCGAGTTCACCTTAGGCGGCGGAGAAAAGGCGCCCGGTGGGATACGCAGGACAACAGAGCAGGAAGCACACCACTGGGCAAGCACTGCAAGGCGCCCGTAAGCTGAACTGTCAGGTTCAGCGCAGATGCGCTCGGCCACTTCAAGCTGGAACATGAGAGCCATGCGCTCCCACTGGTCGGCCTGCCGTAACCATCCGACCAAAAGCGGGGTCGCAACGTTGTAGGGTAGGTTTGCGATGATTTGGCGTGGTGCCGGCCCGAGAGATGCAGCATCCAGTTTCAAGGCATCCTGCTGCACAATATGCAGGCGCTCAGGATAAAATGAAGCGAGCTCCTCCAGCAGGGGCCAGGCACGGGAATCGATTTCCACGACGTCGACGCGTGAAGCTGGGCTGTCCAGCAGCGCGCGGGTCAAGCCGCCTGGGCCCGGGCCGATTTCAACGACACTGCGTCCCGTCAGGTCTCCACCGAGAGACGCAATACGGGCGCAGATGCCGGGATCCAGAAGGAAATGCTGACCGAGAGATTTCTTCGCATCAAGGCCGTGAGCATGAATGGTGTCGCGCAGGGAAGGAAGGTTCACGTCAGTTGAACACGGCTTTGGCTGCAGGACGCATTTCGATAACTGCACGGCGTTGAAGGTCACGCTGAAGCTGGCGGGATGCCTGTTCAACACGTTCGTTCATGAGCTGATCGGCGATTTCGCTTGGTGTCTGCTGAGCCAGATTTTTCTGCTGTCTGCTGCACACCATCAGGAGTGCGATACCGTCTGTCGATACAAGCGGGCGGCTCACGTGATTTGCAGGCAGGGGTTCAAGAATGGAGCGCATCTGTGGAGCGAGGCGTTCAAGGACCTGAGTGCCGGGATCGCTGGGGCGCTTTTCACCAAGAGACTTGTTCAGGGCTTCCAGCGCCTCGCAGCTGTGAATGCTCTGTTCGGCAGCGGAGGCGCGCTGCAGGGCGGCTTTCTGCTGATCTGTGGGGTTCTGTGGGTTCAGCGGGGTGTCAAACGGGAAGAATGCCTGACGTAGCGCTACCATTGTGCCCATTTGCTTTCCGACGACACGCTTGGCCTGAACTGTTGCGATAATGAAACCACCTGCGACCTGAATCGGGTTGGAGATCGCTCCGATTGGCATCTGCCTTACGACATTGACGACTTGAGGGTCGAGGTTGTCTTCCTGAACCCAGCCCATAGAGCCACCGTCGAGTGCGGATTGTGCTTGAGAGAACTGCGCTGCGACGATCGGGAAAGGGGCGCCCTCACGAAGCTGATTGATGATCGTTTTAGTGAATGCCAGTTCCGTTTCATCGTGACGGGGATCTGGGACTGGCACAAAGATTTCACTCATCATGTATTGGGCGCGGCCTTGCTCACTTTGGAGCGCCTGTTCACGCTGTGTGATCTGAGTGGCGGTGATGCGGCCCGCGCCGCCCATTTCCTCACGCAGGACCTGCATCCATCCGATTTGAACCCTGATCTGGTCAATCAGGGTCGTCAAAGACACGCCGTCCGACGCAAGTCGGTTTCGCAGGGCATTTTTGGGCATGCCGTTGCGGGATTCAATGTTGCTGATCGCAGCTGCGATCTGCTCAGGCTCGATATTGATGTGTCGCTTGAGAATTTCCTGTGTTTTCAGGCGTTCCTCGACCAGCTGATGAATAATCTGAACCCGCATACGTGCCATGACGTCCGGGCTGACGGGAAGGCCCGTGGAAAGCACAAAAAGCTTTGCGCGGTTATTGACGTCCCGCTGTGTCAGGATCTGGCCGTTGATAATGGCGATAATCTGATCCTCAGGGGGTGCTTTGGGGGCCTCGGACTGCGTTTTCCCCGGCTTGTTGGCGGGAGTGACGGTCTGTGTATGTCGTGCCATAGCGGGCATGGAAGCCATGGCCAGAACTGCAACGAGTGCTGTAGATGCGGTGCGGTAGGTCATGGACATGCGTCAGCCGTTAATTCCAAAAGTGCCGATCGTTTTGAACGTAAAGTTGAACATCACGGTGGTGTTGCGCTGCTGCCCGCCGATGCGGGTGTATTGCTTGATATACATGATATCGAGACCAAAGCAGTCGTTGGCATAACCAATCGTTCCGCCGTTGGCGACAAATTCCTTTCTGGAGAGGCTGCGCCGGGAGTAAGCGGAAGCATGGTAATTCCGCCAGTGCGCCGAGAATCCGGCGGTCACTTCATTGGTTTTTACCAGATAAGGGGCGTTTGGTCCGCTTTGGATGTAATTTGTCGCATAATAATAATATGGCGTGACGGGCGCATAAACGTACCCGGCCGTTAAGCGTAGCATCGGTATGCCGGTGCTCAGAAGGCCTTCGCCATAATCGACCTGATGCGTCCAGGGATTATAGCGGCCGCGCGCCGTGACATCGACATACTGGTTGGGGCTCACACGCAGGCTGCCTACCGGGTCTGAGAGATGATGATCGAGCCCGGAATAGGGAATGCGATTGTGGGTAATGTGCTCCTGGATGCTCTCGCCGACAAGCATCTCGACACTGTGTCCGTTCCAGATCCAGTTCTGGTGGATACCCACATTCGCGCGCAGGCCACCATCAAGACGGTCAGTACCGAGGTAACGATTGAGAGAAAACAATGTGCTGTCTGTGAATTCATAAGACAGACTGTCTTCGTTCGGCATGTTCCGGTTGGTGGAGTTTCCGGTATTTGGAGCAGCAATGATCTGAGCGATCGGTTCGAAGATCTGGCTGCCATGCCCGTGCGCGAATGTGCGCAGAAATGGCCAGTTCATCTTCAGCGCAATCGTTGGCAGAACCTGCCCGGTTACATGACTGCCTCCGGTCTGTGCATACAGGGGCTGCTGATACAGGTGGGATGCGTTGTAAAGCGTTGAATCAACGCGTGCCGTAAGTAGCCACTGCTGGCCAAGGCTGTTCTGGAATGGACGGTCCCACTGCGCTGCGAATTGCCCACGCTGATCCGACACGCCTTTTGAGCGATAAACGTCAAAATCAGTAGTCTGAATACTCAGGCGACCGCCGAGAGCATCAGGTTGGCCTTGGAAGGAGTAGCTGAAGCGCGGGAGGACGAAGGGGAGGTCAGCGTTGCTGATGACGCCCTGGTTCAGGCCCTGATAGGCCTGCATATCCACGCGTGCATAGGAACCGACACCGAAGCCCTCAAGATAAACGTTCGAGTTCAGCGTTTCCATTCCGTAACCCTGCACACGGTAATCACGCATGTAGTTGGCGGAGGAGGCTAGGTTGATGTTCGCCCCTGCGCGCCAGTTGCGGTTGATCGAAAAATCACCCTTCGCGAACACATAGCCCTGAATGCCATATTCATCGGTTGCGCCGACGCTGTTACCGAAGGTGTTAACGTAACGGGTGCCATCATTGGTATCGTAGGCAACTCCGCCCAGTATGCTGATATTCCCGAAATTCAGGCGATTTCGGTACTGCGCAGTTATTTCAGGGCCAGTGTGGGATGAGACCAGGCCCCTGACAGTGAGGTCCTGCTGGTTATCGATCGCCCAGAAATAAGGAAGGGTGAAATAGGTACCGAGGAAACGGTCATGAGGACTGAGGCCAGCCATCAGGAAGCCGCTCTGACGCTTTACTGAAGGATCAGACATCGAAAAAAACGGAAAATAGAAGACAGGATAGCCCAGCATTTTCAGCCATGCGTGATCGAATTCTATGCGTTTATGCTGGACATCCTGCGTCGCGTTATAAGCTTGGAACTGCCAGAATGGCGGCGCATCCGGATTTTTTTCACAGATCACGCAAGCCGTATAGACAGCGTGCGAGAGGTCATTCAACGCACCGTTGGTGCGGCGCAGACCGTTTCCAGCAAGCTTCGCATTATCCTGCATTCGTATGTAGATGGCCGTTCCGATGCCGTCATGCATTCCATGTGTGAATTCCAGATAGTCCGCATAGGTTGTGGTGCCATCGGGCTCAACCAGAGCAACGTGGCCACGAGCAGCAAGCACGCCGCTGTTACGGTCATACGTGATGGTATCGGCACGGAGGGCATGATCGCCCTGCCAGACGCGCACGTTTCCCTGCCAGGTTACGAGCCCATTTTTCGCGTAGCTCTCCTGATCTGCCAGGTAGGTCAATGGATCCTGCTGGGAGGTCGGTTTGCCAATCACGACGATATGGGACGTGTTAGCTCCGTGCATTCCTGCAGCAAAGAGTGTCTGCGGCGCCACGAGCGCAGTTCCAGCCAGAGCAGCGCCCGCGAGGGACGCACCTCTGCGGGAGCGTATTGTGAGCCACCACGGCACCGACATCAACCATCCTCCATGTGCAGCAGAAGCGCCACCGCGAGGCAGAGCCCCGCACCGGTCGGCGCCCATGCCGCGAGAACCGGCGGCAATGCGCCGGATCGTCCAAACTGTTCAGCCACCTTCGATACCGTAAAAAGTGCGAAGCCTGCAGCTACTCCCGACATCAGCATGCGGGCTACGCCGCCCCTTCGGGCAGGCCGCATCGAAAATCCCGCAGATACCAATGCCATTGTACCCGCCAGGATGGGAAGGGCCAGAAGTGATTGGAAATGCAACCGGTGCCGGATCGAAGGGAAGCCAGATCTCTGTAGAAGGGCAATAAAGCCAGGTAATGTCCATACGGACAATGTGTCGGGAGACGCAAAACTTTCCTGGATGCGCTCAACCGTTAGGTCGGACGGGAGGATAAGCTGGCCTATTTTTACGGGAAAATGGTCAGGTTTCAGGTTCATGGCGTCCTGAAAATGCCATTCCTTTTTTGCGAGAAAGCCCTGTGGCGTCTCAACGCGCATCAGCAGGTGGTCATGATCATCAAGACGGAAAATTGTTACATCCGATACATTGATGGTGTTGTTCGCCATATGCATGTCGCGTGCGTGAATGATTGCGACACCGTGGGGAGCAAGCGATTCGTCTGATTGCCGGAGCCAGAGAGCGCCACCCGACATGGTCATGGGGCCTCCACCAGTGCGAAGATATGTCTGATCAAGAATTTCTGCCTGCCGATACATTGCCGATGACAATGCGGAAATACCGGTCGTTGTCAGAAGTCCGGTAAAGAGGGCACAGGCAAGCGGGCTGGCAAGAAACTGCCAGGCTGAAATCCCGGCAGCTCGGGCCACAATCAGTTCCGACGAGCGTGTCAGGCGTGAAAAACAGACAATCCCACCCAGAAGCATCCCGAATGGCAGTACATACATGACGTAGTACGGGATGTGCAGGGCTGCGATTTCGAGAACGAGTGTCGTGGGAACGTTAGGGCGCGTCGCTGTGCGCCTGAGAAGGTCGATAAAGTCGAAAAGCGAGACAAGTCCGGTCAGTGCGCAGATCATGGCCATTGTCGAGAGCATGAAATGCCGGGCAATATAGATTGCAAGGGTGGTCGAGAAGCCGACATGTGGCTCGTTGGAACGCACCAGACGAAGGGTGCCAAGGATTCCGGAAATTCTGGATAACGAAGAAGAATTCATGGCGAGTTCTTCCGTGTCGATGAGCCGCCGGTCCACTGTTCCGCGAACAGAAGCACCAGACAGACAATTCCGGGCAGGAGGGCTTCGATCCAGATCAGGGGCACCAGTGCGAGATTACGCCCTGCAAGATTTTGCAGCATCAGGGAGAGCGCAAGAAGCCCTACAACCGTCAGAATCGCCAGCATAGGCCGCGTGATATTGCCATGCCGGGAAAACGCTCCTCTGAGCACGCAGACCAGCCCGATCAGGGCAAAAGAAAGAACCGTCAACGGCGATGTCATGCGATGCCATCCCTCGACTGCGAATTTTCCTCTATCGCGTTCGGAGACTTCGTGCGGGTCAGGATGGAAGAGATCATGGAGCGGCATTTCTGTTGCGTCACGTTCCTCATGGTCTTCTTTGCGGGATGACGAGAGATCAATTGTATTTCGCCCGAAGGAGAGGACGTTAAGGCGTCCGGTGTGTCTGTCGATTTCTTCGCGGGAACCATTATACAGGACGACCCGGGGCTGGTTCGCGACGATAATCATGGTGCCGTGTTCGGCAAGGATCGTCGTATGCGCATCCGGGTCCCGATCGTCTTCGACAAGGATACCGTGCAGAATGCCATTGGTGTCTCTGGAGCGGATATAGACGGTCAGGTTGCCGGATACGGTTGTGAAAACGCCGTCCTGCAGCAGGAAAGCTGCCATGCGATTACGGATCTGGAACTCATAGCGATGAAACGCATGATACGAAACTGGCGCGAGCCACAGCGTCAGCAGGTAGCAGAAACCCACTGAAAGCAACGTGCAGATGAGGCCGGGACGGGCAAGCTCCAGGGGAGAGAGGCCTGCGGCACGCATCACTGTGAGCTCTCTGTCTCCAGCCATGCGCTGGTAGGTGAACAGGATCACGAGGAAGGTGGTGATGGGCAGGATAACAGCCACAAAAGAGGGCAGCATGAGGGAAGTCAGCTGCAGGAACACTCTGAGTGAAAGGCCATGCTGGACGATCATCGATACGAACTGAAGCGACTGGGTGAGCCAGATCAGTGCAACCGCTCCTCCGGTTAGCGCAAGAAGTCCCACAAGCAACTGCTTGAGTACATAGCGGTCGGTCAGGGAAAGCAGGTGCTTGCCTGAAAGGAGTGAAGGAGATCGCATTGCCTTCATCTATCCCTAGCGTGTGTCCGGAGGAAGGCGAAAAAAAATATGCGCGGTCAACGGAGATACGAAGCGCGGTCAATACGTACGGGGGCTGTCATTGTATGCACCACTGAAGTTGCTGCAGTTCCGATGAGAAGGCCTGCAAATAGTGCGACCCCGATTGCTGCATAACGCCATGATTGTTGAGAACGGCCGAGAGCCGCTTCGGACAGCAGGTATTGGCTGTCCTGCTGGCTTTGGCTTAGCTGGCTCTGCAGTATGCGCACACGTATTTCAGATTTCTGGACAAGCTTTTCAAGTTGGTCGCGTTCGCGCTGAAGGCGTTCAAGCAGCGCTGCTTGTCCCATATGATTTTCATCGACTGCGAGAGACATGAAAAGATTCTTTAGCGCGCCTCCTGTCATGTTGTGACGCTTGGCGCGGCTTCTGATCGTTTCAAGGGCCGCAATGGCCTGTCCGGGCTGCTCGTCTAGTACGAGTGCCAGGATATCCGACAATATCCTGGCATCTTTCGGGTCGAGCTGTTCAGTCATGTATCAGGACGGGTCTGACGGCGGTCTGGGTTCGGCTGCGCGGCGGAGGCGATCGCGGATAGCCAGTCCCAGTCCTTGACGTGGCACTGTCTGGGCAGCGATGCGTGTCAGGCCTCTTCGGGCACCCTCGGCATCGAGAAAGCGTAGACCTGCAAAAAGGCGCGCTGCGGCTTCTTCCAAATTGCTGCTTTCGCTGAGGTTCCACGTCAGCGCTGCACCGGGGAGAGGCTTTCCGAAAGCGAGTTGCGCCTCGTTGCCCTCAATAGACGTCGCATCCAGTCGCACGGGCAGGGATGGGGCATAATGCGAGGCAAGGCGACCAGGGGAAGAGGGCAGGATCTCCGCAAAATCATCGGGATGATGAATTGTTCCGCAGAGTGCTGTCAGCTCTTCAAGTGTCACACCGCCTGGGCGTAAAAGCACTGGCGTCTCGCGGGTGAGATCCAGAACCGTGCTCTCAACACCTACTGAGCACGGGCCAGAATCAAGAATGGCGTCAATACGGCCCTCAAGAGAGCGTAAAACGTGGAAAGCGTCGGACGGACTGACAGTCCCTGAGCGGTTTGCTGAAGGTGCTGCAACCGGCGCTCCGACTTCCCGCAGAAGTGCCAGGGCGGTTTTTCCACGCGGTACACGGAGCGCCAGTGTCGGAAGCCCGGCAGCAGCAAGGTCTGATACCGTTGCGTTTTCACCGCGAGGCATGACGAGCGTGAGGGGGCCTGGCCAGAACTTCTCAGCCAGTGCGCGGGCCATTTCTCCTGTCCGGCCGCTGAGGTCGGCCTGCGCAAACGCGCTCTCGGTATCCGGGAGGTGATTGATCAGTGGATTGAAGCGTGGCCGGCCTTTTGCCGCGAAAATACGTGCGACTGCGGTATCTGATGAGGCAAGCGCGCCAAGTCCGTAAACCGTTTCCGTTCCGAATGCGACGAGTTTGCCTTGCCGCAGGAGGTCTGCTGCGCGCGAAATCCCTGCTGTGTCAGCTTTAAGAAGTTCGGTCATGCTTCGCTCCCCGTGCAGTAGAATGACGCGTTCAGGCGTCCGGGTTTACCATAGCGCATCGGCGCACTGTGTTCGTCGAGCAGGTGACCACCTGCGGCTTCAAGAATGGCTTGCGGGGCACAGGTATCCCATTCCATCGTCGGACCGAGACGAGGATAGAAATCGGCCGTTCCTTCAGCAACGCGCATGAATTTTACGGATGATCCCATTTTCTCCAGCGAAAGAACTTTGCGCCCTGCAAGCCATGCATCGAGCAATTCGCTGTTTCCGTAGTGGCGTGAGGCCAGAACCCGCAACCCTTCCTCGGATGGTTTGGCTGTATGAATTGGCTGTACGCCAGACGCATCGTAGCGGTTTGCACCAAGGCCCTGGCCGCCTGCATAGATCTGGCCATATGCGGGCAATGCCACAACACCCAGTACGGCATGCTCTCCGCGGACGAGGCCGATATTTACAGTGAAGTCCGCGCCACCGGACGAAAAATCGCGGGTGCCATCAAGCGGGTCAACGAGCCAGTAGGCATGTCCGGCTTCAACCTCGACGCCTGCGGACATTTCTTCCTCGCCTATTGCGGGGAGAGACGGGCAGGCGTCTCGCAGACCGCGCAAGATGTGGCGCTCTGATGCGCGATCCGCTTCGGTGACGGGGGAAGCATCTGCCTTGATCTCTGTCTGAAAGCCGCGCGCGCGAATTTCGTTAATGATCTCAGCCGCTTCCGAGGCAAGTCGGAGGGCTAGTGCGAGGAGGGCGCGGTCGTCGTCTGGGGAGACCTGGGGCACGGACGAAAGGATCATCTTACAAAGCTACTGCAATATAAGTCATTCGTCACTCACAGCATGTGAGGTGCTGGCCTCTTGTGCAGACCGGGTGCGTTCCCGATAAAGAGCAACGCACCCAAATTCCCGAACGCAGGATATTCATGCTCGACATCACATTTGGCCCGTTTCCCGCTCTGAACGCCGAGTCTCCTATTGCTGTTGCCCTGCTCTGCAATGGCACTGAGGGGTTTCAGGCAGAGCAGTTCGCGGCATTGGACGCTGCATCTGCTGGCGCGTTGAAGCGTGCGGTTGCTCTGAAGGGATTCAAGGGCGAAGCTGGACAGACACTCAGCCTGCTCGCACCATCAGAAAGTGTTTCAGTAATCGTTCTGGTGGGATGTGGTGCCAAGGATGGCTCTGCCCTGAACGCTGTAGCTGCCGAAAATGCAGGTGGTGATGCGGCAAAGGCTCTCGGTGAGTTCGAGAAAGCGGTGATTGTTGCAGCAGGTTCTGTTGAGGCTTTCGCTGCCAGTGCGGCCCTTGGTGCCCGTTTGAACCGTTATGATTTCGACCTGTATCGCACTCAGGACGCCACGCCTCGGACGGAGCTTGCGTCTGTGTTGGTTGCCGTCAGCGATACATCAGTTGCGGAGGCTTCCTGGGCAGCGTGTGATGCGGTGTCGCGTGGTGTGATTCTGACCCGTAACCTTGTGAGCGAGCCGCCTAACATCCTTTATCCGGAGACCTTCACGGCGCGGATTGAAGAGCTTCGCGATCTTGGGCTCGAAGTCGAAGTGCTTGATGAAGCTGCGATGAAGGAGCTTGGTTTCGGTGCTCTTCTGGGAGTTGCTCAAGGTAGCTCCCAGCGTCCGCGCACAGTCATCGTGCGCCATAATGGTGGCGTAGAGGGCGCAGCTCCTCTGGCTTTCATTGGCAAGGGTGTGACGTTTGATTCCGGTGGCATTTCGATCAAGCCTGCTGCTGGCATGGACGAAATGAAGACGGACATGGGCGGTGCTGCCACCGTTATCGGCCTGATGAGCGCGCTGGCGCGCCGTAATGCGCCTGTGAACGCTGTTGGAGTGGTCGGGCTTGTCGAGAACATGCTTTCCGGTGATGCACAGCGGCCGGGGGATATCGTTAAGAGCTACAGCGGCAAGACGATCGAAGTTCTGAATACGGATGCGGAAGGACGTCTGGTTCTGGCGGATGTTCTTGCCTATGCGCGTGAGCGGTTTGCGCCGAAACTGATGATTGATCTGGCCACGCTTACTGGGGCGATCGTGGTGAGCCTTGGCGCGGAGCACGCAGGCCTGTTCAGTAATAGCGATGAACTTGCAGCCGGGCTGACCACTGCTGGCAACAAGGTGGATGAGAAAGTGTGGCGCATGCCGATGGGTGAGGCATATGATCGGCAGATCCGTTCCGATATCGCAGACATGAAGAATATCGGTGGCCGACCGGGAAGCGCCATTCTGGCTGCCCAGTTCCTGCAGCGTTTTGTGGGAGATACGCCTTGGGCGCATCTGGACATCGCAGGCACGGCCTGGAAAACGACGGCGTCCTCGATTGCGCCAAAGGGCGCTACGGGTTTTGGCGTCCGTCTTCTGGATAATTTTGTCCAGACGCATGAAAACAACGCCTGAGGGTGGAAATCGGTTTTTACCACCTGACACGCACGCCGGTTGAGGAGGCGCTTCCAGCGCTTCTGGGCCGAACGCTGGATGCAGGAGAGCGTGCCTTGGTGCGCTGCCCAGATACGGCAAGCGTTACTGCGCTCGACACGGCGCTCTGGGCGTGCCGGGAGCCGGTCTGGCTTCCGCATGGCACGGCCAAAACAGGCCACGCTGCCCGGCAGCCTATCTGGCTCACATCAGGCGAGGATTGCCCTAACGGCGCGCGGTTCCTGTTTCGGGTGAATGGCGCCGGGAGCGATGAGTTTTCGGAGTTCGTTCGTGTGTTCGATCTGTTTGACGGAAGCGACGATCAGGCCGTGCAGATGGCACGCCAGAGATGGGTCGCTTTGAAGGCCTCAGGGCACACTCTGGTGTACTGGAAACAGGAAGCCCGAGGGTGGAAAAAGTCCGGTTAGGGTATTTATATCGCATCTTTTTGGCGACGACGGTCGTTGTCTCAGGGCACAGCAAGGAGAAATCCGCATGAAAACCGTCACTCTGCGTAACGGTGTCACTGTCCCGGCACTGGGCATGGGGACCTGGAACATTGGAGATTCCGGCTCTCGTCGGGCTGGTGAAATTGAAAGCCTGCGCAAAGGTATCGAAAATGGCCTCCGGGTCATCGATACCGCCGAGATGTATGGAAATGGCCGCTCCGAAAGGCTTGTGGGTGAGGCGATTTCCGATCTTCGGGACGAGGTTTATCTCGTCAGCAAGGTTGTGCCCTCGAATGCTTCATACATGGGGGTACAAAAGGCGTGTCATCGTTCTCTAGAAAATCTGGGGACGGACCGGCTGGATCTTTATCTCCTGCACTGGCGCGGCGGTGTGCCTCTTGAAGAGACCATCCGTGGGTTGGACGCATTGCAGGATGATGGCCTGATCGGTGGATGGGGTGTTTCCAACTTTGATGTCGACGATATGGAGGAAGCTGAAAGTCTTTCTGATCGCTGTCTCGTCAATCAGATTCTCTACAGCCTCGAATATCGTGGAACCGAGTTCGACCTTCTGGACCATGACGCCGATAGTGGAACGGTAACGATGGCTTATTCCCCGCTAGGACAGGGTGGCGACCTTTTGCAGCACCCCGTCCTTCATGAAATCGCGTCCCGTCATGAGACGTCGCTCGGGGCTGCCGATGCAGCACAGATTGCTTTGGCCTGGGTGATGAGACGCAGTAATGTGTTGGCCATTCCCAAAGCCGGATCTCCGGAGCATATGCCGCGTAACATTGCCAGCATGGAAATCAGCCTGACGGATGCAGATCTCAAGGCTCTTGATCGGGCTTTTCCAGCACCGAAGCGCAAGACATCACTCGCCATGATCTGACGGGCGTGGTTTGATGGGGCTCCATCAGTCATGAAGCCCGGATCAGACCCTGCATACCGTACTCGCCTTTTTCCATCTTGATCCGGTCTCTGTCTCACTTGCTGCGCTGACCTTTCCTGCGTCCCTGCGTGTCAGGGACGACGGGTGCAAAGGAAGCGGGCGGGTGGCGCTGGCCGCAGCATTGGTTGCTGCCCTTTGCGTTTCTCCCGCGCTGGTCGCAGTCGCCATCGGTGTGTTGCAAACACAGGAACGCGCGCGCTGCCCACAATACTGGGCAGTTCCGGCGCTTTTGCTATGGGTGCTGTTTCCCTCTTGCACGCCTGCGTTTCTCGGGCTGCTACCTGTCCTGCTCTGGCCAATAATCAATGGCAGGGTTATCGCGTCTTTCCCCGCATTAGGGGCTGTTCTGGCAGTGTCATGTCTTTGGCATCAGGGCGATCCATCTGCGTTTCTCGTCACAGCAGTAGTTGGGATATTGATACCGATACTGGCCTTTGGTGCCGCGATGCGTGCTTCAGCGCCGGGGGATCTGTCGTTTCTGCGACCCGTCCTGCTCCTTTCGATTGTCATTGCGGCCCGTGCGGAGGGGCTGGAAGCAAGCGCGCAGGCGGCGGCTCTGGGGCTGTTTCTGGATCTTGTGCTTCTTGTGCTGACGCCTCCTGCCATGAAACTGGTTCCTGAGGCGTCCTATCTGCGCCTGCCTTTACCGCCACTGCCCGGTTTCATTGTGTTGTGGCTAGGTATTCATGCCGCGCTGGGTATGGCCGCGGGTGTGCAGGGGTGGAGTGTGGCTGGAGTGGGCGTGGCGATGCTGCTCGGCCTGCTGGCATTGCTGGATTTTTCCTCAGTTCAGAAGAGACCGGGACGAGGTGTTCTTGATCTTCCTGCGGGAACGTTGCTGCTGACATTTTCTGCCGCCGTTCTCCTTCTTCCTGTGGCCGTCGTGCTGTTGTTCAGTGCGGCGATCCATCAGATTGGCGGAACACTTCTGTTGTCGGTTTTCTCACTGGGGGGAGGGGATGGCGCTCATCTGAGGCTGCCGCTTCTTGCTACTCTGATGATGATGGCCTGGCTCCTTCTGACGCGGCCTTGGACGCCTCATGGACTGGCACGGCTGCAGGGTATCCAGTGGGGACAGTTTCCAAGGTCTGAGCTACTTTCATGTTTTGGCGGAAAGCCGATATTTCCTTGGGAACTGCGACGCGTGCTTGCAGGTGCACGCCGTTTTTTCCGCAATGTCAGAAAGCTGCGTGGGTGGAAAATTCCTGATGGCCGCCGGGCAGGTATTGGTTTGTGGCTTTTCCTTTTAGCAGTCGTCCTTGCTGTTCTGGGGCTTACGTCATGATGGTGCACATCATTTCGTGGCTGGAAGCTCTGGCGCAGGACGTTTTTCAGATCGTGCTGCTTGCGATACTGGCCCCTTTCATCGCGTGGTGTCTGAGATGCGGTCCCGCATGGTTCGGGGGTATCGCAACCGTATCGCCATACCCGATAATCACGCAGCATCTCGCTTTCTGGCATCGTGGATGGAAGGTCGGTTTTTCAGGACGGGACAGTGTGTGTCTTGCTGCGCTCCTGACTGTAATGGCTGTTTTGCCCGCCATCACAACTGATCTCTTCTGGATTTCTTTGGCGGACCCTCTGTTAGTGGGTGTTCTGCTTTTGGCAATCCGGAGCATCGCTGTGCCCCCATTCACTGCGCTGGTGCGCGATGGGCGTATTGCTGGCAATACGAGGACTGGAATTCGGCCTCTTGTCCCAGCGTTTCTGCTGCTTTGTCTGGTCGAGGCACTTTCGGCACTTTCGGCGTCTGGTGCCGATGGCCTTGGGGGGCTATGTGCGATCCTTCATATTGAGCCCGGGCCGGGGCTTGAGGGTGCCCTTGCCGCGTGTGCGCTAGCATTGGGGATTATTTGTCCTCCTTTGCGACATGAAGATGTGATCATGGCGCTATCGGATGTGCGTGATCGCGAGGACAGAAACCAGCGGAGGGTGCTGGTCGAGCTTGTGAACTGTGGCTGGGTGCTTTTTCTGTCAGATCTGGCTTTCCCATCCGGAATTGCCCTTCCGGGAAGCGGCGTAACGGGGTGGTTCTCGGGCCTTGGTTTGCTGGGGGCGAGACTGATACTTGTGGTGCTGGTTCTTGGAGGGCTGCGTACAACAGGGCAGGAGCGCAGTTCGCGCCTTACGGCACTTTTCGCGGGTCTCGCGCTGCTTATCGCTCTGGCAGGAAGGTTTGCAACATGATTGCCGGATTTGCATTGCTTCTGCTGCTTGCTCTTGCGGCGCTGGGGCGTGATGGACGTGGCCTGCCGCTTTATGGCGTTGCCTGTGCGTTTACAGGTGCGACAGTTTGTGGAGGTTTGCTGGCGTTACTGACCTCCGTAGCCCTGATCTCGTTGAATATTGTGGCTTGGATCGGCTTGCGTCGCTTTGCACCCCACACGCCTGAGCGCAGTTCGGTTCTGCCTGTAATGGGCACAATCGTATTGTTGCTGACGCTTGCTCTCTCCGGAGCAAGTCTGGGCCTTACTACGGCTCTTGGTGCGGGAATCGTGCTCGCCGGCCTTTGCGGGGCTGCATTCGGGCCCCCTTTGGTACAGTTTGTGGGCCTGCTGATGGCATCTGACGGTTTGATCGTGATGGCTTGCGTCATGCAGTCCTGGGCGCTTTTTGCAACGGCTCTTGCGTTCTGGGGTGTTCTTGCCGCTCTGGGCTGCGTGCTTTTGCCAAGGCTTGCATGGCGAAGGGTGCTGGAGGAATGAGCCACCAAATAGCGCCAATCAACGTGCTGTCTGCGGTGACAACGTGGCCGTTATTGGCGGCATTCCTGCTTTTTGTGACGCCCGATTCCCGCCAGAAGGCCAGCGGGCTCACGTTTGCTGTCGCAGGTGCGCTTCTTACGCCGCTTGCGGTTGTGCTCATGCCAGGGACGGATGCATTCGCGGCAGCCTGTTCATGTGCTGTAGCGCTTATGCCGCTTCTGTTACCTCCCGGAGCAGATCGGGCCTCGCGCATTCTGCCTTTTTTGATCACCGGCTGCGCTCTTATTGCGCTGAACGTGCATTCGGCGCTGGCTGTGACCGTGCTTTGTGGCGCAGGTATTGTGCTCCTGGCCTGGCGAGAGGGGCGCGGCACGCAGAAGGCAAGCAGCGTATGGGATATGGCGCGCAGCCGCCTGTGTGGCGTTGTTTTGGGAGCGCTGGGGGCTGCATTGCTGCCGATGCAGCATCAGTCTCCTCTGGGGCCGGTTCTGCTGGCCATTGGTTTGTGCATGATGGCAGGGCTCGGGCCTTCTCCGGCTCCCCGCTCGGCTGCAGCACTTATGGATACGTGCCTGCGTTTTGCAGCGATTGTGCTGATGATGCGGCTGAATACGCAGCCTCTTGTTCATGTGCTTGTGCTGGTTGCAGGTTTTGCGAGCCTGCTGATGGCGGTTACCGCGTCGGGCGCGCGTGTGGCTCTGCCAATGCTGTCCGCTCTGGCTGCAATCAGTGCCGCAACGGGAGAAGCTGCCGCTGTGCTTCTGCTACTGATCGCGGCTCTTGGCACAACAACGCTGGAGACACGCGGAAAATCGACTGAAACTGACGCAATTTTCTGGGGGAGTGCGCCATGGCCTGTGTTCTGTGCGCTCATTCTGATCGGGCGCTCTCTTGAGATTGCGCTTCTATGGCTGCTTGTGGGCTGTGTTGCCTTGGGGCTGCGAGGAGCCTCTCTGCCGCTGATCCTGCCTGCCTGGCAACGGGGTGAGCGCAACATGGCGGCGTTTGTGGAAGCGGCTCTTTTGTTATGCGGTCTGACTGCTCCGCTTCTGCTGGTGTGGCATCCGGTCGCAGGGTGGCGCCCGTGAGGGAAATGTCGTCTCTCATTCATTCCGGCGAGCGTGTCTCGCTGTTTCACTATCATCTGGATGCCGACCTTTGGCGCACCATGCTGGCTGCCCCTGGAGCAACTCTGCCTCTGGTTTCGGCGTGGGCTGACTCTTCTAGAATTTACGTCCTGCTTCTTGAGGGCAATCGTCCGTTGATGGCGAGCTGTGCTGTGGAGGACGGTCGTTATCTGGCACCATCCTCACGCTTCCCCGCTGCGGAGTGGGGGGAGAGGGTCGCGTATGATCTCTATGGTGTTGAAGGGATGGGCGCGCGCGATGACAGTTCTGCAGTGGATGAAGGGGGCTGGGATGCGACCTGGCCGCTCTCTGAGCGCCCGGGGCCGGGCCTGCCGGGTCTAAAACCACTTGCCGATCGGCCATTTCTTCGCCCTGAGCGAACAGGACTATGCGGGCCGTTGGGTCTGTCTTTTGATATTTGCGATGGGCGTGCAGAAGGTATTTCCGTTTCCGCAGGGTTTGCGCATCGAGGGGTATTGTCCCAACTCATTGGGAAGTCGCCGGAAGAGGGGCTGCGACTTGTTTCCCGTGTAACGGCAGGGGGATTTGTTGCTCACCCGCTGGCATTTGTGCGCGCTGTAGAGCAGGCGCGGGGTGAGCTTCCCGGCCCTGGCATTAGGGATACACGCTTCCTGTTGCTGGAGATCGAGCGGATTTCGGTTCATCTGCATGACATTGCTGTAACAATGCGCTCTGTTGAGGCAGAGATGTTTGCATCTCATTGCGATCATGCGCGTGAAGCAGTGGCGCAGGCCTGCGCTCGGGCAGGTGTTTCCCGTCGTCTGACGGATTTGGTGACATTCACTGGATTGAAGGACGGACTTGAACCCGTTCCTCTGGCGCAGGCCGTCTGTGATGTGATGGAACCAAGAATGCTGGCTCTGGCAGAGATGCAACGCACATTCGGCGCTCGCCTGCGAAAAATTGGTGCTCTGAGCGTGGAAGCCGTGCGTGAATATGCTGTGGGCGGTGTAACCGGGCGTGCTGGCGGACGGAGTCTGGACCTGCGTCGAAGGGAGGCCGGGATGCGTCTGGACGCTTTGCGGGCTACTGGTGACAGCGCTGGAGACGCACAGGCGCGCAATGCTCTGCGTTTGGCTGAAATCCGCGATTCTCTGGCTTTGATGCGCCGTATTCTGGCGAGTATCGGTATGGATGATGATGAACCCGCCCCACAGTCTTTGGAGGAGGGAATTGGTGCAGCTGAAGGTCCGCGTGGGGATGTGTGGTACTGGGTGCAGCTCAAGGATGGTCTGATCAAGGCCATTCAGGTCAGAGACCCATCCGCCTCTCTGTTGCCGGTGTTAGGAGAGGCTTTGGATGGTCTGACACCGGATCAACTGGTCACGGCCCTGCGTTCTTTCGGTCTTGCACCATCGGGAATTGCGTTATGAAGATCCTGCCCGGAACGGGGCCTTCCAGCCTGCTTCAGGCTTTTCTGGATGTGACACGCTGGCGGGCGTCCGGGCAGGATCGTCTTGGCCGGCGCCAGCCTATTGCGCTTTTTCCTCTTGAAACGGGGGGGTGTGAAGGCTGCGCAATGGAAGTTTCCGCTCTGGCAGGCAGTGCTTTTGCGCTTGAGCAGCATGGCTTTTGTCTGGTGAGTGAGCCGGAAGACGCGGACTGGCTTCTGGTAACGGGGCCGGTGACGCGGGCGAGTGCGGATGCGCTTGATCGAAACTGGCGCGCAATGCCGCGTGGCAGGAGCCTTGTCGCGGTTGGTGATTGTGCGATCAACGGCGGACCGTTCGCTACTAATTATGCTGCTTTGGGGGGGCTGGATAAACTTGCCTCAGTGAGGATGCAAGTGCCGGGCTGTCCTCCATCCCCGCAGGATCTGCTTCTGGGATTGGAGGCGCTGGCGACGGGTCAGGTCAGGACGTAACCGGTTCGTCTTCGACCGCTTCGGACATGTCTTCTGCGGCTTTCTTTAGTCGGTGATAAGAGCGCCGCGAGAAAGGCAGGATGGCGACGTACAGAACGCCCGCCGCAGCGAGAGCACCCCACGGATCAGCCACCAGAACTGCTGCAAACAGACAGGTTCCCAGCATGAGCGGTAGCACGTAACGCGATGGGACCTTGAAGTTCTTGAACGACCAGACTGGTAGCGTTGATACCAGCAGTGCCGCAGTGAAAATCAGACAGATTGCAGAGACAATTGGCGCGCGTGCGAAGTCCGCGATTGCCGGAGTGCCCATTCTGTCCGCTTCGAGGCCCAGGAAAACGGGAAACAGTACAATTCCAGCACCTGCTGGCGCAGGGACGCCTGTGAAGAAACTGTGCGAATATTCGGGTTTATCTTCGTCATCAAGGCTTGCATTGAAGCGGGCCAGACGAAGCGCCATGCAGACCGTGAACATGACGCAAGGGACAAATGCATAACGCCCTGCGTTCTCAAGGGACCACATCAGCAGGACGAATGACGGCGCAACGCCAAAGCAGACAAAGTCTGAAAGACTGTCGAATTCGGCGCCGAAGCGGGTTGTGCCTCGGAGGAGGCGCGCAATCCGCCCGTCCAGCCCATCGATGCACGCAGCAATCAGAAGGGCCACGGCTGCCTGCCCGAAGCGAAGCTCTAGCGCAAAACGCATGCCGCTTAGCCCGGCGCACAATCCGAGCATCGTCATGATATTCGGAATCAGTCGGTTGAAGGACGGGCCACGGACGCGGTTACGCGGGCGGCGTCCGATCCTGCGAAGCCTGCGGCGGATACGACGGCGTCGGGCAGGAGGTGTGTCCTGCCGGATCGGCTCGGGGGCGCTCATCGTGCGGTCTGGTTCAGAGTTTTGCCAGGACGGTTTCGCCGCCGATCATTGTCTGTCCTTCGGTCACCAGCGGCTCCACGCCGGGCGGAAGATAGACGTCTGTGCGGGAGCCGAAGCGGATCAGGCCAAAACGCTCACCGGCTTCAAGGTGATCGCCTTCCTCTACGAAGCACAGGATACGCCGTGCAATTAGACCGGCGATCTGGACAACGCCAATATTGCGACCATCGGCGAGCGTCAGGCGCAGTTCGTTGCGCTCATTATGCTCGGATGCCTTGTCGAGGCTGGCGTTGAGGAACTTGCCTGCGTGATAGGCGACCTTCGTCACCTGACCAGCAACGGGCATGCGGTTGATATGAACATCCAGCACGGACAGGAAGGTAGAGACGCGCCAGACAGGAGCTGCTCCCATTTCCAGTGCGACCGGGGGGGCGACCAGCGACACGGAGGTGATGCGCCCATCAGCGGAAGCCAGAACCAGATCCGAGCCCGGTGGTGGCGTGCGCTTTGGGTCGCGGAAGAAATAGAGGCAGAACGCCGTGAAGGCGATGCCTGCGTTACCCAGAAACCGGGTGGCGCGCCAGGGTGTTGCCCGTCCCAGGAGGCCGACGAGCGTACCTGCTGCGAGGAAGGGAGTCGCAGCGCGATGCGGCGGCGACAGGACGAGCTTCAAGGATTGAATGAGGGACATATGCGCAGTCTTACGACACCGGTAGCCGGGGTCAAGAATCCTGATTGTAAGAGCACACTTTTCCGAAGTGTTTTTCAGGCCGGTTCCGCAATCTGACGGGAGATTGGTGCCCTGACGCCTTCTTCGAGCAGGGGAAGCCCCGCATAGGCATTTTTTCTGGCCAGAACCACATGCACACCCGCGAGCGGATATCCGGTAGCTCTTCCAAGACGCTCCGGGATGGTTCCGTTACTGGTATCGAGAAAAATCGGGGGCGCCATGAGTGCGCCGGTATGTCGTTCAATCCGGAACATGCCCTGACCCAGGACGCGTGCTAACTGGTTTGTGCTGAAAGGACTGCCATGCCCGAAAGGTGTTGCATCCGTATGCGCCCAGGCTCCCGATCGGTTGGGCGTTACGAGGATGAGGCATCCATCGTCTGTCATGACACGCCACACGGCGCGTAAGAAGTCTGGAATAGAGCGCGCAAATTCCAGCCCGTGCACTACCATGACGGCATCCATTGAAAGATCGTCGAAGGGCAATCGATTGCTTTCGATGACACAATCCGGGAGGACTCGTTCGATGGGAGACAGACGCTGGGTCTGGGGTGTTTGCAGTCGACCAGAGACGGCAAAAGACGCACTCCCGGGAAGGTATGGGTGTGTATAGCCTACGCCAAGGATGCGTCTGGCTGTCAGGGAGGGCATTACGGCCCGGAGCCGCCTATTCAGCAGAAATGCAGCACGCTGGCCTGCGCGGCTCTCGTAGAAAGCGGCGGCATCGTCGGAACGGGATCGGGCCAGACGCGTCAGCATCATGATATCTAACCAGCAACATCCACGAAGGGAAACCGCCATGTCGGTCGATATTCTGTCAATCCCGGTTCTGTCTGACAATTATGCGTGGCTCGTCACTGTCCCTGATGGCACGCGGGCTTTGATTGACCCCGGCGAATCTGCGCCGGTTGAAGCTGTTCTCGGGGCCGGTAGGCTGGATCTGATTCTGCTGACGCATCATCACGGTGATCATACAGGGGGCGTAGAGAAACTGCGTCAGCGTTATGGAGCCAAGGTGTTTGGGCCTGCACAAAAGCGGGATTGGCTTCCTGCTCTGGATCGTGGGCTTGAAGACAACGATGTTTTCCAGATCGGATCGACAGATGTGCAGGCGCTCCTTACGCCAGGGCATGCTGTCGGCCATATTTCCTATGTTATCCCGGAGGTTCCCGCTCTCTTTAGCGGCGATGCGCTGTTCAGCGCTGGCTGTGGGCGATTGCTTGAAGGAACGGCTGCTGAACTCTTCAACAGTCTGCGGCGCTACGCTGATTTGCCAGACGAGACTCTGGTTTGCGCGGGGCACGAATATACGCGCTCAAATATTGCTTTTGCATTGTCTGTCGATCCGGAAAACGAGGCGCTTAGAGCGCGTGCAGCAGAAGTGGAGCGGCTTCTTGAAGCGGGCCGACCTACATTGCCCGTCACTCTTGGGGTGGAACGCGCCACTAATCCGTTTTTGCGGGCGAAAGACGTTGAGATTTTTGCCCGACTGCGCAAGGCGAAGGACGTTTTCTGAACTGCTTCCAAGAATAGGATGAAGCCAAAAGAAAACCCCGCTCCATTTGGAGACGGGGTTTTCTTTGTTCTGATGGGGAGGGGCTTTTCAGCCATGCCCCCCGAAGATGATTTTCTTGAGAAGTTCCGCGCCAACGCCGACGACGACAACCCCGGCAACCCAGAAGGCGATGAACCATCCCACCTTCTCAAGCCACATGCGCAGGCCCGCGAGAGGGCCTGTGCGGATAACAGGTTTGCCGTATTCGATCTTCATGGCGCGGTCTCCTGTAAAATCATTCCTCTGATATTAATGATAGTGCTGATCTGCCGTCACTTTTCCACGGAACACGTAATAGGAATAGATCGTGTAGGCGAGAATTGTGGGTAGCAGGAACATCGTGCCGACAAGCAGGAACGCCTGACTGTCAGGCGGCGAGGATGCCTGCCAGATGGTGATGCTCGGGGGAACGATATAGGGCCATACGTTGATGCCCAACCCGCTGAAGCACAGGAAGAACAGGACCAGCGTGCAGATGAACGGCAGGATGTGAGACTTCGGATTGCGAAGGCCCAGAAAGAGAAATGCCGTTGCTGCAATCACTGCAACCGGGACTGGGGCTACGAGTGCGACCTGCGGCCAGTCCAGCCAGCGCTGCATGTAGGTGGCATGGAGCATCGGCGTCCAGATTGAGACGGCACCGATCATGACCAGCAGCAGACCTGCGAGGCCAAATGAGACCTTACGCATGGTATCGTGTAGATCCGTTTCGCAACGCCACATCAGCCAGGTCGAGCCAAGAAGGGCATAGCCCACCGAGACGGCCAGACCGCAGAACAGCGCGAACGGCGTGCACCAGTCGAGGCTGGAGCCAACGAAAACGTTGTTCTCGACTTTGATGCCCTGAACGAGTGTTCCGAGAATGATACCCTGCATGAAGCTCGCAACGATCGAGCCGCCACAAAATGCAGAGTCCCAGAAGAACTGCGAGGATTCCTTTTTCATTTTGAAGCGGAACTCGAAAGAGACGCCGCGCAGGATGAGGGCAAGAAGCATGAACAGGATCGGAAGATACAGCGCCGGAAGAATGGTACCGTATGCCACAGGGAAGACCCCGTAGAGCGAGGCGCCACCAAAGATCATCCAGGTCTCGTTGCCGTCCCAGACGGGGGCCACGGTGTTGACCATGACGTTCCGGTGGTCGTGGTCACGCTCTTTGAGGAACAGGATGCCGATACCAAGATCGAAGCCATCCAGAACAACGTAGATGAAGATCGCGGTTGCTGCGAGGAAGGCCCATACGACGGGAAGCCAGAAGGCAGTGTCGGTCATGTTGGTTTACTCCGCCATGCCAGCGTGTGGATGATGGGAAACCTGCGTGGTTCCGGCGGACATGTGCGGTTCGTGCTCTGATGGCCCTTCCTCACCGGGATGAGGTTCCTGTGCGAAGGAATGCAGCAGGATGCCGATGCCACCGGCAAACACGATGAAATACACAATGACGAACGCAACCATGGAGGTGGCGATGCTCGACAGAGCAATGGCGGACACGCTGTCGGAGGTCTTGAGCAGGCCGTAAACCGTAAATGGCTGACGTCCTACTTCCGTCGTGACCCAGCCGCAGAGCAGTGCGATGAAGCCGGCAGGCGACATCCATAGCGCTACGCGATGCAGGAGTGTGCTGTCATACAGACGGCCCTTCCAGCGCAGGTAGAGCGAGAACACGCCGATCAGCGCCATGAGCATGCCCAGGGCCACCATGATGCGGAACGAGAAGAACAGCAGCGGCGAGTATGGACGCAGGTCTTTGGGGTAGTCCTTCAGGCCCGGTACTTTGCCATCGAGGCTGTGCGTCAGGATCAAAGAGCCGACCAGCGGAATCGCGACCTTGAAGTGTGTGGTCTCGTTTTCCATATCCGGGATGCCGAACAGCAGTTCAGGTGCGCGTCCCTCGGATTCCCAGTCACCTTCCATCGCTGCAATCTTGGCGGGCTGATATTCAAGGGTATTAAGCCCCTGTGTATCGCCAGCCAGAACCTGCATCGGCGAAACGATGGCGGCCATCCACATCGCCATGGAAAACATCAGCCGGACCTGTTCGGAAGCCTGACGTCCCTCGCGACGTGCCTTGAGCAGGTGCCATCCACCCACGCCTGCCACGATGAATGCCACGCAGAGGAATGCTGCCAGGCCCATGTGTACGAGGCGGAACGGGAAGGAGGGGTTGAAGATGATCTTCCACCAGTTTCCCGGCAGGAAACGGCCGGTTGCGGTGTCGATGATGTAGCCCTGAGGTGTCTGCATCCAGGAGTTGGACGCCAGAATCCAGCTCATCGAGATGAGAGTGCCTATGGCAACCATGCAGGTTGCACCGAAATGCAGACCTTTGCCGACCCTGTTCAGGCCGAACATCATGACGCCAAGGAAGCCTGCTTCGAGGAAGAAGGCAGTCATCACTTCGTAGGCGAGCATCGGACCAAGGATCGGACCGGCCTTCTGCGAAAATTGCGACCAGTTGGTGCCGAATTCGTAGGACATCACCAGACCGGAAACCACACCCATCGCGAAGACGACGGAAAAGATCTTCAGCCAGTATTTGAAGAGATCGAGATATGCACTGCGTCCCGTGCGGAGCCACATGCCTTCAAGGACTGCAAGATAGGATGCAAGTCCGATGGAGAATGCCGGGAATACGATATGGAACCCGACCGTGAACGCGAATTGAAATCGCGCGAGAAATAAAGCCGATAGGCCAAACATGCCGAGCTTGCCTTCCGTCCGGACGACGGAGCACAGATTGCCGGCATGGCTGCGTCAGAGGCCGGGATATTGCGCTCGCGCCATGAAAAGAGCGTTAGCCACCGCAGCGATACTGCGCGGGGCCTGGCTCATCCAAGTCAGAACAAGTGAAGGCAGCGGAAGTTTTCTTTTGCCGGACACAATTTTGACATGGATCAAACCTGATGCGGGTCTACCCCTGCCTGTGTGAGGCGTCAAACATTCTCGTGATAATTGATAAAATTTTCGTGTTACCGAAGGTTGGCGTACCTTGGCGCACATCTATCGGGAGCATTATGGGGCGGCCACGCGGATAGCTGGCCGAAGAATCGCCGTCTTGGACAAAGGCTGCGAGTTTTTCCTGAAATTTGGGAGGAAGCTGGCTCTGGAGTATCGGCGACTCAAGCAGCAGATGTGCTGCGTCATGCCATTGAAAGATCCTCAGAGTTGCGGTGCCGTCGAGGTTCGGCATGGAAAGGCGTGCGGACAGATCTATTGTTGGGTTACGATCCTGCCTGTGGATTGACGCCCGGCAGTGCTGCAGCAGCAAGGCACTGTAACCGGACATGGAGACAAGTGAACTGCGCCTGTTCTGAGTGCCCGCAAGGGCCACTGCTATATCAAGATCGTCCACTGTTCCGCTCCAGCCTGCCAGCAGCCCCGAGCCAGATAAATGTTTTGCGGACAAGCTCAGGCCTGCGCGTGTTTCTGTAGGCCCGGCTGAGGGTTTCACCCAGCTCTGTGCGGTAAAGCCCGTCAGATCCATCTCAGTGAAAATATGCAGATTTTTTTGTGCGGTGAGGTGTGCACTCGCTCCCCTGAAATGAATCTTTCCCGAGTTGAGAAAGAATCCATGGAGGGTATCTGATGTCAGTGTGAGGGTAAGGTCCGGGGTGACGCTGCGGAACGCCTGACGTCCCTTGAGGGTGAATGCCAGACCCTGATGTGTCCAATCTAGCCAGGAACCTCCAAGAACAAGTGCGCTCCCAGCCCATGCGGCAGTAATGTCTCCGGATGGCGGCCTGACGTGGGGAGCATCAAAAGTCAGCTGAGCCCCGAAGGGCCACCCAGATTTACGGCGCCCGCTATCCGAGATTGTCCATCCATGCTGGCGGGCGTCTGCAATTACGAGATCTGCGGAAGCGCCGAGACGATTCTGTGTAATGCGCCACGCCAGTGCGTCTGTGAGGAGCATGCAGGTAACGGCAAGAAGCGTATAAAGAGCATAATGCAGGTAACGGACAGTAATCAATCTGTCTCGACTGCCCTTGTCCTTGAGGCGGAGCCAAAGCTCAAAGACGAGGGTGCGCATTTTTTATCCCCAAGAGAGGTTTAGTAGCCATTATTGAGCGCTTAAAAGGAGTCTGGAGGCAATATTTCGGAGAGTTTCCAGTTTTTCACCTGATCGTGAAGGCCCGTTAATGGCTGTATTCCGGGATTTTTATCATGGTAAAGTGCTTTGAAAAAAGAACGCGAAAAATTATGCCGGATTTTTCTCCGAAACTTTGTCAAGAGGTTGTGAAAGAAATAAATCAGCTGCCTCCACAGAGTTATCCACAGGGTCGCGCGGAAGATCGTAGGTTGCGCACAACTCATCCCAACTCTTTTCCAATGCGGGGATAAATTTTTTCCTGTCTTTCGTCGCTGGTAGGGGCTTACCGATGACAACATTCAGGGTGCCTGGGTTCCTTCGCCATTGGCTGCGCTCCCAGAACAGACCTGAGTCCGTTACGACGGGAATAACAGGCACGGAAGCCTGCCGGGCGATGCCAACGATTCCCGGTTGGATGGGATGACGTTCACCGGGCAGCGTGCGCGTTCCTTCAGGAAAAATGATGATGCCCCGCCCGTCTTCGTAAGCATCGGCAGTCGCTTTCATCATGCCGCGAAGCGCTTTGGCGCCGTCACTGCGTTCGACAGAAATCATGCCGCTGAGAATCAGCATAGGCCCGACGAAAGGAATTTTGGTGAGCTCGCGCTTGATCACATAGGCCGGTCTGGGCAGCAAATTCATCCAGATGAAGCCGTCACAAAATGACTGGTGCTGGGACGCGATCAATACTGGCCCGACAGGGAGGTTTTCCCTGCCAACGACATTAATCCTGATACCGCAGATTTTCCCGAGCCCTGCCAGAACGGCTTTGGACCATAATTTTGCATAGCGGAGCGCCAGATTCCGTCTCCCCGAGAGGCGGATAGGCAGAGCCCCGATTCCCATGACGATCGTCAGCAGCAGTAGGTAGGCGTTAAACAGCAGGCCACGGAAAATGCTCATCATGGCTTTGTGCAGACCAGAAAACGCGCTTGCAGACAAGAGAGCGTTAACTGGAAGTGCTGCTTGTTCAGTGTTGGCTCAGCCCATCAGTTCCGTCTGGAAGGCCGGTCAGGAAGCTGAGTTCAGCACCAAGGAATTTACTGTATTCCCGGAGCAGTAGCCATATTGTTGGTCGGGACAGAGGGGAATCCAATGCCGGAGGAACAACCGGGTAAGGAATAAGAGTGAGGTTCGGGTCTGTGCGACTGATTTCAAGCAGCGCACGGCGCATATGATATCCGGCCGTGACAATCAGCAGCTTATGAAGCTCGTGAGTGTGCGCCCAGTCCGCTGTTTCATGGGCGTTTCCAATTGTGCTGACTGCGCGCCTTCCGAGTGTGATTCGTGCAGAAAGCGATTCTGGCAGGGGCTCCTGGCCCACTTTTGAAAGGTGATGCAGCGTGACATGGGGGCCCACCCCTGAAATCAGCAGCAACTGACCGTAGCCGCCTTTCAGAAGGGACACTGATGCATCGATCCGGGATTGTCCGCCTGTCAGGACGACGATGCCATCGCAGACAGGGGCAACAGGAGGTGGGGTGCGGGCATCCATGACGAACCAGACAAACCCTGCTGCCCAGAGTGCGACGCTGATCAGTATCAGGGCAAGCAGGCGCTTCACGGCAGGCGTCGTAGCCAGACAAGCACGACGCTCTGTGCCGTCAGCCAGCCAAGAAGTGCAGCCAGGAAGGGGAGTGAGGCCAGCATCTCAAGGAGAGAGTGTGGGAGCACGGATAGCGTAGCACTCCACGCTGCGAGCGTGTCAGCGGGAGGTGGCGGCTGAGCATTCTGGTCTTGAAACGGCGCGAGAAGGCGCGCGAGAAACATGAGGATGGGAGCGAGCGCGGCAAGCCCCATGATGCCACCCAAAAGGCTGAGGCCAGCGGCTCTACGCGCGATTTTTCCGGAGATCTGTCTGTCCGTCGCGCCAATGGCGTGAATGATTTCGACGGCTCTGCGCTGTGCGGAGACCGAGCGTCTTACGGTAATGCCGACCGAAAGTACGGCAATCGCTGCAATCAGGCTGACTGCCAGCCAGGCACACCCTACAAGGCTACTCCCCAGACGCTGCAACCGGATGCTCCAGCGCATATCTTCTTCGATGATGGCTTCGGGAAACAGGGCATGGACGACAGCTTCAAGGTCAATGCCATGTTCATGCCGCACGACAAGAACGGCGGGTAAACTGAGGGCGGGTGGTTTTCCAGCCTTGTCGTCGGTTTCGCCAAGCCATGGAGCCAGCAAGCTACGCACTTTTTCCGGTGTTAGGAGTTTGGTATCCGTAACACCAGGGGTCTCGTGCAGGGTTTTGAGCAGGTGGTCCGTTCTGCTTTGTGCGTGATCGGCGTCGGTGGGGATTTCGATTGTCGCCGAGCTTTGGGCAGCAGTATTCCAGCTTTCGGCCAGCGCCTGAATTCCTGTGAGGCCTGCTAGTGCAAGGCCCGCAAGCATGGTCATCAATGCGACGAGAACCGGAAGACTCCCGGATCGAAGGCCGGGTGAGATGGGACCACTCATGCGAAGTCCGATCTGTCGAGAGTGCCATTGCGCAGATTTATGGATGGCGCCGGTGCTTCCCGCACGAGCATTTCGTTATGGGTCGCAACAATAACTGTCGTTCCCATTTCCACTAGTTGCTGAAAGGTAAAGAGCAGTCTTCGTGCCTGCGACTCTTCCAGGGCATTTGTAGGTTCGTCTGCGAGGAGCAGGGAAGGGCGACCGATCAGTGCGCGGGCAATTGCGACGCGTTGTTGTTCCCCGCCAGAAAGTTCGCGGGGGGAATGCCGTGCAAGCCTTGCGACATCGAGCCATTCAAGAACTGAAAATGTTTCCTGCTCGATTTCGTCTTTTTTTGCGCCACGGAGGCGAAGCGGCAATGCAACATTGTCAAAGACGCTCCATTCACCAATCAGCCGGTAATCCTGAGGGACAAAGCCAATCCGACGCCTTAATTGCGTGAGCGAGTTACGCCGTGCATTGGTGACGGAGGTCCCAAGAATGCTGAGTTTTCCGCCAGAAGGCTGTTCCCCGAGCGTGAGGAGTTTCAGAAAGCTTGATTTGCCCGCACCGGATGGCCCGAGGAGCCATCGGAAGCCGCCCTGTGGGACGTCCAGTGTCAGTCCGTACAGGATGGGTTTTCCCGTCCCGCGAGGTTGCATGGACACGTTGTCGAGGCGGATCATGGCCCGAACTTCACTTCAGGATGTATGGCGTTCACCGTTCATTAACTATTTTTCAGCATATTGCGTGAAAAAGGAAGAGCCTGGAAAGAATGTCCCTGCTTTCAGGTGTTTCGCAAGTCCAAGGAGCGATTACGTGCGCCTCGAATGCCCCCATTGTCATGCTGTCTTCGAGGTTCCTGAAGTTCTGCTTGGTAAAGCAAAGAAGCTTCGTTGTGCCAATTGCGGCGAGACATGGGAACCCGGTGATGTGGAAGCGGCTGAAGAGCAGTCTGTTTTGGAGCCAGAGGAACCTGCATCATCAGAGCCAGCAATGTCTTCTGGTGCAAGGCAGCTTTGTTCTGGCTTTGAAATGTCTTCGAAAGCGGCACATGATATGTCTGACCGCAGCGTCGTCGCAGAGCGTGAAGGGTTGGGCCAGCTTCGTTCCCAGAGAACGAGGAATGGAAATGTTTCTGTGGGCGACGAACCAGTGAAGCCCGTGGTGATGATTGGCAGCAAAGGCTCCTGGGCCGTAGCATGGTGCTGCAGCGTGGTGATTGTGGCGGGAAGTGGCGCCGCCCTGTGCCGCTGGTACGGCGTTCTAGGGCATATGTGGCCGAAATGAGCCATTAGCCGCCTCTCAGCGGCTACCGCCTGTTACATGTTGCGGGCAGCGAGTGCTGAAATCGTGGCACCAATAGCGGCGATGGCCATCAGCAGGAAGCCGTCAAAAATCAGCGATCCGGGGGTGAGCAGGTGGCTGCCGATCTGGAGCTGATAGGGAATCGTGTTGGCAACATGGTTCATGATGTCGCGGGCCTGCGGATCTGCGTTGGCAGCACTCGTGGTAATCGCACCGACGATGTGGGGCAGGATATACCAGCCAATCCCCAGAATCAGGAGAAGCGGTGCAAGCAGTTCTGCGATCTGCTGAACGAAATAGAACGCAAAATAACTGATCGACCAAATGCCGGTTCGGATCAGAGCGCCCACCGCGATGGGGCCTTTTGCGTCGTCGCGCGTGCCTATGAGACGATCCGCAACATGACGGGGGGGCTGCATATCCATGATACGACTTCCAGTAATCCGGTGTCGGGGGTTAGTCTTCGCCCCTTAGATAAGTCGGACGAACGCTCTGGTCCCGACTAGCTGCAAGAGACCGTCAATGCAAACTTTCCGGTGTTCCCATGCCGTTTTTTGAGGCCGATTATCACGCTGTGATGCCAGAAACACCCAAAGTGTTGCTGGTTGAGCCCGATGAGGTTCATTCCCGTCGAATCTCCCGTGTCCTGTCGCGGCAGGGGTTTTCCGTCGTGCGGTCCGTGAGTGGTGAAGCGGCGCTTGTCGCGATTGAGCGCTCGATCCCTGATCTGGTTGTTGCCTGCTCCGACTTGCCGGGCATGACGGGGGGACAGCTCGCGCGCAGATTGCGTCTGGACGCCCTAACGCGGACAATCCCCATTTTGATGCTGACGCAGGATGCGTCTGCGGGCCTTGAACGTGAGGGGCTGGAGAGTGGCGCAGACGCTTATATCTCCAAGTCCGCGCATCCAGATCTTCTGGTGCTGCGCATGCGGGCTTTGCTGCGTGAAGGACCGGAGCTCGTGCCGGTGGATGAGGCTGCCCGTCTTCGTCGAGCAAGAATCGTCATTGTGAATTCCCCACGTAATGACGACGGCGATGATGAACTGTCGGATGATGCGCCGGAGACGACCCTTGGAGAGTTGCTCTGGCGGGACGGTCACACTGTTACGTCCATAGAGCGCTCCAATGATCTGATTGAAGGCGGATGGCTGCGTGGTGCGGATGCGCCTGACTGTCTGGTGATTGAACTGGGCAGCGGGCGGGAGGATCTGGAGTTTTGCCGGTTGCTGGATGCACGCCGACAGGTTGTGCTTGAGGCAGGCGGTATTCCTTTCCGGACACTGGGAATAGTGGAGGCCGCGCGATTCAGGCGGCAGTCATCCGGAGAATTTTTTGAAGCCGGAATCGATGATCTGGTGCCGAGTGACATCGCTTTGGAAGCTTTGGCGCTACGGATCAGAACGCTGGCGCAGAGGCGCATGGCGCAGGACGAGTTCCGCCAGCAGGAAATAGAGCGCCAGCAGAATGCGCTTGCTCTTGAGGCTGCAAGAGCCAAGGCGGAAATGGCCGAGGCGCTTTCTCAGGCGAATACAGAGCTGGCCCGAACCAATGCCCAGTTGATACAGGCGCAGGCAAAGCTGGTTCACACGGCAAAAATGGCGTCACTGGGAGAGCTGGTCGCGGGCATTGCGCACGAAATCAACAACCCGCTCGCGTTTACGATTGCGCATGCAGATACCGTTTCCCGTACGCTCCGGAGTCTTCGCGCGCTGGAGGGATCAGACGAAGCAAACGCCCTGACCGAGAAGGGGGCTGCGCGTCTCGATTCGATGAAGCTGGGTCTTCAGCGTATTCAGAATCTTGTGCTGAGCCTCAGGCGTTTTTCGCGTCTGGACGAAAGTGCGTTTCAGAAAGTGGATGTCCCCGCTGCACTGGAGACGGCACTTGCACTGCTTGCTCATAAGCTTGGCAAGGGCATTGAGGTGCTCAGGGATCTGCAGGCGCCTGTGCATCTGGTCTGCCAGCCTGCTTTGTTGAATCAGGTGGTGATGAACATCGTCTCCAATGCTGCGGATGCACTGGCGGATACGTCTGTTGAACGTGAACGGCCGCAGGGCCGAATAGTCATTTCGTCTGTGATGGAAGACGGACGGTATGAAATCACGATTGCCGATGATGGACCGGGTCTGCCTGTTGATCTGCGTGCGCGGGTTTTTGAACCTTTTTTCACTACCAAACCCGTTGGAACCGGCACGGGGCTTGGGTTGGCTATTGCCTATGGGGTGATGGAAGCTCATGACGGGACCATCGAAATTACGGATGCCAATTTGCCGGATGGGCGTGGTGTGGGGGCATGTTTCCGCCTGAGCATTCCCGTTCGTATGACTGAAGAGGGGCCGGTTGCGATCGGTCGTCCATCATGATCTGGAACTCTGCCGAAGAACGGCCTTCAATTCTGCTGGTCGATGATGAGGAGGAAATTCTCGTCGCCCTGACGGATCTGCTGGAAGACCAGTATGACATCCTCTCGACAACGGATCCTCTGCATGCCTTGGAGATTCTAAGGGCTCATCCAGATATCGCGACCATCATTTCTGATCAGCGCATGCCTGGTCTGACAGGCGACCAGCTTCTTGCGAAGGCCCGGACGTTTTCGGATGCACGAAGCATCCTGCTGACGGGCTACGCGGACCTGGATGCCGTGGTTTCGGCGCTCAATCAGGGGCAGGTGCAGGCTTATGTGCACAAGCCATGGGACTCCGATGCTTTGCGCCCGCTTGTTGGGGAGGTTACGCAGCATTGTCTTGCACAGAGGGCATTGCGGACGGAGCAGGCTTTGCTTCGGGGATTGATGGAGGCGCTTCCAATAGGTCTCGTTTTTTCCGACGCGCAGGGACGCTGTATCCGCAGTAATGTTCGGAACCGGGCGGAAGTCGCGGGTGAAGATGAACTGACGCATTATCCCCAGCAATTGCGCTCCAGAATTAGAGAGATGCGCGAAGAGGTTGCCCGGCAAGGTCATGACGAGCAGATTGTTGCCGAGGAAATTCCCGATGTGGATGGGAAGGGCGGGGTCCAGACCCGTTGGCATGAGGTAACGCGGCTTGCTCTGGCCTGGCCGCAAGGAGCTCCATCGTCGGAGGCATGGCAGGTTTGCATGGACCGCGATGTTACAGGGCGCGTTCTGATGGAGAGCCGTCTACGGCAGGCTGACAAGTTGCAGTCTCTTGGCACGCTGGCCGGCGGTATAGCTCATGATTTCAATAATCTGCTAGCAGCGATTTCAGGCTCTCTGGAGCTGCTGGAAGACGTCACCGACTTCGATGAAACGGGCCGAAATCTGCTGAAAAATGCTGTGGATTCTGCGCAGCGCGGGGCTGTCCTGACGCGCCGTCTTTTACAGTTTGGCCGCCCGCGTGAGGCACGTCTGGCGCCTGTGAAGATCGACGGGTTGCTGCATGATCTTCGTGATCTTCTGGCCCAGAGCCTGAAAAGACGCGACGGGGGAGCTGGCAAAGAAAAGCTGGCATGTGCGCTTTGTGTCAAGGATATGCCTGAGAACGTTCCGGATATCTGGTCTGACCCGGATCAGCTGGAAATGGCGCTTCTCAATCTGTGTGTGAATGCACGTGATGCCATGCCGCATGGTGGGCATGTTACGATCGAGGCTCGGGTGGTGCCGCAGCGGATGAAGGACCTGCCTGTGCAGTGTTCATCGTCTGTTGCTGTTGCGCTGGATGTTATTGATCAAGGTGAGGGCATGTCTCCTGAGGTCATGAAGCGCATCTTTGATCCGTTTTTCACAACGAAAGAGGTTGGGCGGGGCACCGGGCTGGGACTTTCGGGTGTCTATGGGTTCGTAAACCGGAGTTATGGTGAGGTGCTGGTGGAGAGCACGCCGGGGAAAGGAACGCGCATGACGCTTGTTCTGCCTGCCGCTCTGCAAAGCGCACCCCCTGCAGTCAATCCGCGCAAAATTGAAGAGCGTTCTGGAGCGAACTCCACTCAGGCGCAGAAAATTCTGGTTGTTGACGATGAGGATCCCGTCAGGCTCGTTACCGAAGGCTTTTTAAAGCTTGAAGGGCATGACGTTGCTGGGGCTTCGTCCTTGGAGGAGGCTTTGGCCCGTGTCGATGAACGGGGTGCGTTCGACGTCGCTGTGATCGATGTCAGAATGCCGGGGCATGACGGGGTGGCCTGTGCGGAAGCGTTGCGCCAGATCTTGCCTACGCTGAAAATATTGTTTGTTAGCGGTCATACTGGCGACGTCCTGGCGCGTGGGCTTGCAGATGCTCTGCCCAAACCGTTCACACAGGAAAGTCTGCGGCTGGCTCTGGCGCGTCTGGACTAGCTGTAAGGGGTTCCAGCGCAGGGGCCTCTTGCGTCTGCGGCTGGCACTCCCATCTTCTGGTGTGATGTCTTACCAAAACAACTCCCATGATCCGGTCGGCTGGCATGGCACGACCATTCTCTGTGTACGGCGGGGCGCGCAGGTCGCCATGGCTGGCGATGGACAGGTTTCCCTTGGGCCGACGGTCATCAAGGGGAATGCCCGGAAGGTCCGTCGGATCGGTCCTGGTGGCAACATCCTGGCTGGCTTTGCTGGTGCGACGGCAGATGCCTTCACGCTTCTGGAGCGTCTGGAAGCAAAGCTCGAACGTCATCCGGGACAGCTCGAACGCGCTTGCGTGGAGCTTGCAAAAGACTGGCGAACCGATCGTTATCTGCGTCGGCTGGAAGCTATGATGGCGGTGGCGGACGAGCATCGTTCTTTTACCCTGACGGGAAATGGAGATGTTTTGGAGCCTGAGGACGGCATTGTGGCTATTGGTTCCGGCGGAAATTATGCGCTGTCTGCTGCCAGGGCGTTAATCGATATTGATGGCATGAGCGCTGCGGATATTGCGCGCAAAGCAATGCGGATCGCTGGTGATATCTGTGTCTACACCAATTATTCCGTGACGATGGAAACGCTAGGCGAGGAGAACGTCTGATGGATGTCCCTAACTTTCGTCCGGGCGAAATCGTCGCGGAACTTGATCGCTTCATTATCGGGCAGAATGATGCCAAGCGCGCAGTCGCCATTGCAATGCGCAACCGGTGGCGCCGGGCGCAGCTCGCTGAAGTGATTCGTGACGAAGTCGTTCCAAAGAATATTCTGATGATCGGCCCGACGGGCTGCGGAAAGACCGAGATCGCAAGGCGTCTGGCGCGTCTGGCTCAGGCGCCGTTCCTCAAGATTGAGGCGACCAAGTTCACGGAAGTTGGCTATGTCGGGCGCGACGTGGACAGCATTGTGCGGGATCTGGTGGAGGTTTCGATCAACATCCTGCGCGACGTACTGCGGAAAGACGTTCAGGGAAAAGCGGAAGAGGCCGCTGAAAACAGACTGATCGAGGCTCTTGTCGGCGAAAAGGCATCTGCTGACACCAAGGTGAAGTTTCGCCAGATGCTGCGTGATGGTGCGCTGGAAGATAAGGAAATCGAGCTTCAAATCACCCCTGATCCGCAAGGGGGTGGAGAAAAGGGCGCAGGCGACTTGCCGGGTTTGCAGCCAGGGCAGGTTATCAATTTCAATGACATGGTGAAGGGCTTCATGAACCGGATGCCCAGCCGGAAGAAGCTGAAAGTATCCGTCGCGCGGGAGCAGCTTATTCGGGAGGAGGCAGACAAGCTTCTGGATGATGAGGCGCTCAAGCGCGAGGCTGTTGCCCACACGCAGGAGCATGGAATTGTTTTTCTTGATGAGATCGACAAGGTCTGTGCGAATTCCGAACACGGAACGCGGACGGGGGATGTCTCGCGTGAAGGTGTGCAACGCGATCTTCTCCCTCTAATCGAGGGCACGACGGTCAGCACAAAATACGGCCCCGTGAAAACGGACCATATCCTGTTCATTGCCTCGGGTGCTTTCCACATTGCGAAGCCTTCGGATCTGCTGCCGGAGCTTCAGGGGCGGTTGCCGATCCGCGTTGAACTGTCAGGCCTTACCCGCGATGACCTGAAGCGTATCCTGCTGGAGCCCGAGCACTCTCTCCTCAAGCAGTATGTTGCCCTGATGAAGACTGAAGGGGTGGCGCTGGAATTCAGTGAGGACGCCGTGGATGCACTTGCGGAACTGGCCGCAGATATCAACGAGCGTGTCGAGAATATTGGCGCACGCCGTCTGGCGACTGTTCTGGAGCGTCTTTTGGAAGACATTTCGTTCTCTGCGTCCGAGCGTAATGGCGAGGTGGTGCGGGTGACGGCTGCGGATGTTCGTGACAAGGTGGCGCCGCTTGCCCGCAAGGGCGATCTGAGCCGGTTTATCCTGTGACGGAGATCTGAGTTTGAGTGACCCTTTTTTGTTGCCGCAGGAAGATAGTGCGGCAGCTGCGATCAATGAGATTGAATCTGAGCTGGCGCTCTTTGATGACTGGATGGAGCGCTATCAGTACATCATAGAAATGGGGCGCAAGCTGCCTGCTTTCCCGGAGCAATGGCAGGATTCGCCACATCGTGTGCCGGGATGTCAGAGCCAGGTATGGCTGGAAGCAGAAGAGCGCGAAGGCAGGCTTCTGTTTGCGGGTGCATCGGATGCAGCGATTGTGCAGGGGCTCGTTGCACTGCTGCTCAGAGTATATTCAGGGCGTTCCGCTGAGGAAATTCGCCAGACGAGCCCTGTTTTTTTACACGATATGGGGCTTGTCAAAGCACTTTCTACAAATCGTGGAAATGGTGTGGAGGCTATGGCGAACGCGATCCAGAAGCGTGCTGCCGTTGTCTGATATTTATCAACTCATCTGAAGATGAAGCCTGCTGACAAATGTCAGCAGGCTTTTCTTGTTTAATGACCTTGAGTTGCCGGTGCTGCTGGCATTGAAGGCATTGAACCCATGGATGGCATCGTACCAGCAGGGGCAGGTGTTGCGCATTTCGTGAATTTGCCTTTTTCGTCACGGCAGGGAGCAGGTTTCTTAGGCGCTTCACACTTGGCGAATTTTCCCTTTGCATCCCGACACGGCTTGGCATGGGCAATCTGCCCACCGAATGCGGCGACGGCCATTGCAGCGAATGCGATCTTGCGGAGCATCATTGTTCCATATTTCCGTTATGGCAGCCCTCCATAAGGGCGGCGTTGTTACGGAGTATGAAAGAAAAAGATCGACACTCGCAAGTTTGACGTAGCAAGTGGCGAAAAACTATTCGAAGCCGTTGTTTTCTTCTTTTCCTGTACTCCAGTTCAGGGTTCCGTGAAATTGAGCTTCCACGGGCTCACCGTTCTGGAGCGCGGGCAGATACCGGGCCAACGTGAAATATGCGAGCGTGGCCTGACGCAGAGTATCGGGACCGTCTGACGCCACGCAGTCGCGGGCTGCTCCGGCAATGCTTACAGTGCACGTTACATGGAATGATCCCTGAGTACCGTTCCGCAGAGCTTCGAGCGGGTATCGAGGTTCGATTGTGTGTGAATGATCCAGAAGCTGCATGGTCGACGGCGCATGGAAGAGGTGGAAATTGATTGTTTCCTCCCATGTGGAAGCAACGGGCTTTCCATTGTCATAAGCTGGCAGAAAATGAGACGTCATGACCATCTGAAGTGCCGCCAGACCAAAATTGGGGGCACTGCTTTTCGTGACATTGCATTTCGTTGCGGTGCCGGCTTCCGAGATGTTGCAGGCAAGATGCGCTGATCCGTCCTGTCGTGCCACGGCTTCGGCTGGTGGGAAAACAAGTCTTGTCCGGTGGTGTTCATCCAGCGTTGCCACTATGGGCGCGCAATAAGCCGACCCCGCAGAAAGGAACATGGACATGACAAGAAAAGCAAAGGTGCGGCGCAGGAGCGTGGGGCTTGTCCGGGTCAGTCAATTATATTGCAACATTGAGCAACATTTTTGAGCTGTAAATGCTGTGCCCATAAAAAAGAGGCACCCTAAGGCACCCCTTTTCCGTCACGCGTGTCGCTCTAGAGGATCACTTTTGATCTGGCAGGGCGTAAGCGATGAGGTAGTCACCCATGCGGCTGGGGAACGAATTGTGCCCACCAGCATATGTCACGATGTACTGCTTTCCGTTGATGGCATACGTCATCGGGGTGGACTGGCCACCAGCCGGGAGACGATCCTGCCACAGGGTCTTGCCGTTCGTGATGTCATAGGCACGGATGTAATAATCCATGCTGGACGTCAGGAAGCCGACATTACCTGCTGTGGAGAGCGGGCCACCAAGGCTCGGTACACCGATCTTGATCGGCGGGAGCTGGATTGGAAGCGCACTGCCATACATCGAGTCACGCAGGGTACCATTGCGGTGCTGCCATACGACCTTGTTGGTGCGCAGGTCGATGCCGGCAACATGGCCCCAGGGCGGCGTGCGGCAAGGCATCTTGATGCCAACCTTCAGCAGCACTGGATCCAGGAACGGATGGAGGTCTACTGCATACGGGATGCCGTAGTTGTGCTGTAGGCCAGTTTCGCCACCAGTGCCCTTTGCGTTTGCATCCGGCCATAGCGGGTTGCCCGGACCACGGGGCACAAGGCGGGAGACGAACGGCAGGGAGATCGGGTTAGCGAAAGCCACCTGACGCTGCGGGTCAACGGAGAGACCGCCCCATTCGAACATGCCAAGGTCACCCGGGAAGATGAGCGAGCCCTGAAGCGAAGGCGGCGTGAACGGGCCTTCGTAGCGCAACTGGTGGAAATAGATCTGGCAGAACATCTGATCGAAGATGGTACCGCCCCAGATGTCGCCATTCGAGATCGGATTCTTCGGACGCAGCGAGAGCTTGGATTCCGGCTGGGTCAGGCTTACGTGGTCACCAGGAGCAGCGCCTTGGGGAACAGCAGTTTCCGGAGCAGGAACGATCTCTTTGCCTGTACGGCGATCGAGAACGAAGATGTCACCCGTCTTTGTAGGAGCATAGATCGCAGGGACGATCGAGCCATCTTTCTGGGTGATGTCCACGAGGCTCATCTGGGAAGGAAGATCCATATCCCACAGGTCATGATGAACCGTCTGATAGAACCAGGCCAGCTTGCCGGTGTCTGCGTTAAGCGCGATTACGCCCGGTGCAAAACGCTCGGACTCCTTGGTGCGATAGCCGCCCCACTGGTCTGGTGTGCCAACGCCCATCGGAATGTACACAAGATTCAGGTTCTTGTCGTAGGACGACACGATCCAGGAATTTGGTGAATTTGGATGGAAATGCGGGTGATCGTCGCCCGGCATCTGGTTCGGATCAGGGTTGGAGGCGTCAAATACCCATACCAGCTTGCCAGTATAGACATCGTAGGCCTTCGTCGCGCCGGAAGGCTGACGAACTGAACCGTTATCGGTGATCGCGCTGTTGACGATGATCAGCTTGTCCGTGATGACCGGCGGAGACGTCGGTTCATACAGGCCGGCAGTCGTGAAAGGCTGGTGAGGGCCGGCGGGGTTGATTTCGCCGTCTTCGCCAAAGCCATGGCACTTTTCACCGGTTGCCGCATCGACTTCGACCAGGCGGCCGTCGTTTACGGGCAGGATGATGCGCTTTGCACAATCGGTCGGAGCGGGCTGGCCGTCCGTGTCGGTTGCGCCGGCAGCAGTCTCATGGAAGCTGACGCCACGGCAGGTCAGATGCTGGAAGCCCGGATCAATCTGAAGCTTCGGGTCATAGACCCACTTCACTTTGCCCGTTGCGCCATCAATAGCGAAAAGCTTCTGATGCAGGGAGCAGGTGTAGAGCGTGTTGTCGAATTCGATCGGGGTGGCTTCGTTGGTTGCTTCGCCCGGGTCATTCGAGTTCATCAGGTCGCCTGTGCGAATCTTCCAGGCAACCTGGAGGTTCTGCACGTTGGACGAGTTGATCTGCTTCAGCGGGGACCAGCGGTCACCGGCCTGCGTGCGGCCATAAGCATGCCACTCGCTGTCTGGTACGTTGTCCGGATCAGCAGGTGCAGCATTGGCGACCTGCGTCGGGAGCTGGCCGCTGATGTCGTACGGGTCTGTGAACAGGGATGCCAGCAGAGCCAGAACGCCGAGTCCAACAGAACCTGCCAGAGGAAGCACCGATGCGCGGGTCGCGCCAACCTGACGGTAAACGAAAGGAAGGAGGAGCCAGACGCCAAGAATCAGAACGATATCAAGGCGCGGAAGAAGGCCCCAGATATCGAGGCCGACTTCGCTGAATGCCCAGCCAAGTGTTCCGAGGGTAACGAGAGCGAAGAGCCAGAGGGCTGCCTCGTTCTTGCGCCATGCCAGAAAAGCGGTCGCGAGAAGTGCGAGGCCGAGGATTACATAATAGAGGGGGCCGCCCAGAGAGGCCAGCCACGCGCCTCCCACGGTAAGAAACGCACCGCAAAGTGCGAATACCGCGGCCGTTATCAGAGCCCAAAGCCCTGGCCGGGATGTCGTTTTCATATTGTTCCTAGAGCTGTGTTTCGGATGCAGCACTGTGACTATCGGAAAAAGCACATGAAGGCGGGGGCGGGTCAAGATGTAGGAACCTTCATGTTACTCACGTCTCCGTGATCAATGTCACGTGATCGTGTTTGTGAGTGCTTTGATATCAAGAGTCTTCTTGTATGTATGAAGGGTATCCGCTAAGGACCCCACTTCGCGCACGCGTCCGGGCCTCTAGGTGGCATGCCCGGCCGTGCAGTGTTGCATCCTGGTATGTGACCATTCGTTTACGGCGAGGGAGACCGAAATGCCCAAGATGAAGACCAAGTCGTCTGTCAAGAAGCGGTTCAAGATTACCGCAACTGGCAAAGTGATGTGCGGACCTGGCAACAAGCGCCATGGCCTTATCAATCGCCCCCAGAAGATGAAGCGCACCAACCGTGGTCCTCAGACCATGACGGATATGGATGCGAAGACAATCAAGCAGTGGGCGCCCTACGGGCTTTCGTAAGGAGATAAGGTACTATGGCACGTGTTAAGCGGGGCGTAACGTCGCACGCCCGTCACAAGAAAGTTCTCGAACTTGCCAAGGGTTACCGCGGCCGTTCTTCTACGAACTACCGTATTGCTCTGGAGCGCGTCGAAAAGGGTCTGCAGTATGCATACCGCGATCGTCGCAACAAGAAGCGTGATTTCCGCGCTCTCTGGATCCAGCGTATCAATGCAGCCGTTCGCGAGCATGGCCTGACCTACAGCAAGTTCATCTTTGCTCTGGACAAGGCTGGCATTGAGATCGACCGTAAGGTTCTCGCTGCTATTGCTTTTGATGATGCCGCCGCTTTCGGTGAAATCGTCAAGAAGGCCCAGGCTGCTATCGCCTAAGGTTTTCCACCTGACCTCCTTGTGGGGCTGGTGACTGGCGGGTCGTCCTGTTATCAGGGCGGCCCGTTTTTTATTTGTGCTGCAAGCGAGGGGCGGTATGGCCGACGATCTCGACACGCTGAAGAATGATACTCTCGCCGCGCTGACTGCCGCGCAGGACCACGCGCAATGGGATGCTGTGCGCGTTGGAACGCTGGGCAAGTCCGGTGCTTTGACAGGGTTGCTCAAACAGCTCGGAAAGCTTGATCCACAGGAGCGCAAAGAGCGCGGGCAGGCGTTGAACCGTCTGCGCGATGAACTCAATGCCGCTGTTGAAGTTCGTGGACGCGAAATAGAAGAAAAGGCGCTTCAGGCGCGTCTTCAGTCCGAACGCGTTGATGTCACCATGCCGGCACCCGCAATTTCCGTTGGCGCGATTCATCCGATCAGCCGTACGATCGAGGAAATGTCTGCTATTTTTGGTGCGATGGGTTTTAGCGTTGCTGAAGGCCCGGATATCGAGAGCCAGTGGCATAATTTCTCTGCTCTGAACACGCCCGAGCATCATCCTGCCCGCACTGAGCAGGACACGTTCTACCTCCCGCCCAAGCCTGGTCAGGCCGAACCACGTGTGCTGCGCACCCAGACATCGGGCGTTCAGGTGCGTACGATGCTTGGACAGGAACCTCCCATCCGCATTATCGCCCCTGGTCGCACATACCGCGCTGATCATGATGCGACGCATTCGCCGATGTTTCATCAGTGCGAAGGACTGGTGATTGATCGCGGAATTACGCTTGGCCATCTTAAGGGCTGCCTGATCGAATTCCTACGGGTTTTCTTTGACAAGCCAGATCTTCCGGTGCGTTTCCGGGCTTCCTATTTTCCGTTCACGGAGCCTTCCATGGAGGTGGATATCGGCTGGTCGAAGACAACCGGCGAAATCGGCTCCGGCTCGGACTGGCTTGAGGTCCTGGGGTCTGGAATGGTGCATCCGCGCGTTCTGGCCAATTGTGGCCTCGATCCTGCGGAGTGGCAGGGTTTTGCTTTTGGAATGGGCATAGAGCGCCTGGCCATGCTCAAGAACGGCATCCCGGATCTGCGTTCATTCTATGACAGCGATCTGCGCTGGCTGCGACATTACGGATTTTCGGCTTTTTCACCGGCTACGCTGACGGAGGGCGTGTAACATGAAGTTCTCTCTTTCATGGTTGCGCGAACATCTTGATTTTACAGCATCTGTTGAGGATATCTGCGCTCGCCTGAACGGCATTGGCCTTGAAGTTGAGGGTGTGGATGATCCGTCTGAGCGCGTCGTTGGTTTTCGCACTGCGAAAATTCTGGAGGCGCATCGCCACCCTGATGCGGATCGCCTGCAGGTTTGCCGTGTTGCTGGCGGGGCTGGCTACGAGAATGTGCAGGTTGTGTGCGGGGCGCCTAATGCCCGTGCGGGTCTTTATGTTATCTTTGCCCCTCCAGGAACCTATGTTCCGGGCAGCGGTATCACGATCAAGGCAGGACAGATCCGAGGGCAGGACAGCGGTGGGATGCTGTGTTCCCTGCGTGAGCTTGGGCTTGGAGAAGAAAGCGACGGTATTGCCGAGCTGCCAGATACGGCGCCGATTGGAATTCCTTACGCACAGTTTGCGAAACTGGATGATCCGGTCGTGGAAATCTCGATCACCCCAAATCGCGGGGATGCGCTGAGCATTCGAGGAATTGCACGTGATCTCGCTGCTGCTGGAATGGGGCATCTGAAGCCGTGGCTGACAGAAGCGGTCGAAGGAGATTTTCCTTCTCCGCTCGTCTGGAAAACCGAGCATCCCGGTTGCCCGTATATCGTCGGCCGTGTCATTCGCGGTGTGAAGAATGGTCCAAGCCCTGACTGGCTTCGGCGCAGGCTTGAATCCGTGGGGGTGAAGCCGATTTCTGCTCTGGTCGATGTGACGAATTATCTCACATACGATCTTGGACGTCCGCTCCATGTCTTTGATGTTAAAAAGCTTCATGGCTCTACGCTGACCGTCACGCAGGCCGCTCGTGAGACCTTTCGTGCGCTTGATGGCAAGGATTACGTCCTTGGTACGGACGATATGGTTATCGTCGATGACGCGGGTGTACAGTCGCTAGCCGGGCTTATTGGTGGTGAGGCCAGTGGCGTAGACGATGACACGACGGACGTGTTCGTAGAGTCCGCGCTATTTGATGCCGTTCGGATCGCTCTGACGGGCCGCCGCCTGGCAATTCACACCGATGCACGCCAACGCTTCGAGCGCGGCATTGATCCTGCTCTCGTGCTGAATGGCCTCGAAGCCGCCACGTCTATGATCCTTGATCTTTGCGGTGGGGAAGCCGGGGAAATCACGGAAGCCGGTAACCTGCCAGACTGGAAGCGCACGGCGACGCTGCGTTTTGAGAGACTTGAGACCCTTGGTGGTGTTTCCATGACACCCGACGATGCGGTGCTGTCGCTGGAACATCTGGGTTTTGCAGTGATTGAGCGCGACGAGGACCGTGCGGTATTTACTGTTCCGTCATGGCGCAATGACGTTGCTCGTGGCAACGCGCTTGCTCAGGCCGCTTCGCTTGATGAGGGTAGGGCCGCGGTTGCATCCAGGCATGTCGATCAGATCGAGGCTGAGTGCGATTTGATTGAAGAAGTCCTACGCCTTTACGGTCTGGACTCAGTGCCGCCGGTTTCGTTGCCGCTGTCCACGATGATCTCTGCTCCGGCATTGTCGCCTTTGCAGAGCCGGAATGGCTTGCTGCGCCGCATCTGCGCTGCTCGTGGTCTTATGGAGACGGTTGGTTTCTCCTTCGTGGCGCATGAAGATGCATTGTTGTTTGGTGATGTTCCTGAAAGCCAGCGCCTGCTGAATCCGATTGCCACAGATCTCGATCAGCTGCGTCCCACACCATTGATCAATCTCGCGCGTGCGTTGTCTCGCAATTTAGCGCGTGGACTGGGTGTGAATGGTGATGGAGCATTGTTTGAGGTTGGACCGAGCTTCGATGCGACTGGTCAGCATCTACGTCTGGCAGGTCTGCGCGGAGGCCTGACGGCAAGAGAGCCCGGTCAGCCATCGCGTGAGCCAACATTATGGGACGCGAAGGCGGACCTTATGGCTGCCATTCTGGCTCTTGGTGTTCCCGAAGCTTCCTTGTCCGTCACTGCTGATGCGCCCGGCTTCTATCATCCGGGGCGTTCCGGCCTTGTTCGGCAGGGACCAAAAGTTGCGTTAGGGAGCTTTGGTGAGCTTCATCCGGGGATCGTGAAGGCTCTTGGCCTGAACGGAACGGTTGTAGCCTTCGAAGTGTATCTCGATGCAGTGCCGCTTCCTAAAAACAAGCGTCGTACTGCGCCAGCGCTTTCTTCGCTCCAGCCGGTAAGACGCGATTTTGCGTTCCTTGCTGGACCGGATGTTCAGGTGCAGGCCGTGCTGAAGGCTGCGCGTATGGCGGATCGGAACCTTATTCAGGACGTTCGCCTCTTTGACGTGTTTGAAGGAGCCAGCCTGCCTGAGGGGCATCGTTCGATCGGTATTGAGGTTGTCTTGCAGCCTCAGGATGAGAGTCTGACCGATGCTAGACTTGATGCTGTGTCAAAGGCGGTAGAAGCTGCAGTTCTGAAAGCAACTGGAGCTACGCTGCGTCGATGACACCTCCACTGGAACCCGGATCAGCCGGGGCGCTTTTGACAGCGTCCCGTGCGGAAGAACTTTCCCGCCACCGGCATGGTCGTGTGATCTGGATTCTGGCCGGGGAGGCGAGCGGGGACGTTATTGGGGCCCGGCTTATGCAGGCCTTGCACGCCCGAGATCCTTCGCTTGTTTTTGCGGGAGTGGGTGGTGGACGTATGGAGGCACTTGGCCTTCGTAGTCTTTTCCCCATGAGTGACCTAGCGGTTATGGGGCTGGTAGAGGTTCTTCCTCGCATTCGTTTTCTGTCTCAGCGATTGCTGGAGGCGGTAAAGGATATTGAGCTTCGGCGCCCTGATCTGGTGCTGACGATCGATAGTCCAGGATTCACCCTGCGTCTGCTGAGGCGCATTGAATATATGGGGATTCGTAGGCTCCATTATGTGGCGCCTCAGGTCTGGGCGTGGCGTGAAAAGCGTGTTGCGGAATTTCCAGGTCTCTGGGACAGGCTGCTCTGCCTTTTGCCATTTGAGCCAGAGTGGTTTGCGCAACGGGGAATAGAGGCCCGATTCGTTGGACATCCGGTTTTACAGTCGGGTGTTCGCCAGGGGGATGCCCGTCGTTTTCGTCTGCGGCACAATATTCCCGAGAATGCACCTATCCTGATTTTGATGCCGGGTAGTCGACGTTCTGAAGTGCCACGACTGCTTCCCATTTTTCAGAAAATGGTCAAAATTCTGAGGGTGAGATTTCCGGATCTCTGCCCCGTTATTCCAATCGCACCAGTCATCGCTCCGACAGTCAGGCATTTGATCCGCAAATGGCCTGATCAGCCCTATGTCGTGACGGATATTCACGACAAACATGACGCGTTTGCTGCTGCTCATTGCGCACTTACAAAGTCGGGAACATCCACACTTGAGCTGGCTATGGGCGGTGTGCCCATGGCCGTGACTTACAGGGTGAACCCCGTCACGGCGGGTTTTGCGCGGCGGCTGATCAAGGTCCCTTATGTGGCAATGATCAATCTGCTGGCGGGCAGGGAGGTCGTTCCTGAGATGCTGCAGGAAAACTGCACACCACAGAAGTTGGCTGATGTGGTGACGCTTCTGCTGACCGATGCAGCTGCTGCTGAAAAGCAGCGCACTGCGTTTCAGCAGATACTGGAGACGCTTGCGCCGCCAGTGGGCACCCCGGCTGATGCCGCTGCGGCAGAAGTCTTTGACCTCCTTGCCAGCCCAGTAGCGCCACCCGCTTCCTGAGTGCAGGAATGGGTTTGTCTGGCTTAGCGCAGGAAGCCTACCAGACTTTCTGCCTCATTTACGATTGGATCGGCGACGCTTCGGGCACGCTCGGCGCCGGTACGCAGAACCGATAGAAGATGAGTCTCATCCTGCAGCAGGCGTGAAGTTTCTGTCGCGATGGGTGCAAGCTTTTGCACGAGTAACTCTGCGAGAGCGTTCTTGAATGGCCCGAAGCCCTGCCCTCCGAATTCGCTCAGGATGTCTGCAGGAGTACGCTCGGAGACGGCTGCGTAGATCGTCACCAGATTGCGGGCTTCCGGTCTCTCTGCAAGTCCTGCCATTTCACTGGGCAGTGGTTCGGAATCTGTTTTTGCCCGGCGGATCTTGCCTGCAATTTCGTCAGCGGTGTCGGTCAGTACGATCCGGCTCTGGGCAGATGGGTCGGACTTCGACATTTTTTTCGTTCCATCGCGCAGGCTCATGACACGGGCTGCGGCTGGGGGAACAAGAGGTTCAATTTTCGGGAAGAATTCAACACCCATGTCGTGATTGAATTTCTGAGCAATATCGTTGGCGAGTTCCAGATGCTGAAGCTGGTCGTCGCCGACGGGCACGCGTGTTGCGTGAAATGCGAGAATGTCTGCAGCCATCAGGTTTGGGTAAACGTAGAGACCGGCAGAGTGATTTTCGCGGTTCTTGCCTGCCTTATCCTTGAACTGCGTCATGCGATTAAGCCAGCCAAGACGGGACACGCAGTTGAAGATCCAACCAAGGCGCGCATGAGCGCTTACAGCAGACTGGTTGTACAGTCGGGTAGGATCAATCCCGGCCGCCAGAAGGCAGGCAGCTGAGCCCAGCGTCTGTTCCCGGAGGGTCTGTGGTGACCAGGGCATGGTGAGTGAATGCATGTCCACCAGACAGAACAGGCAGTCATGATCTGCCTGAAGGGTGGCCCAGTTACGGATTGCACCAAGGTAGTTACCAAGGTGGGGGATGCCTGTCGGCTGGATGCCGGAAAATACGCGCTGCATGGTTTCTGTCTTCAGGGCAGGAGGGGGCGGGGTCAAGGGGTCAAGGGAAGGGATGTTGTGCGTTGACCTTCATCCGCTCCCGGTAGGTGGCACTCGGATCACCTGACTGTGCGCGGGCAGCCGCGATATCGGCAGGAGATATCGTGGGGGCAGGCTTGGTATTTCCACGAGAGATCAGCCAGTTCAGGATATCTGAAATCTGTTGGTCAGTGAGCTGCGAACGGAACGGCGACATACTAAAATTGTAATCATAGCCCTGCGTCCTGAAATGCCCTTCCAGACCATTGAGGAGCACATCCGCAAGATAGTGCCGACCTTCTGGCGTCTGGGCTATGATATCGAGCCTGCCTACCAGTGGAGGGACTTCGCCGGGCATACCGCTTCCGCTGTGATGACAAATGCCGCAGTGAGGGCCATACGCTGCCTGACCAGGCGGTTTTTTGCCACATGAGGCAAGAGCAAGAAGCACGAGGAAAGTTATACGTTTCATGGCAGGGGTGACTGCTGATCCAGTTGTTGCCGCTCTAGGAGAACGTCATGTGGAGACAGGGGGTGGGCACGAGCTTCAGCGATGTCTGCAGCCTTGAAGGCAGGTGCGCCCGTGGGCATTTCCTGGGCTGCGACGAACGTCAGGATACGGGCGATTTCGCTATCCGGCAGGCGTCCGAATGATGGCATGGAATTGTTATATGGTTCGCCGTTCGCGAGAATGGGCCCGTTAAGTCCATATAAAAGGACATGGGTGATGTAGCGGTGTCCTTCCGGGGTCATGGCGATGCGTCCGACACGCCCAAAAATCGGGGCGATTTCAGACGCCTGACCGTGGCCACCATGATGGCAGATGCTACATTCGTTTGAATATTCGCGGGGTGCCTGTGCTCTGTTTTCCCAGGCGTGAGCTACCACAAATCCGATCACCATCAGAATGGCGAGGAGCAGGGGCAGGCGAATGGCTGGGTCTATTCTTGGCACGGCTTCATAGTCGCACTTTAAAGCAAGGATCAGCAAGCTCGGGCTTGGCAAATCCATTCCAATAGGGCTGATAGCCCCAACGAAGAGGAGATGACATGGTTAGAGCCGGCCGCCTGACATTGTTTGTGGGTCCGATGTTTGCGGGAAAATCTGCACATCTGATTGCAGCCGCGTTGCCGCATGTGTCTTCACTGGCTTTGAAGCCTGCCTTTGACAAACGGGACGGTGCTGAACTTGTGAGTAGGGACGGTACGCATCTCCCGGCACGTTCAGTAGGGGAATGGCCTGACGATGCAGCAGGTTTCGCTCATATTGTTCTTGATGAGGCGCAGTTTATGGTCGCCCCACATTATGAAGGCGATATCGTAAACCAGCTTTTGGCTGCGCGTCAGAAGGGCGCGATCGTTACGGTCGGGGGGCTGGATACGGATTACCGGCGCGTGCCGTTTGAAGTCATGACACGCCTTGCTGACGCTGCGGACGAAATCATTCATCTGCAGGCCCGGTGTCATGTTTGTGGATGTGGTGCACGATGGACCGCGAAGATCCATGAAACCGGACATGTTCTGGAGACGGGTGACCAGGAACTTTATGAGGCCCGGTGTGATGAGCACTGGACCCTGCCTGTTTCTGAGTAAACAGGCAGGGTTAGCTGTGGTTTAGGTTACTGGCTTTCCGCTCCACCCACACCCAGTAGGCGGATCTTGAAAACCAGTGGACTATTGGAGGGGATGATGCCCATGGAGCGCTTTCCGTAACCGAGTTCGGGCGGAATGTAGAGCATCCATTCATCCCCGACATGCATCATCGGCAGCGCTTCCATCCAGCCCTGGATAACGCCATCCAGAGGCATCTGCATGTATGCGCCTGCTCCGTGTTCGTCAGAGCTGTCGAAGATGCCTCCGTCAGGGAGGCGACCTTCATAGATTACCATCATGGTTGAGCCCTTGTGGGGGCTGTCACCATCTTTGGGGCCTGAATGAAGGATCTTGTAAGCCAGTCCATCCGGAAGGGTCTTGACCCCGGGCTCTGCCTTGACCTTCGCCATGAACTGGGCGGGCGTAAGCTGGGGGGCTTCGTCCTCATGGCTGCCCGCGCATCCAGCAAGAGTCAGTGCGCTACAGAGGGTAAGAGCGGAGGTGAGACGGATCAGACTGGTCATGGTCCCTGCTGTCGCTGTTGAACTTATAGTGCCCCGCCGCGGCGACCGATCTGGCCACCAAGGCGAAGGCGCAGTGCATTGAGCTTGATAAAGCCCTGTGCGTCCACCTGATTATAGGCACCTTCGTCGTCCTCAAAAGTCACGACGCGGGTGTCGTACAGGCTATGTGGGCTTTCGCGACCCACGCAGATCACGTTGCCCTTATATAGCTTCAGACGCACGCGGCCGGTCACTGAGTGCTGGCTGGTGTCGATGAGGGCCTGAAGCATGCGGCGCTCAGGGGAGAACCAGAAGCCGTTATAGATCAGCTCCGCGTAGCGCGGCATGATGCTGTCCTTGAGGTGTCCGGCTTCACGGTCAAGCGTGATGGTTTCCATCGAGCGATGAGCCTGAAGAAGGATCGTGCCACCCGGTGTTTCGTAAATGCCACGAGACTTCATGCCCACGAAACGGTTTTCCACGAGATCAAGGCGACCGATACCATTTGCACGGCCCAACTCGTTCAGGCGGGCCAGCAATGTTGCTGGCGACATGCTAACGCCGTTGATCGCGACCGGATCCCCGCTGACGAAATCGATCGTGATTTCAGTCGCCTTATCCGGTGCCGCTTCTGGTGAAATGGTACGCTGAAAAACGATTTCGTCCGGCGCAAGAGCGGGGTCTTCGAGGATTTTTCCTTCGGAAGATGAATGCAGCAGGTTCGCATCAACCGAGAAAGGCGCTTCGCCGCGCTTGTCCTTGGTGACCGGGATCTGGTTCTCTTCGGCGAAAGCCAGCAGTTTGGTGCGGGACGTCAGGTCCCATTCACGCCAGGGGGCAATGACTTTTACGTCTGGCTTTAGGCCATAATAACCGAGCTCGAACCGAACCTGGTCGTTGCCTTTGCCGGTTGCGCCATGGGCGACAGCATCTGCGCCGACTGCTTCCGCAATCTCGATCTGCCTTTGTGCGATCAACGGGCGTGCGATGGCCGTACCCAGAAGATACTGGCCCTCATAAAGCGTGTTTGCCCGGAACATCGGGAACACGAAATCCTTGACGAAGGTTTCACGCAGATCTTCTACAAAGATTTCCTTAACGCCGAACATTTCGGCCTTCTTACGGGCCGGTTCCAGCTCTTCACCCTGGCCGAGATCGGCGGTGAAGGTGACAACTTCGCAGTTATAGTGCTGCTGCAGCCATCGGAGGATGACTGATGTATCCAGGCCGCCTGAGTAGGCTAGTACGACTTTTTTGACGTCCTGATGGGCGCTCATAACTGCGTGGTCCTCTGGTGTTCGTTACGGTAGTGCTTCTAGCACCGCCTTGTCCGGGGGGAAACCGGGGAGGGGCATCGAATATGGAGAGGGAGAGTCAGGCAGACTTGCGCTGGCGCTCGCTCTCGGTACGAAGCTGGCCGCAGGCTGCAAGAATATCCTGTCCACGCGGCATCCTGATCGGTGCGGAGAAGCCAGCGTCCATCACGATTTTTGCGAATTTTGCCAGTCGTTCGCGTGTTGACGGCAGGTAATCCGAGCCGGGCCACGGATTGAAGGGAATGAGATTTACCTTTGCGGGTAGGCCGCGGATAAGCCTTACCAGTTCCCGCGCGTCTGCATCACTGTCATTGATGCCACGAAGCATGATGTATTCGAAGGTGATGCGGCGTGAATTTGTTGCCGCTGGGTAGCGCTGACAGGCAGCCATCAGTTCTTCGATCGGGTATTTGCGGTTCAGCGGTACGATCTGGTCTCGGAGCTCGTTCGTCACGGCATGGAGCGAAATCGCAAGATTGACGCCAAGCTCTTCACCGCAACGGTCCATCATTGGCACAACACCCGATGTGGAGAGGGTGATGCGGCGACGTGAAAGGGCGATGCCTTCGCCATCCATGACAATGCGCATCGCCTTGGCGACGTTGTCGTAGTTATATAGCGGCTCACCCATGCCCATCAGGACGATCGTCGAGAGAAGGCGCGGTGTGTCTCCGTGTGGACTTGGCCATTCGTTATAGCTGTCCCGCGCAGCCATGAACTGGCTCACGATTTCGGCTGCCCCGAGATTTCGAACAAGCTTCTGCGTGCCTGTGTGGCAGAACGTGCACGAAAGAGTACAGCCGACCTGTGACGAGATGCAGACCGCGCCTCGATCTTCCCGGCGATCGGGGATGTATACGGTTTCTGCTTCCTGACCGTCGCGAAAGCGGAAAAGGAATTTGCGCGTTTCGTCTGTGGAAGTCTGTTCAAGAGAGGTTTCGGGGCGGGCGACCACGAAATGCTCTTTCAGCTTTTCCTGCAGGGGTTTTGCGATGGTCGACATCGTAGAGAAGTCTGTGGCGCCCTGATGGTAGATCCAGTGCCAGAGCTGTTTGGCACGGAAGGGCTTCTCGCCGATCTCAACCATCACGGATGCCAGCTCTTCACGTGACATACCCACCAGATCCCGGCGGCCGTCTTTCATGACTGCATCGGGGGGGGCGAAGAGCGCGGATTTCGCGCGGATGCGCTCACGCTCAGCCTCATTGAGGTTTATCGAAGCGTCATTGATGCGCGGGCGGGTGTTTGGATGGCTTGTCACGGTCATGGCGGCGGAGCCATAGCACGGACAAGCTCCGGAATTCGAGAAGAAAAGGGTCCCTGATGAAACGGGGTATCAGGCTTCCGTGCGTCGTGCAGCGATCAGGAACTCGCGGTTCCCCTCTGGGCCGGTGATGGGGCTTGCTTCTATGCCAAGAACTGTCCAGCCTGGCATAGCGCTCCACCAGTCGTGAATTTCCTGACACACCCGTTCATGAACCGCAGGATCACGTACGACACCCTTTGCTCCAATCTCACCACGTCCCGCTTCAAACTGCGGTTTGATGAGCGCGACAGCCCATGCATCTGGTGTTGCAAGAGCGAGCGCTGCGGGAAGAACAGTGCGCAGGCCGATGAAGCTTGCATCGCAAACCACAATCTGGGCCGGGTCTGGAATGTGCTCGGATGTCAGGGAGCGTGCGTTGGTCTTTTCCATGACAACGACACGTTCGTCTGAACGGATTTTCCAAGCGAGTTGGCCGTGGCCGACGTCGACTGCAAAAACCTTTTTGGCGCCTTTCGTTAGCAGCACATCAGTGAAGCCACCGGTTGATGCGCCTACATCAATGGCGATCCGGTCTGTCGCATCTAGGCCGAAATGCTCTAGGGCGTGGATCAGCTTGATGCCGCCACGCGAAACCCAGGGGTGGTCCTGTCCCTTGAGGGAGAGCTGTGCATCTTCCGGGATTTGATCTCCGGCTTTTGCAATCCGGCGATCACCCATATAGGCGACGCCGGCAAGAATCAGGGCCTGTGCCCGGGTACGGCTTTCAACCAGTCCCCGATCAACGAGGAGCTGGTCTGCACGGCGTTTTGCCACTGGTTCAGGCAGACTGCTGGGCAGCGACTTCAACGCCGAGCGCATCAGCCGCAGCGCGGACGATGTGCGGCGCCGTCAGGCGTGCTTCGTCGTACTGAACGTCGGGGAGGTTATGATCGATATATTTGTCAGGGAAGGCCATCGGGCGGAACTTGATCTGATCAAGGAGCGCTGTTTCGGCAAGGTGCTGCACGACAAGGCTACTGAAGCCGCCGATTGCGCCCTCTTCGAGGGTGATTAGAACTTCATGCTCACGCGCAAGCTGCTCCACCAGTGCCGTATCAATTGGCTTGGCAAAGCGAGCATCGGCGACGGTCACAGGAACGCCCTGTGCGGCGAGCTGATCGGCTGCGCGAAGGGATTCGTGCAAGCGTGTACCGAGCGAAAGGATGGCAACCCCACCACGGGAGCCGGGTGAGCGGCGCGCCTCGCGAACGATGCGGCCCTTACCAATCTCCAGCACTTCGCCCTTTTCCGGCAAATCCATTCCGATGCCGTTGCCACGCGGATAACGCAGGGCGATCGGGCCAGAATCATGGACGCATGTTGTGGCGGTCATGTGCAGCAGCTCGACTTCATCCGATGGCGCCATGACGACCATGTTCGGAAGGCAGCACATGTAATTCAGGTCGAATGAGCCTGCATGTGTTGCGCCGTCTGCGCCAACGAGGCCTGCGCGGTCGATTGCAAAGCGCACTGGCAGGTTCTGAAGTGCCACGTCGTGTACGACCTGATCGTAAGCTCGCTGCAGGAATGTCGAGTAGATGGCGCAGAACGGGCGCAGACCTTCCGAAGCAATGCCAGCAGCGAACGTCACGGCGTGCTGCTCGGCGATGCCGACATCGAAGAAACGCTCTGGATGCTTCTTTGCGAAAGCGCCCAGGCCGGTTCCGGACGGCATCGCAGCAGTGACGGCAATCAGCTTGTCATCGGTTTCTGCACGGCGAAGCAGTTCCTGCGCGAAAACGGACGTGTAGCTTGGTGGGCCAGCCGGGGCTTTCTTCTGTTCGCCGGTGACGACATTGAACTTGCTGACCGCGTGGTATTTGTCGCCTGCGGCTTCGGCAGGTTTGTAGCCGCGCCCTTTTTCCGTGATGACGTGCAGCAGGATCGGGCCCTGATCGTCCGCATCGCGCAGGTTGCGCAGAATGGGAACGAGCTGGTTCATGTCATGGCCATCAACTGGGCCAACATAATAGAAGCCCAGCTCCTCGAAGAGAGTGCCACCTGTGATCATGCCGCGCGCATATTCTTCGGCGCGCTTTGCGGTACGTTCGATGCGGGAGGGAAGCTTCTTGGCAACCTTGCCTGCAAGATCACGCAGACCGAGGAACTGACGCGAAGACATCAGGCGCGAAAGGTAATTCGACATTGAGCCGACGGGCGGAGCAATGGACATCTCATTGTCATTGAGGATGACGATGAGACGGTTTGCGCCAGGACCTGCGACGGCTGCGTTGTTCATGGCTTCGTAGGCCATGCCAGCGGAGATCGAGCCATCACCGATGACCGCAATTACGTTGCGTTCATGGTAGCTGGGATCTTCCTTGGCGTGGAGGTGGTGTGCCACTGCCATGCCAAGACCGGCAGAAATCGAGGTTGAGGAATGCGCTGCACCGAACGGGTCGTATTCGCTTTCCGAGCGACGCGTAAAGCCGGAGAGGCCTTCAGGCTGCCGCAGGGTGCGGATGCGGTCACGACGGCCGGTCAGGATCTTGTGGGGATAGGCCTGATGGCCCACGTCCCAGATGATGCGATCATCGGGTGTGTCGAACACGGCGTGCAGCGCCACCGTAAGCTCCACGACGCCCAGCGATGCGCCAAGATGGCCGCCGGTTGTGGAGACGGCGTCGACCGTTTCGGAGCGTAGTTCGTCGGCGAGCTGCTTGAGCTGGTCTGCCGAGAGATTGCGCATGTCTGATGGCAGGGTAACGCGGTCGAGAACCGGGTAGCGGCCAAAGGTGGGGATCGTGTTAGGCGAGTTGCTCATTGGATCAGTTCCTGCGCTCGACAACGTAGTCTGCAAGGGCCCGAAGGGCGTCGGCCTGCGTTCCGAAGGATGAAAGTGCCTCCCGGGCCCGATCACTCAGGCGACGGGCCTCGGCTCTGGCGCCGTCAATGCCGAGCAGGGAGACATAGGTTGATTTACCGCTGGCTTCGTCTTTTCCTGCGGTCTTGCCGAGTTCCTCGGCGCTGGCCGTAGTGTCCAGAACGTCATCGGCGACCTGAAAAGCCGTACCGATGTCGCGTCCGTAAACTCTGATGGCCTGACGTCGCTCGTCATTGACGCCAGCCACGATGGCTCCGGCTTCAGCGGCATAGCGAATCAGTGCACCGGTTTTCAGCGCGTGAAGGCGACGCACATCGTCTAGTGGCAGTGCGCGACCTTCGCCCCTGATGTCGATGACCTGCCCACCGACCATGCCAGCCGCGCCCGAAGCCTGTGCAAGCGCAAGAGCGAGGTTTGCACGGATCAGGGGATCAGAGCTGGTTTCCGGCTCGACGAGAATTTCCAGTGCGCGTGTTTGCAGGGCATCGCCAGCAAGAATCGCGATTGCTTCGTCGAACTGCCGGTGCGTGGATGGGCGCCCACGACGCAGATCGTCGTCGTCCATTGAAGGAAGATCGTCATGCACCAGAGAGTAGGCGTGGAGTAGCTCCACCGATGCGGCGACCCGGAGGGCCTGCTTGTGATCAGCGCCGAAAAGTGAGGCGATTTCCACGACAAGGAAGCCTCTCAGTCTTTTACCACCGCCAAGGGCCGCGTAACGCATGGCTTCGAGGAGAACGGACTCATCGCCCGGTACCATGGGCAGCAATGCGTCAATCGTGCTCTCAATATCGGCGCACGCCTTTGCGAGTGCCTCCTTGAGAGATGGGGAGGTCGTAGTGGCGCTCATCGGCCGGTCTCTCCGTTATCGGCAAGGGGCTCTGTGCCTGTCGTACCATCATCGTGCTGGACGATGGCGCGGACACGCATTTCAGCTTCCCCAAGCTTTGCATCGCAGTGTCTGCGGAGGGCAGCACCACGTTCGTAGGCAGAAATCGCGTCTTCGAGCTTCATCTGCCCGCCTTCCAGACCGCGAACGATCCGTTCCAGCTCGGACAGGGCGTCCTCGAAAGACATGGTGTTAATCGGGTCAGACATGAGAAATCTCAAAGACACTTCGGAATAAAGGTAGCGAGGGGATTACAGGCAGAAGACACGTTTTGCCAGCCCCGCAACCGGGAACCGAAGGGTTTCTTCAGGCAGGCGTTGCATTCATGCGTCTACGGATCACGAACGACAGGACGCCAGAGGCCTCTGTGAAGGCGATCAGAGCGTGGCCTGTCTCGCGGCAGTAAGACTGGAAATCCGCGACAGAAGCCTTGTCTGTGGCCAGAACGCGGAGCCTCGCCCCTGGCGGAAGGTCGCGCAGGCTCCGGTTGGCCTTCAGGACGGGCATTGGGCAGGCCAGTCCGCGTACGTCGAGGAGTGTCTCCGGGAGGGCTGTCGTCATGGTGTGATTATGCGCCTCTCTCCTCAAAGGGCCAAGTCAGGAATTGTGATTGCGGTTTTGTGCGGTTTTGCGTATATTTGTGGCTCAATGCCACAGGTTGGGCGCTCCTTTTGGGGCGCCTTTTTTTATGGAGAAACGGCAGGATGGCTGAACTGGGGAGCGTGGGTGTGATGTCGAGTGAAGCAGAGGGGCGTGTATATAATATACGTGTATTGGAGGATCGCGTTTTGCGGCTGGAGACTGTCGCGCATGGGTTGTCTGATCGGTATGAGCAGCTTCGGACCGAGATGCGCTGTGAAATCCATTCGCTGCGCAACCAGATGAAATCACTGGAAGGGAAGGTGGACGACAGTCACAGGGTTGTGAACGGGAAACTGGATCGTCTGATCGGTGGAAGAGCTGCGATCACGGGGATCATCACTCTTGCGACGTCTGTTCTGGGGACCGGGATGGTGCATGTCGTGCTCTCACTGGGGGGGCGTTGAGATGCAGGGGTTGGACGTTTCGCAGCTCAAGAATCTGATTGTCCAGCCGGCGCTTGAGGCTCTGGGCCTGGGGGGAGAGACGGCGATTAATCTGCTGACGGGTACGGCTCTGGCGGAAAGCCGGTGTGCGTATGTTCGGCAGATTGGTGGTGGGCCAGCGCTGGGCCTTTGGCAGATGGAGCCTGCAACCCATGATGATTGCTGGAACAATTTCCTTTGCTATCCTGCTGGTCGGCGGTTTTCCAGGGTTTTGCAGGGAATGCTGGGTACGGATCAGCCGAAAAGTGCTCAGCTTGTTTCTAATCTGCGATATGCGTGTGGCATGGCGCGGATCAGGTTTTATCGGGCTTCGGAGGCGTTGCCTGTGCAGGGGACTGCCGCCGAACTGAGTGGCTATCACAAGCGAAACTATAACACGCTTGCGGGTGCAGCCGATCCGGTGGCCAATACTGCCTTTTTCCGTCAGGCGATCCTGTCATGAAGCGGTACCGGGGATCCGTATGCATCACGCTCCCGATACCGCCCAAACACTAAACGCATCTATTATGACGGAAACATGGCGGGGGGGATGGATCTGAGCATCATGTCTCCACGAAACGTTGTGGAGCCGGTGTGAGCAAGTTGAATCCCGCGGTGGAGCCATGCCTTTCCACCGATCAGGCGCCAGCGTCGGCAGAACGCGAAATCCTCAGAAAGATAGGTGCGCGTTTCTGGGTCTATGAGGCAGTCGAACAGGGCATGGGCATCATCCGGGGCGGAAGTGACGTTGCCATCCTGCTGAGCGTCAATGCGACGATAGCGGGTTTCTGGATATGCATTGATCATCTGCTCTGCCATTTCACGCGTCAGTAGCATGAAGCCTGTCCCGAGATGCGCTACCTCAGCAATGACCTGTTCGGGATTGTCGTAGAGTGCAGCGCAGTCGCCTACATATCTTAGTGTGGCGGTCTGGGCTGATTCTCCAGCCTTTTCGAAGCGGGTGGTGTTCTGGTCCCAGTAATGGGCTTTGAGGGGATATGGTGCCCCGATCAGGGGGACGTTGGCTGAGAGGAGTGCTGCAATATCCTGTGCGGTGAAACTGATGTCTGCATCCACGAACAGCAGGTGCGAGGCGTCTGTCATCGTCATGAACTGATGGAGGAGTGTATTGCGCGCGCGCGTTATCAGCGCGTCATTGCCGATCATCGAGAGTGTTAGGCGGAGATTAAAGTCTCCGGCTTCGGCCATGCACCCGATAACGGACTGCATGTAGCTTTGGGTGACGGTCCCGCCGAAGCAGGGCGTAGCGATGAAGACGTGCGGGCTGGATGTCATGAGAGATATTCTCGGCCAGCCCAGTAAAGGAAGCTTTAAAACCTGACGGTAAAAAACGTCAGAAATTCATGTGTGTTTCCAGAAACATGTAAAGCACAAACGCAATATCCAGTCCGACCACAATTGGGGTGAGCCGTTTGTAGTCGCGCAGAGCAACGGCCAGCGCAGTATATAGGAGCAGGCCGCAGGTCAGGCTCAGCATGAAATTGCCTGTGATGGTGGCAATCAGCAGCATCAGAACTGGCGGGGCAGCTTCAGAAAAAGTTGCCGGGAGGCGGCTGAGGGCCCCCAGCATGCTCATACCCACCAGGACCAGAACTGGCGCCGTTGCGACTGCGGGTATGGACGTAATGAGCGGCCAGAAAACGGACGATGCTGCAAACAGAAGTGCGACAATCAGGGCGCTCAGCCCTGTGCGGCCACCAGCTTCGACGCCTGCCAGACTCTCGACATAAGCCGAGACCGTGCATGTGCCGAGAGACGCGCCGATCACGCTTGCTGCGCCGTCTGAAGCAAAGGCGCGGTGATCAAGGCCGGGGCGGCCGTCTGTTCCGTCAAGGCCTGCACGATGTGCCACCGTCATCATCGTTGCGGTGGCATCAAAGAAATCGCTTAGCAGGAAATAGATGGTGATTGGTACGAGCAGGCCGAGATGCGAGAAAAAACCATGGAAATCGAATGGCAGGAAAAGGTGTGTCGGGTAGTGAGGCCAATCCACCAGATTTGATGGCAACTTGGTTATGGGACCGTGGGCTGTCGGGATGAAAATGCCCGCGATGGTAATGATCACGATGGCGATCAGCAGTCCTGCCGGGACACGTAGGGCATTCAGGATAGCGCAGAGTGCGATGCCGCCGAGGCCAAGTAAAACAGTGGGATTGCCCAGAGATCCGAAAGAGAAGCCCCCTGTGGAGGGGACTGCCACACCTGCTGACATCAGCCCGATCCGGGCAATAAATGCGCCGATGGCTATCTGAATGCCCAGCACGATTGCGGGAGGGAATCCCTTGATGATTTTCTGGCGTATCTGGCTGAGCGAAAGCAGTGTGAAGCACAGGCCGCTGAAAAGCACGACGGTGAAGGCGGTGCTGGGGCTGACATGAGCCTGCTGAACAATGACCTGCGAAAACAGAACGTTGCTGCTCATTGCTGGTGCCAGCGCTATGGGAAGGCGTGCCCAGATTGCCATCAGCAGGGTTCCTGCAACAGCACCGGCGATCGTGGTCATGACCATGTCATGGCGATCGAGGCCTGCTGAAGAAAGAATGGCTGGATTGACCGCCACGATATAGGCCATGGCGCCAAATACTGTCAGGCCCGCGATAATTTCACGAGAGACAGTGGAGCCGCGTTCTGAGATTTGAAACCATCGGTCAAGTATCGAGAGGGACAAGAAGGCACTCCGGCAGCAAAGATCGTTTCATAGCAGGTAGGTCAAAAACGATCGTTGCGCCATCGTGATTTGCTGAAAAGTGCTTTTAAGATGGATGTTTGTGCTTCCAGGCAGCGTGAACCTGCGCAGGAGAAAGGTGTTTTGTGGGCGGCTGTTTTCCGCGCTGCACTGATGTGCGGGGAACGCTGGTTGCGCCTTTTTCTGTAGCGTTTCCGGGCGCAATGCCCGCAGCCGGATTGTCATTTGCCTCCCGCACAGCCTTTTCGCATGCAGAGCCTTCGCCGACACCTAGCTGGATGGTTGGAATCAGGGCTGCTGGTGGAAACAGGACACCCAAGCCAATGGATGCGGCTGTCCGGCCGATAAGTTCTGCACCGGGCAGAATATTTGGGCTTTGTAATGGGCCGAAGATGTGGACTGCACCGGGCAGTGAGAGGATCTGCATGTGGATTGAGCGTGTGGTCACGGCATAATCGAGCGTATTGTCGCGAAAGTTTACCGTGCCGCTTCCTGTTGTGCGTGTTGTGCCGGTTTGCAGAAGAAGCGAATTGGTGTGAACGATCCCGTTTCGTAGCGGCATGTCGGCCACCAGACATTCTAGTTTCGAGCGATCCGGGATTCCGATTGCGGACAGGATTGCAGCGCCTAGTTTGAGGCCCAGCAGATCGGGGAGGAGGGCGGAGACGTCGCCTCCACGGTCAAGCACGAGCGTTATCCCGCCATCTCCGTTTGCAACCAGACTGGCGACGGAATTGCCTGTGGAGTTGAGGGTAACATGGCCACCAATCGTCCCTTCGCCCTTGAAAGCGTCTGTGCTCTTCATGATCCGTGACAAAGGCATGCGGGAAACATCGAGCTGGAAGCGGGTTTTGAACTGGTCATTCGCAGATGGTTGCAGCGTTGCCTTGCTGGCCAGTTTTCCGCTCCCGACTGCGAAGTTCAGGTGATGAACGTCGATTGCGCCATCTTCAATTTTTACGTCCGTATCGATGTTGTCGAGAGGAAGGTTCTTATTGAGGATATGGTCCCCATGGTAAGTGAGGTGGGCGTTGACAGCGTTCAGTTTGGGGGCGCTGATTTTCTGATCCGGCAGAACATTCTTGCTGGGTGGAGCCGTTTTTTTCGCATCTCCTGTGCGGGCGCCTATAAAGCCGCCGAGATCCTGCAGATCGACCGTATGTGAATGTAATGCAGCATTAACAGAAATTGGCTTTTGGTGCGGATTGACTGCGATATCACCGCCGATATCGGAAGAGCCCATCTTCCCTTCAAAGTTATTAAATCGTATCGCGTTTTCCGAATAATCCAGCTTTCCTGTGATATTATAGGCAGGGGTATGGGGGATTGGTACGCCTGTCAGTGCGTATAGCCGCGCCATATCAGGGCCTGCAAAATGGAGTGCAAGACGAGTGCCTTTGAAATGCAGGGCATCATCTACGGAGCCATGCAGCGTCACGTATGTTGGTCCGTTCGCCAGGCGTCCGTCGATAGGATAAGGGCGGGTTTCGTTTGTAAGGGTATGGAGGGAGCCGCCTACAATATGCCCTTCTATCGGAGCCTGTGCGTACTGCCCTTTTAAATCGACGACGATAGTGCCGTCTTCGTCATTCTTGGGGGGTGTTGTGTGAATGAGGACGTGCATGTCCGTTTTGAGTTTGGCCAAGGCAACCCGGATATCGGCATCCGTGATTTCCAGTGAACCAATTTCCGGGATTGCAGGAGTAGAATCTGCTTTCCCCTGGGTAGTCGCCGCAGATGATGGCGCGCCGAAGGTATAGTTGTTCTTGCCATTTATAAGCGCGACGATGTCGCCTTTGGGGGTATCAACGCGGATCAGAGGAAGCGACAGGCCGCCACCCGTCAGATATCGCCATATATTGGCAGTAACGGTGATTTCGCGTGCAGATGCAAAATCCTGTTTTTCCTTTTCAAAGCCTTCGGGTTGCTGGATGCGAAGGCCTTCGACGCGAACTGTCGTATTAAAACCTAGTCGCACATGCAGGTGCTCGATGCTGACGGGGCGCTGCAGGGCCAGTGAGGCTTTGCGATCAATGAGCGGAATGAACCAGTCCCACTGCCAGAGCAGAATCACGATGATGATAGCGACAGTCAGCCCACCCGCTATCGATCCGCCTATCTTCAGGCGCCGATGTGGTTTTTTCTGCGCATTGGCAACGGTAGGGGGGGATTCGGGGATATCTGCCACCGTGATGGGGTCTCCGGTCTGCTTTGAATATATTCGTTGAAAATCATGTGGTGTGCGTATTACGGCGAGCGGTGCTAACCGGTTCCAAACAGATTTTTTGAAAGATCGGTCCGTTCCGTGAATGCGACTTCAGAACAACCAGAAATTATAGACCCTCTGAACATGTTGAGGCAGATCAGCCGCCGGGCACATGAAGCCGTTGATGCTGCTTATTCCGCATATGATCTTGCTGTTCCGCAGCAATATTGTGCATTTCTTGAGGCGCATGCCCGTGCTTTGTTTGCAGCAGAAGCGTTCCTGCATATGTGCCCTGTTATTGCGGATTGGCGACCCAGAGCTTCTCTGCTGCGTGAAGATTTAAAAGAGCTTGGGATAGCTGAGCCCGCAGTGCTGTCACTTGTTATTCAACCGTCCACGCCCGAGGCTTGGGGCGTGCTTTATGTTCTGGAAGGATCGCGGCTGGGCGGGCGTGTTCTCAGTGCGCGCGTACCGCCGGGTCATCCGAAGGCGTATCTTTCTGCCGGCCATGCCAAAGGGGAGTGGGTCGAGTTTCTTGCTCAGCTACGAAGCAGGCTCTCTGTGCAATCTCTTGATGAGCAGCAGCGCACCATAAGCGCAGTTCAAGCGACGTTTGGTCTTTTCGAGCAGGCAGCCAGAATATCTCCCGTTTGACTATCTGGCAGGTGTGACTGTTCTGGAGACCAGCCCGGGGAAGAGCCTTGATAGGATTTGTACGTCCGCGGCTGGGAGATAGGCAATCGCACACCCAAGTGCGCCTGGGTCCGGTGTCGGAAGGTTATCGATGCCCGAGAGGAGGGATATGAGCGTGTTTCCCCGCTTCGTCAGAGCATGGAACGTGCTCATGCGTTGCAGGAGATCCGGGTCAGAAGGAATGGGCGCCAGTCTGAAGGGATGGTCGCCGAGGCTTACGGGTTGATCTGTTACAGGGGAAGTTAACAGCCCTTCAGTATTCTGTCTGAGCGGTATTGTTGCCAGCAATGTGGGTGAACCCGACACGCGTATCGCAGGCTCGGGCAAAGGATATCTGGGAAGCAGAAGCGCATTTTTTTCACGGCCTTCTGTTCCCTCGATTGCAAGAATAACCGGATTATCCTGCAGGACGTCTATTTGCGTCAAATCGAGTGGGCGCAGGTTTCCAGTCAGGCCATCAATGAACAGCCTGTTCCCGGTTAAGGTGTCGATCAGGACGTAAAATTCGACAGGTTCGTTCGGCAGTGTTGTTTTGGGTGGTGGATTGTCGTGGAGGAGTTCGGCCAGCTCGTGCTCTGATGCGGGTGAAATTGCCCGCTTCAGGCGCCAGTGCAGATCTGTAAGCGTTGCATGTATGATTGAAGCTGCCACGCGATAACTGCTCTGGACGATATGGTGATCGGGCGCATCTGTGATGTCATTTCGATCAAAATATGTGCACGCATTCTGCGTTATGGATGGATCGCCCAGCAACATGCGCTCATGGAGATTACTGCCAGCGTAGTGGAGAATGCGTGCAGCAGACCAGTCAGGTGCAAAATTGATGTGATCAAGGGGGTGAGGCAGCTTTTCAGGGCTGCATGGTGAACGGACTAGATGGCGGACAACGCGGTGATCGGGAAAATTTTTGGGAGCGCGCTTCTGGAAGGCTTCCAGAGGGGAGAACCCTTCGGAGTCTGTTTTTTCGTCTCTGCCGTACACACACCAGTTCACGGGAATAATGTCTGCCTGGTCCGCACTCTGTAGCAATTCGATGAGGGACTGGCCGTTAGGCAGGAAATATTCGTCTGATGCCAGAGCGATCGTCCAGTCGAATTCTAGTTGTTCGCGGGCCGCTTTGAAGAACGCTTCCTGACGCTCTGGTCGTGTTTTCAGAGAGTTGTCTGATCGTGTGAGGCGTATGTCATAGAACGTGGCTGCATTTGTCAGAACGTCCCACGTGCCATCCGTGGAGTGATCGTCGCAGATCAGTAATGTGGAAAAGCCAACCGCTGCGTGATGTGCGATCCACCAGCCAATATCCTTGGCTGCATCGTGGACGAACAGAACTGCAGCGGTGCGGCACATAAAAGAACTCAGTCCATTTTTAGGGCGGCGAGGAAGGCGCTCTGAGGAATTTCCACTTTGCCAAACTGCCGCATGCGCTTTTTACCTTCCTTCTGTTTGTCCAGAAGTTTGCGCTTGCGGGAGATGTCACCGCCATAACATTTGGCTGTAACATCCTTGGACAGGGCGCCGAGTGTCTCTCTCGCGATAACCTTGGAGCCGATTGCTGCCTGAATTGCGATCTTGAACAACTGGCGAGGGATCAGTTCTTTCAGCTTGGCGCAGATCGAACGTCCACGATGCTCTGCAACGGTACGGTGAGCGACAAATGACAGTGCGTCCACCGGCTCCTGATTGACCAGGATGGAGATGCGGACGAGATCGCTCTCTTCGTAATCGTCCATCTGATAGTCGAATGATGCGTAGCCGCGCGTCAGTGATTTCAGTCGGTCGTAGAAATCAAAGACGACTTCGTTCAAGGGGAGGCGATAGACGGCCATGGCACGAGTGCCAACATAGGTCAGATCTACCTGAACACCGCGTCGCTCCGTGCACAGTGTCAGAACCGGGCCCAGATACTCGTCCTGCACCATGATTGTTGCCTTGATCCAAGGCTCCTCAATGGTGTCGATCTTGCTAAGTTCAGGCATGTCGGCAGGATTGTGCAACAGCTCGGTAGAGCCATCAGTGAGGTGCATCTTGTAGACCACGGACGGGGCCGTTGCGATCAGGTCAAGATTGAACTCACGGGAGAGGCGTTCCTGAATGATTTCGAGATGTAGCAGCCCGAGGAAGCCGCAGCGGAAACCAAAGCCAAGTGCTGCCGAGGTCTCTGCTTCAAAATGGAAGGAAGCATCGTTGAGACGCAGCTTTCCAAGGCTGTCACGCAGTTTTTCGAAGTCGTCGGCGTCAATTGGGAAAAGACCACACCACACAACAGGGATGGATGGCTTGAAACCCGCGAGAGCTGTGCTAGCGGGACGACGATCCAGGGTGACTGTGTCGCCGACGTTGCAATCTGCAACGGTCTTGATTGCGGCATTGATGTAGCCCATCTCGCCCGGGCCAAGCGATTCGACGGGTGTCATTTTGGGAAGGAAAACACCAACCTGATCTACGTTATAGACCGAGCCCGCCTGCATCATACGGATCTTGTCGCCGCGCTTCAGGCGGCCTTCCTTGATGCGGACGAGAATAATGACGCCGAGATATGAATCGTACCAGCTGTCGACGAGGAGAGCCTGAAGGGGAGCTTCAGCGTCGCCTGTCGGAGCGGGAAGGCGCTGGACCAGAGCCTCGAGCACGCCCTCAATGTTGATACCGGTCTTGGCACTGATTTCAACGGCGTCATCTGCCGGAATGCCAACGACTTCCTCGATCTGTGCCCGGACCCGCTCGGGTTCCGCAGCAGGCAGGTCGATTTTGTTGAGTACCGGCACGATTTCGTGGTTTGCATCTATCGCCTGATAGACATTTGCGAGTGTTTGCGCCTCCACGCCCTGTGAGGCATCGACCACCAACAGCGAGCCCTCGCATGCAGCAAGAGAACGGCTGACTTCATACGCGAAATCAACGTGGCCCGGCGTGTCCATGAGGTTCAGGGTGTACACCTTGCCGTCCTTGGCAGGGTACGTCAGGCGGACAGTCTGCGCCTTGATCGTGATTCCGCGCTCCTGCTCGAGTTCCATCGAGTCGAGCACCTGACTTTTCATTTCACGTGCCGTCAGGGCTCCACAGGCCTGGATCAGACGATCAGCCAGTGTGGATTTCCCGTGATCGATATGTGCGATGATCGAGAAGTTGCGGATAAGGGAGAGCGGGGTGTCGGTCATGGCAGGATACATACGGGATTGTCGCAGGAATGTCAGCATACCTGCGAAGATGCCTGCCTTCGGATGAAGGCAGGCTGGAAACGGATCAGCGATCCGTCAGGCGAAACTCGATACGACGGTTGCGGGCATAGGCCGCCTGCGTGTTTGCCGCGTCTAAAGGCTGGTAGTCTGCAAAGCCGGTTGCAGCAAGGTGGTGAGGGTCTACGCCCTCGGAAATCAGCAGTTGCACCACCCGGATAGCGCGTTCGGAAGACAGCTCCCAGTTGCTGGGGAAGGCGCTGTGGATGGGTTGTCTATCCGCGTGACCATCTACCCGCAGAATCCATGGAATGTCGGTAGGGATTGTTGAGGATACCTGACAGAATGTATGCGCGAGGGTGCGAATTTCTTTCTGTCCCTCAGGTGTCAGGTCTGCGCTTCCTTGTGGGAAAAGGACTTCTGACTGGAAGACGAAGCGATCTCCTACGACGTTCACGCCCTTCTGATCCTTGAGGATATCCCGTAGGCGTCCGAAGAATTCAGAGCGGTAACGCTTGAGTTGATTGACTTTGTCAGCAAGAGCAACGTTCAGTTTTTGCCCAAGGTCGTTGATCTGAACGTCCTTGGCAGCCTCGGTTTTCTTTTCTAGATCGAGCGCATTACTGATTGCCTGGAGCTGGCGCGTCAGCTCCTCAATCTGTGCTTGTAGTGTGGAGATCTGCGCTGTCTGCGCTTTCGTGGAAGTATCCGCATCGGCAAGGGCCTGATCCTTCGACTGAATCTGGCCTGTCAGCGCTGCGATCTGTCCACCCAGAGCCGTGATCTGTGCTTGGTTCTGAACGCGCTCGGCGGTCAGAGAGGCAACGGTTGCATTAAGAGAGCGGTTCTTGTCCTCGCTCATTGAGAGCATGTGAGAAAGCTCGGCGAGCTGCTTTTGCAGGGCATCGAGCGTATGTTCGCGTCTGGTAAGGGACACGGATAGGAATTGCTGGCCAACAACAAAAACCAGCAGAACGAATGTTACGACCATCAGCAGAGTGGACAGAGCGTCCACATAGCCGGGCCATGCATCCAGTGCGTTATGAGAGTCGCGTCTGCGCCGGGCCATGGTTCAGCCTATTCCGCTGGAGGAGCCAGCCGTAGTACCAGACGCGGCCGCGATGGTGCGGGCCAGTACGCGCAGGTCATTGCGGATTTCACCTGTGGCTTGGGCACGACCTTGCTGAAGTTCTTCGATCAGGCGTCCCATCTGGCTCTCGATACGGAGCAGCGGGCTGTCTGTGGACGCGCCGGAAGTCTGAATTTCACCGAGCTGGCGCAGTATGGGCAGAAGAGCCGTCTGCGTTTCGGCGGTCCGTGTCATGACCTGCTGATTGGCTTTCAGGAGCTCTGTCATGGTGCGCAGGCGGTCCTGAAGACCATCGAGCAATTGTAGTTGCCTCACACGACCTTCTTCGCCGCGGGAAATCACATTCTGAAGTGTCTCAAGATTTTCGGCTGTTTGCTCAAGAAGTGCTTGAACATAAGCCGGAACCGGAGCGCCGTCTGATTCCGGCGCGGGCCCGCCTCCAACACGTGTTACACCTGCCAGCCATTCTTCAAGATCATTGAAAAACCTGTTCTGTGCCTGTCCCGCAGTAAGGTCCAGAAAGCCGAGAACAAGCGCACCTGCAAGGCCGAACATTGAGCCCGAGAATGCTGTCGACATGCCTGCCAGAGGGCCCGCAAGGCCGGTTTTTAGCTGATTGAACATGACATCAAGGTCACCGCCACCAGCAGACATGCCGCCGATCACGGTTGCAATCGAGCTTACGGTCAGGAGCAGGCCGTAGAACGTACCGAGCAGACCAAGAAAGATAAGAAGCTGTGTCATATACCGCGAAATCTCGCGGCTCTCATCCAGGCGTGACGACAGGCTGTCGAGCATGGCCTGTGTTGTGTGCGTGGAGAGTGACAGCCGGTCTGTGCGACTGCGCGCGGCAAGCATGCTGGCCATCGGGGCGAGAAGGCGCGGAGGGTTGGGGGTGGTCAGGCCTTCACGTGGCTGACGCAGCATTTCTACCCAGCGCACCTCTGGAAGCAGCCGCTGAACGACGCGCAGGTTCCACAGAATGCCAAAAAGCAGCACAGCCAGGATAATGGCGTCCAGCTTGGGATTGGCCTCAAACGCGTGCAGGAGCATCGGGCCGAGAGACGCGGCGAGCAGGGCGACTGCAGCCAGGAAGACGCCCATGCGAATGAGATATGTGGTGGGACGAGTCACGGCGTGGCTTTCTTTTCTGATGGTGTGCCGCTGGCGGGTGCTGCAGATGTGGAGACAGGGTTGCTCTGAAGTTCGATATCCAGGCGATCGGCAGGGGACGTGTCTGTTTTTTCAGGACGTCCAAGTGCTCTGGGATAGATGCGCGTTGTGGCAACGCCTGCCTGTATCAGGAGAGAGCGGATTGAAAGCGCACGTGCCAGAGCAATCCGGCGCGGCATTGAGATATCGTCCCCTGGAAGCGTCGCATATGCCAAAAGTACTGCACGCTGCTCAGGGTGGTTTTTCAACTCGGCACCAAAAGCTTGCACGACTTTGATGCTCTCTTCGTTCAGAGACGCTTCACCTGAAGGGAAAAGGATACGCAGGCCGCCCCCTGCAAGGGTGGATGTGCTGCTTTTGGCGTCGGGGACCGGCTTGACGGGATCCGCTGGGGTAGGAGCATGCAAAGCCACAGGCACAAACGGGGGGGGTAAAATTACTGGTGGCGGCGGCGCTGCCGGGACTGCGGGAACCGTCTCATGTTTAGGTGCGACTGACGCAGGAGCCGGTGCCTGAGTTGGGGCGGCAACTGTCTTCGTATGGGAAGAGTACGTTGCTGCATGATGGGCAGGCTGCGGGGCTGGTTTGCCGTCGGGCAGATTGTCCAGATTGCTCGTGACCTGTGCGAATGCCGCACACGGCAGGGAGCAGGCCAAAACGGCCGAGAAAGAGAGGAGGGGGAGGAGCGGCCTGTTCATGTCAGGTCGATCCTAGACGAGTCGCCTCCCGCCCCGCAATGGGGCGAGAGGGCTCTTTGTGTCAGGCGCGGTTGATTGCTTCATGAACGATCGCACGGAGCGGCGCATGCAGGTTTGTATTTCCTGCGACGACGTCCACGTCATCGTTGATATCGCCGACTTCCTTGCCGTCCGGATCAGTTGCATAACCACCTGCTTCGCGAACGAGCAGAAGGCCTGCGGCACAATCCCAAGGTTTCAGGCCGAATTCCCAGTATCCGTCGTAACGGCCTGCGGCGACCCATGCCAGATCCAGGGCGGCTGCCCCGAAGCGACGAATGCCGGCCACCTGAGGCATCAGGGCGCCAAGAACACGTGCGAACGGCAGGCGCTGCTTGCCTGGAACCTTCGCGAAGGGAATCCCGGTTGCGAAAAGGGCTTCCTGCATGTTTCGACGTCCCGAAACCCGCAGCCGACGCTCGTTCAGGAATGCACCGATGCCTTTTTCAGCCCAGAACATCTCGTTTGCAGCAGGGTTGTAAACCAGCGCTGCTGCAAGTTCGACAGTGCCGTCCTGGAGACGTCGTTGCAGACCGATCGAAATGGCCCAGTGCGGAATTCCGTGCAGGAAGTTTGTCGTGCCATCCAGCGGGTCGACGATCCAGCGCCAGGTCCAGTTGTCCCCGCCTGAGGCACCGCTTTCTTCCATCAGGAATGCATAACCAGGGCGTGCCCTGGCCAGTTCCTCACGGATGATGGCTTCGGCGCGCATGTCTGCCTGGGAGACGAAATCTCCTGGGCCCTTGATGCTGACTTGAAGTTGCTCGACCTCTGCAAAATCGCGCAGCAGTCGGCGGGCGGCCTTCTGTGCAGCGTTCTGCATGACGGTCATGTGCGGGGAAAGACGCATTCGATCAGTCCTTGGCGCGCTCGACGTAGGATGCGTCGTCCGTGCGGACAACGATGCGCTCGCCGGCTTCGATGAAGGGCGGAACCAGTGTCTTCACGCCGTTGGAAAGTACTGCTGGCTTGTAGGAAGAGCTTGCCGTCTGGCCTTTGACGACCGGGTCGGCTTCCGTGATTTCGAGGGTGACATGTGGTGGAAGCGTTACGCCTACGGCATCACCTTCAACAAGCTTTACGCTCAACTGCATATTGTCTTGCAGGAACGGAAGCTGGTCGCCAAGGATTTCCTTGTTGAGGATTGTCTGCTCGAAGGTTTCCGGATCCATGAGGACGATATTATCGCCGTCCATGTAGGAATACGTGAAGTCCTTGTCTTCCGTGATCAGGCGCTCCACGGAATCAGCTGTGCGCCAGCGCTCGTTGGTCTTGTTACCCGTCTTAAGGTCGCGCATTTCAACCTGAATGAAAGCGCCGCCCTTGCCGGGGGTGATGATCTGCTGCTTGAGAACGGTCCAGCGGCGACCATCGTGTTCGATAACCTGGCCGGCCCGGATAAGGTTGGCTTGTTGTTTCATGTCAGTTCCTGACCCTGAAGAAATGCGTTTTTCTGGTGTCCTTGGGGGCTTCTAGCGCCGCAGGGGGGCTGTCGGCAAGGTGGAAGCATGTTTCCACCGCATCTAAAGCTCCGCAAAGCGTGATAGCAGGAGTGCTTGGTAATTCTGAACGTCCGGTCCAGTCTTTGGGTTATGTTGCATTAATGCTGATGCAGTTTGGAGAAGCTGGCCATGTATGACATGAAAAATCTCTCGCATCTTGGGCAGATGGGAAAAGAAGCGCCCTTAGGCATGGACGCATTCTGGCAGTTTGATAAAGCTGCTTTTGCCCCAGGTGCAGTCGATGCTCTGACGAAGCAGCTTGCTGCAGTAGCTGTCGCCCTTACAACACAGTGCCCTTACTGCATTGAGCTCCACGCAAAGGCTGCGCGGGATGCCGGCGCTACGGATGCTCAGCTTTCTGAAATTGCCCTCGTGGCAGCCGCAATACGTGCAGGTGGTGCGGTTACACATGCGACGCATATGTTTGGCAAAGGCGAGGATGGAAAGTGAAGTTCAAAAACTCAAAGAAATATCAACACCTTCAAAATAGCCGTAGAGAATAGAGAGTAATTATTTAATTAAGGAATTGTGTGTTTCGCGAATTTGCTCCGTCCTAACCCATCATGTGAAACTATACTTTTCCAAGCTTGGAGAAAGAACCTTTCCTGGCTCTTCCGGGAGTAGATAGTCTGGCCCCAAAGGCACTTTTCCTTTTCCTCCTGGAATGTCGAGGACGTAGGTTGGCCATGCCAGGCCGGTCATTTTCCCTCGTAGGGACGCTAGAAGTGCGCGGCCTTCTTCCACGGGAACATGGAAATGTGCGGTCCCGGGAGCTGCATCCAGGTGGTGCAGATAATATGGTTTTACTCGTGCACGAACGAGGCTTCGAAGCAGGTCTTCAAGAGCTTCACGCGTATCATTTACGCCGCGTAGAAGTACAGATTGTGACAGAACCGGAATGGCCTGAGCCAGGATCAGGCGGATTGCCGCCACGGCTGCGGGTGTCAGTTCCCGGGCATGATTAATATGGGCGACCACCCACATTGCGCGATCAGTCTCCATGGCTTCTAGCAGTTCCGGGGTAATGCGCTCGGGGGAGGCCACAGGTACGCGTGAGTGAATGCGGATTGTCTCCACATGCGGCATTTCGGAGAGGCTTCGGATAATATGCGCGAGTCTCCGGGGGGCCAGCATCAAAGGGTCTCCTCCCGTCAGAATGACCTCCCGTATTGCCGGGTGTGTCCGAAGCCAGTCCAGTGCGCGCTCCAAAGCCGCATCATCCAGCAGTCCTCCGCCGGGCCCCACGTGCTCGCGCCGGAAACAGAAGCGGCAGTATAAGGGGCACACGAGTAGAGGTTTGAGCAGCGCGCGATCTTCGTACCTGTGAACAATCCCGGGTACGGGCGAGAGTGCGTCGTCGCCAATCGGGTCGGTCAATTCATGGGGGAGGGCGGTGGCCTCGCGGATGTCAGGGATGACCTGCCGCCCTATCGGATCATCGGGGTGTTCGATGAGTGCCTGAAAGGCTGGTGGAATAGCAGTTGCGTACAGGGTTGCGACCTTTTCGAGATCTGCGCGATCTGCCTCCGATGCCAATCCTGCCTGAATGAGATCTTCAGGCGTGCGGAGTGCTGTCTTTGGGCGAAGTGTCTTGACCATGTCTTGCATCTGGTGGCTCTAGCGAAGCCAACCTGCTTCTTGCAACAGGAACTGCCTCTAATGTCATTTTCTTCTCCAGATTCATCCCAGATTGCGGATCGACTGCCTCTATTGCGCCGTCGCGCAGAGCTGCTGAAAGCTACCCGAGCATTTTTTGATGCGCGTGGTTATCTCGAAGTTGAAACGCCCTACGCTGTGCCCGTCCCTGGGGAAGAGGTCCACCTGCGATGCTTTCGTACGGAAATCGAGCATCCGGATGGGCGTCGCGAGGCCAGGTTTCTTCATACCAGCCCGGAATTCGCGATGAAGCGCATCGTGGCGGGCATCGGTCTGCCTGTGTTTCAGTTGGCGCGGGTGTGGCGCAATGCGGAGTTCAGCAGCACGCATGTCCCCGAATTCACAATGCTTGAATGGTATCGGCCGTCTGTAGATCTTTCGGCGCTTATGGATGAAACCGAGAGCTTCGTAAGAGCCTTACTGCCCCCTGTGGTATCGCGTGATGATCGGGAAATCAGTCTGGTTGCGCCATTTGAGCGTTTGACGATGCAGGCGGCTTTCGAGCGATATGTTGGCGCAGATCTGCTGGGTACTGCGGGTGATGTTGCAGCGCTTGCCGCTCAGGCAGGGATTACGCCGCGGCATGACGAAACGTGGGAAGATTTGTTTTTTCGGCTGCTGCTTGAACGTGTTGAGCCGTTCATCGGGCGTGAGCGTCCTACTTTCCTGACGCATTGGCCTGCAGAACAGGCCGCTCTGGCGCGCAAGGACCCTCATGATTCGCGGGCTGCCCTTCGTTTTGAGCTTTATATAGGCGGGTTGGAGCTTGCGAATGCCTTCGAGGAACTCACGGATCCGGTCGAGCAGCGGGCGCGGTTTGAAACGGATCGTATCCGTCGTCTTCAAATTGCACCAGATCAGAACTGGCCTCTGGACGAAGCGTTCCTTGAAGCGCTTCCTGATCTGCCGCCATGTTCCGGCATAGCATTGGGTTTTGACAGGCTGGTACTTCTTGCAACAAGGGCGCCAAGGATCAGCGACATTCTATGGCTGGGTTGAAGTTTTAATAACTTGCAGGAGTTTTAATCCTGAATACATCTCCAATCCGTTAGAATGATGAACCAGAGAGTGCGGAACGTTCGCCGCCAACAGGAGCAGATAGATGAGAACAGTAAGAACAGTGTCCCTCGCAGCCCTGCTGGCGTTATCCGCCTGTGCAGTACCAACCTTGCAGCAGCGCAAGGTACTGGACTCGATGGTCGGTAAATCTGAGGTCGATGTATTGCGCCAGTTCGGTGTGCCGACGCGTAATTATCAGGCTTCGGGCCATGAGTTCCTCGCCTATATCGACAACCAGACCCAGTATTCGCCCGGTGGCGGAATGGGTGGTTGGGGATGGGGTTGGGGCGGCGGTGGCTGGGGCGGCGGCTTTGGCGGGCCATGGGGCGGCGGGTTCGGCGGACCATGGGGTGGCGGGTTCGGTGGTTATCCGTCCACATATTATAACACCTCCTGCCAGACGACGTTCGAGATCGTGGGTGGTCAGGTTGTTGGATGGACAATGCGCGGAGACGGGTGCTGAGTTTTCATTTGTCGGGTATGGTGCCATCTCCTGTTTTCAGAGTGGTACGACCCGACATGAATTTGCGAATCGGCTTCTCCCAGTTCTCTCGCTCAGGTCGCTCCGAAGCTATCGGGAGTTTGCTGGTTATGCTTTTGTTGGGAGGGTGCCATGGAGTGCCCGCCCCGCAGGACAGTTTTCAGGTCCGGCCATCGTCGAATGCAACGATACTGCCCGAAGAAAGTATCGGACGGCAGTTTCACGAGCCTAAAGACGGCACGCCAAGCAGTGTTGTTGCATACCACACCACCCCTACACCCTCTTACCCGGATCGCTCTTTAAGCGAGAATCTGTCAGGGTCTCTTGAGGTTGCAGATTACGTTGCCTCGCTTAGGGCTACGGGCCTGTTCCCACGGCTGGCAGAGAGTGGGCCATATACTGTGTTTGCAATCCCCAACCTTCCGCTGGAGCATTACGCCGCTCGGTGGCAGGGTGGTCTTCAGGCGGAGCAGAATATGCCTGCTCTCAAGAGGTTGCTAAAATACACGATCGTTTCAGGGTTATGGGATGACCGTACCATTCGTAGGGCTGTTGCTCGCCATAAGGGGCAGGGAATTGGCCTTAAAACGCTCGCAGGCGACGTGCTGAGTGTTCATGTCGATACCACTACGAATGAGCTTGTGTTGAATAATCAGACTGGAGAGACCAATCGACTTTGGTTGGTGAATGTGCCGCAGTCGAATGGTGTTTTATACTTTACTCAAGGCGTTCTGCCGCCGGCAGCAGTGCGCTAGATTGGATCAGGAGCGCACAACATCGAGCACTGCGTTTAGGCGGAGTGTGTCGGTATGGTCTAGAGTCAGTGGTATCGCGAGAAAGTCTGCCCCGGCTTTTTGTGATGCCAGCGCAATCTCTGCGTTAGTGACGCCTTCAACGACGGCGGGAAGCTCCATGACGCTTGCCCACCAGGTGACAGTCTCGAGCTGATCTGCGTCAAAGGACACATAATCCGCGCCCTTTTCTCCGGCCTGCATTGCCTGATCCCGGGTTTCGCATTTGCAGCCAAGCTGAACGTCATCTCCGATGACCCGCCGGGCGCTGCTCAGGGCGTCGATATCGGTCAGGTGAACGCCATCGATATTGCCGGATATAAATTCGCTGAGGTTCACGGTCTGATCGATAGACACCAGCACAGCCACGTCGTTGTTCTGTGCAAGACGAACAATCTCCGTGGTTTTTCCCAAACGATATGGAATGCGAAGTGCCGTGACCTCCGGGTGTCGCAGCAGATCAGGCAATATGGCGATAGCCTGATTTGGTTCGAATTCCTGAGGCAAAACGAGATAAAGATCACATGGTGTCATGTTGATCAATTTCGCAGATTGTCAGCCAGTCTGCCAGCAATAGCCTTCAAGGGACTGAATTTTTTTCAGAACATATGACGAGAACGGCATCTTACCCGGAATGAAGGTTGAATTTCCAAGAGGTTGCGTCAGAATTTGGGGGTGGGATGAACTGCTTGGTGTAGACGCGGCATTGCGGCAGATGACCCAGCCTATACCGTTATTCAGTGCCTGTATGGCGCATGCCATGGAAGAACCGCAGTCTAGGATCGAAAGTTCAGTCTGAAGATTCAGTGTTCTCACCCACCATGGAACGCCAAATGCAATCCCTGCCCCTTGGGTTGAAACTGCGATGAACGCTTGTCCGTTTCGGATATCACTTATCGCGTTGAAGGCTTTGCGGGACGAGACTTCGATCATAGGGTGGGGCGGAAAGTCTGGCATGCTTGACGTGTGGTTTCCATCGGGGCTGTGTACTGTAAGAACATATGATAGCGTGTCGTAAAAATGGCAGTTAGCGGAAAGAGAGTGTTTTGAGCGAGCAGAAGGTATCTTCTCAGGAAAACATCCCTGTCGACCGCCTTGAAGAAGCATTGACCAGAATAGCCTTTGCGCTGGATCGTCAGGCTCAGAATCGAGAGTTGGAGCGCCAGAAAGCCGCAGAAGGACCAGATCTTCAGGCCTTGGCGGCGAACCTGGACGCGATGTGCGTACGGATCCGTAATATCGTTAGACGCGAAGGAGAATAAGCCATGGGACAAGTCTCCGTTCGTGTGAATGGTTACGTTTATAATGTGGGATGCCAGGATGGCGAGGAAGGACATCTTCACGCCATGGCACATGAAATCGAAAAGCGCGTCGAGCGTATTCGTACTCTGGGTGGCTCCACCACAGAGGGGCGTACCCTGTTGCTTGCTGCTCTGCTGATGGCGGATGAGATCCATGACCTGACGGCGCAGCGGATGCCATCGGGCGCTGCTGAAACAATCGCGGAAGCTGACAGGATCGTTGCCGAGAACAAAAGGGCCAAAAGCCGCTTGTTGCTGGCGGTGGAGAGGGCAGAAGGGCTTGCGGATCTTCTGGAGCACGGATGATTTTATTAATCTCCCATTGAACCTTGCTCTGCCTGCCTTCATATAGGTGAGGGAGCTGCCTGGTTAGTCAGGCAAATCAACCTCTGGGCCGATAAGCACTTTCCATAGGGAACTGGCTCTGTCGTGACCCTGGTCATGTTAACCGGTGCCCACCTGCTCACGCAGGTCCGGGAGGGCTGAAAAGACCAACGGCTTTGGCGGCTCCACTTCTTTCTAGTTCTGATCAACAGAAAAAAGCGCTACGTGCTCAGTTGAGAGCCTCGCGGCCCGTTTTATCGCCAGACGCGCTTAAAGCTCTGACGGACCGTCTGTTTAACGAAATTATCAGAAATGAAGTTCAGCGGGTTGGCGCCGTTTGGCCGATGCCGGGAGAAGTAGACTTGCGGCCGCTTTGTGCTCGCCTTTGTCATGCAGGATTTCATGTCTCGTTACCGGAGACGCCACCGAAGGGCAGTCCCCTGGTCTTCAGGCAATGGAATCCTGGGAGCGTGTTGCAGGCTGGGCGTTACGGAACATTCCATCCGCAGGCACCAGAAGAAATACCTGAATTGCTGCTTGTTCCGTTTCTCGCATTTGACCGCCGCGGGGTGCGTCTGGGATATGGAGGCGGATACTATGATCGGACGCTCGAACGCTTGCGTGTGCCGGCAATAGGTTTCGGCGTCGCTGCTCAGGAGCGTTCAAGTCTGCCTACCGGGCCTCATGATGTTTTGCTGCCCTGCATCGTGACTGAGCGAGAAACGATCCATACCCCTGTTTTTCAGAAAGGCTGAATTTTGAGGATACTTTTCCTGGGCGATATTATTGGTCGCAGTGGGCGAGAGGCAATTGTCGCTGGTTTAAAAGACTGGCGGTCCAGGCTGGCTCTCGATCTCGTCGTGGTTAACGGTGAGAACGCCTCGCACGGCTATGGGCTATCTCCTGCGATTGCACAGGATCTTTTTGACGCTGGTGTTGATGTCATCACGCTGGGCAATCATGCTTGGGACCGTCGGGACATGATTGGCCATATCGATCAAACGCCCCGAATTATTAGGCCGATTAATTATCCACCGGGAACGCCGGGGCAGGGAAGCTATATCGTTGAAGTCTCCCGTGGGCGCCGTGCGCTCGTTGTGAACGTGATGGGCCGTATCTTTATGGATCCGCTGGATGATCCTTTCAGATGTGTGAACGATCTTCTCTCGCGTCATCGTCTTGGAATGACTGTTCAGGCTGTGATCGTAGATATTCACGCGGAAGCAACAAGCGAGAAGATGGCCTTCGGGCATGTGCTGGACGGACGTGCTTCACTCGTTATCGGAACACACACGCATGTCCCTACGGCGGATCACCGAATTCTGGCAGGTGGAACGGCGTATCAGACCGATGCAGGAATGTGTGGAGACTATGACAGTGTAATTGGAATGGGAAAAAGCGCATCCATTCACAAGTTTGTCCGGAAAATGCCAGGTGATCGCCCGCAACCTGCGGAAGGCGTCGCAAGCATTTGTGGTCTGATGGTCGAGACAGATGACACAACAGGCCTCGCTACAAAGGTTGCCCCATTCCGCCAAGGTGGACTGCTAGCTTCTAACTGGCCGGACTTCTGAGAAGGATTGTTTCCCGAATATTAATATTTCTCTGTCATTTCAGTTTCAAGGCATTCCAGAAGAGGTGACAGAGTTATGGCAGGATTAAGTATCCGGCTTTCTGAAGGAGACAGGTTGGTCATTAATGGTGCTGCAATCCAGGTGGAGAGCGATACCCGCCTGCGCATTATCAATAAGGTCAACATTCTCTTTGGTGATCAGATCATGTCACCAGAGGATGCAAACACGCCGGCGCGACGCATCTATTTCGCCATCCAGAATTTCCATGTGAGTAATCCGGAAGAACGGGAGAAAGCACTCGAAGGAGCGCGCTACTTCATTGATGCCTTCCGAAGCGAAACCACGTCCTACCACGCCAAGGCCCTGCTTGATATCGCGCTGGAAGAAATGAAGGCGGCGAATGGCTATGCCGCGCTGCGGGTTGCTCAGCGCATTATCCGTCACGAAGATGCCGTCCTTGGTGGTACCGAAGATAAAACAGAAAAAAACGCCTAATCGTCGTTATTTTTTGCGCCGATCCTGTAATGGAAAGCGTGCATAACTCGATTTTCTCCTGTTTTCCGCGTGCTCTGAGGTGTGGATAACCCTCAGGTTTTTAGTGTTTGACAGTGTGCTGGGGGATCCGTATAAGCCCGTTCACCGACGCGGCGGGCTTCTTTCGGGGGTTCTGGAGCGGCGGGGATTTTGGTCTTTGAAAATTGAATATGGAATTGGAAGGGATATG
>Ga0157363_1000064_pt1 | contig 78829 bp, 73 predicted proteins | sample AttsexASBM1_FD_111477 | JGI IMG/M metagenome (GOLD analysis project Ga0157363, IMG submission 111477) | Fungus gardens microbial communities from leaf cutter ant in Ribeirão Preto, State of São Paulo, Brazil - Atta sexdens ASBM1 | ecosystem: Host-associated > Fungi > Mycelium > Unclassified ... | reverse complement strand
GCGTAAATGGCGGTGAGGGAGGGATTCGAACCCTCGATGCAGCTTTTGACCGCATACTCCCTTAGCAGGGGAGCGCCTTCAGCCTCTCGGCCACCTCACCAATTTACTTCTTAACTTAGCACCTAAGGAAACTTACGTTGCCGTTCGTTGCTGCGTTGGCGCACATATTACTTTCCCCGACTTATAAGTCAAACACTTTTTTGAGAAGATTGTTTGTTTGCACAAAACCGCAGCAATTAGCGCATTTACTCGACGTTTTTCTTTTCTAATGCATAAAAAAACGGCTGCAAACATAATGATGTTTTACAGCCGTCTTATGACCTGCCCCTGGTGAGTGCAGATAAATTAATACTCAGAATCCTGAGTTTTCTCAGCTTGGATGCGTTGATAAATCTCTTCACGATGCACCGAAACCTCTTTAGGTGCATTAACACCAATTCTCACTTGGTTCCCTTTGACACCGAGTACTGTCACTGTAACCTCATCACCAATCATGAGGGTTTCACCAACTCGACGAGTTAGAATAAGCATTCTTTGCTCCTTGAAAGATTAAAAGAGTCGGGTCTCTGCGTAACCCGGCACATCCATCGATTACACTAAATAATTAGGACAGTATTTTATTAATAAAATTCATTCTATCCCTGATTACTCATGCTAAATAATAGTTTAGCCGAAATACGCAGTTCTTACCTGACTTTCTCAAGAGATTCATTAAATGATTTTACAATATGCCCAACAGCAACTATTGGGCTAAAGGTAAAACCTACTTAACTTACTGTAATTTATTAGAAATAATTCCAGGAACTTCTGCCAGCGTAGCCGTTAACGCATCAGGTTGATTACCGCCTGCCTGTGCCATATCCGGTCGACCGCCTCCTTTGCCCCCAACTTTTGGCGCAATAAGTCCAATCAATTCACCCGCTTTAACTCGGTCAGTCAGATCTTTTGTGACACCAACGATTAATGAAACTTTATCTTCACTGGTTGTCCCTAAAACAATAACCGCTGAGCCTAATTGATTTTTCAGATCGTCGACCATCGTCCGCAGAAGTTTAGGATCGATCGAAGGCAGCTCGCTAATAAGTACTTTTACACCATTAATCTCAGTGACCTGATCAGCTAAAGAGGCACTTTTCTGAGCCGCTTGCTGGTCTTTGAGCTGCTGGATTTGTTTTTCAAGCACACGTGTATGTTCGGCTAGCGCTTTCACCTTGTCATTAAGATTAGTGCTATTCGCTTTGATCAGCTGTGCTATTTGCGTCAGTTGATCCTGGGCTGCAAATACCGTCTGTAGTGCACGCTCACCCGTAAAGGCTTCAATACGGCGTACACCCGCAGCCGTACCCGACTCCGAATCCAACACAAAAAGACCAATATCACCAGTCCGCTGTGCGTGAGTTCCCCCACAGAGTTCGACAGAGAAGTCGCCCATGGTTAACACCCTTACCTGCTGGTCATATTTTTCACCAAACAAGGCCATCGCCCCTTTTTGTTTGGCTTCTTCAATGTCCATAATCTCGGTTGTTACCGGTAGATTTAAACGGATTTGTTGGTTAACAATTTCCGTCACTTGACGTAATTGCAGTTCGCTCATTGCTTCAGTATGAGAGAAATCAAAACGTAAGTATTTATCGTTGACCAGAGACCCTTTTTGAGCAACATGTGGTCCAAGCACCTGGCGCAGGGCCGCATGCAATAGGTGGGTTGCGGAGTGGTTTAGGCGGATTTTAGCGCGTCTTGCTTCATCAACTTGCGCATTAATCTGTTGCCCCACCGTTAATTCGCCCGCAGTAAGTTGCCCTAAATGACCTGGACTTTTACCATATTTTTGAGTGTCTTCTACTTTAAATTCGCCATGCTCGGTAGAGATAACACCGGTGTCGCCGACTTGGCCGCCAGATTCACCATAAAAAGGCGTTTTATCGAGGATCACTACCGCTGATTGGCCAGGGAGTAACTGTTGAACGGATTGCCCATCAATGAATATTTCGCTAACCGTAGCGGGGAAAGATAACTGATCATAACCGTTAAATTCAGCCTCTTTCTCGACGCGAATTTGCGCATTATAATCGGCACTGAATCCACTTGCTTGGCGAGCACGTTGGCGTTGGGCTTCCATCGCCGCTTCAAACCCTGCTTCATCAATTTTCAAATCACGTTCACGACAGACATCTGCCGTTAAATCGGCAGGGAAGCCAAAAGTATCGTAAAGACGGAATACGATTTCACCTTGTAGGGTATCGCCTTTTAGTGCCGCAAGTTCTTCATCAAGGAGTGCTAAGCCACGCTCTAAAGTTTTCGCAAATTGCTCTTCCTCAGCTTTAAGGACGTTTTCTACGTGTTGCTGCTGCTGACGAAGTTCGTCACCTGCACTGCCCATCACGTCGATAAGCGGCTGAACTAATTTGTAGAAGAAACTTTGTTGCGCACCCAACATATTTCCATGACGGACGGCACGACGAATAATACGGCGAAGCACGTAACCGCGGTTCTCGTTAGATGGCACCACGCCATCGGCTATTAAAAATGCACAAGAACGGATGTGGTCTGCTATGACGCGTAATGATTTATTAGTCAGGTCTTGTGTTCCAGTCACCTTAGCGACTGAAGCAATCAATTTTTGGAATAAATCGATATCGTAGTTGGAGTTAACGTGTTGCAGTACGGCAGAAATACGCTCTAAGCCCATTCCCGTATCAACAGAGGGCTTAGGTAAAGGCAGCATAGTCCCATCAGCTTGACGGTTGAACTGCATGAAAACGATATTCCAGATTTCAATGTAGCGATCACCATCCTCTTCTGCAGAACCTGGAGGCCCGCCCCAGATATGGTCGCCGTGATCGTAAAAAATTTCGCTACAAGGACCGCATGGACCAGTATCGCCCATCTGCCAGAAGTTATCTGATGCGTAAGCACTGCCTTTATTGTCTCCGATACGAATAATTCGTTCAGCAGGTACACCTATCTCTTTTTCCCAGATATTCCATGCTTCATCATCAGTTTCATAAACAGTTACCCATAAACGTTCTTTAGGTAAATTAAACCATTGCGAGCTGGTTAGGAGTTCCCAGGCAAAGGATATGGCTTCACGTTTAAAGTAATCGCCAAAACTGAAGTTACCGAGCATTTCAAAGAAAGTATGGTGGCGAGCCGTGTAGCCAACGTTTTCGAGGTCGTTATGTTTCCCCCCGGCGCGGACGCAGCGTTGTGAAGTGGTTGCGCGTGAGTAATCACGTTTATCTTGACCGAGGAACACATCCTTGAACTGATTCATCCCTGCGTTAGTAAAGAGTAACGTTGGGTCATTGTTTGGTACCAGCGAGCTGCTAGCAACAATTTGGTGGCCTTTGCTTTGGAAAAAATCGAGAAACGTCTGGCGAATCTCTGCAGTACTCTTGCTCATAAATGTCCTGGTATCATGCTTAACAGATGTCCCGTTACATCTAGGTCACTGGAATGCTCACAGTCGACTTATGATAGGGAACTAAAAGTCTCAATAAGATAAGTTTTCTTTGCCGCGAAGTAAAATCTCAATCTTATTCACGACGAAATATTTTCAAAAACAGCACGGATATCTTCGCTGTGAAAACCTCTGCTGTAAAGATAACGTTGTAATTTTGCCTTTTCTGGATAGTTAGTGGGCCAATGTCGACCCACTTTCTTCTGTGCGGCCTCTTGCGTGCACTGTAGCCAATCAATGTCGGTATGGCGCAAGGCATGCTGTATGGTCGAGGAGTCTATTTTCTTGCGTTTCAAGTCTAGGCTGATGCGTTGAGGACCGTATCCTCGGCGACTTCGCTGAACAATAAATAGTTGGCAAAAACGCTCATCATTTAAATAGCCTTGTTCTAGGCACCATTGCACAACGTCTTCCAACGTCTCCTCGGCTGCCCAAAACTGGAAGGAGGGTTCGCGCAGTGACTTCCTTGCCACGCCTAGTCGTATCTTTTCTCGTAATTCTTCGATTCCATGATCACGTTGACCGAGTAGCCATACAGCGCGCTGTAATAGTTCTGTATAGGTTACCTCTTTCTGCTGGACGTTAGTCTCCATTTGCTGTCCTCTTCATTTCGTCCCCATAAAGAAAAACGGGAGCCGCATAAGCAGGCTCCCGTTACTCAGGTCAGAATACAAGATTAAAATTCATCTTGCTCGTCATTCTCACCAGACATTTCATGTTCTGGAGAAGCGTCACCTTCATGAGTAGGATTGTTTAACAAGGTTTCACGTAGTTTTTGTTCAATTTCCGCAGCAATTTGCGGATTTTCACGTAGGTAGTTTCCTGCATTGGCCTTACCTTGACCAATTTTGTCACCTTGATAGCTATACCAAGCACCCGCTTTTTCAATAAACTTATGCTTCACACCTAAATCAACTAATTCACCGTAGAAGTTGATCCCTTCACCGTACATAATTTGGAATTCAGCTTGACGGAAAGGTGCTGCAATTTTGTTTTTCACTACTTTAACGCGGGTTTCACTCCCCACCACATTTTCGCCTTCTTTGATCGCACCGATACGGCGGATATCAAGACGAACAGAGGCGTAGAATTTTAACGCATTACCACCGGTAGTTGTCTCCGGGTTACCAAACATCACACCGATTTTCATCCGAATTTGGTTGATGAAAATAAGCAGTGTATTAGATTGTTTTAAGTTACCCGCTAATTTACGCATAGCTTGGCTCATCATACGCGCAGCGAGGCCCATGTGAGAGTCACCAATTTCGCCTTCGATCTCGGCTTTCGGTGTCAGCGCTGCGACGGAGTCAACGATAATAACGTCGACCGCACCTGAACGCGCTAAGGCATCACAGATTTCAAGGGCTTGTTCACCCGTATCAGGTTGAGAGCAAAGCAGGTTATCAATGTCCACGCCTAATTTTTTAGCGTAAACCGGATCTAATGCGTGCTCAGCATCAATAAAGGCACAGGTTTTCCCTTTGCGTTGCGCAGCGGCGATAACTTGTAAGGTGAGCGTTGTTTTACCTGATGATTCAGGTCCGTAAATCTCAACAATACGTCCCATTGGTAGGCCACCAGCCCCTAATGCGATGTCTAGAGATAATGATCCCGTTGAAATGGTTTCTACATCCATCGTCCGGTCTTCACCTAAACGCATGATAGAGCCTTTACCGAACTGCTTCTCAATCTGTCCTAGCGCAGCGGCAAGTGCTTTTTGTTTGTTTTCGTCAATAGCCATTTCAACTCCTAATCGTACTGGTTTCGCCAGCAAGGGGATTTTATGCTTATGCATCTACTGGATTAATTATACTGTATAGTCATACAGTATCAAGTTTAATTTTGAAAAATATCTCTAGGGCAGTGGCAAGCGCGAAAGCCACTGCCTGCTGGCGAATCGCCTCACGATCACCGGAAAAATGACAGAGGCGAGTGATAGTCTTTTCGGTAACTGAGGCAAACCCGAAGCACACTGTCCCCACAGGCTTATTTTTGCTTCCACCACCTGGGCCTGCGTAACCCGTAACCGATATCGCATAGTTGGCTGAGTATGCTTGGCAAGCGCCCTCTGACATCTCTTTAGCCACGGCTTCACTGACGACACCATATTGTTGCAAAGTCGCTGGCGATACGCCTAAAAAACGCTGTTTACTCTGTTCACTATAGGTGACAAAACCGCCCTCAAAATACGAGGAGCAGCCACTGATTTCTGTTAGCGCTTTGGCAATCCCCCCACCCGTACAAGATTCTGCAGTGGTGATCGATGAGTGAGATTGTAAAAGGTGGTGCCCGAGTAACTCACTTAACTGGGTCACTTTATCACTCATAACCTCTCCTTCATCCCGTGGTCACGGCGATTGTTTACTCATTATGAAACAGTAACAACGTGGCGAACAAAAAATTGTCTAATCGCCACGCAATTATTGATTCCTGTTACAGGTTGTTCTGTCTAGAAGCACGCACTGATTCACCTAGTTGCCAGACGGCCATCGCATACTGTGTACTATGGTTATAGCGGGTTATCGCATAGAAATTCGGTAAGCCGAACCAATATTGGTAACTATTCCCCATATCGAGGCGCAATAGACTGACTTTTTGTGAACCAGGAAGCGCTTGTTGAGGCGTCAATCCGCTATTTTGTAATTGGCTAACGGTATAACGGGTTGAGTAACCGTTTTCTAAACCTGGGGCTTGCCCAGTGCCGACAATTGCGACAGGTTGTCCTGTTTTCCAACCGCTTTGTTGGAAATAATGGGCAACACTACCAATCGCATCAACGGGATCCCACAGGTTTACATGGCCATCACCATTAAAATCCACCGCAAACTGTTTGTACGCTGAAGGCATAAATTGGCCATACCCCATAGCGCCCGCAAACGAACCTCTTAACGTTAGTGGATTATCTTGCTCATGTTGCGACATCAATAAGAAGGTTTCTAATTCACTACTAAAATAGGTCGCTCGGCGAGGGTAATCAAAAGCGAGCGTCGCAAGGCCATCAATAATGCGTGTTTTACCCATCACGCGGCCCCAACGCGTTTCCACCCCAATAATACCAACAATAATTTCTGCCGGGACACCGTATTGGATTTCGGCTCTGGACAGCGCATCGCGGTACTGGTTCCAGAAAACGACGCCATTTTGTACATTGGAGTCGGTGATAAACTTGTTACGATAGCGGATCCATGCGCCGTTAGGACCAGGAGCGGGCGTGTAATTCGGTGCCTGACGGTCCATTAATCTCAACACATAATCCAAGCGGCGAGTTTGGCTTAGCCAAGCAATAAGTTGCTGGCGATTAAACCCGTGCTTTTCAACCATCATATCAATGAATTGTTCTGCTCGCGGATTCCCTGCAAAATCACCGGTCAAGTCATTTTGAGTCAAGGTTGCTGGCTTCAATAAAAAGCCGCCTTGCGGAGCAGTTTGATTATCTGTACGGTGCGAGTGGCTACTGCATGAACAGAGAAGAGTAATAATAGGTACGATAAGATAATTAAATCGCATGCGCGCTCCACTAGCGAGTACATCGACTTTCTTGTGAGTGAGTAAGAAAGCAAGAATATTGATGTCCTAGCATAATATAAAAGGCGGAAATTTTCTGCATTAACCGGACATTTCTTATACAGTCTATTTCCGCCTTCGCGCTATTGATAGCGATTATTTAAAAGCGCCATTTACCGCCTAGAGTGAGTCGGCTATCGTTGAAGCCATGATTACCGACCTGTACTGCCGTATTCGCCCAAATACTACCTTGCTTAGACAGAGTCGCTTCAAGTCCAAGTTTCAGTTCAGCTAGATTCTCTGCACCAGCGAGCTCCACTTTAGTTTCGTCCATTTTAACACCGTGTCGCTTTGAATTATGTATCCAGTTAACCTCTGCAAAAGGTTGAAAATAACGATCCGTTTGTTCGTCCAGTATGTGTCGGCCACGTATCCAGGTTCGAAAACCGAGTTTACTCTGAAGGTTATTCTTACCCACATTACTAATACGCGAGTTATTTTCTTCAACAATGTCGTGGTGTTTAACTCCCTGATAGATGAGTTGTGCCGACGGCTTTACATACCAACGGTATTCGGAACCTAGGCTACCATTGAATTTTAATACCTCAGAAACATACCCCGCCTCAATACTGCCGGTAATCCCCTTAGAACGATAATATTGCGGGCTAAGTTGATCCCCCTTAACGGAGTTATTGAACCAGTTATAAAGTAACCAACCGTCTAGGTATCCTCCCTTACCGGAATCATCATTTATCCAAGTTGAGTACAAACCGGCGCTATAGCCATTGACACTCCCTTTCGCGCGATAAGAGACGCGGTTAGAAGCTGTCGAATTACGGTGATGACCATAGCCAGCCATAATCCCCGTATTCCAACGCCCGCCTTGAGGTGTCTCGATATTGAGTAAAGCCCCGCCTAATTGCGCGATATAACGATTTGACTTGGTTTTAAGTTGCCCACTGCTGTCCGACCAGCTACTGCGTCCTCCCATCTGTCTTAGCCATAAACTTGAGCTGTTTTCACCAAAGAGTGGTTGTTCATGGTCAAAGGGATCGGACTCTCGTTCGAATAGTGAAGTAGTAAACAGGGTATTACCCGCAATATAATTGGCTAAATAGCTACCAGCTTCCACACGATATGTCGGATCAGGCCGGGGAATGGGATTAGGTTTAGGATCTGGATTGGGTTTAGGATCTGGGTCGGGTTTGGGTGGATCATTACGAAGATACCAACTTTCTGCTTGTTTCGTTAAATGGTACTCATAAGCCCCCGCAACAATTCTTCCCTCTTGAGTGAACTCGCCGTAAGAGGTACCGCCAACAGAAATTAACTCAATCCCGTTAATGGTCTCAGCCCCTAAACCCCCTAAGTTTTCCACACTCACCGCCGTAGAGCTTCCCGATAAAACGTCCCCTTTGATAATCACTTTATTAGCTAACGAATCGTCACCGGCTAGCTTTGCCCGCATCGCTAGTGACCCTTTGCCACTATAATTTCCCTCGATAATTAACTGATCAGCGAGATTATCTGAATCAAAATAGATATTACCGTCATTATTAAGCGACTTCACCTGACTGGTACCAGTTATATCCCAGCGACTTTGTTGTAAGTTTATCGACTCGACATTGGTGACTTTACCAATTAAATAACCCTGCTTACCCTTAAGATCCAAATAGATTTTATTATTATCTGTCGCGATCACATTCCCCACAATGCCACTATCCACCGCATCGATATATAATGCTGACGAATAACTTTTCTGTTGGGCATCTGTCGTAGTAAGTGCACTGAGTGCATAGCCTTTAGGGGTATAGATATCAGTGTTAACTAATTTAATGGCTGAGGCCCCATTCACCGCAATCACACCACCACCATCGTCATTACGCATGTGTACGCCCGTTAAGCTAGCAGAAGGCGGCAATTGACTCATTTCAGTATATGACAAATCTTGTTGAGAACTATTACCACTGGTAAAGAGACCAACAGAGTTTTCTCCTTTTATAATTACAGTACTATCTACCAAATCGATTGCCCCTTGATCGATATATAAGCCATAAGAAGCTTTACCTTCTGTTCGAGTAACTACCTTTTCCCCTTTAATGCTTGAACCTTTTATCGACGCTAAACCATAGGAGGAATCATTTTTAGTAAAAATTTCTATATCAGTTAATTCAGTTTTTCCTTGGCCTATCGCGACTACGCCATGACTACCCATACCAGAAGTTGTAATGTACAGGTTATGCCCATCAATATTCCCTTCGCTATAAATACCATGAGCACCCTCTCCGTACGTTTCAATATTCATATTCTTTAGCACGGCTTCACTCAGTGGTGCAGTAGCTTGAGTACGCTGTAACACAAGCCCATGCGATTTTCTGCCCGTGGTACTTATCGATGTCCCCTCACTCTTCATTTTACCGCCATTGTGGATCATCCAGACCCCATAACTTCCCTCCCCTGTCGTGCTTAATGAGCTATCAGAGAGAGTGAGATCTGTCGTACCGGTATTCATATTGATAGCGTGAGCGTAATCACCTCGTGCTAAAATATCGACGTTATTTAATGCCAAGATACCAAACATCGAAAGTATCCCTGCACCATTAGTCGTTTCTATAGAACTGTTAGAAAGGTTTAATCCCGATTGAGTCTTTTCTTCGGTATTAAAAAAAATCCCCTCACCTTTGCCTTCATTGACCAAAGTCATATTATTTAAGTTAACTTGACTGGTAGGACCAATACTAATTCCTAGCGCCCTCCCCTGACTGTCCTTAACTTTTATCTTTAAATTTTCAGCAGAGAAATTTCCATAGTAAGTTCTTATGGCTGTACCACTGATTAACCCCACTGTGATGTCGGCATTATGCATATTGACTATCGCACCACCTTGGATTAATAGTGCACCATTAGTCGTTGAGGTATTATTTATGACAATATCTTTCCAGTATCCAGACTTTTCAATAACGAGGTTTTCATAAACTTGTGCAGAGACTTCAATAGGTCCTAAAAAAAGCATACAGCAGAAGAGATGTTTTTTAGTCAAACTCCCACTCTTATTACTCGATGAAATTCCGTTGTTCATCATAACGTCCTTATTTTATAAGCAGAGCGTATTAATTGAGCCATGGTTATTATTTGAGATATATCTAGCAAACCTAAAAAGATCTGCTTGGTTGTCAAAACCTAGCTTTCGACAAGCACTTCGATAATGCGTGCGAATAGTTTTTATAGAGCGCCTCATTTCATTAGCGATTGAATGACAATCAGCCCCTTGGCCAATAAGATTGATAACCATAAATTCGGTGGGCGAAAGTTGCTGATAACGTTTGAGATCGTTTTGTTCAACAAGATCAACTAACTCTACGTGAGTCGATATTTTCCAGTTAAGTACCGCCAAAACTCTCGAAATTTTACCTTTAATTTGCGATAAAGTACTTCGACGACAATTGAAGGGGATGTAAATATTACTCCAGTATCTTTTTTTTTCTTCCGGTAAATTGCTCACACCTATCAAATAAGAAAGATTAATACTGACGATCTCCTCCCTAAAATCGAAACTAAGGTGAAAAATCGTCGTATCATCAGGAGCTATTTCTATTCCGTTAATCCCTTCATGCCATTGTTCAATGACTAATGAAATAATACCAACTTTGAAGTAAGCATCCCCACCTACTACTCTGATGATTAATGGTTCCATTTTTACCCGCAAACTTTCCATGTTAATTAAATTAATAAATCCCTTTGAAAATAATTAACAAACGTCCGCCAGAGTAGAATAAATAAAGATATATGAGAATAGGATTTATTTATTATTAATCCCATCGAGTACAATATTCTTATATGCATAAGGTTTACTCCCCTCATTCAAACCAAGCTCTTGCTGAAGTCGCATCATAAGTTCCCGCTAGGCACAATGTTATATTTTGTGGATAAAAAAGGACTTGAGCCGTAATCCTCAGCGTTAGTTGCGATATTGAGTGCGTTCGCATGCTTAGGGGAATAATTGAGACTGTTAAAGTTTGAGAATCAATACGAGGTTCGAACCGAATAATGGCCGTTTTGATCGCCCGTTCGATTTGAGGGAAGTGCTGAGAAGAAATGGCCTCACCGATGGTGATGCCGAGCCCGTAATGTAGTACCGATGACTCAAGTAAAGGATCGCCCTGAAATCGGGAAGGAAGCCCTGACGGTTGGCTGTTTAACAATTGGGTTAACTCTTCAGTAATAATTCGTTTTAGCAACGATGGATCAACCGAAAAACCTTGTTCATCGTCGACTAACTTAAATAACGTCACGGGGGTACTCCATTGAGTCTGGCTCATTTCACTTTCCCTTCAAATATCCCATCCATTTTGAACCTCAGATCGGCAAAAGCGCTTTGGGACTCAATAATGCTTAATATATTGTTGCCTGTTGTGAATAGACCAAGAGGTAATGCTTCCGGGAATTCTTGCTCTAGATGTTGTAAGATCTGCTCAATCGTTTCTGGTGTTTGCGCCAGCGTGGTCACTAGCTGATGAGCAGACTCTACTATCTGTTGTTGGAAATAACGTTCATTATCCGATTCAAGTGTTGAGCGCGTGAAAAGACTTTCGTAAGAAGGTTGCTCCTGATATACCCAGTATTCTGTTGCCAGCTGCTGCAGAGGATTTTTATCCCTATACTTCTCCAGATAATAGTCCCCTTCTCGCCGCTCACCCTGTAGTCCCTGTTGCTGACGAGAAAGGTTTTCCTGCCGCAATAGTTCAATTTCTAATAAATACATTGCATGCCCCGCTAGTAATTTGCGCACCGCATCCTGTGGTATCGCCACTGCGCGCAACAGGGATTCCTGTTGCAAAGACTGCTGTAGAGCCGGTCGTAATTGGACTCGACGCATGTGAAAGTGCACAACTGGTTAGGCTGGCACCTGCTAATGCGATAGGTAATCCCGTACAGCGCACCGTGACACATCCATGAGTTATCGTACCGCCATGCGAAGTGATGTCGCCCACCCTGGCAATCAACATAAATAGTTTCCTGTTCTTAGCTTATACATCAGGCTTAGTGCTCCCTGTAGTGGTTGGAATCGGCAGCGGAAAAGCTTTCCCAATAAATAACCCCGCCGTGGGAGTAATGCCCGGTAGGCCAATTACTCCGCCCCCTCCGCCTCCGCCTCCGCCTCGTGGGCCAGCATCACCGGGATTAAAATCAATCTGTCCTGCTTGTAAGATAATTTGGCTATCGGCAATGATCCTAATTCGCCTAGCCGAGATAACGAGATCGCCGCCGGAACTCAAGCCTAGTGCCCCCCCTACGGCTAATCCCATCGCCCCTCCTGTCACCATTGACATCGCTCCACCACTCGCAATACCGATTGCGCCACCAGCATTTATCCCAATAGCACCTCCTGCGTTAATACCTATTGCCGTCCCGGCATTGGTACTGATCCCACCTCCAACAGTGGTATGATGTGCCCCCCCAACAGTCACCCCTAGCGATGCGCCGATAACATAGTTACTCGTCCCTGCGACGGTGGAACGGTGATCCTGGCCTACCTCAACCTGTTGTGATGCACCGATAACTTGTACTTCATTTTGTTTCGTCAAACGGTGCATATCACGCTCTGCTTGTTCCCAGTATTGCTCCTGTCCCAACTGGTCCTCAAAACGGATACCGTTATAGTTTGTCTCACTCCCCCCCACACTACGACTTACAAGTCCGCTTTGACTGCCATGGTTAGGTAACGCCCAAGGTGGCGTCGATTTATCGTTATATAAGCTTCCGATGATTAAAGGGCGATCGGGGTCACCTTGGATAAAATCGACAATTACCTCGTGGCCAACCCGAGGGATATACATGCCGCCAAAGCGATTACCGGCCCAAGTTTGGCTAACCCTGAGCCAACACGAATCGGCTTCACTATTCAGGCCGTAGCGATCCCACTGAAACCGTACCTTGACGCGTCCATACTGATCGGTCCAAATTTCTTTTTCAGCAGGACCCGTTACCTTCGCCGTTTGTGGCCCGAAAGTTCTCGGTTTGGGCGTGAGCTGAGGATGGCGGTAACGTTTGGAGAGTGGTTGGACGGTAAAATGACAGGTCGTCTCACCGCTGGCTGCCGTCGAGCTTTGGCGATTATTCACAATTTGCAGATCTGTACTCAAGATCAAATACGGCCTATTGGCCTTTGCTAGGGGATAACCAGAGAGGGAAAATTGAGTTCCGCAAATCATTCCTCTTAATTCAGCTATCCCTGTACAGCGATGACCCTGAGCGCCCAATGCCTCAATACCAATTTTAGCCAGATGTTCACCCACGCCAGTATCGGTAAAATCTCCGGGCCAGTCGTAAATTTGCATACGATTAAAGTGGGTATTTCTTGGTTGCAATTCGCTCACCAACAACGTTTTTCGTGAGGCGGTGAAATCGTAATCCGAAGTTACCCAGTGGCCGGTCGTTAAAGCCTCTTGATAATGGAAAGTATGGATATAGGGTGCTTGGTAATCAGGAGACTGCGCTAGATAGGGAAGCGTCTGATAACCCTCATGCGTAAAAAGCGGATGCGCGTGTGGACTATCAACGAAAATCACTTTATGACTAGTTTCGGTATGTTCAATAAACCAATAGATCCCCCATTTCTCCATCAATCTTTGCAAGAAATCATAATCGCTTTCCCCGTATTGCACTTGGTAATCCAATGCGGGATAGGTGTCGCTCAGCCTACACTCATAGGGGTGCCCGTACTCTTTGAGTACATCGTGTAAAATATCGACGACTGATTTTTGCTGATAAATTTTAAAGTCGATTGTCTTAGTCAGTAAAAATAACCAAGGCCTTATTACGATTTCATACTGCGAATGTTGCGCATCGTGACCGAGGTAGCGAGCCTGCTCTATTATCCCATTAATCCATCGAATCGGTTGTTGCGATAAGCTAGGCTCTCGTTCCGCTTCTAACATAATCCTAACACTGACAGATTGGCCAATTAACGCTTGTAGCTCAATATCAGTGGAGTCCTCCTCATCGTACGCTGTTCGACTGACGGTCTCCGCCTGTAAGGTATACTGTCCCAATGTTGAGAGCGCCTCTCTACCTGATAAGTGAGTGATGACTAAACGTTGAGAGTCCTCAGAATGATTAATTAATGTCAGTATTCTGTCCATATTCTTCCTTGATAAGCGTCAGAGGTTACTCTGCGGTGGTGCAATCAAATTGCCGAAACAGCGAGATAAGATAAGGTACCGATATGCCTAGACCATTTACCGCCAGACGAGCTTGTGCCCTCCCTGCACCTAAGGTTACGACCGTTTCTCGGCTTCGAGGCTCGTATTTTTTTTTACCGCGCTCAAGCCAACGTAATACTCCCCAAAAGCCCTTCTCCTCAATACGCCATAATGGCCGGCCGTCAGCGGCAACTGCTCGTATTTGAAAACTGGCAGATGGACTGGCTACTGGCCACTGAATCTTGTGGGTTAAGAGTGGACCATGGATATAACGAAAGTGTTGTTTATCGTTATCGATTATTAGCTGAGTAATTCCATTGGCTAGCTCGTGGAAGGAAAGCGTTAAGTTCACGCCTAGCTGTGAAGAGGCGTAAGGAAATAGGTGCTGTTGAATCTTCCTGCCTTGTTCAAACAACGTCAGCAACTGTGGAGAAATAGCATGATCTCCCGTCACAAAACGCCAAGGTTGATGATGGGTATCGACTTTGTCAGCCAAATATTGCGCAAAATAGCTAGCTAACTTCCCCTGCGGTGAAAACATTTCTGTCACGTTAACCGGATCGGCCTCAATACTTGTTGAAGCAAAGGGGTAACGTCCCATCAAGTGCTGACGACAGTAATGAAGGATTTCCTGATCAATCTTTTCTGTATTCATCACCCAAGCCTGCTGTGTAACCTGACGCTGCGCAACGGATAGCAATGTAGTGAATAATCGAGGTAACGGTGGTGGCAGTTGGTCGAGATGTCGCAGAAGCGTATTTCCCCCCAGCGAAGTAGTTTGTTCAGTCGATAACACCTGGACCTGACGCTCCGTCGATGTTACCCCACTCGCTTGAAGAGTGAGGTAGAGCTGAGTCAGCGCTATTTCCAACTGCGTTAATGAAAACGAAGAGTTCGAGGTAGGCGGTTCAACAAAACGATGTAGCGCGATAAAATAGTGGTCGACATTATCGCGCCGCTGTTGCCTCTGCTCCTCTCGGTATGCAGGAAGCGAAGGATCGTCATTATCTAGCGTCATTGCGAGTTGCGTTTGGCTGGCAACATTAATAAGTAACTGCCGTAATTGAGAGTCTTGCCGAGTAAAGTCCTTTAATAAATACGCGATACGATTGTCGGCCTTACCTTGATTGACTTCGGTGTCACGTATCGGAAAGTTAAACTGCACCCCGTTCAAAAAATCCTGCCAATAGCGCCGGTATCCCTGTAAGTACAACAATGACACTTGCTGCCAATATTGCTGCCCCCTGCTCTCAAGCGGTGATAATTTTTTACCACAGAGGATCTTCCCGACACGACTCAAGGATTCAGGAAAATATTTTGTTGCGACCTGGTTATCCCAATACTGCGCCCCCTGTAGATTATAAAGCCCAACGGCAGGAACTGAAGTTCCCTGATAAGTAAACAAAAGTGGGTGATCCGTGGTAATAAGCTTGGGTAAATCGATGATAGGTAAAGGCACATCTTTGAGTTGCTGCAAAATATCGTGATAAAGATACCCAGAGAATGGCTGTAGTAATAATCGTTGCCGAGTAGACTCAATCAGCTGTTGATTGCCAGTATGAAGGGATATTTGCCAGTCCTTAATACGGAAAAGGCGCTGCAGTAATAAAGGAAGATTATTTTTATTTTCAACAGCCGATAGCAGCGCCGGATGATCAGAAAACCATTTTTCTAAAAGGCTGCGATCACTCTCTAGTTCACCGATTAACATTAAGTAGACGCTGAGCGTGGTCAATAATGTCTGCGGCTCACCTTTCGTTAACTGCCTCGATAAATCCTCTTGGGTGACCTTTTCTAGTCGCGGCAGTAAATGTTTAAGTAACCACTGGTCATAAACGGAATATATCTTTTCCGCCCACCGTTGATCCATGGCTAAGCCCCAACGACTTAATTGAAAACGAGACTGGCTCATAGAAGGATAGGTGGTCGTGGCTAATTGATTCAGTTTATGAAGCGCTGAATCGAGTGGAATAGGCGTCGTCGTCAATTGTTCATTGAGTTGGTTTAGCGCTAACCGAGAATCAGCGAGAAAGCGTCGATTTGCATGATAATCCTGAGTGAGGCCATAGACAGTCATCGCGATGACGACCATGATGACTGCTAAAATCGCGCTATGACGAAATCGAGTGGTAAACCGATGGAGATATAGCGAGTGCCTTAACCGGAAATCGTCAATAATTTGATACTTGAAAAGGTTTTTGACGAAATAGTGCTGTGCTGAGCGCGGTAGAGCCTGCACGTCTCGACCAGGTAGAGGTTCAAGCGACTCAGAAGCATTCGTAGGATCAGGACTTTTAGCATCGTTTAACCATTGTGAGATTAAAGAATGGGGATGTGTATAAAGACTTTCATGACTCAGCACGCTACAGCTCAAATAGACGCCCCGTAAAGCCGGAGTGTCTGAGGACGCTCGATCGGCATGGCAAGCCACTAACGGCTCGATAAAACTCATTAATGCAGTGATAGCAGCTTCAATATTGACAGGGAAACGCTCAATCCCGCGCCTAATAGTAGCCTCTTCACAATGATGCTGTTTATTCAAAACCTGGTGTGCAATTCGCTGACTCATCGAGGAAAGTTGTTGACGAATAGCCTGTATCGACAATGAATTATTCGGGTCGGGAAGGAACGTTTCTCCTAATAGCTGATCGCGTTCTTGTAAAGGGATATCATGAAAGTATTCTCGAAACCCGGCTAACTGATCAATTTGGCTCACCATAATATATAGCGGAAGTTGTCGATCACAGCGTAACGATACTCCCCGTACATGAGCGCGGCACAGCGCAGCATATTCGGTGAGCTGTTGAGGTGTTGAGGACAGCAAGCGGGGAGAATCGATAACAAAGAGGATGGCTTCAATACCTGCAACAGATTTTAGTGTCACCAATTGCTGCGTAAAAGCTTGCCATTCCTCAGACGTTTCGTCTGTCATCTGATTGGGATCAAAATATCGGCCGGGTGTATCGCACCACAAAGCGTCTTCCGCTAACCAAAACTGAGGATACTCAGTCGCAATAAAGGAATGACGCGCGGCCTGCTGCTGGAAAGGTAACGTCCAGACGAGCTCCGCACTCTGTAACGCTGTGGTTTTTCCACTTTTCGACGGTCCAACAATGATGACACAAGGTTGTGGCGTCGACGCCGCCGTGCGATAAAATAGCCGTTTATATAATGGAATTTGTCGCCGGACTTTATGCAGCATTGTGCGACACGCTTTTATGCAATGTTCTATTTCTGGAAAACGAGAGGGGGACGAATGCGGCAAAAAAGGAAATAAAGCTAACCTTGGCGGCAGGACACCATAGCGCTCTGCAAGATAATACCCTATTGCTAGCAGCGCAATAAACGAGCAAACCAGTACCCTTGGTAAAATAAGCGCTAACGGCGTTAACGCTCCTAAGCTAATTAATGGCCCTAACCACCACACCACATTAATTAAGATTAACGCTATTAACAGGTACCTCGGCCAACCATAGGTAAACGTCAGCGCAACCAGTAATATCGTCACTATCACCATCGCGCGATGATAAGGTGAAATAAGAGGATAAGCCTGTCCAATCGCCCAAAGCTCGCCATAGATCGCTACGATTATCCCTACGACTATCACACTGCTCACTACCGCGAGACGACTTATGACCTTAGTGAGTACCGGCGTCAACAATCCCATTGTCTACTCTCCCTAGTAAGTAATGAAAAACTCTACACGCCTATTTTGATTACGCTGTGTAGCGTTAAAGTTGGCGGTAAGCGGTTGGCGCTCACCGACACCAACTGGCTGTAATTGACTGTTAGTAAAACCATGACGATAAAATATCTGCGCAACATGCTCTGCCCGTTGCAGGGAAAGTTGTTGATTAGAGGTGTTTTTTAAGCTTTTTATCGGCTGACTATCGCTATGGCCAATAAGGGTAACCTTACCGTTTAACGCTTTAACCGCTTGCGCGAGACGTACAATTAAGGCGTCATGATGAGTAAAAAGTTTGGCACTGCCCGATGCGAACATCGCACTATCGACTAATTTGACGAGATCGCCCTGCGTTAATCTTTCTACCGTCAGCTTACCTTGCTCGATATCCGTTTTGAGCAATTGGGGTAAGGTCAAAACAGCCTGTTGCATCGGTGGCCACTGTAGATGGTCAGTAAGATGTAAAGCGGTCGTCGTTAATTGAGAGAGTCGATAATCCAGCGGTAACCGATAAGCACCATAAAGTCCCATAACCAGTACTAAGCTGAGTAGCCCCGCTCCGCGTCGCGATAGGCGTTGTCTTAGCTGAGTGGATTGTGCGAATCGAGGAGAATCCGTACAGAGTGGGGGTGTTGGGTACTCCAAGTAAGGTTCAAGTAACTTATAAAGCTGTTGTCGGATTTGTGTTAATTGATGTTTACCCTCTTGCTGTATGCTATATCGGCCTTCAAAGCCTAAATTCAGGCTGTGTAGCATCACCCTAAGCACATCAGTGTATTCAGCAGGATTCATGGCCAAACGTCCGGCGAGAAGGAAAAATTTATTTCCTCCATCGTTATCTTCTTCGAAATGATTCAATAAATTCTGTTGCGACCAGCCGCTATTTATTCCCCATTCAGTGGTATGAATCGCTTCGTCTAGCGCGGTACAGAGGCAATAGCGCACAATCACCATTTTTCGCCACGGGATATTCAATTGCTCACAGAGTTGTGAAAAGAGAGTCACTTCATAGATCAACCATGATCGTAATGTCTCTACCGATGTCAGGGGATCGATCTGTGAGGGTAGCTCGCTTAGGACGTTAAGGAGTGGTTTGGCAAGACTATATAAGGGATATTGACTCGCTTGTACTTGAGCTAATCGCTGACTAACCGCTTCACCAATAAAATGCTTTGTCGTTAGGGTGACGTTCTCCAGCCCATTATCTACGGTCTCAAGTGAAGTCTTTATGTTATCCGATGCATTAAGTGAAGCGTGTGATAAGGTTTCTAGTTTAGTCATCTGTCGCGCAGCCCCCAGAGTCGAAGCGTTAAATCGGTAAACCGGCCAGCAACATGGAGCGCCACCGCTTGTTCTTCGAGAATTTTTTGCCAATCACTCCCACTCTTGACCAATTCGAAATAATGGGTTCCTGAACAGTGTGCGAGTTGACGAGGTGGAGCCCCAAGAAGCTGTAGCGCAACACCGGGCAAGTGGGAGCGAACTAAGTCGAGAATTTGTCGTGGAGCGCTGATTTTACTTTGTTGAATAAAGTGGTTAGTGATTTGCTGATGGGCAACGGAAGCCTTTACCGCCACGATAATAGATTGATAATCTTCTAATCTCAGATCGGGATCGGTGGTCACCCAAATTCCATTCGGCTGACGCTGAAAATCAAAGCACTCCCCTGCTTTGGTGAGTAACAGGTTTAGTTGCTGACTAATGTCGTCGATCAGAGGACGAAATGTTTCTGCTAACTGTTTATGTTGATAGTGAAAGCCCTCTGGCGGGGGCCGCCGTTGACGACATAAATAGGTCGCTAGCTCGGCTTGTAAGGTCATTAACTCCCGGAAATAGCTCTCGGGATGCACTAAAGGTCGATGTAACCAATAATCCAGAATGACCTGATAGCGATTACATAATTGTAGAAGTAGATATTCCTCCATTTTAACCGCAAGTGAATCACTGTGACCTTGCTCGCTTAAAGGTGACGCGAATGCATCAGCCCGATGCTTAAGCTGTCCAGCGAGCTGCTGAATACCATTGATCAACGTATTACTGGTGCGGGCATCAATAATGGGAGGAATAAACTCTTCTTCGAATAAGATAGCCCTACCATCCGATTCGATATGTTTTAATTTGGCACAGGGGAGACCAATCCAAGTGTCACCCAGCTCCGACTCCGGTATTACACGCAAACTTAGGTGCGCCAGTAACAGATGCCGAGGCTCCCGATGTATGGCATTGCTGTCGTGTACTAGCTGCTCTGTCGCAACAAAACGAGCCAACGAGCTTTCCTGTACAGAGGATAATGATGTCTCTTCGTGTCCAGGTATGGCTAAAGACAATGCAATAAAGAGTTGTTGGCCACAATGTTGCGGCTGTAATGTCAGGGGTTGTGGTGGGGGGCATTCTGCAGGGAAGGAAAAAGGCGTCCCATCCGGAAAAATCCCCTTTGCTGAATTGATCACCAACTTGCTGTAGTTGAGCGCTTGTTCATCAATTGTAAGCTGTGAAAAGCCCCAGTGATAAGGTGTAAGGATCGATGCACGTTGGTGAATGAAATGTTCAAAATAGCGCTCTTGTTGTTGAAACAGTTGAGGCCTTAAAAATAGCCCTTCGCTCCAAACCACTTTATTCGTTTTCATCATTTACCTTGTTCCGAAAGTGTGAGAGTGGAGGCTTGTAGCAAGATTACGGGGCGAACTGGGCGGCCTCTCAGCCATATTTCCCAAAAAAATCGCTGAGGGTTATCTACTGTATGGATCACCGACCACTGAGAGGTCCTCAGATCCCGAAATGCCGCGACAAAGGCTAAGGTGTTACGCCCATTCTCAAGCGGGATCGCTAAGGTTTTTTGCTGTCCAGGCTGGAGAATGATCTCGGCGACCCGCCGATAGTCATGGCTCTCCTTAATGGGAGTCGATGACATTAATACGAGCGGATTTTCGGCACTAAAATTATCAAGATTCGATACCTGATAAATAAAGACTTGTACCGGAGAAGAATTACCCTTGGTATTTTTGTTAATATCCGTCGCGGCCAGAAACTGGACATCAATCTTTGAATAAGTCGTCGGTTTAATTGTGCAGCCTGAGAGAAAAAATAGAAGAAAAAGCATACAGCTATAAAATAGAGGCACAGCATTCCCCCTTCACAAAAATATGAATAAAAAACGTCATTTGGAGAGAGAGAAATAACAGATTCCAAAACAGGATTAGAAATCTGTTATTTCTTTCTAAGAACTCTTAATTCAGCGTATTAGATTTTACATTATAGCTAACGGTGACCGCTCCAGATTTACTGCCTTCAGCATTTTGCATGACATAATCTTCAGTCACTGCCGTAAAGGAAAAACTCACTTGTTCTCTCGCTCTCACCTCCTCCTGAGAAGAACCGATATTTGTCAGGCGAGTAATAATTACGTCACTGAAGCTGATAGTCAGATATTCCAATGGATCACCACCGGCTTTACGAATAATAAATTTTACGTTTTTTATGTGCTTACCTGTTAAGCAATAACTTAAAAGATTTGGACTGGCTCTGTCGATATAGTGCTCGAAAGAGAAATCATCAACAGTTGCCTTACCTGCCCCCCCACCAGAACCTTGATGCATATTGGAATGTTGTGAGCAGCCCCACCCCCAACTTAAGACCTCGATCTCTCCTTTGTGCTGAGCATCTTGAGATTCCCCTTCAATACCGTCAAATTTAATAAAAATATCTTGAGACATACACACTCCTTGTTAAGGGTTTATTGTAGAGAATTAAAGGCTCTCTTTAACCGAAGGCAGTTTGGCCACCATACGAAGCGAGACCGTCAAGCCCTCTAATTGAAAATGCGGACGTAAATAGAATTTTGCTTGATAGAAACCTGGGTTACCTTCGATATCCGTGACTTTGACCTCCGCCGCCGCAAGGGGGCGTTTCGCTTTAGTGTGCTGAGAAGAATTAGTCGGATCACCATCGACATAATTCATCACCCAATCGTTTAGCCAACGTTCCATCTCTTCACGAGATTTGAAGCTACCAACCTTGTCGCGCACAATACATTTCAAATAGTGGGCAAACCTTGAGCAAGCAAAGAGATAAGGAAGTCGTGCCGATAACGACGCGTTAGCAGTAGCATCATCATCATTGTATTCAGTCGGCTTTTGTAGGGATTGAGCACCAATAAAAGCGGCATAATCGGTATTTTTACGATGTACTAATGGAATAAAACCATTCTTTGCCAGTTCAGCTTCTCGTCGATCAGAAATAGCAATCTCCGTCGGACACTTGAGATCGATTCCGCCATCGTCCGTTGGAAAGCTATGGCATGGTAATCCTTCCACTACCCCCCCACTTTCAACACCGCGGATCATCGTGCACCAACCGTACTGCTTAAATGAACGATTAATATTAACCGCCATCGCATAAGCCGCATTGGCCCAAATATAGTGGCGATGATCCGCCCCTGCCGTGTCTTCTTCAAACGCGAAAGCATCGACGGGATTCGAGCGTGTACCATAAGGTAGCCGCGCTAAGAACCTAGGCATAGCCAATCCTAGGTAGCGGGCATCCTCCGATTTACGCAAACTATTCCATGCAATGTATTCTAAATTTTGGGTAAATATCTTCGTAATATCGCGAGAATTTGCCAATTCTTGCCAGCTTTGCATCTGCATAACGGAAGGTGCTGTGCCAGAAATAAAAGGAACATGTGCAGAGGACGCAATTTTTGCTAAGGAGGTAAGTAAATCAACGTCTTCTGGTGAGTGGTCAAAATAGTAATCTCCTACAAGGCAGCCATAAGGCTCTCCACCTAGTTGTCCATACTCCTCCTCGTAAATCAGTCTAAAAATAGGACTCTGGTCCCAATTTGCCCCTTTATAGCGTTTCAAGTTACGTCTTAACTCATCGCGAGAAATATCAAGAACACGTAATTTTAGCTGTTCATCAGTTTCTGTATGGGTGACTAAATAATGTAGGCCGCGCCAAGCACTCTCTAATTGCTGGAATTCGGGATGATGCAAAATACCATTAATCTGATCTGATATTTTCTGATCGATTGAGGCAATTAACGCGGCGATATTTTTATAGGCATCTTCAGAGAGGATAACCGCACTTTCTAATGCCTGCTGTGCCAAGGTCTTGACCGCCGATTCTACCGCCTGTTGCGCCACATCAGTTTGTGGACGAAACGCTTTTTGTAGTAGAGCCGGTAATTCAGACGAGACCTGATGTGACTGCTCTAAGGGGGCCGTTAGGGTATGTTTCATCTTTACTCGCCCTCTCGTACGACGTGATTATCTCTCTTTTCTTTAGCAGGGAGTGCAGCGAGCGCCGTGAGTAAGTCAGGATCGTTTAGAAACTGCATCACTAAACTCTCTGCATCACTTTTCCCATCCATATAGGTCTGTAAGTTGGCCAACTGCGTCCTAGCCTCTAGCAGTTGAGCGAGAGGCGCCACTTTTTTAGCGATATTCTCTGGCGAGAAATCAGACAACCTCTCAAGCGTTAAATCTACGAGTAACTGTCCCTCGCCGCTAAGGGTATTCTCAACGTTAAACAGTACTCTTGGTTGTAGGGCCTTCATGCGATCATCGAAATTATCCATATCAATCGAAAGAAATTTTCTTTCCTTTAGTGATTGCTGGCTAATCAGTGATTTACCAGAAAGATCTGACATAACTCCCATTACAAAGGGGAGATTGACTTTCTTGTCATCTCCGTAAATTTCTACGTCATATTCAATCTGTACACGCGGCGCGCGATTTCTTGCAATGAATTTTTGAGAATCCTTACTACTCATCTCTCACTCTCCCTGTTATAAAGTCCTTGATATGCTATTATTTCACGGGTAATTAATATTGACGGTAGCCTTAACCATTAATTTACCTGCTGTAGGTGGTAAACCGCTTGAATAATAACTTGCTGTAAATTGATGAGACTCAATATTTTTCCCACTCGCATACTGATATGTCTGACCGGTATTAGGTTGATTTATTTTTAATTGCTCACCATTTTCTTTACGGATTCTAACTTGAATATTTTTACTCATCCCTACTCCTTGGCTATTTTTCAAATTATTCGTTAATGCATCATAAAAGGCGGTTTCAGCATGCATTGATAATAGTATGCTCTGTTTCTCCGGGCAGTCAGTCAATTGAATAGTGAAGGGCTTTATTCCTAATTCATTTTCTTGTGCAGTGAACTGACTTATCGATAAATCGGGTAACTTAATTATCTCTTGCGCAGTCGATTGATTAATAGTAAGCCGACAAGTCTCTGCTAAATATTGACCTTTGAAAAGTAACTCTATTTTACAATTGTCACGGCAGGTGGTGGTAACCGCAATGGATGATAAGGTATTTAAGAGTAAAAAAAACCCAAGGCTATATTGAGCGATAACTTTATTTTTTCTCATTGGCAACTAACCTCCTTGTAAACAATTTCAGCATCCTTTTCATTCACTTGCTTAATTAAGTCCTGACTCGCATGAATCTGACAAATTTCTTTCGTCACACTATCGCGAATAAAGAGTGTTTCATGTTCAGGGTCCCAGCCTTGTATAAATGCCCTTCCTGCTTGGGAGATAAAAGCCAAATGGGGTGATTGCTCCGTAAAAAGCTGACTCATCATAGCAAAAGGCTTCTGTTGCTTATTTCGCACCTTTAACAAAATCGGCTTCCCTAACTGTGTTTTCATTTTGACTTTAAGTGCAGCCCCCATTCTTGGAATAACGGTGACTTCGTTTTCGACAATAGTGACTGAAAGAGGTAACCCCTCTGGATTCACGGCGACGCGATTTTCTTGGTAGGGCGAGAGAGATGGTAAAATTCCGTAACCTTGTCGGTTTAGGGTGGCACCATGTCCATTAATAATTTTCGCTCCTTGAGCCCCCTGCGCCTGGATAATAGCAAAAGGATTGTTACCTAACGTTCTTCCGGCTAGCACCCCACCTGAATGGGCAACAATACTTCCATTAGCGGATAACGAATATTGCTGATGCCCTCGACTACGGCTGAAAGAAGAACTGTATTGGCCTTGAGAACTGTTATAAGCAACATTGGCTTGTAGACCGGTATTCATTTTTTGTCCCCGAACTTTTTCACTGTTAATGCCCAGACCATAAATAACGTTATTTTCATCGCCATAATGGCCATTCATCGTCTGTTGTAGCGTCGTTGTCTTATCACTATTACGCGTGTAAGTACTATAAAGTGAGTCGAACAGCGGTTGCTTTTCATACCCCGTTCCAAACGGAATATTCAGTGACAGCATAAAGGTATTATCGGGGGCTCCTCGATAGGTTTGATTACGGGATAACACTGCTCCCAAACTGAATGAACGGAATTGCTTATTGATGGACACACTGTAATGGTGGGTAGAGGTGCGATTGATGTAACGATAGGCCGATGCCGTGAGATTTACGCTAAGGCTTTCGGTGATTGGCTGACCAACAGAGAAAGAAAGCCGTTGTTTCATTTCAGGGTAAATCCCATAATTGAAGTCAGTTATAGAATCAGCGCTTTGATTAATTGTTCGATAATTTCCGGAAATAATTCGGTCTACTGAGGCATTAATACTGGTTTGAGTAGCAGGGAAATATTTACTATAGGAAAGATTAACTTTATGGCCTTTAATTTTTGCGCCGCGCGTTAACCGGTTATCCTGAGAGAGGTTACCCGTTAGTGACATTCCCCCTAAAAAGGTATTCACGGCATTACCTATTGCGAAACCTTGATAGCTGTTTGCCGCTTGCAAACCGCTATACGCCGTATAATTCTCAGTTAATCCATAGAAAAAATTTGCCTGAAGAAAATAAGGGGAACGTAACCTTGCAATAGCATTCACTTTTCCTATATCGACTTCGTATTTTATAACGGATTTATTAAGAATTAATGGCGGAGCTGAATTGGGAATAATAACAACTTTTTTACGGCCATCTGCTTCATCTATCACCATCGTATAATCGCCGCCATAACCTCCTACACTGGGGGAATCAAGCTCGAAAGGTCCGGCAGGAATAGTGGTTTGTTGAACTATCTGCCCTTGCTGCCAAAGCGTAACTTTCGCATTCGTTTCGGCTATGCCGGCGAACATTGGGGTATACGAGCGTAATGCGGAAGACAACATACGGTGATCAGAACGTAACTGCGCGCCTCGAAAAGTTACGCTGTCGAACACTTCTCCGGAAGACCATGTTTCTCCCACTCTAAACTGGCTTTTTAATGCAGTGAAATCATGCTCGGCATAGGCAGATTGGCCGTGATATCGCCAAGCACTATTCTGAACCTTTCGGCTGATTTGCCGATAACGTAGACGCCACCCTTCCGCATTAATACCGAATATCGAACTAAAACTGAAGGTTCTTTGCTGAGCAACACGAGGGGTGTTAGATGCTGAGCTACGCTGACTATAGCTATCAAGGTTATAGTCAATAAAAGCAACATTACTCCCCGTTTCCCAACGCTCAGGTGCACTATCACCCGACGGGGTTGGTCGAAAATATTTTTGCCCAACGGTGAGTTCAAGTAAAAAATCACCACTTTCATAGTTTGTACGAGCCCGCGGTATCCACTCTTCAAGCCTAAGACAGCTTTCAGTATGACTATTTTTTTCCACCGCTGAGTCAATGGCTATTCCTAATTTTTGCAGTGTAAGTAGGGTGAAACAGGGCTGAGCATACCCTTTTGGCTGCCCCTCAGTGGCACGAAAAGTAATCAAAAACTGTCCACGTGGTTGGCCATTAACCGTTATAGAGACACGATAATCGCCTGCAGTAACTGGATTACTGTGCTCAAATACCCCTAAGTCGACTTTTTGTCCATGAAGAAAGTGTGAATCAAAGGATAGCCCTTCAGCCTGTTCAAGGGACGCTTCTGTCGGTTGTAGAGGTTGTCCAACCGCCTCCCCTACAGGTAACAGAGCCAATCCACCGACGATGGGGCAAGTTAGCGCCACCGTTCGCAAATAGAAACTCGCAGCCGTATCGCTTCTATTGATAATTTTTATAGTCCCACTATTCTGCTTTAGCTCATCCATGGCCATGCATCATCCTGAAAAATAGATAAATCAATGGTGACTATTTTTTAGTGACAATAAATCCTTTACCGTCACTGTATTTACCCTGATATTGGCTACCATTACCAAAATCGTTAATAAGCTCAAAGGTAATATCCGATAACTTTTTATTCCGCAACACCGCGGGTAACGGTATTTTTTGCTCAGAGAAAGGATTGAGCATTGTGAGTGGAATCTCATGTTTCTGAGTTCCGCTACTCAGTTCGACGGAATAAAAGGAGAGGTAATAAGGCGTCGGATTGGTAACTCGTAATGCGCTATTTCGCTCGAGCTTCCACTCAATTTTTGTCCCTTGATCCGCGCTACTCTCTTTTAATGCCGCTGGGCGATAAAAGAGTTTAATACGCGTCTTAAAAGCTAAAGAGAGACGTTCACTTTGTTCTGCTTGCGCACTATTCGGCGGTACTTCTAATAAATTAAACCAAAACAGTGACTCACGATCTCTGGGGAGTGTTTCTCCAAGATAGCGCACTCTTACACTCTGACCTTTTCCAGGTTCCATACGAAATAGCGGAGGGATTGCCATAAAAGGCGTTTCCTGTTCAGTCCCTTCGACCGCAGGCTGCCCTTCATCTATCCACACTTGAACCAGTGCAGGTAAATTCCCTTTATTAGAAGTCCGTACGGTTTTTTCCTGTTGTCCTTCGATGAAAACTATACGAGTTCCCGTAAGGGTTACTCCAGCATAGCATTGACTAAATAAAAGACTGGTAACAATAAAGACATAAATTAATGCTTTTACTCTATCCCTGATTGCTTGCCACATAACAATTTCCGATATAATAAAACTGCCACAGCACTAGGCGGTGGCAGAAAAAATAGTTACTTAAGGATAAGCGATGGTGTAGATAGCTTTAGCCTCAATCAGCCCTGATGTCGCGGGGCCTGTGGCATAATATCCACTAGCAAAACTCATATTTGCGGCACTATTCACCAATGCAACCGGTTTAGCCGTTTCTCCTAGACGTATTTGTTTTTGCTCTTGATAAAGTCGAACTTGAACATTTGAAGCCACGTTATTTGTCCCGACGACACTATTTTTGAGGTTACCCGTTACTGAGTCCTTATCGCTACCGCCAACAGCTTCAAAATGCACAGCGATATTTTTCAATCCGCTAGAGCAGTTTTTAACCGAAATCATAAATTCTTTAGATCCAGCTTCAGACCCAGATGCTTTAAGTGTACTGGTTGAGAGCTTTGGCAATATCACAGTAAAATTTTTGTTCCCTGAAATTTCACAAGTTTCATCAGTTAGCTCACCGGTAAAGGTAATAAGCCCCTGCTGATCGGTGAGCTTCGCCGGGTCGGCTGCATACGCAAAGTGTGAAAGAGGAAATAGTAGTGCGGTGCACAATAAAATTTTTGCTTTAGACATGTGTAGCATTCCTTTGAATAACGTATTCACCATACTTCTCTCGATAATACAAAGAAGTACTCCTTTTAATAATAAGCATGAATAATTCCTATACTTTATTTTACCCCCTAACCAATCGATAATCAGGAAGTAGTGCGCACCAGCAAGGCTACTTATATTTAACCCAAAAATATAAACATAACTTCGCCAGCGGCGGTATAAGATAATATTCAACACTCTCAGAAGATAAAGAACTAATCATATAAAATTAGTAATTTAAGAAAAAAGCTCGATTCAAATTCCTAATTGAACTCAAAAAACCATTAATATATTGATTAATGCCTGAGGTTTATTTAGCTTTTTAGGGTTTAGATAAAAGAATCGCTATTTATTTATTAGGAGTAATATTTTATGGACCAGCGGTTTCTTGATTACTACCGCAAAGAGCTCCTCTTTATGCGGGAAATTGCGGCTGATTTTGCGCTAAAACATCCTAAAATTGCTAAGCGCCTCAATATTCACAGCACTGATATCGCTGACCCTTGGATTGAACGCCTCATCGATTCTTTTTGTTTTTTAACTGCGAGAACACAGTTAAAAATTGACGCGGAATTTGAGCCTTTCACTCAACGTCTACTCAATAGTCTTTCTCCAGAATACACTATGCCAACACCGGCCAAATCTGTAGTTGCCATACAGCCTTCCGCTCTTCAAGGCGAATTAACAGCAGGTTATACCCTACATACTAATACGCCCTTGATGAGCCAGAAAGTCGATAAAACAGGTACGCGCTGTGAGTTTCGAACATGCCGCCCGCTCACCTTATGGCCAATCACTTTACAGCAAGCCACCTTGACACAAATTCCTCCTGAAATACTGGCGACAATAGACCAAACAGATACAACACTTACTGCTAAAGTGGCCATCCGCCTTACTTTGACACTCTCCAATGCACTGCTCTTTTCACAGCTCAAAAATTGCGATGAACTCCCTATCTACCTGAAAGGAGATGAACAGGTTTCGTCCCAGTTATTTGAACTGCTTGCCTGCCACTACACTGGGATTATTCTAAAGTCATCCTCTTACTGCGCACTCTTCTCTGATCAGCAAACGGGACCATTGGTGGATACCCAGCCTAAGTGTTACACTTCTGTTCCCTCCTTCTGGCAGGGGCATCATGGCTATCGCTGCTTAAAAGATTTTTTCGATTTTTCCTCACAATACTATTTCTTTACCATCAAGCCTCTCGCGGCGGCCTTTCACCACTGTCACGATAATCAACTTGATATCATGCTATTACTTGATCATTTTCCAACTGATCTTGTTTCGCTCATTAATGCTGAGCGTTTTGGCCTACATTGTGTGCCAGTAATTAACCTCTTTCCCGGTAAAGTCGATAGGGTCAATATTCGTTCTAATGCCCTCAAGCACCATATTGTCGTAGACCATAGCCGTCCAAGCGACTATGAGGTGTGCTTAGTCAATTCGGTAACTGGCTATAGCCGTGAGGGGGAACTATTAGCGACCTTTTCACCCCTTTATCAGGGGCCGGAGACGATGGATAATCTGGATGGTCGCTACTTTTCAATCGAACGTACCCCACCACTGCTCGGCGATTTAATTAAATATCAATCGCCTGATAGTGAGGTCTGGCTCAGTCTGGTCGATCAATCACAGCCCCCTCACTCCCCGCACTTAGCAAGTTTACATATTGATGCTTTAGTCTCGAATCGGGATCTTCCCCACAAACTGCCACAACCCGATGATGACGGTTATGATCTTCAATTAGAGGAGAGTATTCCTGCTATAGGAGCACTCTTCGTAAGTCGTATTAGCCGTCGCTACGATTCACTTGCCTATGCCGATTCAGCGTGGAAATTGATTAATCTTTTACAATGTGCCTATCATCCTCTAGATACCGATCAACCGATAGAGAATGCCGCACAGTTACGCGAGAGATTAAAATTATTTTTACGTCGGGGTGATGATTTTTCTGACGCGATAATCCGTAGTGTGGTGAGTTTAACTTGCCAGCCCATAGTACGGCGATTAGCTCAGGATGATTTATTACTTAATAGTCGCGGGGTAAAATGCCAACTCACGGTGGACGAACGCCTATTCTCCGGTCACAGTCCATTTCTATTTGGTCACGTTATCGCACTCTTTCTCTCCACCCACACTATTATTAATAGCTTTGTAGAGATGGAACTTGTGTCTGTGCAACGCGGGAGTCTTCATTGCTGGCCCGCCATGATTGGCCAGCGGGGTAGATTATGAGCGCATCTCAACTTTCCGTTTACTTACCCGATGCCTTAAAACAGTTACCACTCAATACGCCATGGGCTGCTAATTTTCTGGCTACATTACGACAACTTTCAGCCTTGGCTCAGGATAATCCCATACCTGGCAATGCATTAAGCTATAAAAATGAGAACTTTCGGCTGAGCCAAGCTGTTAGCCTCGCGTTCCCCGCTAGCGAAGTGGCCTCGATACGCTGGCAAACGGACCAGCTGGCCATCAAGTTATACAGCCTAGGGGTTTGGGGACCCCAAGGCCCGTTGCCGCTACATTTTTCAGAGTTGGCTTTGACCCGTTTTCAACAGCAAGATAGCGCACTGATTGACTTTATTGATCTCTTTCATCACCGCAGTATGGCGATATTCTTTCGCGCCTGGTATGCCGCACAAGATACCGCCTCTTTGGATCGCCCGGCTCAGGATCGGTTCTCTTATTATCTCCGCTGTTTAACGGGGTTACCGTTATCCGATACCCTTCCCTCATCACGAGCCCAACATCAGTTACTCTCCACCGGTTTTCACCTCGCACGTAAAAATTGCGCCCCGCAAGATCTTATTTCAACACTCAAGGCGATATTCAATCTTCCTTTCGAAATTGAAGAGTTTCAACCTGGTTGGATTGATTTTGATCGTCAAGAACAGAATCAGCTGGCACATCAGGTTCAATTAGGGGTTAACGCTCTTTTAGGGGAGGCGAGCTATCAGTCGGACCATCGGTTCAAAATATGGTGTGGTCCATTAAGCTATGAACAATATCTCAGCCTTCATCCTGATAAACCACGATTGGCCGCGATTTCACACACTATCCAACGCCTCACAGGAGGTAACTATCATTACGATATACACCTTACCCTGGCAGAAACTTACTCACCCTCGACAACACTTTCGGGAAACCAACAACTCGGTTTTACTAGCTGGTTGGTGAGTGAAACGATGAATACGCCTCTATTAGGTATGATTTACACTTCACGTCTTCGCGTCGATGATTGAACGCACGACATTGGCTCAAGGAAGAGAATATGTCAGCTTTACCTTCTATTTTCGCAAAATATCCATGGCTAATTGAGCCTATCAATGATACTTCGCCTTGCGGCTCGGCTATTGATTACCACCCCGACTTTTTAGCCCTACAGCAACAGGTCTCTTTAGCTCAATCCATTGAATATGGGACCTTTATTCAATCACCCGCCACTATCAAGTGGCCATCATTGTTGCCTAAGCTTGAGCGCCTAACCGCCAAATCTAAAGATATTCGCCTAATTATTTTACTTATCCGTGCGCATTTAGCCCAAGACGGGATGGTTGCTATCGTCGAGGGAGTCGCATTATTGATTAGCCTACTCAAACGTTGGCCGGAGGCATTACATCCACAGTGCGATGATGAAGGTGAATATGTCCCTGAATTCCGGTCTAACGCATTATCTGACTTAGATGATCTTGAAGGGTGTGTTGCAGAACTACGTCGCTATATTCTGCCAGCAACTGAAGCAGAAGATAATAACCTCGCGGATCTTGAGCAGTGGATCATCCGAGCTAGCACACTCTCTTTAGCGGATAAGGAGCGGCTGCAGCAATGCTATTCCTCACATCGCGTTTTTTTTGAAACCTGTATTGAGGCACAACACCAACTTAATCAGCTAATGCAATTACCCTGCAGTACTTTAGGCACCGAGTCACTTTCATTTCCTCATCTTTCTGCACTTCTCAACACTTTTTGTCGGTTTCATCAGCGACAGCAACACGTGGCACTCCCCCATGATGAACCCGATTTACCGCTTACCAGTACCGGCCGTTTAACCGCTGACAAATTAGCGTATCGAAGTGAAGCGAGAGAAAAATTACGCGAAATCAGAGAGGACTTCGCCTATTACGAACCGAGTAGCCCACTAAGTCTGCTTTTATCCTTTGCAGAGCACAGTATTGGACTGGATTACCTACAGGTTAGCCAGCGTTTTCCACGTGAATTACTCACCCTGATCACTCTTGAAAAGGAATTATAGAATGAAATGGTTATATGGATTTTTATTACTTATCGCGCTTAACAGCCATAGCTACGCTGCCTGTTATCTCGCTCGTGGAACTCCCACCACCGTGACAATCCCTGCACAAACGTTAACCATCGATGCCGATGCCCCGGTTAGTCTGGAGCAGCCTTTTGCTCGAATTGATAGTTTACCCATCACCGCCAGTATTGGTTATAACGATTGCTATAAAGGAACAGAGTATGGACGACAGCTTACTTATCTTGCTAATCGCGAGATAACGAATCAAATCTACACGACAGATATTCCTGGGATTGCAGTGAAAATATTGTGGACCAATGGCAGTGGCAATTACGGCGGTTTCCCGAAAAAGCAAAGTATTGTTTTCCCGAATAATCTATCAGTCGGAACTTTTGATTATGAACCCGGATCGGCCTACCGATTAGAGTTCTATAAAGTTGCCGATAACCTCTCTCTCTCGAATCACCTAAACGCTCAACTTCTCCCCTTAGGCATTGTTGCCTACAACTATCTTTTCACCCCAACGCCAAGTAGTTATGTGATGCAGTTAAACCTAGGCGCCATTACCCTCAAGAGTATCCCGACATGTACTCTTGACTCCAGTAAGACTATCGATTTCGATCGCGTGAACGCGAGCAGCCTGGCGTCAGGCGTGTATCGAGATATACACTTTAAACTTAACTGCCGTAGTGATTATCAACGCTTCTCTACCCATGCCTCGGTGCGTACACAAACACTGAGTCACGACCATCAATCCATAAAAGTAACAGATGCTGGGGGTCAAGATGATCGGCTACGTATCTTTATGTATGACAGTAATAAAAACCTACTTTTCGTCGATGGGACAAACGGTGAAACCCTGACTAATATCGCGAGTAATGCCGAGGCAAACTTTACCTGGCAAGCAGTATTGAAGCCGGGTTTGAAGAGCCCTCCTGCCGCGGGACCCTTCGCAGCTTATGCTGAAATCCAGTTTACTATTGAGTAGAGTCGCTATGGATAACCGTATTTTTATCAATATTGCCAGTTATCGCGACCCAGAACTCTGGCAGACGCTAGATAGCATCATTACCCAAGCGGCTGCACCGAATCGCTTACATATTGCCATCTGTTGGCAAGACGAGAATGATAGTGAACGGCTCACCTCGCTAGGGTGGAAACCGATCAACTGCACCGCTATCACGGAGTTTCCGGTTTATCAACTTGAGGGAAGTGAAGCCTTAATCGAGCTGATTATGCTGCCTTATCAACAGGCACGGGGAGCCGGCTATGCACGTGCGCTTTGCGATAAACTCTTTCGACATGAACAGTGGTTTTTACAGATTGATGCCCATAGCTTATTCAAACATCATTGGGATGAGTACCTAATTGATACACTGACGACGCTGTACCAAGTGAGTGAAAAACCGCTACTGAGTAGTTACCCTCCCAGCTACCATTACAGCGAGCAAGGACACATTATTTTTGGAGAGCAAGCGAGTCGTGTAACCTTCAATGGCTTTACCCCAGAAGGATTCCCTACACTCGGAAACCGAGCATCCGCCAGCGTACACTTGGAAAGAGGCAGCTATCTCGTCGCAGGGTTTATTTTTACTCAAGGCACTTTTGTCGAAGAGGTCGGTAACGACCCAACTATTTTTTTCGAAGGTGAAGAAATCACGCTCTCCCTACGCGCATTTAGCTGGGGATACGATATTTATCACCCTACTCTTCCTGCATTATGGCACCACTACACTCGCGAAAATGCTCCCCGGATTTGGCACGACCATAGTCTCGAGGCCCAGGAAGCTGGCGATGTTCCCTTAGGGTGGATTCAACGAGAACTACTGTCTCAACAACACGTTAAAGCATTGTTAGGGTTACCTCATTCACTAAAGTCACCAAGGGAGGGTAAGGTACTCGGCTCCCTGCGAACGCGTCGACAATTCGAGTATCAGTGCGGTCTTCATTTCCAGTTAGCCAGTTGTTATGTCGACTGTTTACCGCCACATTCTCGTAGTCTCTATCCCACTCATCCTGACGAGGCGACATGGCACACTACCCACCGTATTCATCATCAGCAGCAACTTAATGTCACTGAACTCTTTAGCTCACCTCTGCCGGATAAACTGTTTATACATCTTTATGCTCTGAATACGCCTCGACTCACATAATCCATCTACTCCCCTGCACAAATTATGGCAAAGGCTGGCAGAGTCGATATCGAATGCTGGTCTACGCCTAATCGTCCCCCCACACTGATACGGTTAGGCTGCTGGTGGGAAACATCAGGCTGGGGACTTATTATTGAACGGCCTTGGTCTGAGCAAGACGGGCCTTATTGTTTACTTTAAGGAAAATTAACCATGGATGGTCAAACGTCTAAATACCCTTTTGCCGACGGCTACTTTCTTACTCCCTTGCCGCTGTATAATCGCAGTGTGCATCAGCTACATTTTCTCGATATGCAAGGGGTTGCCTATCAAATTATTATTAATCATGGCCGTCTCGCCGATAACCAAGATCTAGCGCAATTCGTCGAGCAAGAAGTGGAAAAGATGCAACGCCAAGTGCCGGCCTTTTCCGTAGAGGCGAGTTCCCCACAAAAAAACTTGGGGGTCGCACAATGTGCAATTATTCAACAAACGCACAAATTATTGTATGAAGGGTGTAGGTTTACGCAATATTGTGCTTTCATTCATCTTCCGCTGCATCCCCAGCTTAACCGTTACAAAAAAAATGTAGTGATCTTATCGTTAGCCTCATCCTCTCCGCACGCAGAGCAGATAGCGCACTTTCAAGGTATTATTAATAGCTTTGTGCCATGGGAATAGTTTCGCTTCCATCAACCTTACGATTTCGGTCTGCACTATACTTTTGCTACTCCCCAGCGCTAAAAAGGAATCCTGATAGTGGCCAAAACACTTTATAGTTATCAACCCAAGCAGGGGCATGGCTTAGCCCACGATCCTCTAAATTCTATTATTGCACCGCGACCTATTGGCTGGATATCCTCATGCAGTCAAGCCGGTCACCGAAATTTAGCTCCCTATAGTTTTTTTAATCTATTCAACTATCGTCCACCTATCATCGGTTTTGCCAGTAGCGGATGGAAAGATAGCGTAGCCAATATTGCTGAAACGAAAGAGTTTGTCTGGAATCTGGTGACACAACCCCTCGCACAAGCGATGAATCAAACCTCTGCACCACTACCTCATGGTCAAGATGAATTTACCCTTGCAGGATTATCACCGGTAAAAGGCCAACTCGTAGCAGTCGATCGTGTCGCTGAAAGCCCGGTCCATTTTGAGTGTCGTCTGACCCAACTGATTCAACTGCGCGATACTCAAGATGAACCGATTGAAAGTTGGTTGATATTGGGCGAAGTAGTGATGATTCATATCGACACCTCATTATTAGATAATCAGGGTGTTTACCAAACCGTCGAGGCAATGCCGCTCCTACGAGCTGGAGGACCCTCAGCGTATTATGGTATTTCCGAGGCGCAACGAATGGATTTATGGCGGCCTCAATAAATCTGGAGAGGAGCACATTTTTTCCGGTGCTCCTTAATAAACTCACTGCTCGAGAGCAGTAAATAGCGCGTCAATATGAATATCGACAGTATCCAACGGCGTGACAGGTAAGTTTATTCCTTCGAAGAGTAATGGCAGCTCGGTGCAGCCCAAAATAATGGCTTCAATTCCTTGCTCCTCTGCCATCCTTTCAATAATGGCGATAAATTTATCTCTTGTTTCAGGAACGATGATGCCTTGCTCAAGTTCGTCATGAATTTTATTAGCGATAAAGGTCATCTCATGCTCTGCAGGGGTAATGACGCTAATCCCTGCTTCCCTCAGCGGTTTTTTAAAAAAATCCGCTTTCATGGTGAATCCAGTACCAATCAACCCCACGGTTTTTAAACCGTGCTGGCAAATCGTCTGACTCACCGAGGTGATAATACTGACCAATGGCACGGATGCTCGAGCCTGTAAAGCATCAAATACGATATGCGGTGTATTACCGGTCAACGCGACGACTTCTGCGCCTGCAGCGACCAAATTATGGACCGCCTGCTCCAAATAACTGACTAATCCACGGTAATCTTGCTGTTCACACATCGCCAAGACATCGTAGACATTAACGCTATCGATCGTTAATTTAGGAAAAAATAAAGGCCCCTTGCGCTTGTTAGCTTGGTAAACGAATTTACGATAGTAGAGCAGTGTTGACTCTGGACCTGTGCCACCAATTAAACCAAGTTTTTTCATCTTTTCCTTCGTTCTTATGCGACAAATTTATGCCGACAATTTTTTTACCTGTAAGCCCGTTATTGTCTAAAAACCTTCAAATACTTAGATATCAGCCGATTTGAGATTTATACCAGCATTGCCACCAGTACTGCCATTAACAATAAAATATAGAGCCGAGCATGCCACCTATCGGGGATTTTTGGAAAATAACGCTGGCTAATCGAGATCCCTAATCCCCCTGCTATGATCAAAATAGCAAGAGTACTCAGGCTAACATAACCTATAAAACCACTTTCAGGGATTTTCCCCCAGCCACTCATTATGTAAGCGAGGGTTGCGCATAAGGCCACCGGAAGAGAAAGTGGATTAGCATGACTGGTGCATTGCTTGATACTGAAGCCATGTTTACGCAGCAGCGGGACTGTCATAACACTTCCACCCACTCCTAACATGGCCGCGACGACGCCTATCGCCGTGCCACCAGCCGTTTTAGTCAGCATCGATAAGGAGCGGGCCTCGCTCCCTTGAATAAAATGGCGGCTGAGCAGACAATCAAGAATAGTGACCAGCATATAGAGGACAAAAAGGTGGCGAATCATAGCTTCGCTGAAGAGTCCCGCCAGTAAAGATCCGATCACTGCACCAAGACCAATAAAAAGCGATAGAGGAAATAGAAGTTTAGCGGACAAATTTCCGCGGCGTTGATGGGTGTAAGTTGACCATCCCGCATTGAAAATCATTACCGCCGCTGAGGTCGCCACGGCGATATGCAACGCATTGGGAGCGATAGCCGGTTGTCGTAAAAAAAGTTGATAAACGAAAGGTACCACCACAAAACCACCACCAAAACCAAACATTATGGTGGTCATACCGGTAATAAGCCCGACTGTTGCTATGATAATGTCGTTCAAAACCGTCTCATTAATTAAAGCCTAAGTAGACTCATAAACTGACATAGTTTTAGAACAATGAAAACCGCTGGGTAAACCCTGCCCTCAGCAACCCCTTCTTTTCCTAGCAGCTAGTCAATTATCATTACCGACTGGTTCCCTATCTAGGACACCACCGGCTTAGCTCAATAGATGATTTAGAATGCTAAAGATATCATAAGTGATTCTATTTACTTGGTTTATTGTTGTAATTACTATCCAAATCCTACCTTAGCTTCTCATGCACTTACGTATAGCACTGCGTGAGAAACATTGATATTTATTCTGGTGGTGATAGCAATCATGACGATTCCTAGTGAGACTGCGACAAAAAGCGTTAACGTCTTTAAAAATAGCGCGGATGCGCTGCTTGTCGCGCAGCATATTGCCGAACAAGCCAAACAAGGCGCCATTGAACGTGATCAGCAACGCCTCTATCCGCTTGAACTCTTACAACAGTTTTCAGAGTCTGGATTAGGCGGTATCACCATTCCCAAAAGTTTAGGGGGAGCTGGACTCTCCTTTAAGACGCTCGCCGAAGTATTTCGTACTATTTCCGCCAGCGATCCCTCATTGGGACAAATTCCCCAAAACCACTTTGGAATCATTCAATTTATTCTTGCTGAAGGCTCTCCTTCTCAACAGCAACATCTTCTACAAGGTGTTCTTGCAGGAAAGCGATTTGGTAATGGTGGGCCGGAAAAAAATAGTCGTCATACACGCGAGGTACAAGCGCAGATAACCGAGACGCCAGCCGGTTTGCTCTTTAGTGGTGAGAAGTTCTATTCAACCGGCGCATTATTTGCTGATACGCTGGTGACTGCGGCAAATTTTCACGGTAAACCGGTCATGGTGTTTATTCCGTTACCCGATAAGGGAGTTGAAATCATCGATGATTGGTCAGGTATAGGCCAACGCACAACCGCCAGTGGAACAGTGAAACTCACTAACGTCTCAATCCACCCCGACTGGATCATTGCTCAACCTAGTCCCGATAAGCCCACTCTACGGGGTGCCGTCTCTCAACTCCTCCAAGCCTCTATTGATGCCGGAATCGCTGAAGGGGCCTTCAACGATGCACTCAGCTTTATTCACAAAAGTTCTCGCCCATGGGTAGATGCTGCCGTAGAACGTAATGCAGAGGATCCCTATCTACTGGCCGATGTCGGACGTCTGAGTACCGAATTGAGCGCGGCCAATGCCGTGTTAACTCGCGCAGCGAAAACACTCGACCGTATCGCTGCGGTTCCACTTAACGCTCAAAACTGTGCGCAAGCATCCATAGCGGTAGCCGAGGCAAAAATTCTCACTACTGAGATCGCCTTACGCGCCAGTGAAAAGTTAATCGAATGGGGAGGAAGCCGCGCAACACTTCTGCGGCATGGTCTCGACCGTCATTGGCGTAATGCACGAACCCATACGTTACATGACCCCATTCGTTGGAAACAGCACGCTGTCGGTGACTATTACTTGAATAATACGCTTCCTGCCCGTCACGCTTGGATATAGTTAGAGGATATATGACCATTCTGCCAAAACACCTTGCCAATCGGATCACCAGCGCCGAACAAGCTTTAGACGTGGCACACTCTCTGGCCCTACAATTTCGTGAGGGTGCCGCCTACCGAGACCGCCATCGTGAATTACCACATACTGCATTAGCCCGTTATTTTCAGTCAGGGCTTGGGGCGATTACTCTCCCCGAGGCCTATGGGGGAATAGCGATTTCTACCGCAGAATTAGTGAAGATATTTGTGACGCTTAGCGAAGCCGATAGCGCTATTGGACAAATTCCACAGAATCATTTCTACGCTTTGGAAGTCCTTCGTCTCAATGGCACTCCTGAACAGAAACAACGCCTCTACGCAGAGGTCCTCGCAGGTGTTCATTTAGGGAATGCTCTAGCGGAGTTTAGTTCAACGGCGGCTCATCACCGGTCAACGGCATTCACTTCACGGAACAATACCCTCTACCTGAATGGCGATAAATTCTACGCTACCGGTGCGCTCTTTGCTGATCGAATACCGACTTTAGCGCAAGGAGAGGATGGTAATGAATATCTTGTGTTTGTTCCGCGACATCTTCCCGGTATAACCGTTATTGACGATTGGACTGGCTTTGGTCAACGTACCACCGCAAGCGGGAGTGTCCAATTTCGTGATGTCGTCATAGCACCACAAGATATTATCCCCTTTCATACCGCTTTTACTCGGCCAACTTCCCTTGGCCCTTTTGCCCAAATTATGCATGCCGCAGTGGACCAAGGTATCGCGCGCGCAGCCTTCAACGAGCTATTACCTTTCGTACGAGAACGCGCGAGGCCGTGGCCGGATAGCCAGATCGAATACGCCGCCAAGGATCCCCTCACGTTGGATCGTATTGGTCGCTTGGCGGCGCGTTTGACCGCGGGCGAGGCCTTACTCTCTTTAGCCGGTGAAGCCGTAGATATTGCTCAACAAGAGAGCGATGCTGACCATGTCGCCCAAGCCTCTGTCGCGGTAGCCAAAGCACGTGCTTGGACAACCGAGATATCATTAGAAGCGGCTAATCTCTTATTCGAGTTGGGTGGAACCCGAGCAAGCCTCGCGGAAAACCAGTTTGATCGCCACTGGCGTAATGCACGCACCCATACCCTTCATGACCCCGTACGCTGGAAATACCCCATCATCGGTAATTACGTGCTAAACGGCGTATTACCGCCACGCCGAGGCACAATATGAATACTAAAGAAATATTAATTAACGCTTTTACAATGAACTGCGTCGGGCATATTCACCACGGAATGTGGACACATCCGGCCGATCGCTCCATTGAATTTAACGCTTTAAGCTACTGGCTTGACCTTGCGCGTTTGCTCGAAAAAGGGTTATTTGATGGGATGTTTATTGCCGATATTCTTGGAGTCTATGATGTATATCAACAGGGAATAGGTATCACCGCCAGCGAATCGATCCAACTCCCCGTTAACGACCCACTCTTGTTAATTTCCGGCATGGCAAGTGTGACCGAACATCTGGGTTTTGGGGTTACGGCAAATCTTAGCTACGAAGCCCCCTATCCTTTTGCGCGACGTTTCTCAACACTCGATCATCTGACACAAGGTCGTATCGGATGGAATATTGTGACGGGCTATTTAGATAGTGCAGCACGCGCTATGGGTCACACTCAGTTAATGAATCACGACCGTCGTTACGATCAGGCAGACGAATTTCTCGATGTTGTCTATCAACTCTGGGAAGGCAGCTGGCAAGATGATGCACTCTTAGCCGACAAACCGCACCGACGCTATGCCGATGCCCAGAAAATCCATGAAATTGATCACCAGGGTGAGTTTTATCAAGTACGGGGTTATCATTTGAGTAGCCCTTCTCCCCAACGTACCCCACTGTTATTTCAAGCGGGTTCATCGCCGCGAGGGATTGCTTTTGCGGCGCAACATGCAGAGTGCTCTTTTGTGAATGCGGCCTCTCCGAGCGCCTTAAAGATTCAATCTCAGCGATTACGGCAAGCGGCGGTCGCTGCCGGTCGGCATCCGAATGATATTCGTATCTTTATGGGAATAAGTGTGATCGTGGCGGCAACCGAACAGGAGGCTAAAGAGAAATATCATAGCTATTTACACTATGCCAGCCCAGAAGCGGGAATCGCCCATTTTTCCAGTTCTATCGGTGTTGATCTCTCTGCCTTTGAACTCGATGAACCCATCCATAATGGCGATACTCGTGCCATTCAATCAGTGAGCCAAACCTTTAACGGCTGGACACGTCGGCAGATCCTTGAACAACATGCGTTAGGAAGCCGCTATCCCATTATTGTTGGGAATCCTAGTCAAGTAGCTGAAGCCTTGATTAATTGGATTGATGAGGGAGATATTGATGGGTTTAACCTAACTCGTATTCTTAACCCACAAAGCTATCAAGATTTCATTGATTATGTCGTACCCGAGCTTCAATCCCGTGGACGATATAAAACCGCTTATCATTCTGGAAGCCTACGACAAAAACTGTTTCAACACAGTGGTAGGCTCCCTGACACCCACCCCGCTGCCCGATGGCGAGTGTAGAAGGGGACGGTATCCCCTTCTCTACCACATTACTATCAGGCTCCGTCGTTGCAGGGTCGTTACCAAAGGGCGGATTAATTAAGTATTATTAACAAGTTGGAATCGCGATGAGTGATAACTTAGGCAGAGGGAAGAATAAAAAATTAAATTACGGTTGTGCTCTTCGTATTCATTATGAGCTTAACTTTTCCCGAAAACAGGAATAAGGTTAACTAACGTAAAAATTATAACACTGAGTATTGATGATATTTATGATTATCGTTAGTTGATATTTTCCACTGATAATTCCCCTTCATTATCCTCAACGGAAAATGTAACATTATAGCTATTGCCATTTTTAATTTTACGCCCTTCTTTTACTTTAATTGTATCGACAGAAAAAACATAAGACCGCCCTTTCTCAAAATAAAACCCATAATTTGGTAAGCATTGATCGGCCTCTACAATAGAGTCAGTTGTCATTATTATATGTTTGCTTGCTGTTTTTCTATCATTACCTATTTCATTTATATTTGACTGGATAATACTCTCATCTTTAGAATCAGGTAATGTAATACAAATGATTTTATTTTTTATGCTCACCTTAGCCCGATGAATTTCTGTACGGGTATCATTCAGATGACAGGATGTCAGTATAATCACGAAAAAAAACACCATCAAACATTTCATTATATCAACCCCTTATAAAATTGTTTCAGGTAAGATTTTCCTATAAAGCGATAAGGTATTATTATCCAAAACACCTTGAAAACCTGCCTGACGCCCAATTTCGTTCTTTAAACCATTTACTCCATAATTTTTTAATAGAAAATAATCAGCAATAATCTGAGCCTGTTGCTCCATACTATATTGACTTAATTTTTTATTAGGAGCGATGGTGTACTGATAAGCTGTAGCCTAACTAAATAGCCCTCTACCCCTCACCCACATCCCGTGCTGATGCTGCCAAACATGAGTTATTTCATGCATAAAAAAATGCTGGGAAGAGTTTGAGGATAAGGAGAAATCTTTAAGATATGTTTCTTTCCTAAAATATATTTCGCCATTGGGTGACATACCAACGAACTTCCCTTTTAAACCAAAGGGGAGATAGCTATCACAATGAACCCATACTTTGTGCCATTGGATAGAGCTACCGAAAACGGTTTTCCCTAGTTTTATTTCACCTAAAGTTAACAGACGAAGAGATTTTTCCTTGTTCATACTTCCTCTCTCACTCATATAATAAATAAACATATCACTTCTAAATCATAATCCTCAGAAACGATAATTTTAACAAGAACTCTATTTCTAAAAAAACACCTAGGCTGTATAAAATCTTATTAATCCCGAAATTCTTTCCTAACATTCAATTAATATGTCTTTATCTAACGCTTCGCTAGCATTGAAATTTTAGCGATATCTAAGACTATTACCTCTCTAAGCGTTGTATAATTTTATGCAAAAAGTAGTGTGAATGATGAGTTCATCTTGGAATAAAAAATTATCTATTCTTTCAGACAAAAGCTGTGTTCTTTTGACACAACCCTTAATTCATACGGGGAGGTAAAGTTGGGTATAGTAAGATGTCAGTAAGCAAACGAAGCCTGTTCGAGATGGCCCAGTGTTGCTAAGTCAGTTTCTCGTTGTTATCTGTTAACATACCTCGAAGCAGGGGCTGGGTTACGGGGGCATTTTAATAACGTCAGCCATTCAGGTAGGTACCTACAAGATAGATTTGCCCAACTGACCAACCCTTCTCCCATTTTTAAGGTAACAATCAGCTTGTCATCTCCTGCTTTAAGTCATTTCACTGTGAAGCGCCTTGCAAGATCTATAGCGAGTTAGCTCTACGATACTGTTCTCATTTTTATCTGCGACAACCTATTGGTAACTACGATAAAATACTTAGTATGCGTAGTGTGGATGACGTTTTTGTTCAGTACAATTGCCGCTAACCCGCTTTATGCCCTATTTTTAGGCCCAATACTGTCCGCTAGCATTGGGTAATTTTAAAAAGCTAGGTGATACGTCATAAGAATAAAAAAATCACTATTAGCCTCAAATCGATGGAATATAAGTTATGTCAACCCATGACAACGCGAATCTAGCCGCCCACACTCCCATGATGCAGCAGTATCTCGGCTTAAAAGCTGAACACCCTGATATCTTGTTGTTCTACCGGATGGGTGACTTTTATGAGTTATTTTTTGACGATGCTCGGCGCGCCTCCCAACTCTTGGACATCTCATTAACCAAACGGGGATCCTCCGCGGGCCAACCCATTCCAATGGCTGGGGTACCTTATCATGCGGTCGAAGGCTATTTGGCGAAGTTAGTTCAGATGGGCGAATCGGTGGCGATTTGTGAACAAGTCGGCGACCCCACCCTCAGTAAAGGGCCGGTGGAACGCAAGGTATTACGAATCGTGACGCCAGGTACGATTAGTGACGAAGCCTTATTGAATGAGCGCCAAGACAATTTACTGGCTGCTGTCTTTGAAACTAAGCAAGGATTTGGTTACGCCACCTTAGACATTGGCTCAGGGCGTTTTCTATTAACGGAAGCAGATAGCGAAGAGGCCCTTGCGGCAGAGTTACAACGTACTAACCCCGCTGAACTGCTCTATCCAGAAGGCTTCGCTGCCTTTACATTGATTGAACAGCGCCGGGGTTTACGTCGGCGGCCTATCTGGGAGTTTGATCTGGCAACTGCCCGTCAACAGCTAACATTACAGTTCGGTACTCGCGACTTACAAGGTTTTGGCGTTGAGCAAGCCGTACTCGCTCTACCCGCTGCCGGCTGTTTATTACAATACGCGAAAGATACTCAGCGTACGGCGCTACCGCATCTTCGTAGCATCACCATGGAACGCCAGCAAGACAGCATCATCATGGATGCGGCAACGCGCAGGAATTTAGAGATCACGCAGAATCTTGCAGGGGGAACAGATAATACCCTGGCCTCCGTTCTCGACCGCACGGTAACGCCTATGGGCAGCCGGATGTTAAAACGTTGGTTACATACTCCCCTGCGCGATATGGCTATCATTACCGCCCGTCAACAGGCCATTAGCGAATTGCAGCCGTTAGCCTCATCGCTCCAGCCGCTACTTCATCAAATCGGTGACTTAGAACGTATTCTGGCACGATTAGCCTTACGCTCAGCACGGCCTCGCGACTTAGCCCGTATGCGCCATGCCTTTCATCAGCTTCCTGATATTCAAGCACTGCTGGCCGAGACCTCTGGTCGCTCCCTCAACCTTTTAGCAGAACGCAGTGGTGAATTTACGGCGCTACGCGAACTTCTCGACCATGCCATAGTGGAAGCACCGCCGGTATTAGTACGGGATGGTGGCGTGATTGCCGAAGGCTATCATGAAGAATTGGATGAATGGCGAGCCTTAGCGGCGGGAGCCACAGACTATCTCGATCGCTTGGAGATCCGTGAGCGCGATCGGCTAGGGATTGATACCTTAAAAGTGGGCTACAACGCGGTACACGGCTACTTTATTCAAGTCAGTCGAGGACAGAGCCACTTAGTACCAATTAACTATGTTCGCCGTCAAACCCTGAAAAATGCCGAACGCTATATCATTCCTGAACTTAAAGAGTATGAAGATAAGGTTCTGACCTCTAAAGGTAAAGCATTGGCGTTGGAGAAGGCGCTTTATGACCAACTCTTCGACCAGTTGTTACCGCATCTCGCTGATCTCCAGCAAAGCGCTGCAGCGCTCGCTGAATTGGACGTATTAACAAATTTAGCTGAACGCGCCGAAGCCTTGCATTATGTTTGCCCACAATTAACCGAGCAAGCAGGGATCAACATCACCCAAGGCCGACATCCAGTAGTTGAACAGGTACTTAAAGAACCCTTTATCGCCAACCCCTTAACGTTACAGCCGCAACGCCGCATGCTTATCATTACTGGTCCCAACATGGGCGGTAAAAGTACCTATATGCGCCAAGCCGCGTTAATCGCTTTATTGAGCTGGGTAGGGAGTTATGTTCCCGCCGAAGCCGTGACGATCGGCCCAATCGATCGGATCTTTACTCGTGTGGGGGCCGCCGACGATCTGGCTTCTGGCCGCTCAACCTTCATGGTCGAGATGACCGAAACCGCCAATATTCTCAATAATGCCACGCGTAATAGCTTAGTCTTGATGGATGAGATTGGTCGGGGTACCTCAACCTATGACGGGTTATCACTGGCCTGGGCCTGTGCGGAGAACCTTGCCAGCCGATTGCAGTCATTAACGCTATTCGCTACCCACTATTTCGAGTTGACGGCGCTACCGAGTCAGATAGCAGGTGTAGAGAATGTTCACCTCGATGCGCGGGAGCATGGTGACAGTATTGCTTTCATGCATACCGTAAGCGAAGGCGCGGCCAGTAAGAGTTACGGACTAGCAGTTGCCGCGTTAGCCGGTGTACCAAAAGAAGTGATTAAACGAGCTCGGCAAAAATTACGAGAATTAGAGGCACAACCCGCCCAATCCCCTGCCGCAGGGACAGAAACGAATCAACTCTCGCTTCTCGTTGAAGAAACCTCTCCTGCGATTGAAGCCTTAGAAACACTCGATCCTGATACGCTCAGCCCTCGCCAAGCGCTGGAATGGATCTATCGCCTTAAAACTCTGCTCTAATTCGTAGACATAAAAAAAGCCATCGCTAAGATGGCATTTTTTATGACGTAATTACTGATTACAGAAACAGTGCATCGAGGCTTAAACCTTGACCTTCTAAAATCTCACGTAAACGACGCAGACCTTCGACTTGAATCTGACGAACACGCTCACGTGTTAATCCGATTTCCTGGCCAACATCTTCTAAAGTTGCAGGTTCATAGCCGAGTAGACCAAAACGACGTGCAAGGACTTCACGTTGCTTAGCGTTTAACTCATATAACCATTTAACAATACTTTGTTTCATATCGTTATCTTGGTTGGTGTACTCTGGAGAGTTGTCGTCGTCATCAGAGATCATATCGAGTAATGAGGTGTCTGAATCACCACCGATTGGCGTATCAACGGATGCGATACGTTCATTAAGGCGAAGCATTCGACTGACATCCTCGACTGGCTTATCCAATTTCTGTGCAATATCTTCAGCAGTTGGCTCGTGGTCCAGAACTTGCGTCAGTTCACGTGCGGTACGTAAATACACATTTAATTCTTTAACGATATGGATAGGCAGACGAATGGTACGCGTCTGGTTCATGATAGCCCGTTCGATCGTTTGACGGATCCACCAAGTTGCATAGGTAGAAAAACGGAAGCCCTTCTCAGGATCAAACTTCTCTACTGCACGAATAAGCCCTAAGTTACCTTCCTCGATCAGGTCGAGTAATGGTAGGCCACGGTTGTTATAACGACGTGAGATCTTCACCACCAAGCGGAGGTTACTTTCGATCATTCTACGTCGGGAAGCCACGTCTCCACGTAGTGCACGGCGTGCGAAAAGGATCTCTTCTTCTGCGGTAAGCAGTGGCGAGAAACCAATTTCACCTAAATAAAGCTGCGTAGCATCCAGGACCCGTTGGGATGAATTCGGCGAGAAGAGCTCTTCTTCTGCGCTAGAAATTTCATAATCATCTTTAGAATCGCTGGTCGCATTCTGCTCTTCAAAAGCTACATTCTCTTGATCGTCGTAGTCAATATCATGTAACTCTTCAACTTTACGCGTGTTCTGACTCATTTTGATGCCTCCTGGTCCTGGCAGAGCCAGAAGGCCCTGCATCTATCGCTGCGGTAAGTAACGCAACGGATTGACGGATTTTCCTTTATAACGAATTTCAAAGTGCAATCTTACCGAGCTCGTCCCTGTGCTACCCATGGTAGCAATCTTCTGACCGGCAGTGACTTCCTGTTGCTCTCTGACTAGCATAGTGTCGTTGTGTGCATAGGCACTGAGGTAATCATCATTATGTTTGATGATAATCAGATTACCATAACCCCGTAAGGCGTTACCTGCATACACCACTCTACCCGCCGCTGTAGAGACCACTGCTTGACCACGAGAACCCGCAATATCGATCCCCTTATTTCCACCTTCCGACGCAGAGAAACCATCAATAATGTTTCCTTTTGTCGGCCAACGCCACGTGGTGATTGGCGCTGCACTGGTGGTGCTGCTGACGGTTGGAGTGGTTGTCGGCGCCACAATTGGCGCAGCAGCACTTCCGGCTGTAGCAGCTTTGCTCGGTAATAATTTACTGCTTGATTGAGCAGAATTATTGCTGCTTTGTTCGTCAGTATCTTCAGAATACGTAACAATTGGCTGTTGCGCAACCTCTTTGGGAACGGTTCTCTGAACATTATTTGCACTATTGTTAGTAGAAGAGAGATTATCTGCTTTACTAATTTCATTAGGCCCCGTTATGGGTTGTCCAGCTCCATTACCAATCTGTAGCACTTGCCCAGCATTCAAGCTATAAGGCGCTGCAATACTGTTTTTTTGCGCAAGATCGCGAAAATCGTTACCAGTAATCCATGCGATATAAAATAATGTATCACCACGCTTAACAGTGTAGGTGCTGCCGCTATAACTACCCTTAGGAATATTCCCATAATTACGGTTATAGACAATTTTACCATTCTGAAGCTTTACAGGTTGGCTATTAACAGCTTGTTGGCGAGACTGAACGGGCTGCGCGGTTTGTACCGGCATAACAGGTTGTGCGGTTTGGACGGGTTGTACGCTTTGGACAGGTTGTGCGGCAATAGAGCGTGGTGCCGTGGGGACAGTAGTAGAAGTCGTCGGATACTGTGAAGCCGCACGCTGGGTGGAACCTGCTGGTGCCCCACCACTAGCGCCAATTGCAGTGATTGGCGCTTGTGAATCGCTACTGTCTGAACTACATCCTGCCAAGCTGGCAGCAATCAATGAGGCGAGCGCCATCTGGCGATATTTAATACGGTTGCTTCCTTTGCTCATTCATTCCCCCATAAGGCTTACGGCTATTGGTGTTACCATCCTAATTAGGACTGTAAACAACTTAAATGAAATTATCGTCCAATAGTAGCAGGCAACGCCAAGACAGGCTATGAGACGATGTCAGGAAAACGTTAAGCCAGATCACCTGGAATTAACGGGACGAACCTTACAGGCTCTATCATATCGTCGGTGAACTCTTCACCAATACGCTGTATACGTTGTAAAAATTGCTGTTCTTCACCCACCGGAAGCACCATCACTCCGCCATCAGCTAGTTGCGCTACGAGCTCAAGAGGGACTTGCGGTGCAGCAGCCGTGACAATAATGGCATCGAAAGGCCCGCGCGAGACCCAGCCATGCCAGCCATCACCATGTCGCGTCGAAACATTATGTAAATCCAGGTTTTTAAGGCGTCGTTTAGCCGCCCACTGTAAACCTTTTATCCGCTCGACCGAGTAAACATGCTCAACCAAATTAGCTAAAATCGCGGTCTGGTAACCCGACCCTGTGCCAATTTCTAATACTCGTGAAAATGGCGTTAAGCCTAGCAACTCGGTCATTCTCGCCACCATATAAGGTTGAGAGATCGTTTGACCGTAACCAATCGGCAATGCGTTATTGTCCCAAGCCTTGTGCTCAAATGCCTCATCGACGAATTGCTCACGCGGAACCAAGGAGATGGCACGCAAAATCGACTCATCAGCAATACCGTGCTGACGTAAGTAATCAAGTAACATCTCTACACGCCGACTTAGCATGTGACTTGGCCCTCGACATTCCCTAACCATTCTGATAATTGGGATACTGCATGGTATGCAGTCAGATCAATACCTAAGGGAGTGATAGAAACATAACCTTTTTCTACCGCATCAAAATCGGTCCCTTCACCCGCATCATGCGGCTTACCTTGCGGCCCAATCCAATATAAGGTTTCCCCACGCGGATCGCGTTGGGTAATGACTTTATCCGCAGGATGACGATAGCCGCAGCGCGTAACTTTCCAGCCCTTTATCTCGGCTAAAGGCACATCAGGTACATTGATGTTGAGTACTGGGCTTAAGCGTAGCGGCTGTTTTACCAATATTTTTAAAAGCTGACAGGTGATTTCAGCGGCAGTGTCGTAATGGGTATTACCATTGAGCGAGACCGCAAGTGCTGGCAAACCCAGATGGCGTCCCTCAATTGCCGCGGCGACTGTACCGGAATAAATGACGTCATCACCGAGGTTAGGGCCAGCATTGATGCCAGAAATGACGATATCAGGTGCGGGCGTCATCAAGCAATTCACGCCAAGATAGACACAATCTGTCGGCGTACCGTGCTGCACAGCAATATCACCATTATCGTAACGATAAGTACGTAACGGCATATCCAAGGTTAATGCACTGGATGCTCCGCTACGATTACGATCGGGAGCAATAATGCGGACGTCGACTGCCACATCGCGCAGCGCTTCAGCCAACTGTTGAATGCCGGGTGCTAAGACACCGTCATCATTACTCAGCAGGATCCTCAATCATATCTCCCTGTAATACGAGTTCTCTAACGACACTGGTTGCAAAACTACCCGCTGGCAACCAAAAATTAAGCTTGAGATGCTGACCCTCTACCCAAGACCACGTCATGTCTCGTGGACAAACGAGCATGGCACGACGTGCCGCCTCAACACGTTCTTGAGCAAGTAGCGAAATAAACGCTTGCTGCGTGGCTAGCTGCTGCTGTTCGAAATCGGCGGCCTCGCCGGTTACAACGGTATTGCCCTTACCCACTAAGGGAGCAGTAATTCGTAATTCACCTTGCTGCACACGCTCAAATGTCTCACGAAACTCATCTTCACTGACAACGAACCAACTTCCTCGCCCCGTTAATTGCACGCAATCTCCCGACCATAGCGTCGTAAGATTCGATTGTGCAGCGAGACGTGCGCTGGTCACTTGGTTGAAGATGTCACTGCGTATCGCGGAGAGAAGCAAACTACGCTTGGTGCGATCTTTAATTCGGATTTCGCCCGATGCCCATTGTTCTGCGAGCGTAAGGTTATGACGATCTCGTCCAAAACGCTGCTCTCCAAAGTAGTTGGGTACACCTTTTTCGGCAATCATGGCTAAGCGTTGTTCAACGCTAGCTATATCGCTAACATCTCGGACGATCAATTCAAAATAATTGCCCGCTAAGCCGCCGATCCGCACTTTACGCTGATGACGTGCGACCTCCAGAATTTCCACCCCTTCTAGCGCAAATTGCGTCAAGTTAGGCATTTCTTTACCTGGGAGTCGCGCACAGAACGTTTGCTCAGTCACAGCGTGACGATCTTTCATTCCGGCATAGCTCACTTCTCGAGCAGGAATTTTTAAAAATTTCGCCAGCGCATCAGCCACAAAACGGGTATTACATCCCGTCTTACGTAGCCGAATAAGTAAATGCTCACCTTGCTGATCAGCAGTATAGCCAAGATCTTCGATAACACGGAAGTCACTGGCCGATTGTTTAATCAGTCCTGTCGCGGTTGGCTTACCGAAAAGCCAGTGCAGTGGAGTCGACTCCATTAGTTAGCAACCTTAACCAGTAGCGCGACCGCTTCGCAGGCAATGCCTTCACCACGGCCCGTAAAGCCTAGCTTTTCAGTGGTCGTCGCTTTGACATTGACGTAATCCATATGGCATCCCAAATCTTCGGCAATATTGACGCGCATCTGCGGAATATGTGGCAGCATCTTCGGTGCTTGCGCAATGATGGTGACGTCGACGTTGCCTAGGGTATAGCCTTTTTCTTTGACTCTGCGCCATGCTTCACGCAGGAGTCCACGGCTATCGGCACCTTTAAAAGCCGGATCGGTATCGGGAAAGAGTTTACCAATATCACCCAAGGCGGCCGCACCGAGTAGAGCATCCGTTAACGCGTGTAAGGCAACATCGCCATCAGAATGCGCGAGAAAACCTTGTGGAAAAGGAATACGTACTCCGCCAATAATGAGCGGGCCTTCTCCGCCAAAAGCATGTACATCGAAACCGTGGCCAATACGCATTATGATGTTCCTATTGGTGTTGTTGAGAAAGATAAAATGTCGCTAGCGCCAAATCTTCAGGGCGCGTCACTTTTAGATTATCGCTACGCCCTTCTACCAATATTGGCTGATAACCAGCGAGTTCCAAGGCTGAGGATTCATCAGTAATCTCTTCACCTTGTTGAAGCGCTTGTTCTAAGCACTGTTTAAGTAGCGATAGCGGGAAGAGTTGGGGGGTCAACGCATGCCAAAGGTCGGCTCGTTCCACACTGTGTTGCACGCGCTGCTCCGCACTGACCGCCCGTTTCATAGTGTCCTTCACCGGGGTAGCTAATAAGCCCCCCACGGTAGAGTGAGTGGTTAATACAATGAGCCGTTCGAGGTCTTGACGTGCTAAGCATGGGCGTGCCGCATCATGGACCAGTACCCAAGATACAGCATTGGTGTCGATGGCTGATAAGCCCGCGAGCACCGACTCAGCCCGGGTTGCACCACCAATGACTGACCTAACACGTGGATCGCGAGCTATAGGAAGCTGTTGAAAACGGTCATCCTCAGGATGCAAGGCTACGATGATGCCATGAATGGCTGGATGATCAATGAGCGCCGCGATGCTGTGTTCTAGAAGTGTTTTGGAGCCAATAGAGAGATATTGCTTTGGGCAAGATGATTGCATGCGGCTGCCGATACCGGCAGCAGGGAGCACAGCAATAATTCCCGTAGTTGAAACGGTTGTCATCATCAATTTTCGTCGTTGTTATTGTCCTGATGCCGAATTATTTACGGCGTTGCGATTCTGTTCAGGCACTAAGCGAAAGAAGGTTTCACCTGGACGTATCATCCCAAGTTCATCTCGTGAACGCTCTTCAATAGCTTCAGAACCACCATTCAGATCGTCAATTTCAGCGAACAGCTGGTCATTACGCGCTTTGAGTTTAGCGTTAGCATCTTGATGCTGCGTAACTTCCTCGCTGACACGACTATAATCGTGGATACCATTTTTACCCAGCCACAACGAATATTGTAACCAGCCTAGTAAAATAAGTAGCAATAAAGTGAGTTTACCCATCCTTCCCCCCAACAGATTCGCTAATCTTCCCACAAGTTAGCGTCTGACTCCACTGTAACCTGTTGCAAGTCAGCGTTTTCTGACAACTTTCAGGTAATGCCGTCAGTTCGCTAGGCCCCTACCAGCCGACAAATGCATAAAAGAGCCCCCAGAAACTGCCTCCCACTAAAAGTAGTGTGAGTATAAAAGTTAAGAAGATCTTTTGTTGTTGCCAGACTGATATCGCCATCCCTGAAAAAACCGCTACGGGTAATAAAGCCAAAAAGAAAGGCCAAGTATAAAGGAAAAAAAATAGGACGCTGGCACCGAATGCAATGAATGGGGAAAGTATCGCGAGGAAATAAGCAAAAAGGCCAAAGCAGCCCCCGGCAACAAGTGTTGAGGGCCACTCTTGAGTCAACGAAGGGCGGGTCATAACGGGGTCTGGCATAGCAATCGTAACTTATCCTTAAAGGGTTAAGCTGCGATAATAGCGCGCTCACGTAACAGAGTGATGATCTGATCGCTTAGTTTTGTAACCAATTGTTCGCCATCGACACGCAATTCCGGTGAGAGCGGAGCTTCGTAGCCGGATCCGATCCCAGTGAAATCTTTGATCTCACCCGCTCTCGCTTTACGATAGAGCCCTTTAGGATCGCGTGCCTCACAGGTTTCGGGAGAGGTATCGACAAATATCTCGATAAACCGCTCTTCACCAATCAGCTCACGCGCCAGTTGCCGTTCACTGCGATGCGGTGAGATAAAGGCGGTCAACACAATCAGTCCAGCATCTGCCATCAACTTTGCCACTTCACTGATGCGGCGAATATTCTCTTTGCGATCGCTGTCGCTAAACCCAAGATCACGGCATAACCCTTGACGGACATTATCGCCATCAAGCAGGAAAGTACTAATGCCTAATTGGTGAAGTGCCTGTTCCACTGCCCCCGAGAGGGTCGACTTTCCTGAACCCGAAAGCCCGGTAAACCAGACTACTGCACCGCGATGGCGGTGCAGCGTTTCACGCATAGTTGGCGTCACTGCATGGTCATGCCACACGATATTTTCAGCTTGCCGACTCATTTAAGACTATCTCGCAAATTTTTTGCATCCCAATGAGGGAAGTGTTTACGTACGAGATCATTAAGCTCGAGTTCAAAAGCACTGAATTGGCCGGTCGATGCTGCGGCATCAAGCGTACGTGCCTGGTAAACCATGCCTGCACCGACGGTGACATTACTCAGGCGATCAATAAAGATTAAGCCGCCAGTCACCGGATTTTCTGCGTAAGGATCGAGCATTAATGGCTCATCGAAAGTTAAGGCTACACGCCCAATCGCATTCAGTGGCAGGCTCTCTGCTTCGCTGGTAGCCAGAGTATTGATATTAACTTGGTGGATAATCTGATCCACCACCGCACGTGCCGTTTTACCGGCAACCTTGATTTGGTAACTTTGCCCTGGCTGTAAGGCATTCTCTCCCATCCACACCACATCAACTTCTGCTGCATGGGTTGGGCTTAATTGTGCATCACCATCAACTAATAGGTCGCCGCGAGAGATATCAATTTCCGTTTCCAAGACTAATGTCACCGCTTCACCCGCAGAAGCCTGCGGCAAATCGCCGTCAAAGGTAGTGATCTTTGCGACCCGGCTGCTGACACCGGAGGGTAAGACTTTAATCGTTTGTCCCACCGAAACCGTACCTGATGCAACAGTCCCCGCATAACCACGGAAATCGAGATTTGGACGGTTAACGTATTGGACTGGGAAACGCATCGCCTGCCCCTCAACCACGCGTTTCACTTCAACCGTTTCAAGAATTTCTAAGAGCGTTGGGCCGTTGTACCAGGGCATATGCTGGCTGTTCGCCGCGATATTTTCGCCCTCTAAAGCCGAAACCGGGACAAAGCGAATATCGAGGTCTTTCGGTAATTGCTCTGCAAAATCAAGATATTGCTGAACGATTTCGTTGAACGTGGTTTCGTTGTACTCGACCAAATCCATCTTGTTCACTGCCACAACTAAGTGCTTGATCCCCAATAGTGTTGAGATAAAGCTGTGACGACGTGTCTGATCCAGTACACCTTTACGCGCATCGATCAATAAAATAGCGAGATCACAGGTCGAGGCACCGGTCGCCATATTACGCGTATATTGTTCATGCCCCGGCGTATCCGCGATGATGAACTTGCGTTTTTCAGTAGAGAAATAGCGGTAAGCCACATCAATAGTGATCCCTTGCTCACGCTCGGCTTGAAGCCCATCCACCAGGAGAGCTAAATCGAGTTTCTCGCCTTGGGTACCATGACGCTTGCTGTCATTGTGCAAGGAGGAGAGCTGGTCTTCATAGATTTGTCGGGTATCGTGTAACAGACGGCCAATCAGGGTGCTTTTCCCATCATCGACACTTCCGCATGTTAAGAATCTTAATAAGCTTTTGTGTTGCTGAGCGGTCAACCACGCTTCAACGCCACCTTGATCGGCAATTTGTTGTGCGAGTGCATTATTCATAATCAGATCCTTAGAAGTAACCCTGGCGTTTTTTCATTTCCATCGATCCCGCTTGGTCGCGATCAATAACCCGCCCTTGACGCTCACTGGTGGTGGAGACCAGCATCTCTTCAATAATTTCCGGTAATGTCTCGGCAGAGGACTCTACTGCGCCCGTTAGTGGCCAGCATCCTAACGTACGGAAGCGCACCTTACGCTGTTCAATCTTTTCACCCGGCTGCAAGTCAATTCGATCGTCGTCGATCATCATCAACATCCCATCACGTTCGAGCACAGGGCGTTCAGCGGCCAAATAGAGTGGAACGATCTCAATATTCTCTAAAAAGATGTATTGCCAGATATCAAGTTCTGTCCAGTTTGAGAGCGGGAATACACGGATACTCTCGCCTTTGTTGATCTGTCCGTTATAGTTGTGCCACAGCTCTGGTCGTTGATTTTTAGGATCCCAGCGGTGGAAACGGTCACGGAAAGAATAAATACGCTCTTTCGCACGAGATTTTTCTTCATCGCGTCGTGCACCACCGAAAGCCGCGTCAAAACCATATTTATTTAAGGCTTGCTTCAACCCTTCGGTTTTCATGATATCGGTATGTTTGGCACTGCCATGCACAAAAGGATTAATCCCCATGGCTACCCCTTCAGGGTTACGATGGACGATTAATTCCGCGCCGATCTCTTTGACGGTACGGTCGCGAAACTCATACATTTGCTTGAATTTCCAGCCGGTATCAACGTGCAGAAGTGGGAAAGGTAATTTACCGGGATAGAATGCCTTACGGGCTAAGTGCAACATTACCGAAGAATCTTTACCGATCGAATACATCATGACCGGATTGGAAAATTCCGCTGCGACTTCGCGTAGGATATGAATACTCTCTGCTTCCAGCTGGCGCAGATGAGTGAGTCGTTGTTGGTCCATACGATACCTCAAGTAATGGGTGTTAGCACTGAAGAGGAAGTCACCGATACGGATGATTTCTGAAACCAGGCTAAATGCTTATGTAAGTGGACAACCTCGCCAATCACCACCAATGCGGGGGTAGGCGCTTCGGCCGCTAATTCTGAGAGCTGATCAAGACGCCCGGTCAAGACCTGTTGATTCTGTCGAGTCCCCCTGCCAATCACCGCAACGGGTGTTTCGGCAGAACGCCCATGTTCCATCAGACGACGGCTAATTTCCGCTGCTTTGACCGTACCCATGTAAATGGCGAGGGTTTGATCGCTTAAAGCTAATGCCGCCCAATCCGGTTCCCGTCCGTCTTTACGACAATGTCCGGTGATAAAGACTGCACTTTGCGCATAGTCCCGATGGGTCAGCGGGATGCCCGCATAGGCGGTAGCGCCAGCTGCTGCCGTAATTCCAGGAACGACTTGAAAAGGGATATTCGCCGCCACCGCAGCTTCCAACTCTTCACCGCCCCGACCAAAAATAAAGGGGTCACCGCCTTTCAACCGTACGACTTTTTTACCTTGTAGCGCTAAGGTAACCAGTAATTGGTTAGTCTCTTCTTGCGGAACTGAATGGGCGCCAGCACGTTTCCCGACACAAATACGTTCGGCATCGCGACGCACAAGATCCAAAACCTCGTCACTGACGAGATGATCGTAGAGTATGACGTCGGCCAGCTGCATGACTTGGAGCCCCCGCAGCGTTAATAAGCCAGGATCCCCTGGCCCACCGCCGACAAGATAAATTTCGCCGCGCGCTGAAATGGGCTGCTGTAAACTGTCTGCTAAGAGCTTTTCTGCTTGGGGGAGATTGCCTGATGTCGCTTGATGCAAATATTCCCCGTCAAATAACCGCTCCCAAAAACGGCGACGGTCAACCATCCGTTCAAAACGTTGTTTAACTCTGTCGCGCCATTTTCCGGCAAGTTGTGCCGCATCACCCAGGCGTGCAGGCAATAAGGTTTCAATTTTTTCACGCAAGGAGCGCGCTAACACCGGAGCGGTACCCGCTGAGGAGATCGCCACGATAATGGGAGATCTATCGACAATAGAAGGAAAAATAAAGCTGCAACGTGCTTGGTCATCGACAACATTGACCAATTTGAATTTGCGTTGAGCGTCTTGATACACCTGTTCATTCAAATCTGCATCATCGGTGGCAGCAATCACGAAGAAAACCTGATCAATTTGCGCGGCATCGTACTCAGTCGCCATCCAAGAGACTTTTTGCTCATTCACTAACGCCTGAACCTCTTGCGAGAGTTCACGAGCGGCAATATGGACGATAGCGTTCGCGCGAAGTAAGAGATCAATTTTTCGCGATGCAATCTCTCCTCCACCAATCACCAGAACCGGGCGGTTTTTTAATTCAGCAAACAGCGGTAAGTAGTCCACACACACTCAATAAAGTTAGTCGTTCAATGACTAAACTATATAAGGTTATTTACCAATAGATGAAATGTTGTTTTGGAATGAGCAGTAACTTTATGGAATAAGCTTAGCAATTTATTTGCTTTAGAGTAACGCATCAGGAAATAAGATAATTTGCCGACTTAATCCCCGTAAAACAATGCTATTATCTTGGCTTAGTGACGGTGTGGAACCTATTAATAATGTTACGTTTAGTGAAGAAAAAATCGATCTTGGTAGCGCTTTACCTCGGGTTTGCACTGGCCCCTTTCGCCGTTCATGCCGAATCGGTTTCGGGTCTCGGTAAGGTAGCAGAGCAACACACTCGCTATATCGCCACCTATTTTCCCGGCAGAATGTCAGGCACGCCTGCAGAGTTTCTCACCGCGCAGTATTTGCTTCAGCAGTTTAGTCAATTAGGCTATCGAACACATATCGTTCATTCTCCCGGGACGACTCATCCACTCAGCGCAACCTCTCTAGTGGCCGAACATCCGGGGAAATATCCTCAAGAGATCGTTATCGTTAGCCATATCGATACACCACAAGCCTACACAGACCAGCAGCGTCAGCATAATGTTGGCGGCCTTAGCTTTCAAGGCGTCGATAATAATGCTGCCAGTTTAGGGTTAATGCTGGAGTTAGCAAAACGCTTAGCTTCGCTACATAATGGCTATAGCTTACGATTTGTGGCATTAGGGGGGACCCAACCGCCACTGCAAGGGGTAAGCAATTACGTAAAAAGTTTGTCAGTTGATCAACACAAAAATACGCTATTAGTCATCGACATTGAAGATATCGTGGCGGGGAAAAACCTTGCCTTCCTTAGTGGTCATACCACCGTTGTCGCCGTGCGTAAGCAAACAACAGGCAGAGCCAAGCAGATTGCTCAGCAGCATGCCATTCCACTGTTAACGGCCCAGTTAGCGAGTAGCCAGACACGGACACTCAATGCTTATGAAGAGGCAGCACTCCCCTATTTATCTATCACCGCGTCGAACGCGATGAAACTGACAACCTTGGCTGCAGGAGGGACGGCTTCGGTACTGCATGATGACGCAGCGAAAGATAATCTTACTTATATCAATCGCCACTATCCACATCGTTTATCGCAACGTAGCCATCAATTAATGGTGATCCTCACTCCTCTACTGCGAGAGCTGTTGACCCCAACGCATCCCCCTTTGGCTGAGCATTAGCCCTCGTGAAGACCACATTCGCGTTTCAAGCCAAAGAAGCGCGTCTCTTCTTCACGCATTCCCGGTTCCCATTTACGCGTTGTATGGGTATCCCCTACCGAGAGATAACCCTGTTCCCATAAAGGGTGGTAACTCAAACCATGTTTCTTCAAGTATTGGTACACTTGGCGATTATCCCAATCGACGATCGGTAAGAATTTAAAAATGCCTCGTGAAATCGATAAAATTTGAAGCTGGGAGCGGCTTTCCGATTGCTCGCGACGTAAACCGGCAAACCAGGTTTGCACCTTCAGTGTTTCCAGTGCCTGATTCAGTGGCTCGACTTTGTTAAGTTGATTATAACGCTCGAGCCCCTCTACTCCCTGCTCCCACAACTTACCGTAACGGGCTTCTTGCCAAGCGGGTGATAATGCCGCGCGGTAAACCTGCAAATTAAGCTGTAACTGCTGCTGCAAGCTATCGATAAACTGATAGGTTTCGGGAAATAAGTAGCCTGTATCAGTTAGAATCACCGGAATGTTCGGGGACTGTTGCGCCATAAGATGTAAGCTTACCGCAGCTTGGATTCCGAAACTGCTGGTCAACGCATGCTGACCGGGAAGATGCTCTAATGCCCAAGCAACCCGCTCTTCTGCCGTCAAAGCGTCGAGTTGCTGATTAGCGGCCGCTAGGGCCGCTTGTTGTTCACTCTTATCGAGTAAGACTAATTCTGCTAAGTTGAACTTAGTCATTACGCCTCCACTGCGGCCCAAAAATCACGCGCCGGATCGACAATTTCACGAACAATCCCTGCACGAACGGTGTAATCGCCAAAGCCTTCATGCTGTTCACGCTCGGTTGCCCAGCGGCCAATAAGTTCGTCAAGGATTGAGAGTATTTCAGCTTCTTGGATATTTTCACGGTACATCGCTGGAATACGGGTACCGATACGGTTTCCGCCCAGGTGCAAGTTGTAACGCCCCGGCGCTTTACCCACCAGCCCGACTTCAGCTAATAATGCCCGGCCACAACCGTTTGGACAGCCCGTTACCCGCATCACTATCGCTTCATCGGCTACGCCGTGGCGGCTCATTAAGGTTTCAACTTCACTGATGAAACCAGGGAGAAAGCGCTCGGCTTCGGCCATCGCTAATGGGCAGGTAGGAAATGCCACACAAGCCATCGAGTTTTCGCGTTGTGGTGTCACCTTCTCCATCAAACCATGTTCTACCGCTAGGGCCTCAATTACCTCTTTTTGGCTTTCAGGAACCCCGGCCACGATCAGGTTTTGATTTGCGGTAAGTCGGAAATCGCCTTGATGAATTTTCGCAATCTCTGCCATACCTGTTTTTAGCGGACGGCCTGGGTAGTCGAGTAGACGTCCGTTTTCAATAAACAGGGTTAAATGCCACTGATCATCGATCCCTTTAATCCAACCAAAGCGGTCACCACGGGTGGTGAATTCGTAAGGACGGATAGGGGCAAAAGTGAGTCCAGCACGCTTTTCGACTTCAGCTTTAAAAACATCAGGCCCAACGCGTTCTAAGGTATATTTAGTTTTAGCATTTTTACGATCGGTCCGGTTGCCCCAATCGCGCTGTGTCGTAACTACGGCTTCTGCTACGTCTAGCACTTTTTCGAGAGGTAAATAACCGAATTCAGTCGCGGTACGGGCATAAGTCGCTTTATTACCATGATCGATCGAGAGTCCCCCTCCGACTAAGAGGTTAAAACCGACCAATTTACCCTCTTCCGCGATGGCAATAAAATTCAGATCATTCGCGTGCAGATCCACATCATTATGAGGTGGGATCACTACCGTGGTCTTGAATTTACGAGGAAGGTAGGTCTCACCTAGGATAGGCTCTTGATCCGTGGTCGCCACTTTCTCTTTATCCCACCAAATTTCCGCATAGGCACGGGTCTGTGGAAGTAGATGTTCAGAGATTTTCTTCGCCCATTCGTAGGCTTCTTGATGCAGAACAGACTCTACCGGATTTGAGGTACAAAGAACGTTACGGTTGACGTCGTTTGCCGTGGCTAAGGCATCGAGACCGACTTCATGCAGCATTTGATGCACAGGTTTAACGTTCTTCTTCAAAATACCGTGGAACTGAAAGGTCTGACGGTTAGTTAAACGAATGCTGCCATAGAGCGTCTTCTCTTGTGCAAAGCGATCGATAGCTAACCATTGCTGAGGTGAAATAATCCCTCCAGGTAAGCGACAACGTAGCATCATCGCATGACGCGGTTCTAGCTTCTGCTCGGTACGCTCCGCACGAATATCACGGTCATCTTGTTGATACATGCCATGAAAACGGATCAGCAGATAGTTATCACCGTTAAAGCCACCAGTAAGGCCGTCATCGAGATCTTCTTTGATTGTCCCGCGTAAGAAATGACTCTCTTTTTTTAGGCGCTCAGCATCGGATAATTTACCCTCTACGACTAAAGGGCCAGGATATTTTGTACTCATTAGTAGACATCTCTCTGATAGCGACGAGCAATGCGCAAATCGCTCAAATATTCATCTGCGGTCTCGCTGTCCATTGCACCATATTGAGCAATAATCTCTAATAAAGTGTTTTCGACATCTTTTGCCATTCGGGTAGCATCGCCACAGACATAGATATGGGCACCTTGTTCTATCCAGCGCCACACTTCCTCACCTTGTTCACGAAGTTTATCTTGAACGTAAACTTTTTCTGCCTGATCGCGAGACCAAGCCAGATCGATCCGAGTAAGGAGTCCTTGTTTTACATATTTCTGCCATTCCACTTGGTAAAGGAAATCTTCAGTGAAATGCGGGTTACCGAAGAATAACCAGTTGGGCCCTTCTGCTCCATCGTTATCCCGTTGTTGAATAAACGAACGGAATGGAGCAATACCTGTACCCGGACCAATCATAATGACCGGTGTATCCCCTTCTGCGGGTAAGCGAAAGTGGTCGTTATGCTCGATAAAAATCTCAATCTCATCATCTTCTTGTAACTGGTCAGCGAGGAAACCTGAGGCACCGCCACTTCGTGCACGTCCTTCAATGTCGTAGCGCACTACACCAACAGTGATGTGCACTTCATCTTCAACTTCCGCTTGCGATGAGGAGATAGAGTAAAGCCGTGGCGTCAGCGGGCGGAGCAGCTCGACAAGCTGCTGAGCAGTAAGCTGTGTCGGCGCATGACGGATCATATCGACGATCGGCCATTGCTGTGCAAACTGCTGTAATGCGCTTTTATCGCTAACTAGGCCAAGTAATGCCTCATTACCCGAAAGATGGGCATAACTTTCAACGATTTTGCTACTGTTGACGGTGAGTTCCAAACGAGTACGTAATGCATCGCTGATCGATAAGGTGGCATCCTCAATGCTGACGGTTTCGCTCCCCTCAATCCATAAGAGTTCGAGAAGCTCGCTGACTAATGCCGGATCGTTTTTGAACCACACGCCCAGCGCATCACCGGCTTGATAGCGTAATCCTGATTCGCTGATATCAATTTCGATATGGCGAATATCGCGGTCAGACTCACGGCCAGTAATTTTTTGGTTAACGGACAGCGTTGCGCTTAGTGGTGCCTCTTTAGTATAAGGAGTGCTATCCAATGTATCGCTAGTCCCTGACACAGCCTGAGAAACGGCCTGTGGTGAGCTACTCGGCACCAGGGTTTTAAGGCTAGCCACAACCTCTGAACGCCATTGTTCTGCCGCCTGAGCATAATCTACGTCGGCATCGACACGTGGCAACAGCCGCTCTGCGCCCAGCGCTGATAATTGCTGATCAAAATCTTTCGCCGCCTGACAGAAGAATTCATAAGAAGAATCGCCTAGACCAAAGACCGCAAAGCGGACGTCAGGTAATGCTGGGGCTTTTTTAGAGTGCAGGTATTTATGGAACGCCACCGCTTCTTCCGGGGCTTCCCCTTCGCCTTGAGTAGAGGTCACCACCAACACAATCTTTTCTGACGCAATTTGCTTAAATTTATAATCTGCCGCATTGACCAGATTAACCTGCAGCTGCACACCAAGAAGATCATCACGTAATTGTTCTGCTAAACGCCGAGCGTTACCGGTCTGCGAAGCAGAAATCAACGTAATACTCGGTTGTTCGACTTGCGGTGCTGTCGGGGGAGCCGAGACAGGGCTACTCGACACCGCTGATGCATCACCAAGACGCCCCCAGCAATACCCGGAAATCCACGCGAGTTGATGGGAAGTCAGTTCTTGGGTGACGTCTTGTAAGCGGGCAAGTTGCTCCGCACTAAGCGGCAGCTGAGGGGCTTGAGTGGTCATTGCTTATCGTATTCCAGTGCCAAGGGCAAAAAGATCAGTGAGTGTAGAGTAACCGTACGATTATTACTGATAAAGACAGCTTAAGCATATTAAATAACTAAATACACTAACTCGTTTTAGTGCTAAGCCTTATCGATAAAACTGGTTAACTCTGCGTGCAGTGATCTTACAGTTCTGCGGTAAAAGGGTGAGAAGCGGCCATTTTTGCGTTAAACTTCTCCCTTTCCCCCTAATTAATTGCGGAATTTTTCAACGCCATGGCAGTTACAACGTTATTTAAAGAGTTTCAATTCGAAGCGGCGCATTTCCTCCCGCACGTTCCTGAAGGGCATAAATGTGGCCGTTTACACGGACACTCCTTTCTCGTTCGCTTGGAAATTACCGGTGAAGTCGATGCCCACACCGGATGGGTAATGGACTTCGCAGAACTAAAAGCGGCTTTCAAGCCTCTTTATGAAAGATTGGATCACCACTATCTCAATGATATCGCCGGTCTCGAAAATCCGACCAGCGAGGTGCTTGCAGTCTGGATTTGGCAACAAATGAAACCCAAACTGCCGTTGCTTAGCGCGGTAATGATAAAAGAAACCTGTACGGCGGGCTGTACCTATCGCGGAGAGTAATGGTTAAGCGATATTGAGGTATTTATGCGTCTGCATTGAAAAACGCCAGTTTCTCGCGATGCAGGTCGCAATACATAATTCCGTCGCAGCCTTCTTACAGCTGATTGGCTGCAAGGCGATGATACGTTGTGAGGAAGGTGGGACTTGGCTAAGCAGGAGGTCCAGTGCGTCAATATCGCGCTGACGTCCAACGGGATGTTTCACCTCATTCGCTCTTAGCAAAGCACTGTTCAACACGTCGTAGCCACCGCGCATATTCACTTTCGGCGAGACCGTCACCCATGTTGCCGCTGAACAACGAATAGGATGTGTACCGCTGGTTTCGATTTGGCATTGAAATCCCTGCTGTTCAAACTGCTCAGTTAACGCCGTTAAATCATACAGTGCAGGTTCCCCGCCAGTAATGACGATATGCTTTGCAGTCCAGCCTTGTTCAGCGATAACAGCTAACAATTGCTCGACGCTGGCATCCGCCCAGGCTTCACTCTCTGCCGTTTTATGAACAATGGCAGTGAGGGGCTGCTGTTGGTCAGCATACTTTTCCCAAGTGTGCTTGGTATCACACCAACTGCAGCCAACAGGGCATCCTTGTAGGCGAATAAAGATGGCAGGTGCGCCTGTGTAAAATCCTTCACCTTGTAAGGTTTGGAACATTTCATTAATTGGGTAAAGCATGGAGACTCAATTTCTGCTCGAAAAAGGCTATTATCGCAGAAGTTACCCGATTGATCATGCCCCGATTATGCTTATTCACTAAAAGACCCGATTTCATCGCTTAGATAACCTCTAATCAGGTTAACTACCTCATCACGATTGGTGGCTAGCGCCGCATTCTCTTCACCCGAACAATTCTCCTTCCACAATTTCATCCGTTTGGAAGAGTTGACAGTTGAGACGTAATAAATATCAACCCGCTCCGCGTTGGTTTCAGGACGCGCTAAAATGCCTTCTTTTATTCGATTACAGAGCTTATATTGTGTTAAATAACGTTGCGTAATTGTCCCCGCCGCTCCCGTATCATCACCATCGGTGATAATCACAAAAACTTTACGTGGGTTCTTGCCTTTCATCATCACCGGTACGGAACGGACTAAACCTGATGTCGTCGCCGTCCAGCCACCAACTTGCATGGTTTGGAATTCATCGATTTTTTTCTTATCGTTCGTCAGATCGATTAACCACGAAGAGAGCTTGGCATTTGTGAGCTGATTATTATTACTCCATGTCCCGATATGGTGACACATCTGATTAAAAGTTCGGTAGGCGGAGTTTGTGGCACTGGTTACCCAGAGCATTGGAAAAGTAATGATCGCTTCATCGCTAAACATTTTTTGAAGGGTTGCTTCATAATCGATAGCGCTGTCTTGTTCGATAGATTGGCCTTTAATAGTGTTAGCCTGAGCAGCTTGAATTCTGACGGCCTTAGCATATTCATTTTTCACAATCTGCTGAGAACGCTGAGTAAAAATATCGTCGGTATAGACCAGACTGCCATCCAAATCTCGACTTTGGAAACGCGTATCAAAGCAAGAATACTCCATACGACCCTGTTTTACTTCAGAGGTGGAATTTTTACGGCACCAAGTATTATGAAGATCGTTCATTGAGAGAGCCGGTTTCGCACCCGCAACATTTTTTTTGTAGTAGTTATAACGATATTTATCCATATCAAAGAGCTGCTCCTTTAAAGAGCGATTGCTCGAATTGAGATATTTATCTCCCCAGAAGGCATAATCGATCGCCCAATCTGGTTTGGGGACGAAAAGAACACTACAGCCGGCCTTCGCTCCCCCGCGCTGATTTGACTCATCATATTTCACGGCAACACCAGAGCTGTAAGGAACCAGCGCAATTTTAGATTTTGGATTTGCTGAGAGAACAAACTTGCTGATGTCGGCGACTACATCCTTAAGCAACTTTATTCCATTTCCCGCTTGGGAGCCGGAAAAATCGACTAAAAAGACCAAATCAATGGGCCGCGCGACCTGTTTTTTTACCGTTATCGGTGAGGAGGAAACCGTGAAATTTTTTTCTCCTGCGGAGAGCACTGCATCGTAAAACGGGAAAGGGAGTTCAAGTTGGATAGTAGGATGATAGGTTTTATACGTGGAATTATTGGCGCTATTGGTACCTGATTCAGAATAGCGAATATTTACCAAAGGTGATTTAGTACTTTCAGGAAAGTACTCTTTCACAAACTTAATCGTGAATTTTTTGAAATCGTCGGTGAAGGTTTCTTGCTCATTGACTGCACTTTTAGACGAGGCTATTAATCCTATCTCTGCCGCGACGTCACTGAGTTTCGACTTTGCGATAAACATCTTCGGAGCGTTTAAAGCTAACGCAATTAACATCATAATCAGTGGAAGTAAAATAGCGAAAGAGACGATAACCCCCCCCTGTTCACCGATAATTTTTAAAAAACAACGCCTTACTTTCCTTGTAAGCATTGGCGGATCTCTCCTGTAGTAAAAATAACTCGCGCAAGCGCTTTCTGATGAGAAACTGAATACAGTACAGGAAGTGACTTGGGTTTGAACTTTCTAACCCAAATACCCTGACTATCGTTAATAATTGGTGCGATAAAACTGTTCGCTACCGGTATCTGACCGATATTAATAAAAGTGACCTTCCCCAAACCCTGCAATTGGCGGCTTAAATATAATTCGTGATTGAACTGATAAAAAAGTGATAGTTGCTCGGGGATTGAACTGTTGATAAAAATAAAGCACTCCCCTCCTTTCCTCTCTAAAGCATTGAGCGCAAAAGGGGAACTGAGCAATACCAGCAATCCAGATAGTAAAATCCGTCTCATTATTATCTCACCAGTAATAATGCATGAGCAGAAACCGTCTCAGGAAGCGCATCAACTTTTTTTAAAAGATTATTAAATGAACTAGTTGGCGTTGGGATAATTAATGAGACTTGATACATGGGCAACCAACGGTTGCGACTACTTAAAGGCGAAAATTCAATTTTTTTACTAATCGGCGCAGTATTCAGTTTATTACAAAGCGACGAGCCATAATCTTGGCTTTGTTGATGGCTGATGACTTTTTTTTGCTGTGCTTTAAAGTGTACCGATTCAACCCGAATACAAAGCTCTTTATCATAACGATGATAGGTCAATACTTTGCTTAATTCATAAAGCTCTTTGAGTTCCGAGGAGGTAAAGGCATCATTTTTACCATACAGTTCGCTCCTTTCTCGAATTACCGAAGCAATAGAGTAATTCACTCGTTCAACTTGGCTTTTTAATACTAATAATGTGCCATACTCTAATAGCCCTACGGTTAATATCGATAGGAAGGTAAAAATAAAGGCTGCCTCAACCAAAACACTTCCCTTATCTTCCGTAAATAATGAAAAAAATCTCTTTTTCATTTAGACCTCGAAGACTCAATCACATAAACAACTTTTCTAGTTAAATAGCCATCTAGACTGGTATAGAGTGACTCTGACCATTTAAATCCTTTTATAGCTTTCAAGGGTAAGTACTTATAACTGACCGAATACAATGCCAACCTCTTTTTTTCATCATAAACAGACGAACACCGGTTTCTAAGCAAATCATTAACTGTATTACAAAAACTCGCTTCAACTTTTATCGCTGAGGGATCAATAAAGAGATCCCAAAACCCACTTTGTTTAAAAAAATAGTCCTTAAAGGCCTCAGTATAGTTAACACTTGTGGTTTTATTATCAATATAAGCGCTTCTTCTCGCCGCCTCGGATAACGAGTAGTCCATTGAAGTAATAATAAATATGATTTTACAGGCTTCAAAAATGATAAATACGAAGCCGATAAAGATAACGTAGATAAATGAAAATTCTAGTGCAATCACACCGTGATTAGCCTTAATTTTTTGTAGAAAGTCTTTTATCATGATTTATTTTTTAAAAGGTTTGAATATTGAATAAATCTGTGGCTAACAGATCAGGATGCTTACTAAAACCACGTTTCTTTATAATATCTTTTGCATAACGCAGATCACCACTCTTCGCCAATGCAAAGATTAGATTTCGATCAAGCTGCGAGTTATTATAGCCTCGTAAATAGATAGGCAATAGTAACTGGACCGCTTCGGTATATTTTTTTTGTGCAATATATACCATCGCCATATTATTTACGACATCCTCCTCTTGCTTATATCCGGATCGCGCTTTTGTAAACGAGACTAATGCGTTGTCGAGGTCCCCCATTTGCGCTTGAATCACCCCCTTTACGTTAAGTGCTTTAGCGTTGTGGGGGGTTTTACTCAATGCAATATCGATAAAGCTAAGAGATTTTTTGTACTCCCCCAGTTCTGAGAGGTTCTTTGCTTGTAACAAATAAACCTCTGAAGAGGCACCAGAAGAGAGTAATGGTTTGAGATAAAACATCGACGAGCGATAATCTTGAGACAAATAATAATAGTTAGCTAAATCGTAACGCACCTTGTTGTTATTAGATTTTTTTAACTCCTCACGCTTTATTTTTATTAACCCAGAGTAATTTTTGACTTTCAGTAAAAGTTGTTCGTTAGCGGTTGAAGTATTATTCTTATAGAAACCCGTAGAATGATCGCTTCCAGAACAACCGGTCAACAGCAAAATGACTGTAAAACTTAATAGTGGGTAACGCGCTAAATTAACCATTTGAAAAAACCCTCATAATGCCTGGTGCGGCGACAATAATGACAACAGGAAACATAAAGAAGAGGATTAATGGCACACTCATCTTTGCAGATAATTTCCCAATATTTTCTTCAGTGGTCAGAAGTTGTATCTCACGTATTTCCCGTGAAAGTTCCATGAACTGTTCATATAACGATGAACCATACTGTAAACTTTGTTCTAGCATGGAGCAGAAAAGACGTGTCTCAGTAGAGGGGAGCTCTCGACTGAAGTGATAAAGTGCATTACTTAAGCCACTCATCTCAGTCCTTCGTACCAACCTTTGTAAAAAGGGAACAAAATCAGGATTAATCCCTGACATCTTACTGGCGAGAAACTTAAAGGCTTGTTCAGGCGTCATACCACATTGAATACTGACGGCAAGCAGATCGATCATCCAAGGTAGCTCAGCGGTTAATTTTCTTACCTTTTTCTTTACGAACATTGCACGTAACATACTAGGCAATACGATAGTGATGACCATGCTGACTATAATGGTCACGATGTAGTCGCTGTTACTCATCTCCCACGATAATAAAAAAGTCGCGATAATACTGACAGTGGCCAGTCCTAAGGCAAGAATGATCTTTAAGATAAAGCTACCATCAATTCGCCGATACAAACTCAGCGTTTGGCTACTTTGTTCGAGGACAGCCTCTGTTTGATAATGGTCTTTATGCTCTTGAATTTTGAGAGCTTGGACATTTGGATCAACGAGAGTCATGCTCTTTTTTATTAGCGACTTTCTATATTTAGTGAATAAGAATATCGCCATCACTATAAATGTCATGATAAAAAAAAGTAATATGAAAATATTCATATTATATTTTCCTCATTAAAAATTTAATCACTAACGTTCCTGTCGCCACACTTCCTAAGAGGTAATAAAGTAGTATATTGCCCCTAGGGTCCTCAAAAATAAAATCGAAATTCTCTTCACTAATAAATTTCAGTAATACAAGAAAGAAAAAGGGAATCGCACCGGTGATCTTCGATGCCATCCTCATCTCTGAGGTGAGAGTCATCATTTTCTTTTCCATTGCAGTATTATTAGCTAGCGAGCGCTGTAACTTACCTAGCACTTCTCTCAATCGCCCACCGCTGTTAATATTTAATAATATCGCAACAATAAAGAAATAATACTCTTTATAAGGATATTTCTTCCATGACTCTAAAAAAACCACTTCTGGATTATCACCAAAATTAATTTTACGTGTAATAACTCCGAATTCTTTAGCTAGTTTATTATCATTACCCTTACTGTAGTCATCCATTGCTTGTAAAAAAGTACGTCCAGAAGAGATGGCACCATTAATAGCAGAAATAGACTCTGTAAAATCGACCTCAAACTCTTTTTTCCGTTTCTTTAGTAGTATTTTATACCAAAGAAAATAGCTGACAGGAGTGAGCGACGCCACAACGGGAAGATTAGAAAAATGAAGGTAATTGATATTGATCACTTGCACAGCTAAAACGAAGACAAGAGGAACCGTCAATATCTTAATGAAATTAACTAAATTATCCTGAAAAAAAACAGATCTGATACTCTTAAACCGTTCATTGATCCCTTTAAGAAAAACTTCCTTAATTGACTGCTTATCAGATACAGCGAACTCTCTCCCTAAAATCATTTTTAGAGCCGTTTTTCTATCCGCACTTTTAGTAAAAATATGTCGTGTTTTCTTTACCCTAATGATAACTATTATGGCAAAGACAAGAGATAAAAGTATAAAAGCAAAGTATAGAGTCTTCATCATATCAACCAAAAATTTGCTTTAGATAATTTTCTTTAGAGTGCATTTTGGCTCTAATATAGATGTTTGATCTCGTTGAGAGACCTGGTGTTACAAATTTACCTTGAACCTTCCCATTGAGAGAATCCGCTATTTGGAATGTGAAAATATCTTGTAAAATTATGGTGTTTCCCTCTAGTCCCATAATTTCTGTGATATGAGTTATTTTACGAGAACCGTCGTGTAAGCGGTTTGCTTGTATGAGTAGATTAACCGCAGAACTGATATTTCTTCTTATTGATTCAAGAGGAAGACTCAAGCCGGCCATCATGACCATGTTCTCAAGTCGCGCTACCGCATCACGTGGTGAGTTCGCATGCAGTGTTGTCATCGAACCATCATGTCCGGTATTCATTGCTTGAAGCATCTCGAAGGTTTCTCCCCCCCTACACTCTCCAACAATAATACGGTCGGGACGCATACGTAATGTGTTAATCATCAAATCACGCATTGAAACTTGGCCGCTACTTTCTACCCCTGCCATTTTTGTCTCTAATCGAACAACATGTTCTTGCTGTAATTTTAGTTCTGCTGCATCTTCTAGAGTGATAATACGCTCGTCACTATTGATATGCCGAGAAAGCGCATTCAATAATGTGGTCTTACCAGACCCCGTACCGCCAGAAATAATAATATTCGCTTGGCAACCCACGGCCAAGGCTAAGAAGTTCGCCATCTGCTCATTCATTGCTCCCCAACTGACTAAATCCTTCAAGGTGCGAGAGACCGTACTAAATTTACGAATGGAAATTGAGGTTCCATCAAGTGTTATAGGATTAATCACTACATTTAAACGACTACCATCACTCATCCTTGCATCAACCAGTGGTTGCGACTCATCGATACGACGTCCCACCCGGTTGACGAGACGTTTAGCAATTTCCGTCAATTGTTGATTATCGATAAAGCGCTTATTGGTTCTGACTAATTTTCCACTGCGTTCCACGAAAATTTTATCTGGTCCATTTACCAGAATATCGCTCACGGTCGGATCTTCCATTAGCTCCCTAAGTGGCCCCACCCCTAAAATTTCATCGGCTATTGCAGCAGAGAGAATTTGGGTATTTTCGGAAGGTAAATAAAGATTTCGTTCAACGCTAACGCGTTGTACTGTCTTTGATATCTCCCGAATCAGGGCAGTACGATCACTGAGGAGGTTTTCAATAATATCGATATCTAATTCAGGTAAAACCATTCCTCTCAACTGCTTCGCTACGTCATCAAATTTATCTGCCATAATTGATTAGCGTCCCTGGGTTAACTTTTTTAAAGAGCTTAATAAGCTCGTTGATGAAGCATTGATATTCTTTTTACCTAAAAGGAGATTACATAAACTTTCTAGATGGTGACTATTTTTACCACTGAAGTTTATGGGTAGAGACGGGTCGCCAGGTTTCACAAGATAGGGAATCGTAATATCCACGGACCTTCCAATTAAACCGCTAATTTCTTGAGTACTGATCTCGCCACTTATTTTTCCATGGTGTAAATTATGACAAATATAAAGCCTTCTGACGCCATTATTACTTTTCATTAAGTGATTATTCGATTCAATAATTTTTTTTGCGGTTCTTGATGACGAAATATCTCTATCACACACTAGTAACAAACAATCGGTATGGGTGAGAATATTTTCAATATTCTCATCCGCTGCATTGTAAGCGGTAAAATCGAAAACAATACAGTCATAGTCATCATAAACAGGATTATAGTATTGCCATGCCTGATTTTTATCTTCAAAAAACCCTGATAAATTTTTCTGCAGCATGGTGACTTCATTAGAAATTGCCACTTTAGAAATCAAATCTAAATTTTGGCTTCCATAAGCCCCTTGAACAATTAAGGTCGGTGATTGCCGAGTATTGGCAATATATTCTGCTGCACAGTAGCTCAGCATCGAATTACCGACACCACCTTTACAACTCATAATAGTAATACGGATAGCATTATTACTTTCACTTTTCTCCTGATGGGTACTATTAACTAAACTCCCTAGTCGATTGAGTTGAGTAGGATAGTGGCAGTAGAGAATATTTTTCTTTTCAAACTCGTTAGCCAATAATAAAGAGTCAGTTGTACTGAAAGCGATTTTAGTGACATTCTTAGATATCTGAAGGTCAATGATTTCCGTCGCGCTGTCTGGCGAGGTAATTTGTGACGCATCAAAGATGATACAATCTATATGTGCAGTATCCTTAAAGCGTTCAAGCATATCGATATTGCCGACAAAGCGCTTGATTTTACCCACATCCCGCATAGCTAATTGCTCGCACACCTTTTCCATTTTGTCTGAATCAGGCGTTACGACCAAAATAGTATGTTCGACTTCATCATCATTCTTGCTGTATTCGGAAAAAAGCAACATAACTATTCCTTGTACTACTAAAAATTATTTCCGTATCTTCATCGCATCAAGATTGTCATCAATTGCACAACTCTCTTGCCCCATCACTCTGGAAGACATATTAAAACGGTACGTAAGGCAATCATTACGACTATGTAGGGTATTAAGAACTAATAGAATTGAATCCCGAGTTTGATCCTTACTCGTCATACTAAGCATATAGTTGCGGACAATATCTTGTTTATTGACCCCTTCTTTAACTAATATATTTTCAATTTTAGTAATAAATGGAGTTAACTCAGGATTTGCCCATTGAATGTTAACCTGCCCTCCCAAATACTGGTAAAATGGCAGAAGTTTAGCGACCGCTATCTCTTGTTCTATATCACTTCTCCCCGCAATGGGGAAATTATATTCACTTGCAGAACAAATTGATATTGCGCTGAAAAATAGTGCGGTAGCCGTTATTAACGAAAAATGACTTATACGCATTAGTAAATAAACCCTCCCTGCTCAAGAAATTCCACAACAGACTTTTTAGAGGTTTGATTTGTTGAGCCACCAATATTAAGATATCGCTCTAACAAAGTACTACGTTGCCAATTAGGTAATGACACTTGTGCTGATGAAATTGGACGGACTAAATTAACGGTTGCGACCACAACTAACTCCGTTCGTTCACGTTGGGAAGATGTTGAACGAAAGAAGGCTCCTAATACCGGAATATCACCAATATAAGGGACTTTCTTTAAGATCTCTTTTTCAGATTCACTTAATAATCCAGCTAGTACAAAACTTTCTCCATCCGCAAGTTCGATAGTTGTTCTTGATTTTCGTGACTTAATGGAGGGTAAAAGTAACTCGTTAGTCTTACTGATATTATTACTATCGACATTACTTACTTCTTGCGAAAGCGTTAATCTTACTTTTTGACTGTTTTCGACCTTTGCGGCAACCAACATTTTTATCCCCACTTCCTTATATTCTACCGTACTGCCATTGGAAGAACTGGTAAGAATAGGAATTTCACCACCCACTAGAAAATCAGCAGTCTCACCTGATAAGACTGATAGGTTCGGTTCAGCCAGTACTCTTGCTACAGATTCATTACCTAAGGCATTGATGACAGAGGTAAGCTGGGTTGCATCAAACTTTAATTTATTCAATACAAAACTGCCGACATCCATCGCTTGTCCCCACTCTATGCCAAGCGCATCGCTATAATTTCTGTTCAACTCAACAATAGAAATTTTCACATTAACCTGATTTGCAAAAGGTAAATTTATTTTATTCTGTAGTTTCCGGTAAGTGTACTGACTTAAATATCCAATATTATCTTGCTGTAATTGGTCGCCCTTGCCACTGCTATTAAAAGATGTCTTCAGCTCACTACGTTCAAGGCCTAATGCCTCGCCGACAATTTGATAAATAGCATCCCGACTCTCTTCATCTGCCGCGGTACCAGTCAAAATATAACTATCACCTACTTTCTTAATTCCTATGCTTGACCCGACAAACTGATCCTCAACTTGTTTCGTTAATTTACCGATCAGAGGATCTACAGTGACTTTAATATTACGTGTTACGTCATTCTGTACGATTAAAATCTCACCATCACCGTTATCAACACCATAGATAACGACTTCATTATCGCTAATCATATTATAGTTAACCACATTAGAGTCGGTCGTAAAAACAGTGTCAATGGGTGTATTACTCTTAATGGTTCTCGCTCCACCTTTCGAAAGGTAGATAGTTTCTGCTTGACTTGTAATAGGTAGAATGAAAAAAAAGAGCAATATCAAGTGAACTAACGATATATATTTTCTACTTACTGGTTTATTTCTTCCCATTACTTACACCTTTAGTATTGTTACCAGTATCGGTTTTATTCTTCGCAACTACTTCAGCTGGAAAGATGATCATCTCGTATTTATTTTCAATCTGGTAAATTTTCTTGAGATCCGAACGAGTCAGTTCGATATCGACAGTATAATTTTCGTTATCTTTGTCCAATATCCCTGATGGTGTGAAGCCTTCCTTCTCATCATCACTTAAAACTTTTTTACCTTTCATCACATGAGTGAGTAGTTTTTTATTCTTGAAAATCTTGACAATCTTCACTACCGACTCGCCGCGATAAATCGTTGATCGGTTTTCGTGTTCTCTTTTTGGTGACTCAAATCTTAAATAGACATCTACGGGCGCACCGGGAAATAATCCGTTTAAATTATTGATATATCTTTTATTAAGCTCCACGGTATAGCGAAATAGTTCGGATGACTGCTTTATTACTGGCTTTTCTTCGGTTAACAGTGACGCGGTAAGTGTTGTTCCTTGTTCAACCGGCTCTTTAAGATAAAGCCCCTCTACTTTTTGTAACGGTTCGGGTAAGGGTTCTTCGGCTGTTAACGTTTCCGTTTTTTCGTCATAATCATCTTTAGTAATGCGCTCACCAGGCCCCATCGCACGCTTGGTGATAAAATACATGACTTGCGGTTCCGATTGCTGTTGCGTTGTTTCAACTTCAGAGTCTGAGAAGTAGATTCCTACAATACCTAATAGAAATAGGAAGATGGAAATTATAATTATCAGCCGTTGATTCACTTTATTCCCTAATTTATATTAATCTTTTAAGTAAATACCCGCTAATTATTGCCACACCATAAGGAAGCGTCTTTGAAAACTTCCCTTTTGAGAAATGATGCAAAAGTAAAACAATTAAAATTAGAGGTAAACCTGAAACACTAACCAAAAATATAAAGTCGGGTATTTCCCTTGGTGGAAACACCATTCCTAACACTGTAAGTAACTTAACATCTCCTGCCCCAACACAATTACTTAATATACATATGAAGCCGACAGCGAAAATCAGAAAAGAAGAATAAAAATAAAGTTTCCCATCACCAACAAAAAAATCAATCCCATTAATAACAAAAATCAAAAGGACACATTTATTTTCTATTATCCTAAACCTAACATCTGTATAACCTATCCTGATAAGGATAATCACTATTAAGTAAAACATTATTAACTCATTACGATAAAGGAGTCTACCTCCTTTATCGGCATTAAAAAGGTTAACTTTATACTATTAAGGAAGCGTTCCTTTAATATTTTTGCTTAGTAAAGCGAATTTGTCTGTGATAGCTTTGATGAACGATCCATCTCCACTACCAAATACAGTTAGAAGCATCGCACTTATTGCAACAGCGATAACAGCATATTCAATTGCTGTTACACCATCTTCTTTGCTAAGCTTATTCTTTATTTCCCCTAGAGTTTGGCCAACCAGATTTTGGCTATAGACCACTCCGTACATAATTTTATTTTTCATTAATTTTCCTTATTAACCATTTCAATAAAAATATTACAAATGATAAAATAGGTTTTAAACATCCATTTAAAACCACAGTACTTATGCTACTTAACTTATTATATTTGGCAAGATACAGTTTTATCTTAAAAATATGTCAGTATTTTAAAAGAATTAAAACATTAATAATATTATGACATAGCTTTAATCTATTAATGAAAGTCATAAAAAAAGTCATTAAAAATACTACCTTTCCCGATATAGATTTTTATTATTAATTTATATAATTTACATTTATTATAGAATGTCAGACTAATGAGGATAAGATGACCAAGGCTAAAGGATTAGTAAAAGAAGAGATAATAAACGATATCGTATCCATGATAATAAATGGAACCCTTAATAAGGGAGATCTTCTCCCCTCTATTCGTTGTATGAGTAGCCAATATAAAGTCTCTCGTGGCACGATTTTGGTTGTCTATAAACAGCTTGAATCAATGGGGTATATTCAAGGTTTTGAACGCAGTGGCTATCGAGTGATAAAGAACCGTACTGCTGCTCCATCTTCCATGCTGTCGCAGGTTAATTGTCATCCGCAATATTTATCGATCCCCCCTAAAGAGGAGACTGAGCGACAGCTACAAAGATTAGATCAACGTCGGACTTGTAAACTTCCTCCTCATTTTATTAAACGCTGGGCGAGCGATTACGACAATTTTCTACGCTCTATCTCCTCATTCGACACCAGTCACTTACAACGATTTATAAAATTATCACGTGGTATGGCAGTTGAGTCTGATTCATTATTATTATTTCCTGGTTATCAAGAAGCGTTAACCCTCATTGCGCTTTATTTGCAACAGCGAAAGAAAATGATTTTAATCATTGAAGAGCCTTGCCCATCAAATACTCGGGTACTTTTTAGCCAATTAGGCTTTGAGATTATTTCAGTTCCGGTTGATCAAGAGGGGATATGTGTTGCGCATCTGCCACTGGTCATGGATGCGACTCTACTCTGCATGCCAACGTTGCAATACCCGATGGCTACACGATTAAGTGCTGAACGAAAGGCTCAACTTTATCAGTGGGCTGCTAGTAATAATATATTGATCATAGAAGATGATAGTTATGCGATGCTGGGATTTGGTCACTCACTTTCTCCACCGCTGTTTTCTCGACCCAATAACGCCACTATCATTTATTTGACACAACTTATCGAAATAGTGGGGAGTTCCTATAATGTGGCCTTACTGGTGTTACCGCCCAGTCTCATCGCAGATTTTAACAGGCTTAATAGCGTACTCAGTAGCACCTATCCACCGGTTAACTTTTATATAATAGAGGCCTTTTTAGCTTCATCTTATCTTATGAAATATCTCACAGCATTGCTTGAAGAACGACAGATAAAATCGAAACTCGCCCGCGAAATCTGTCTTAATCAGCTATCAACCTTAGAACTAAATCATGATGATGAGTATGGATTTAGTTGTTTTTTGGCAAGAGTAAGCGAAATCCCCATACATTTAATCAATACGGTTTTGTTTCCTATCACCACGCTGTCCCAACATGATCCTCAATATTTTCTTTTCCCCCATGGCTTACTCACCCAGAGCGAGTTAGAAAGAGTAAACGCTTCCTTGCTTCAGCCTAGTTAACCTAAATTATGGACAAAAAAAAGCCCTCATTACTGAGGGCTCCATAACATCATTTAGCGATTATGCTTGGCCTTTTACTTCTTTTAGGCCATTAAATGTTGCTTTAGCACCTAGCGCTTCTTCGATACGAATCAGTTGGTTGTATTTCGCAACACGGTCTGAACGGCTCATTGAACCGGTTTTGATTTGACCTGCTGCAGTCCCTACTGCTAAGTCAGCAATAGTCGCATCTTCTGTCTCACCTGAACGGTGAGAGATGACTGCAGTATAGCCTGCATCTTTAGCCATTTTGATCGCCGCTAAGGTTTCAGTCAGTGAACCAATTTGGTTAAATTTGATCAGGATTGAGTTAGCAATACCTTTTTCAATCCCTTCTTTAAGGATTTTAGTATTGGTCACGAATAAGTCATCGCCGACTAACTGAATTTTATCGCCTAATACTTTGGTTTGGTAAGCGAAACCATCCCAGTCAGATTCATCCAAACCGTCTTCGATGGAAACGATTGGATATTGCTTGGTCAGCTCTTCTAAATAATGAGTGAACTCTTGAGAAGTGAAAGTTTTTCCTTCACCTTTTAGCTCATAGTTACCAGTCTCTTTGTTATAGAACTCAGAGGCAGCGCAATCCATGGCTAAAGTAACATCTTTACCCAGCTCGTAACCTGCCGCTTTTACCGCTTCAGCGATTGCCGCTAAGGCGTCAGCGTTCGAACCAAGGTTTGGCGCATAGCCACCTTCGTCACCCACTGCTGTATTCATCCCTTTAGCTTTTAATACTTTAGCTAAGTGGTGGAAAATCTCTGAGCCGATACGTACCGCTTCTTTCAGGCTTGATGCACCAATAGGCTGCACCATAAACTCTTGAATATCGACGTTATTATCTGCATGCTCACCGCCGTTGATGATGTTCATCATTGGTAGTGGCATTGAGAATTTACCTGGAGTACCGTTTAACTCAGCAATATGCTCGTACAGAGGTTGGCCTTTTGATGCAGCAGCAGCTTTAGCTGCAGCAAGCGAGACGGCTAAGATAGCGTTCGCACCAAATTTGGACTTGTTCTCAGTACCGTCTAACTCGATCATGATATTATCGATGTTAGCTTGGTCTTTCGCATCTTTACCCGTTAATGCGTCTGCGATTGGGCCGTTAACCGCATCAACTGCTTTGGTTACGCCTTTGCCCAGAAAACGTGATTTATCACCGTCACGTAATTCCAATGCTTCACGGGAACCTGTCGATGCGCCTGATGGCGCAGCCGCTAAACCTACGAAACCGCCTTCTAAATGCACTTCTGCTTCAACAGTCGGATTGCCACGCGAATCAATAATTTCACGACCGATGATTTTTACGATTTTGGACATG